>Ga0299912_10005028_pt1 | contig 10842 bp, 4 predicted proteins | sample RVTome_2_FD_207667 | JGI IMG/M metagenome (GOLD analysis project Ga0299912, IMG submission 207667) | Soil microbial communities from uranium-contaminated site in the Upper Colorado River Basin, Wyoming, United States - RVT95D214 (version 2) ... | reverse complement strand
CGGGCGCGGAGGTGGTGTCGTCCTCCGAGCTGGTCACCGCCATCGCTGCGCGCTGGACGCCGGACGAGCTGGCCGGCCACCGGCGTGCGGCGGAGCTGCTCCGCGAGATCGCGCTGGCGGCCCTCGCGCGGGTGCGGACCTGGTTCGCCGAGGGGATCGTGCCGACGGAGCAAGGTCTGCAGCGCTGGGTGCTGGAGGCGATGAGCCAGGCCGGGCTCGCGTCCGACAGCAGCCCGATCGTCGCGGCGGGTGAGCACTCCGCGAACCCGCACTACGAGCCGACGGCACAGCGGGACACGGCGATCCAGCCGGGTGACGTGCTCCTGATCGACCTGTGGGGCGGTCCGGCGATCGACACCGTGTACGCCGACCAGACGTGGATGGCGTTCGTCGGGGGCGCCCCGCCCTCCGAGGTCGCTCGCGTCTTCGACGTCGTGCGCGACGCGCGGGACCAGACGGTCGGCGTGCTGCGCGACAAATGGCGCGAGGGGTGGCCGGTCACCGGGGCCGAGCTGGACGACGCGGCGCGCAGGGTGATCAAGACCGCCGGCTACGGGGACTATTTCGTCCACCGCACGGGGCATTCCATCGACCGCGAGCTGCACGGCTCGGGGCCGCACCTCGACAACTTCGAGACCCACGACGACCGGCGGCTGCTGGCGGGGATCGGCTTCTCGGTGGAGCCGGGCGTGTACCTGCCGGGCCGCTTCGGCATCCGCAGCGAAATCAATGTCGTGCTGCGCGAGGATGGTCCGGAGGTGACGCCGGCCGAGCCGCAGCGCGAGCTGCTGTGCCTCGACGTACCGGGCCGGTGACGCCCTAGCGGGTCCCGGACGAGCGCGGTAACATAGGGCCACTTTTCGTTGGAGCAGACGGCGTGAGCCAGCCTTCCGGTGCATCGTCAGAACTCGACACGGTCCGGCAGCTCTTGTTCGGGGCCGAGGTCGCGCGGCTCGAGCAGGCGCTCGCGAACGACCAGCAGGCGGCGGCCGCACGGGCCACGGACTTCGAGCAGCGGCTGGAGCGCGGACTCCGCGAGCTGGAACAGCGTATGGAGCGGCGGCTCGAGGAGGTCTCGCAGCGCGTGAGCACGCAGCTCGAGGAGCTGTCGCGGCGCCAGCAGGCGCACGCCGACCGCGTCACGCAGCTGCTCGACCAGGTGATGGCGGAGCTGACCCGGCGCAGCGACGCGTTGGCGGCTGAAACGCGAGCGGGGTTTGAGGAAATAAAGTCCCGGACGGCGGAGCTGGAACGGACCAAGTTGAACGTGGCGGACTTCGGGGCCTCGCTGGCGATGCTCGGCCAGCGGTTCGCCGCCCCGGCCGACGCCCCCCGCGCGCCGTAGGATGGCGCGGCACGCCGTCCCAATTCCCGCTTGACACCGGCGATTTGGGTGGATGATATTGAGTAGATAACCTCTCGGCCGCGCCGCTGCTACCGGCGCGACCCACGTTGCAGGATCTCTTCGTTGGTTTGCACTGACAATTGATGTGGCGCGCAGGACGCTCAACCGAAGGGAGGTGGCGTGTCGCTGCCTGGTCTGTTGTTCGTCTCCTCGCTTATGTCCGCTTTTGGAGGTCGTCCATGACGCAACCTAGTCGCTGGAGCTTCGCTCGTCTCGCCCGTGTGGCGGCGGCCGGCCTGGCGGTGGTGCTGCTCGGTGCCGGACATCTCGCCGCGCAGGGTTCCACCGGCAAGATCGAGGGCCTGGTCCGCGACCAGTCCGGCGCGCCGATCGGCGGGGCGCAGATCCGCATCGTGGGCTCGGCGTTCGCCGCGACCACGAACGAGCAGGGCTACTACTTCATGAACAACGTGCCGACCGGCGTGAAGGCCATCCGCGGCCAGTACATCGGCTACGCGCCTGCCGAGGTGCGCAACGTACGCGTCCTCGCGGACCAGACGATGACCGTCAACCTGACGCTCGAGCAGCGGGCGGTCGAGGTCACCGGGATCACGATCACGGTTCAGGAGAACCCGATCGTGCCGCGCGACCAGGTGACGTCGAAGACGATCTACCAGGGCGAGGCGCTCGAGGCCCTGCCGATGGACAACGTCAACCAACTGGTGGCGGTCCTGCCGGGCGTGGTCTCCGGCACCCGCGGCCTGTCGATCCGCGGAGGCCGACCGGGCGAGACCGCCGTCTACGTGGACGGCGTGCAGATCCGCAACCTGAGCGGCAACTTCGGCGCTTCGACCGGCGGGAACGCGGCCGGGGTGGCGGAAACGCGCACTGTCACCGTCGGCACGAACGCGGTCGAGGAGGCGTCCGTCACGACGGGCGCCATCGGCGCGGAGTACGGCGACGCGCAGTCGGGCGTCTTCTCCATGGTGACGCGCGCCGGCGGCTCGAGTTTGCGCGGCACGGTGGCCTACCAGACCGACCAGCTGTCGGGCGAGACTTACGGCCAGGGGCTGAACCGCCTCGAGGCCAGCTTCGGCGGCCCGGTCGCGCGCAACCTGACCTTCTTCCTGGGCACCACGTTCTCGGGCCAGCAGAACCGGCGGCTCGGCAAGGGCACGGAGGACGTCCCGGTCTGGGTGCAGAACGGCCTCGACACCTCGAACCCCGAGGCGCCGAACGGGACCGTGATGGTCCCCAACGACCCGGGGAACCCGACTTCCGACTCGACCGTCGTGAGCATCCCGTCGTTCACGCAGTACTCGCAGGGGTCGCGGCGGCCCGACACCTGGTCCGACGCCTTCACCCTGAACGGGAAGCTGCAGTACTCCTTCGGCACGGGCTCCCGGCTGTCCCTCTCGTACCTGGCGAGCCGCGACCAGGGCATCGACCAGGGCTACGCGGCCGGGTATGACTCCTTCGGCCAGTACAACTCCCAGGCCCGCACCGGCCAGCTGCAGACCTCGCGGGCCGTGATCCTCAACTACACGCAGAACCTTTCCAGATCCAGCGAGCGGGCGCTGTTCTTCGAGGCCAACGCCAGCTGGCAGAGGGACGACTTCATCAGCGGCCCTCTGGATCCGTCGTGGTACGAGGACCACCGCACGCCGTTCGGGTGGTTCTCGCCGTCGTCCGCTCAGTTCCTGGTCAACCGGGACAACTTCCCGATCGACGACCAGTTGATCACCAACATCCGGCTGGGGGGCGCGGTCTGCCAGGGCACGCGGGAGACCAGTGCCGGCACGGTGGGTGCCTGCATACCGTTCGTGGGCCGGCAGGATATGATTGCGACCAGCGCGACCTATCGGCAGAACCCGTACGGGGTGCAGTCCGCCGTCGGCTTCAGCGATCACGGCTACGTCGACTTCCCCCTCCCGATCATCGCGCGGGAGTCGCGCCTGACCGCCCGGGTGAACGTCGACTGGCAGGCGGATCGCTACAACCGCGTGCGCGTGGGCGGCGACTGGCTGCGCGCGACCGACGACAACTGGACGAGCGACCTGAACGAGTTTTTCAGCCTGGACGCCTACCGGAACTCGCCCAGCCGTATCGGTCTGTTCGCGAACGACCGCCTCGATCTCGGCGACGTCGTGATCGAGCTCGGCGTGCGGTACGACCGGTTCAACCCGGACCTGCTCTTCCCGCGGGCCTTCGGCCGCACCTTCAACGACCCGCTGCGCCAGGGTGACCTGTCGGTGGCCTACACGGCCGCGGATACGGTGATGGGCGAGCGCTGCGGCACGCTGTACGGCGCGGTCATCGGCCCCAGCGCGACGCCCGCCGACTCGGTGGCGCTCTCGACCTGCAACATGGTCGCGGCGCCGACGCGCTCACGGTTCTCGCCGTCGCTGCGGATCTCCTTCCCGGTGACCGACAAGACGGGCTTCCGCCTGTCGTACTCGCACCAGGTGCAGCAACCCGACTTCAACCGCATGGCGCAGCGCGCCAATGGCGACGCGTCGTACTACAACACCAACGCCACCTACGGCGGGCCGCTGAACTACGGGCGCTCGATCTTGTTCGAGTTCGGCATCCGGCACGCGTTCACCAACGACCTGGTCCTCGACATCTCGGCCTACAACAAGGACAAGGTGTCGGACCTGGCCGCCCGTGTCGTCGGCTTCGAGGACGTGTTCGTCGGCCGGCTCATCAATTACAACGTGATGACGAACGAGGACTTCGGGAACGCGCGCGGCGTGGACTTCAAGCTCGACGCCCGCTCCGGCTCGTTGTTCGCCGGCTCGCTGTCCTACACGTTCCAGCGGGCGGCCAGCACCGGCTCGGATCCGTTCGAGTACCTGGGCACCACGTCGCGGCAGATCAGCACCGTGACCCAGGACCGTTCGCCGCCGCCGCAGGCGCTGCTGCCGACGCGCGACGACCGCACCCATACGATCGCGGGCACGACGGCGCTGACCTTCCCGCACGGCTGGCGGTCGGGCAACTGGTACGGCTCGGTCATGCAGGACTTCGGCTTCTTCGCCTCGTTCCGGCTCGCGAGCGGCCTGCCGTACACCAAGATGATCAACGACGGCAACGGCCAGGTCGCCCCCGGCAACGCGTTCGGCCTCGCCGGCTTCCAGGCCGAGCCCCTGAACGCCTCGCGCACGCCGTGGACCAAGAACATCGATCTGCGCGTGACCCGCGGGATCCGCCTCGGCGGCAGCCGCGACCTCACGGCGTACGCCGACTTCCGGAACCTGTTCAACTTCACGAACATCGTTGGGCTGTTCGCCGAAACGGGCGACCTCCTCAACGCGCGCTACGAGTCGGAGGCGCTGACCGACATCTTCACGACGCTCCGCAACGACGCCGGCTCGCTGGTGGAGAGCCAAACCGTGACGCGGCCGGACGGCTCGTCGGCGGTGCTCTCGGGCATCAACCTGTCGGACTGCACGGCCTACGAGTACGGGCCGGCCGGGACGCGCGGCGTGCCCGACTGTCTGCTGCTGCGCGCCGCGGAGCGGCGCTACGCCACGGGCGCCCCGGACGGCTTCTTCGACTCGGAGGAGCAGTTCCGGGCGTTCGACGCGTATTACAAGGCGTGGGCCGGGCCGCAGCGGTTCCGTGGCCCGGGCTTCAACATGCGCCTCGGGTTCGAGCTGCACTTCTAGCGCAGCTGGAGGGGGCGGCGCCGCGCCTACACGGCGCACCGCCGCCCCCGGACAACTGACCAAGGAGTTCGGATAATGGCGAAGTTTCTACAGCGGTTAGCGATGGCCGCGGTGCTGGTTGGTGGCGTGACGGTGTTCGCCGCCAGCACGGCCCAGGCCGCGCGCCCCGTGCGCCCGGCGCCCCGGGCAAACGCGCGGGCGCAGCGCGGCTTTCAGCTGTTCGCCGGCGCGAACAAGTTGAGCCTCGAGGTCAACCGCGTCTACTGCGGCCTGACCGACGCAGGCGACGTCTGCACGGACGTGACCGGCAGCCCGATCTTGGGCGGCGGGTCGTGGCCGCGCGGCACGCCGGACCAGTACGTCTTCGGCAGCGGCCTTCAGATCGCCGGCGTCATCCCCTCCGACGCGGGCTTCGCGTGGGCGGGCGATACCGTCGGCGCGTGGGCCAAAGACACCCGCGGGCCGGCCGAGCACATGCAGGCCCTGACGGGCATCTACAACTCGCTCAACAACGACGACCTCGCGGCCTGGCCATCGGCGGCGTACGTGCGGGACACGTCCCTGTTCGACGCCTCGCTGATCGGCCGGCAGTCTATCTCGCAGCAGGACACGTGGATGCGTTACTGGGACGGCTCCCCGGGCCTCGTGACGGGTCGCCGCCACACCATGGGCATCCTCGTCGAGCAGCGGTCGCTGGCGTGGGGCTTCCCGACGGGCAACGAGGACCTGATCTACTTCCTCTGGCGGATCACCAACGTGACCGCGAAGGCCTCGTCGGGTGCCTACAACGGGCTGTCCACCATCGGCTACTCCCAGACCGACATCGACGAGATCGGCCGCATCGGCGACCTGTTCCAGTCGCAGTCCGAGGCGGCGTTCAACGTCGCGATCCCGGACGGCGGCTACAGCATCAACAACGTCTTCGTCGCGTACACGGCCGACATGGACGTTGGCGACGCGAACAACAACTACGCGTCCGCGGTGCTGCCGTTCTCGCTGGGCCTCACCTGGAAGTCCGACTGGCGCGAGTCGACGTGGCAGTTCCCGGCCACCATCTTCAGCGCGCCGTTCGCTACGACCCCGGGTTTCGTGGGCGTGAAGTACCTGAAGAGCCCGATCAACCCGGCGACGAACGAGGAATTCGGCATCACCATCTTCTCGACATACACGAACCCGTCGGCGCCGAACTCGCTGTTCCCGGACCCGCTGAACATCTACCAGGGTTACCGGTACATCACCGGCACGGCGGGCCCGGCCACGGGCGACAACGCCTGCCAGTACCCGCCGGCGCGGCACCTGTGCTTCCTGACGCAGGCGCCCTCCGACCAGCGGTTCATGGAGTCGAGCGGCCCCTTCAACCTGGCCCCCGGCCAGTCGGAGGTGGTCGTGGTGGCGTACATGTTTGCGCCCGCCCTGTTGACGAACCCGGGCGCGCCGACCTACAACCTCGGCCCCTACATCGGCAACACGAACCTCCTGCCGGGCATAGTGCCCGCAGGCGACCGGCTTGTTACGGGCCAGGACACGCTCCGCGTGCTCGACCGTACGCTCGGCTGGGTCAGCCACAGCGACCTGAATGGCAACGGCGTGATCGAGCAGCCGAGGGTCGTTGCTCGGCTCGGTATCGACATTCCGAAAGAGGTGACCGTCGTCAGGGGCTCGATGCTGGACAAGGCGCTGGTGGCGCAGGGCGTGTTCGACCACCAGTTCCTGCTGCCCTTCGCCCCGGAGGCGCCGGATTTCTACCTGGTCCCGGGGAGCAACCAGGTCACGGTGGTGTGGGCCAAGTCGAACTCGGAAACGGTGGGTGATCCGTATTTCGCCGTCGCCAGCGATCCGGCGGCAGGTGCGCTGTACGACCCGAACTTCCGTCAGTTCGACGTCGAGGGCTACCGGGTCTGGCGCGGCCGCAGCCCCGCCGAGCTGGTGATGATCGCGCAGTACGACTACAAGAACGATGGTGAACATTCAGTGATCCGCGACTACACCGGCGCCTTCTACAACGGCGACTACAACGACGCCAACGGCGCCAACAAGTGCGCCCCGGAGTTGGGCATCACCTCCTCGTGTCCCGTGGCGTTCACCGGTAGCGGAACCGGACCTTCCAACGACGTCCAGCTGGCGGAGCTAGGCCCGGCCTACCCCGGTGCGGTGCAGGTCCCGCTCGGCGGCCGGGTGGCGCTGGCCAACGGCAGCGTGCTCATCACTCTGGCCGACACGGCCGTGACGGGCGGGGGCTCCGGCTTCCCGGGCCTGACGGACACCGGTGTGCCGTTCGCGTACCAGGACAACGCGGTCCATAACGGCTACCGCTACTTCTACGCCGTGACGGCGTTCGACGTGAACAGCCTATCCTCGGGCCCGTCGAGCCTGTCCTCGCCGCAGGTGACGAAGTCCATTACGCCGCGATACACGTCCGGTCAGGAGACGGCCGGCGGCCTCGGCGATCCGGAGTTTATCCGCGCCGACGGCAGCGTTGTTCCCGCCATTCCGATGCCGACCATCGACCGGGTCACCGGCATCTTCTCCGGCTCGATGCCGCAGACGGACATGGTGCTCGGCTTCGCGGCGTTCGTGCCACAGGTCGTTTCGGGAACCGGCAGCTTGGAGCTGTTCTTTGATTCCGTGGTTCCGGGCCGTTCGGTTCTGAGCGGTGGGCCAAGCTACGTGCCGGGAACGTACTACTTGAGGGTCAACAGCGCGGCCGGGGCGGACACGATGGCGATTCCGGTCACTATCGAGTACTCCGACGGAGACGACTTCGGCTACATCGCAGCGTTCGAGGCCGCACCGGTCGATCCGGCCCAGAATGCTCGCTTTGGCGCTGGCCCGGGGTTCTCGATGTACGGAAGCCTGTCGTTCACCGTGCCCAGCGTTTGGCGGCTAACTAACCAGGCGCGCGGCGACGCGAACGAGAGCCCGACGCGGTCAGCCTTCAACGGTCCGCGCTGGTGGTCCGGCACGGCGAACGAGAACACGCCCGACCCCAACCTCGGCAACTGCGTGTTTGCGGCGGGGTGTGGCGGGATTGCGTCCAACGTCAATCGGACGGCGGGCGCGCTTGCGGACGTGACGACGCTGATGCACGTGGCGTCCTACAACACCGTTGGCAGCACCCCGATGCGGGAACTCGAGGGCATCCTGGCGTACGTGAAGCGAGCGGCGGACTTCCAGGTGTACTGGGGGGCCAACGGCGCGGTGGACTCGGTGGTGGACGTGACCCATGGTGTTTTGGTGCCGTTCAACGCCAAGATCCGCGGTTCGTGGGGCCTCCTGACCGACGCGTCGTTCGCGGCCGTGCCGGAGGCCAACACACGCGACGGTCGAAACACCGTCCTAACCTGGGGCGATATCTTCTGCGTCGAACCGGCACCGGCCCTGATCGCCCAGTGCGGCGGCTCGACCGCGCCGCTCCAGAACACGGCGACGCTCAGCCCGGTGGCGGCCGCATCCTCGAGCACCGCGGGGCTCGCTACGTTGGCCGCGACCGGCAACGGATTCATCTTCTACCTGAACGGGCACTTCTTCGTCATGCAGATGGCCGCGCTCCCGGCGGCCGGCACCGTCTGGAACGCGCGGTTTTACACCGGCGCGGTCAGGACCAGCACGCAAACGGGCGGGACATACAGCTACCGTGCCGCGACCCGGCCGCCCGCGGTCACTGGCATGCACGTACGGATCGCGTACGAAGGCACGACCTACACCCCGTCCGTTGTGTCGGACACGATGATGCGGCGGATCCACACGGTGCCCGACCCGTACTACGTGACCAACACGGCCGAGATCACGACGAACTCGAAGATCCTGCGGTTCGTCAACGTGCCGGCCCAGTCGATCGTCCGGATCTACAGCGTGAGCGGGATCCTGGTGGACGTCCTGACGCGCAACGATGTCACCGGCAGCGGCGAGCTGGTGTGGGACCTCCGCAACCGGAACAATCAGTTCGTGGCCAGCGGCGTGTACTTCTATCACGTCGAGGCGCCGGGCGGCCTGACGAAGGTCGGCCGTCTCACGGTGGTCAACTACGCCCAGTAACCCAACCGGCTCGGGCCGGGGCGAAGGGCCCCGGCCCGTGCGGAGGCAAACGATGCGCAAGATCATTCTCGGAATTGGCGCCGCCGTCCTGGTGACGGGCCTCGCTCCCGGAAGGGCTACGGCGCAACAGACTACGATCCGGCAGGACAACACGGCGTACGGTACGACCTCGGCCGAGTTCCTGCTGATGTCGCCGTCGGCGCGCGGGGCGGCCCTGGGGGCCTCGTACGCCGCCCTGGCCACGGACGTGTCGGCCATGTACTACAACCCAGCGGGCCTGGCCCAGCTGCCGCAGATAGGCATCATGGGCTCGTCCATGCGCTACGTCGCCGACACGAGGCTGGCGTGGCTCGGCTTCGCCGTGCCGTTCGGGGGCGGCTCCAAGGCGTTCGGCGTCCAGGTGACCAGTTTCGGCTTCAGCGACCAGCCCGTGTACACGGTCGACGATCCCGAAGGGACGTCGGGCGAGGTCTACTCGGTCAACGAGACGGCGGTGGGCTTGACGTATGCCCAGCAGTTCTCCGACCGGTTTTCGGCCGGGATCACCGCGAAGTTCATCGACGACGCCCTTGGCAAGGTGTCGGGCCGCGCGTTCGCGCTGGATTTCGGCACGAACTTCCACACCATGGTCGGCGGTCGCCCGCTGCGCACGAGCTTCGTCATCCAGCACCTGGGGACGTCGCTCGGGCACACCGGCAACGCCATTGACGCATTGGTGCGGCGTACGCCGCCGCAGGACGTGGGTCAGAGCGCCCAGGAGTTGCAGCCGGCGCGCCTCCAGACGAAGTCGTGGAGCCTGCCGGTGATGTTCCGGGTGGGTCTCAGCTACGACGTGTTCTCGACGTCGATGAACCGGCTCACGCTGATGGGCGAGTTCTCGCAGCCCAACAACACGGATCCGGGCTACAATTTCGGCGGTGAGTACAACGTCAAGGTCGGCCGGTCGGGCTTCGCGCTCGCGGGCCGGCTGGGCTACACGTCGGCGCCGGACAACAACCTCGACGCCCCCGGCGCCGGCGAACCCAACTACGCCGGCTTTGACTCATCGGTGGGCGGCGGCTCCGACGGCCTGTCGGCAGGCGGCGGTCTGCGCTGGCAGCGCAATCCGCACGGCTTCGGCCTTGGTTTCGACTATGCCTATCGAAACCTGGGCCTGCTCGGCGGCGTGAACATGGTGTCCGTCAGCCTCGACTGGTGACGCTGGTGTCGCCTGGGTGGGCCGCTTGGGGCCCCGCCGCCCGGGCGGCGCGCGATGGTTGACATGATGACGGCGGTGGTGCTGTGGGTGGCCGCGGCCGCCGCGCTCCTCGGGGCGCCGGCCGGGCAGGGCGGAAGTGATTCCGCCGTGACGGTGCGGCCCGTGCGCTTCTTCAGTCCGGGCACGGGCGGCACCGTCATCGAGGGCACGTGCGAGATCCCGCTGAACGGTCTCGCGGCGGCCGTCGCTCCGACGACCCGGTACCGGGTGGAGATTGCGATCGCCGACAGCAGCGCTCTGGAGCTGTTCCGGAGCGAGTGGACGCGCGAGCTGCCGACCGCCGCCGCCCGCACGCCGGGCGCCACGGCGATGGAGTCGTTCCGCTTCGCCGCCGCCCCCGGCGGGTACCGGATCGCGGTACGCGCGACGTCCGAGGGTGGCGCGGCGTTCGAGCGGGTCATGGAGGTCGGTGCCTTCACGGCGCGACCGCTGGTTTCGGACCTGCTTCTGGCGACGGCGGCCCGCGAGGCGGCTGACACCACGAGCACGGCGCCCGGCGAGATCCGCCGGGGCCGATGGGTCCTCCGGACGGC
>Ga0299912_10005027_pt1 | contig 10843 bp, 8 predicted proteins | sample RVTome_2_FD_207667 | JGI IMG/M metagenome (GOLD analysis project Ga0299912, IMG submission 207667) | Soil microbial communities from uranium-contaminated site in the Upper Colorado River Basin, Wyoming, United States - RVT95D214 (version 2) ... | reverse complement strand
GCTGGCAGGGACAACGGTCAAACGAGCAAGCCTGCATAATTTTGATGAGGTGGCTCGCCTGGATGCCCGATGCGGCGACACCGTATTGATTGAAAAGGCCGGCGAGATAATCCCGCAGGTTGTGGAGGTAAAAAAAGAGCTTAGACCCGCCGGGGCCGTGCCTTTCAAAGTGCCGGCTAAATGTCCAAATTGCGGCTCTGCCGTAGCAAAGGATAAAGAAGGCGTTTACATCCGCTGCGTTAATCCGAATTGCGTGGGACAACTGAAGGAGCGTCTGCGATATTTTGCCGGCCGAGACCAGATGGATATTGAGCATCTTGGCCCTGCGCTAATCGAGCAGTTAGTGGAAGCCGGCTTGGTGAAAAATTTCGCCGACCTTTACGAATTGCAGAAATCGGACCTGATGGCTCTGGAACGGATGGGCGAGAAAAGTGCCGACAACGTGATAGCTGCGATAGAAAAGAGCAAAATCCGCCCCCTGTGGCGGCTCATTGCCGCTCTTGCCATCCCCCATATAGGCGGAGAATTTGCTCAAATGCTTGCGTCGTCCTTTCGGTCATTCAAGAAGCTTCGCGAAGCTAGTCTCACTCAACTGACTAAGGTTTTAGCTCCTAAAGCTTTAAAGGAAAAGAATCGTAAAAAGCGCAAGGAGAAACAGAAACGAGCTATGAGTGTCCACGTATATTTCAGGAATCCCAGCAATCGTGATCTCATAGACAGACTGTTAGAGTATGTAGAACCCAAACCACCGGAAAAGATAAGTAAGGTAGGAGCCAAACTTGCCGGCAAAACCATTGTTGTCACTGGGACGTTGGAAAACTTCAGCAGGCAACAGGCCGAGGAAGCCATCAAACAAGCCGGCGGAAAGGCGTCATCCAGCGTGAGTAAGAAAACCGACTTTGTATTGGCCGGTAAAGATCCCGGCAGCAAGCTGGATAAAGCCCGGCAACTGGGGCTTAAAGTAATAGACGAGAAACAATTTCAGGAAATAATAAAGGGTTAGCTACCTCCGCAACGACCTTACAAAGCGAAGAATAATAATGAGCAAGAAAATCATTGCTATTGTTGGTAGCTATCGCAAGGGCAGAATCATCGATAGTGCTGTCTCCGCAGTTCTGCAAGGGGCACAGGCCAAAGGAGCTGAGACAGAAAAGATATACCTTATCGACAAGCACATTGAGTTTTGTAACAACTGCCGAAAATGCACTCAAAAAAACGGCGATGGAGCAAGGACCAAGTGCGTACACAATGACGATATGGAGCATATACTTGATGAAATTGATATTGCCGATGGGGTTGTGCTTGGGGCGCCTATAAACTTCTTTACTGTCACCGCTATTATGAAGAGGTTTATTGAAAGGCTCTTGCCATATTGTTATTGGCCGTGGGGCAAGATAATACCGAGGCATCGAATAAAACAACTGAATAAAAAAGCGGTTACTGTTATATCGAGCGGGTGTCCTGAGTGGCTAGGGAGGATTATTTTTCGGGGTGCACGCAGTATTTTGAAAGAAGCAGCGAGGTGTATGGGGGCAAAGGTAGTGAAATCGCTTTATTTTGGAAGCGTTTACCAGAAGGAAGACCAGAAGCTAAATGAAAAGGCTGTAATAGCAGCGCGTAAGGCAGGAGACAAACTTGTGTCCTAATGGATAGTCAGGGTCAAAATTTCATGCGGATGGCGCTAAGGCTGGCGAATCGCGGCATCGGCTCGGTTGAGCCGAATCCAGCGGTCGGTTGTATTATCGTGAAAGACGGTCGGATTATCGGCAAAGGCTGGCATAAGAAATTCGGCGGCCCACACGCAGAGATAAACGCCCTGCAAAACTGCAAAACGCTCGGCGTCAATCCGCGGGGAGCCACGATGTATGTCAGCCTTGAGCCATGCTGTCACTACGGAAAGACCCCCCCCTGCACCGAGGCGATAATCGCTGCCGGCATAGCAAAAGTAGTGGCGGCGACGATTGACCCATCGCCACACGCCAACGGCGCGGGGATGAGGCAATTGCGCGAGGCGGGAATTGAAGCTCGAACAGGGGTCTGTGAAACCGAGGCGCGGCTGCTCAACGCACCGTTTATCAAGTTCGCCGCGACCGGCAAGTGCTGGGTGATACTAAAGTGGGCACAAAGCATCGACGGAAAAGTCGCTTATGCCAGGGGCAGCCTTTTTACCGCAGAGCACGCAGAGAGCGCAGAGAAAGAATTATTAAAACTCGACTTAGACTCGGCGAGCTCTGCGGTCTCTGCGGTGAAGTCCTTTAATCCCCGATGGATTTCCAATGAGCCAAGCAGAAAAGACGCCCACAAGCTGCGCCGGCGGGTGCAGGGAATACTGGTGGGCGTCAACACGGTAATCGCAGACGATCCGCTGCTCACGGCCCGACCGGCCAGAGGAAAGAAGCCCATCCGAATCGTGCTGGACACACATCTTAGAATTCCTCTGACTTGCCAGTTGTTAAACACCGCAAGGAAAGTGCCCGTTTTGATCGTAGCCAGCGAGGCCGCAGTTAAGGCAAATTTAGAAAAAACGGACAAGATAGCACAACAAGGCGCTGAACTATTGCCCGTTCGAGCCAGTGAAGGTCGATGTGACATAGAGTTTCTGCTCGAGGAACTCGCTAAACGCGGCGTTGCTCAGCTACTTGTAGAGGGCGGCCCAACAGTTTTAACCTCATTTCTGAAAGCGCAGCTTGCCGACGAAATCTGCGTTTACGTTACTGCGAAGATATTAGGCTCGCAAAGCAGCCTCGGCGTCTCCGAGCCAATGGGTGGATTAGGCGCAGCGGTCAGCCTGCATTACATTGACGTTAAGCGTTTTGGCGACGATATCCGCCTGACCGGCTTGACCGAAGGAGGCCTTCGCCAGATTTCAACTGCCCGGCGCTAGATGCAGAATATATTTGACAAAAAAAAGAAAATACTTGTCTGTGCAGCTAAAAGCCATATAATCGCGTCTGTGCTAATCGGAATTCCGATGCCGGTTTTTAGGGTAGCCTGAAGATTAGAAAGGAAAACAAGAATGAACATTTATGCAGGGAATTTGTCTCGCGACGTAACCGAAGACGATCTGCGCCAGGCGTTTGAGGCCTTTGGCCAGGTCGAATCTGTCACAATCATAAAAGATCGATTTACCGGCGAAGCGAGAGGCTTCGGATTTATTGAGATGCCTTCTAAGGACGAAGCCCAGACTGCGATTAGCCAGATGAATGGCAAGAACTTGAGGGGGCAGGCGATCAAAGTTAGTGAGGCTCAGGCTCGTAAGCAAGACCATCGAGGAGGTGAGGGTAGGCCAAGACAAGGCGGCGGTGGCGGCGGTGGCAGACGGCGATTCTAAATGTCGAGTGATCGCCATTGAATTCTTCAGCCGTGGGGTATACGCTGCCGCTAATCGGAATCATCCAAGCTTTCGCTGCGGCGCTTGGGTAAGCTCCCCGTAAGAAAAGAAACCTTCACCCAAGTTCCCGGGGGACCGGCGGCCTGCAAACACAACCCTGCTAGGCTTTCCTGCGAAGATTATCCTTGACTTGCCGCTTCGGAGGGGGTATATTCATTATAGGGTATCCAATTCCGTCTCATAATTAAGTAGGAGAATAAATCATGAGAAATCCTACAAGATTCAGCCGCCAGACGCACCGTGGATTTACCTTAATAGAGCTTCTGGTGGTTATCGCTATCATTGCATTGCTGATGTCGATAATGATGCCGGCACTGCAGCGTGTGAAAAAGCAGGCAAGGGACATTGTGTGTAGACACAACTTGAAGGAGTATGGCCTGGCGGCGAGAATGTACTTAGACGATAATGACGGCACTTTTCCTTATTCATTCACCTGGCTCTGCAAAGATTTTGATTTCACCGGGTGTGGATGGCACGATAAGAGCAAGAATCTTGTAGATAACCCGGACCGTGCCGGCGAACTCTGGCCATATCTGAAGAATAAAGATATTAACATCTGTCCGGAATTCTACGTTGTTGCCAGAATGATGGGCTGCCCTAGGTGTGGTGGTAGGACAATTCCCATCGAACCTCAATATAGTTACGGTATGAATTCCTACCTCAACGGTGATGGATGGAATTATGTGCCCGCACAATTTCGTACCAACTATGCGAAAGTTCGGAAGGAATCCCAGGTAGTGAATCCGCAGGGTGTGTTTTTCTTCTCTGAGGAGAATACGTGGTCTATTCCGGGCCTTAACGGCGCAGGAACCAATGACAACAATTTACGTTCCACACCTGCCCGTAACACTGATTCCTTTGCTACCTTCCATGGTGCGCCAAGCGGAGACTTGAATAAGGGTTTTGCCAATGCCGTGTTTGTGGACGCGCATGTCGAACGCGTCTCAGCATACCCGGCCGGTAATACTTTTATATTAAGCTGGCCGAGTGGACCACCAATACCGACAGGGTTCTGACCGAGCGTTTTGTCGTTAGACATCGCAGACCAAACAGCTTCGGTAAGGCTTTTTAGCGGGTCACGGGTCGGAATGAACTCCTGGCCAACATAGGCCGTATAGCCGGTCCTGGCAATTTCTTCCATAATGGGCTTGTAATTGATGTCCTGGCTGTCGTCGATCTCGTTGCGGCCCGCTGCCCAAGTGGTAAGATTCACGACTGTCAATTGTCTGCCAGCTTTATTATTGCCATTGTTAAGCATCTGGCCGACGGCAGCAGCGCAAGAATCGTACAACCTTGCCACAGGCTCACCGAGCTACCCCACAACTGCGGGGGCGTACCAGAGAACTTTTCGCGGCGGTAATACCGATTGGGCCGTCACCAAGCTGTCGCCGAGCGGCGCTCTTTTGGCCAGCACCTTTATCGGCGGCAGCGCCGGCGAAAATGCGGATGGCGTCTATGCGGATGCGTCGGGCAATGTGTTCGTCACGGGCGAGACCCAGTCCACTGATTTTCCGGTCACACCCAATGCTTATCAGTCGAGCAGCCGTGGTTCGAGTGAGGCCGTTTTAGTCAGACTCTCCGCAGACTTCAGCAAGCTGCAGTATTGCACATACATGGGAGGTGCTGCCAACGACAACGGTCGTTCAGGGTATCTCGGCGCGGACGGCAGCCTGTACTTGACGGGGTCAGCGGACGGCCCCGGTTGGCCTGTCAAGAACGCACTGCAGAGCACGTTTGCCGGCGGCGGGGGAAGCTACGCCAACGGCGATTGTATCCTGGCTAAATTTACTCCCGCCAGCATGATTACAGTAGATGCCGCCATTACTTACCAGACCATCACCGGCTGGGAGGCAGTTGCTTTCGCACTTGAGCCGGGCAATCCAGCCTTTGCGAATTTCAAAGACCAGTTTGTATTGTGGCAGGGGCTTCCAGCCCGTGAAAACACGGCCAGGATGGCCGTGCCACCTTGTAGTGAACGATTTAGGGAAAAAGGAATTTGCCACTGAGGGCACAGAGTTCACAGAGAAATAGAAAAGCAACCACAGATTTCACAGATTACACGGACTTGCTTTCTAACAGCGTGAATCCGTGTCTAAAAATTCATGGACCGGGCGTTGAATCCGCAAGAGATATGGGGTCTTTACAGCCATATTGTGTCACCTCGCGCAGGCGAGCTGAATGCCGACTATAAGGTCGATCTTGCGGACCTTTTGATTTTTGCTGCCCAGTGGCTTTGGGCTGGGCTGGCAGGCGGCATTATAGAAGACATTGTCGCAAACGGCGTTGTGGATTTGACCGACTTTGCCCGGCTCGCAAACAATTGGCGCAGCCAGTTGATAGTTTACAGTTCATAGCTCATTACTGCCAAGACCATAAAAGTCTTGTAGCTGACGAATGGATAGACTGGAGCGAGAGCTTGCAGATGGTATCCGGCTCAGCAATCGCGTTACCAGGTTCAAGCATCGCTTTGGAGCGCCTGGTTATTGATTCTGAGAGTTGATCCTGCGCCGCTGCAGCGTACGCCGCTGTCCCTGTTTCAGCCAGTCAAGAGTTGGCCCTTATTCCCCTGAGTCTACCCACAATGTTGTGTACCCCAAAACTGAGGTTGCCCCCCAAATAACCGCATAAGATACAAATGGCTGCAACAGACACCCCTGTAGGAACTAGCCTCATTATCCACTGGCAAATGACAAAGAGTCCTACCCACAGACCGGTGCTCAACCCAATAGGTATGCTCTCTTTAGCAAAAGCCAATCCGAAGACAAAGGTCACAATCAATGTTACGATTCCAAAAACGACGTGCAGGCCAACTAAAGCGGGCAGCGTAAGGTCTCCGAAAAATGCCCAGGTAGTAACATTAGGCTCTGGTGGTACTAAATGGCGGCTCGGATCAAACATGGCAGACAATATCATGTCTGCAAGTAGGGAGGCAAAGTATCCAATCCCAGATCCAACGCTCAGCGCGAAGAGAACATGGATCGCGCGTGGGTATTTGTGTGATAATCTGCGGAATCTATTAATCAGTTGGTGCCTACTTAGGGGGCTATTGTCATAGGGAGTCTCGTCATCACACAGAGGCGTTTTGTCACGTGGAGTCCCTGCGATAAGGATACCCACAAAAAGCGAGAAAAATATCAGGTTCAGGAACCCACCAGATACTATCAGATAAATAGACTGAGACCTTACCAAAAGCGTGGATAGGACCGCTAGAATTGCACAAGCAATAGCCCAATAAAAGTGAGGCCTTTTGACTGTCTTGCGCTTGAGCTCGATGCCCAACATAATCAATACGGCAAGAATGATGAGTAGCAACCCTAGAACTTCTTCGGTCATAAGAGGCCTCGCTTCTTACTTTAAGAGGCACATACAATCTATCGCTTTTTCTCCATCGACCCAACAGATACGGTCAGGTTCAGGATGGGCAACTGCCTGTTGCCCATCCTGCTTTTATTATCCCTGTTCTCTGCATTCTCTGCGTTCTCTGCGGTTTATCAAATATCACTCAAGGCTCAGAACTACAATTGACTTTGGCGGCAGCTTTGCTGCGAAACCTTTCTCTGTCAGGTGGACATCCTTGAATGTATCCGGCGCAACGACATCGGGCTTATCAAAGGTATTGTGCGAATTTATCTTCTCGGCTGTCAGTACGCTGCCGCTGATACTTTTGGCCTGCGCCCCCTGTAAAAGCCCTTCCACTTCTACCGAGGCCCCAGGATGAATGTTGCAGAGGGAAACGTGGATTACGCCCGACTTATCTTTCGAGGCAGAGACGTTTACGCTCGGCAGTTTATCCGCCTCAAATTCGTAACTTCCGGCAGATAACTCTGTCGGCAGCAAAGTGGCGTCGTGATGAACCTTGTACAGCCAGAAAACGTAATACGTCGGCGTCAGCAGCATCTTCTCATCTTTCGTCAGGATCATCGCCTGCAGGACATTGACCGTCTGGGCGATATTTGCCATCTTGACCCGATCACAATGATTGTTAAAGATGTTCAGAGTCAGACCGGCTACCATAGCGTCGCGCAAAGAGTTTTGTTGATACAAAAAGCCGGGGTTCGTGCCGGGCTCAACGTTGTGCCACGCGCCCCATTCATCAAAAATGATCGCCACTCGCTTTTGTGGATCGTGTTTATCCATAACCTCTTTGTGCCTTACCAGAATCTCCTCGATGCGTAGCGCACTTTTGAGCTGCCAGAACCAATCTATCTCGGCGAACTGCGTTGCGGATCGGCTTTTTCTGCCTGAGCCGCAGTAATAATGGGGTGACAAACCGGCCATTTGTCTTGCCGTCTCACGCATCAGAACCTCCGTCCAGTTATAATTTGCGCCGCCAGAGCCGCAGGCAATCTTGAAAATTCTGTTGCCGCCGAAGTTTCTGACGTAAGTCTGGTAGCGTCTGTACAGGTCGGCGTAGTATTCAGGCCGCATGTTTCCGCCGCAGCCCCAGTTTTCATTGCCGATGCCGAAGTACTTTAATTTCCACGGCTCTTGGCGTCCGTTTTGTCGGCGTAAATCAGCCATCGGACTTACTCCGTCAAAGGTGATATACTCAATCCAATCCTGCATTTCTTTTACGGTGCCGCTGCCGACGTTGCCGCAGATATAAGGCTCACAGCCCAATTGTCCGCACAGATCGAGAAACTCATGTGTGCCGAAATGGTTGTTTTCGGTTACACCGCCCCAGTGAGTGTTAATCATAGTGGGACGTTTTTCGCGCGGGCCGATGCCGTCCTTCCAGTGATACTCATCGGCAAAGCATCCGCCGGGCCAACGCAGCACTGGAATCTGAGTCGCCCGGAGAGCCTCAACTACGTCTTTGCGAATTCCTCGCGTGTTGGGTATCGGGCTATCCTGCCCAACCCAAAAGCCGCCGTAGATGCACCTGCCCAGATGTTCGGAAAAATGCCCGTAGATATTTCGGCTGATAGTCTCTTTGCCCTGGTCGGCGCGGATAATCAGCCTCGCCTGTGGTTGCGTTTCTGCTGATGGTGCAGGTTCGTGAAAGCAAATGATCGCAACCAGCATCGCAACTACACTGAGTGACATTTTCATAAATACCTCCTTTTTCAATTGTCAATTTTTTTTGCCACAGACGCCGTCCTGAGCCCAGTCGAAGAAGAGCACAGAGAACTCAGAGCAAGTATTCTATTTTTTTATCTCTGTGAACTCTGTGTCCTCTGTGGCTTTTTGGCTTTCTATCGAATTCCAATCGGGCGGTTCTACGCCCAAAAGATGTTTGACGAAGTAATCCCATCGCTTTCGGTCGAAATAATCGCCCGCCAACCCGTGGCGACCATTGGGAACAATAACCATGTCAAAGTTTTTGTTAGCCTTGATCAGGGCATCGGCAAATATCATAGTCGAGCAGAAGTGCACATTATCGTCCATATCCCCGTGCAGCAAAAGGAGCTTGCCCTTTAATTTGTGTGCCAGGGTGACGTTAGACTGCTCGATGTAATGCTCGCCGACTGGATAGCCCATCCACAGTTCGACCCACCAGGCCTTATCCAGGCGGTGGTCGTGATTGCCGGATGTGGCAACGCCCACCTTGTAAAACTCCGGATGCGTAAGCAGCGCATGAGCCGCATCATATCCGCCTGCGGAGCCTCCGTAAACGCCCACACGCGCGAGATCCATGTACGGATATTTTTCCGCCAGTTGCCGCATCGCAGCGATGTGATCTGGGAGACCGCCGTCGCCGAGGTTCTTGTACGAATAATCGTGAAAGGCCTTTGATCTTCCGCCCATGCCCAGTCCATCCACCATTATTACCAAAAAGCCCAATTCAGCGACTGATTGCGCGTTGTAATAAGGTCTGAACCCCTTAGGGGTGCTGAAACTCTGTGGGCCGCTGTATATGCACTCCACGACAGGGTACTTCTTGGATGGGTCAAAGCTCGTCGGGCGAAATAGCACGCCGTAGATATCTGTTTTGCCGTCTCTGGCTTTTGCCTGGAAAGGTTCGGGCCATTTCCAGCCCTCGGCAAGCAGAAGCTCGATGTCGGCTTTTTCCAGCTCGCATATAAGCTGCCCATCTGAAGTGCGGCGAAGCTCGGTTACCGGGGCAAAATCCACTCTCGAATAGGTATCTATAATGTATCGGCCGCAGGGCGAAAATGCCACCGAGTGTTCGCCGTGGCCGGGGGTTAGTAGTACCAGACCTGTGCCATCCAGATTGATTTTGTACAGATGGCGGAGATACGGGTCGCGTCCCTCTTCGTGTCCGGAGGCAAGGAAGTAAATTTGCCGGGTCTGCTCGTCAACGCGCTCGATACCGCGGACCACCCAATCACCTTTAGTTATCTGGTTCTTCAATTGGCTGCTCTGCCAGTCGTAAAGATACAGGTGGCACCAGCCGTCGCGCTCTGAGGACCAGATGATCTCATTGGTATCCTCCAGGTAATGAACATAGCTGGTTAGTGGGTCCACACAGGTCTGGCAGCGCTCCTCGAGGATTGTTCGCGTTTTGCCGGTAGCGGCATCGGTTTCTCGCAGGCGAGCAACTTTGTAGCCACGCTCTCTTTGAACAAAATTGAAAGAGCTACTATCTTTTTTCCATCGAACCGAAGGCGGATACTCATAATACAACATGGGCATCGGCTCGGCGTCGACTTTTACGTGCGTCTGTTTTTCCACGTCAAAAATATGGAACTCGGCGGCAGGAACATTGGGCTCGCCGGCTAAGGGATAGACGAACGAGTACAAAGTGGGCCGGATGTTCACCGCTGAGCCCGCGGAGAGCGCTGAACTGGGCGATTGGGATTTTCGCTCTGCGGCCTCAGCGTTCTCTGCGGTTAAAGGCGGGTCGGGCACGGATTTTACCTGGTGAAACCAGCCGGACTTACGCTGGTCTATCCGACAAGCCATTATCTTTTTGGAATCAGGCGACCAGTTGCCGGATATGCCCGGGTCTATTTGGGTGGGTATGCCCTTTTCGATTGCGGTTATTTCTGTCGGGCCCGGCAGCGAAGAAGCGTAGTCGTAAAGCATCTCCCCGTCGTGGCTAAGCTGTATTTCCTGCCCGTTTTCCATAGACCGGACGTAGAGATTGTAAGATCGGCGAAACGCCTCCCACTTGCCGTCCGGCGAGCGCAGGGCAGTTCTATTTCTCTGCGGCCTTCTGGAGAAGCGATTACCACCGCGTCCCGATCCAGTCGGGACAGAACGTGGCTCTTTGGGCGCTTCGGTCTTTTCGCACTTAAAGGTTTCCAGATTACACGCCCACCAGACCCCGCTGACATTGAATCGAATGGCGGTGCCTTGCTCTATAAATTCGATATCATCGAAGGGCAATTTGTCTGCCGTGTAGCTTTGGCCGCTCGCCTGTGAGAGCGCCTCTGCCAGCCTGCTGTGGTCAAATGCCAGCCCGCGTGTGCCTTTTTCTGCATCTACGAGCATGAATTCTCTGCCCTGCCGGGTATCATTGCGATACCAGAAACGAGGCGAATCTCC
>Ga0299912_10005025_pt1 | contig 10845 bp, 7 predicted proteins | sample RVTome_2_FD_207667 | JGI IMG/M metagenome (GOLD analysis project Ga0299912, IMG submission 207667) | Soil microbial communities from uranium-contaminated site in the Upper Colorado River Basin, Wyoming, United States - RVT95D214 (version 2) ... | reverse complement strand
CGTCATCCGGGTCGGCGAGCGGACGCGACTCGACGACCTCGTCCGAGAGCTCCTCCGCCTGGGCCACGAGCCGGTGACGGAGGTCGCCGGCCGCGGCGAGTTCGCCCGGCGGGGCGGCATCGTCGATGTCTTCCCGGCCGGGGCGGACCTACCGGTCCGGATCGAGCTGTTCGGCGACGAGGTGGATTCCGTGCGGGCGTTCGACCCGGCCGATCAGCGCACGGTCCACGGGCTCGAGGCGGTCGCGCTCCTGCCGGCCAGCGAGTTCCTCCTCCCCCGGGCGGGCCCGGCCGGGCTGCGTGCCCGCCTGGGCACCGGCGCGAAGCGCCTGCCGGAGCGCCTGGCCGGCGACCTCGTCCGGCTGGAGGGGAGCGCGGTTGCAGGCTCAGCGTCGCGGTCGAGGGCCACCGGAGCGGTGGCGGAAACCCGGGCCCTGGCCGTGGGCGACGCAGCAGAGGTCTGGGCGGCGATCGTCTGCCCGGCCTCCGGCCTCGACCATCTCGCGCCGGAGGCGCTCCTCGTCCTCGACGAGCCGGGCGAGATCGCGGCCGCCGCCGAGTTCCTGTGGGACCAGGCCGGCGAGCGGCGCACGGACCTGGTGGCGGCCGGGGAGCTGCCCGCTGACTGGCCGGAGGCGTACCTCCCGCCCCGCGCCTGGAAGAGCCGCCTCCTCGGGGCCCGGACGCTGGAGCTGACCTGGGAGCCCGGGCCGGTGGAGGCAATCGGGGGCGGACCGGCGGCGGAGGACCCGTTCGGCTGGCGGGAGCCGGTCCTGCCGGCCGGCCGATCGGCGGCGCTCCACCGGGCCATCGCCTCCTGGCGGGCGGAGGATCCTCCCCGGCGAATCGTCGTCGCCTCCGACCAGGCGCCACGGCTCGAGGAGCTCCTGGCCGAGGCCGGCCTGCCGGTCGGGACGACGATGCAGCCCGAGGCCCTGGCACCCGGTGCGATCGCGCTGGTCGGCCGGAGCCTCAACGCCGGCTTCACCGGCGGGCCGGATGGGATCGCGCTGGTTACCGACCGGGAGCTGTTCGGGGCCGTCCGCGTCCGGCGGCCGAAGGCGCTCCGGCGGGTGGTCCCGCGCGACGTCCTCGAGCGCCTCCTGCCGGGCGACCTCGTCGTCCACGTCGACCACGGGATCGCCCGCTACGAGCGAATGCTCCGGCGGGGCGGGGCCGGCGAGGAGCGCGATTACCTCGAACTCGCGTTCGCCGCCGGCGACCGGATCTTCGTCCCCCTCGAGCAGGTCAACCGGGTCACCCGGTATGCGGGGGCGGAGCGGCCGCCCCTGTCGCGCCTCGGCGGCGCCGAGTGGGCCCGGACGAAGGCCCGGGTGAAGAAGGCGGTCAGCGATCTGGCCGAGGAGCTCCTCGCCCTGTACGCGGCCCGGACCGCTGCCGAGGGTCACGCCTTCGCCCCGGACAGCGCCTGGCAGCAGGAGCTGGAGGCGTCCTTCCCGTACGAGGAGACGCCCGACCAGCTCCGGGCCGCGGACGAGGTCAAGGTGGACATGGAGGCGATCCGGCCGATGGACCGGATCGTGGTCGGGGACGTGGGCTACGGCAAGACCGAGGTCGCCCTCCGGGCGGCCTTCAAGGCGATCCGGGACGGGAAGCAGGTCGCCGTCCTGGTGCCCACCACGGTCCTGGCCGACCAGCACCTGCGCACGTTCGGTCAGCGCCTCGCCGCGTTCCCGGTCACCACCCGGCTCCTGTCCCGGGCCGTCCCGCCGAAGGAGCAGCGGGCCACCCTCCACGGCCTGGCGGCCGGCTCGGTGGACCTGGTTGTGGGCACGCACCGGCTCCTGTCGCGCGACGTCCGGTTCAGCGACCTCGGGCTGCTCGTGGTCGACGAGGAGCAGCGCTTCGGGGTGGCGGCGAAGGAGCGCCTCAAGCAGCTGCGGCGCGAGGTGGACGTGCTCACCCTCTCGGCCACGCCGATCCCGCGGACGCTCAACCTCGCCCTGGTCGGGGTGCGCGACCTGTCGGTCATCGAGACCCCGCCGGAGGATCGTCTCCCGATCCAGACGCGCGTCGCCGAGGCGTCGGCCGGCCTGGTCCGCGACGCGATCCTGCGCGAGCTCGACCGCGGCGGCCAGGTCTTCTACGTGCACAACCGGGTCGAGACGATCGAGGCCCAGGCCGAGCAGCTGCGCCGGCTCCTGCCCGGAGCCAGGATCGTCGTTGGCCACGGGCAGCTGGACGAGGGCGCGCTCGAGCGGGTCATGCTCGCCTTCGCCGGCGGCGAGGCCGACGTCCTCGTGTGCACCACGATCATCGAGTCGGGCCTCGACATCCCGAACGCGAACACGATCGTCATCGACCGGGCCGACGCCCTGGGCCTGGCCCAGCTCTACCAGCTCCGCGGCCGGGTGGGCCGGAGCAGCCGGCGAGCGTACGCATATCTCCTGTACCGGCGCCGCGAGCGGCTGTCCGACGAGGCGCGCAAGCGCCTCCAGGCGATCTTCAACGCGTCGGAGCTGGGTGCCGGCTTCCAGATCGCCCTGTCCGACCTGGAGATCCGCGGTGCCGGCAACATCCTCGGCGCCGAGCAGTCGGGCCACATGGCGGCGGTCGGCTTCGACCTCTACACGCGGCTCCTGGCCCAGGCCGTCGAGGAGCGCAAGGCCGAGCACGAGGGTCGTACCCCGGAGCTGCCGGTGCCCGGAGCCTGGGTGGACCTGCCGGTCGACGCGCACCTGCCGGACTCATACGTGCCGGACGAGGCCCAGAAGCTCGAGCTCTACCGGCGGCTGGCGCGCACCCGCACGAGCGGCGACCTGGCCGCCTTTCGCCAGGAGGCAGTCGACCGCTTCGGCCCGTTGCCGGCCCCCGCCCTTCGCCTGCTCGAGGTGGCCGAGCTTCGCCTGGCGGCGGAGGAGGCCGGGATCGGCTCGATCGCCCGCGAGGAGGGCCAGCTCGTCGTCCGCTTCGCGGCCGGCCTGTCGCGGGCGCAGGCGATGCGGCTCCTGGCCGGCGCGCCCCTGCCCGGAGTCCGACCGACCGACTTGACCTTCGCCGCCAACCAGGTCCGGGTCCGCGCGCCGCGCGATCCGGCCCGCGCCTGGCGGCTCTCGCAGGCGCTCGTCGCCCGCATCCGGGAGGCCCAGGTCCCGGCCGGCGACTGACCCCCGCCGGCGGTGGGAGGTGCGCCCTCAGGAACCGCTGCCGCCCGGGTCGTCGTCGCACGCGAAGCGATAGCCCTGGCCGTAGCTGGTGACCACGTAGTGGCGGCCAGGGGCGGCCTGGGCCAGCTTCGCCCGCAGGTTGCGCATCGTGACCCGGAGGAGGTGGACGTCGTCGTCGTAGCCGGGCCCCCAGACCGACCGCAGCAGGTCGGCATGGGCGATCACCTCGTCCGGGCGCTCGGCAAGGTGTCGGAGGAGCCGGTACTCGGTCGGGGTGAGGTGGACCTGGTGGCCCTCCGCGTACACCCGGTGGCCCCGGGTGTCGACGAGCAGCCCGGGCCGCCGGATCTCCTGTCCGCGGTTGTCCGGTCCGCTCCAGCTGATCGCCCGACGGAGTGCGGCGGCGACCCGGGCGACCAGCTCCGGGAAGCTGATAGGCTTCGTCACGTAGTCGTCGGCGCCCAGCCCCAGGCCACGCACCTTGTCCGCGTCACTGTCCCGGGCGGTGACGAACACGATCGGGATCCGGCTTCGCTCCCGGATCCGCTCGATGACCCCCCACCCGTCCAGGCCCGGCAGGCCGACATCGAGCAGGACGAGGTCGGGTGGGGCCTCGTCGAGCATCCTGAGCGCCTCGGGGCCGTCGGCCGCCACCAGCGGGTGCCAGCCGTGCCGCTCCAGCCAGAGGACGGTGAGGTCGGCGAAGTCGGGCTCGTCCTCGACGACGAGGATGCGCTCGCCGTGGCCGGGCGGTGGCCCGGTCATGCCGGGCTCCTTCCGCCCGCCCGGTCCCGGTCGGCGGCCGGCGCGGTGGATGGCATGCCCGCGGCGGCACGGGCGGGCTCGGCTGCACCGGCGCTCGCGACTGCACTGCCGGGCCTGGCTGCACCGGGGTTCGCGGCGGCATCAGCGGCCCCGCCGGCCTCCACCGGCTCGACCCCGTCGGCCGGCGAGCTGCCCGCACCCGGGGCAGCGGCCCGCCGCAGCGGCACGGCCGCCGGCAGCGCGAACGAGATCGAGGTGCCGCGGGTGGTCGCGTCCAGCCGGATCCAGCCGCCGTGCGCCTCCACCAGGCGCCGGCAGATGTACAGGCCCAGGCCGCTCCCCGGAACCCGTGACTCGCGCACCGCCCGACCCCGGTAGAAGCGCTGGAACACGTGCTCCTGCTCCTCGGGCGAGATCCCGCGCCCGTTGTCGGCGAAGGTCACGACAGCCGTCGCCGGATCCGGGCGACGGGCCCGGACCAGGATCCGGGCGCCTCGGCCCGCGTACTTGGCGGTGTTGGCGGCCAGGTTGGCCAGGATCTGGCGCAGCCGGACCGGGTCGGCGTCGACCAGCGGCAGGTCGGCCCCGAGATCGAGTGTCACCGGCGGAGCGCCGGGCAGCTCGGTCTGCTCGGCCGCGAACGCCTGGAGGATGCCGGACAGGCTGACCGGCCGGCGATGGAGGGCGAGTCGGTCGCTTTCCAGGTGAGAGATGTCCATCACCTCGTCGACGAGCGTGGTCAGGCGCTCGACCGCGTCGCCGATCCGGCGCAGGTGGCGGCGCCGGGCCTCCGGGTCCAGGTCGAGGTGGAGCAGGCTCTGGGCGTGGCCGCTGATCAGGGCGAGCGGTGTCCGGAGCTCGTGCGAGATCGCGGCGATGAAGCTCGACTTGAGCTCGTCCAGGGCGCGGGCGGCCCGGAGGTCGCGGAGGACGGCGACCGCGCCCGGATCCGGGCCGGGCATCGGCGCGAAGCTGGCCGACACCGGGATCTCGGTGCCGTCCCGGTGCCGGACCGCCTGCTCGTGGCTGGCGATCGCCCGGCCCTCCTCGAGCACCTGGGCGAAGGGGCAGCGTGGCCCGCACACGCCGCCGGCTCGCGGGTCCGCCGGCTCGTCGCCGCAGCCCAGGAAGGCGCGGCAGGATCCGCCGACCGCCTCCTTGGCCGGCCGCCCGACGAGGCGGGCCGCGGCCGCGTTCAGGCGCACGATCCGGAGGCTGGCGTCGACCGCCACGATCGCGTCGCTGGCGCCTTCGAGGATCGCGGCCAGGGTCGCCCGCTCCCGGGCGAGGCTGCCACGCAGCTGGGCGGCCCGGAAGGCGAGGCCGAGCTCCCGGCGCACCAGGCCGAGGTAGCGGGCATGGGCCGGGTCCAGCCCGGCGCCCGCGGCGGGGGCGACGGCGACGAAGCCGATCGCCTCCCGGGCGACGCCGTGCACGCCGACCTCGCGGCTCTCCTCGAGGACCACGCCGAACCAGCCGCGGGGCGTAGCCCAGGCCGCGGCCGCGGCGGCGTCCGGGAGGCGGGCCGGCAGGCCGGTGCCGACCTCGTCCACGCCGACCGTGGCAACCAGGTCGAGCACGCCGCCGCCCGGGGCTGCCAGCCAGAGCGCCGCCGCCCCCGCCGCGGTCGCCCGGCCGATCTCAATCAGCACGGCCGCGGCCAGCGGTTCCAGGGCGTCGCCCGAGGCCAGCAGCTGGCTCAGCTGGTACTGGGCGAGCATCGTGCCCGCCTCGCGCTGGGCCTCCTCGAAGACACGCCGGCGTTCCGCCTCGAGGGCGGTGATCCGGGCGCGAAGCTCGGCCTCGGCGCTCACCCGGTCAGCCCGCCACCGCCGGAGGATCCCGCCGAGCGGCCATCGCCCGGACGAGCAGGTAGCAGGACGTGGCGCCCGGACCCTGGTGACCGCACGATCGCTCGCCGAGCCGGAGCGCCAGGCCCCGCCGCGCGACCGGCGGGGCCGTGGCCCGCATCCCGGCCCGCGCGGCGTGGGTGGCCTGGCGCAGCCCGGCCCGCAGGCCGAGGCCCGCCGTGACGGCATCGGCCAGCGCAGCGGTCGCCGGGTCGAGCGCGTCCAGGATCGTCTTGTCGCCGACCGCGCGGCGGCCGCGCCGGGCGAGGGCGCGACGGCCCGCCTCGAGTCCCCCGGCGAGGGCCACGAGATCCAGCCGGTCGGGGTCCTCGATCGCCAGGCCAGCCTCTATCCTCATCGCGCGGCCAAGTCTAGCGGCCCCGCCGGGACGCCCGGGCGGATCGGCCGCGGGGCGATCGGCCGGCGGATGATGCTCGACGCGCTCGTCCCCGCGTCGGCCGCCTTCTGCGCGGCGCTGGGCGATGGCACCGACTTGTCGGGGCGGCCCCCCGGGCGGTCGAGGCGGCCGAGGCCGGGGCGCGGGCCACCATCCCGATGCTCGCCACCAGGGGCCGTGCCAGCTATCTCGGGGAGCGATCGATCGGCCATCTCGACCCGGGCGCCGTCTGTGCCGCCCTGCTCGTCGGGGCGTTCGCGGATGTCCTCGAGAACGGCTGAGCCGCCGCTCGACGTGCGCCCGGGCGGCGGCGGCGGGCCACCGCCATCGCGACCCCAACATGGACGCGATCTTGACGATTCCAGGCCGTCGCCGGAAGTATCCTTTCCACAGCAGTTGCCCCGGCGGCAGCTGCCGCGTCGCGACGCGCGGGCCACCCGCGGCCCAGGGCCGTGGCCGCGCCAGGGGAAGGAGGGTCGTCCCGGGGACCTGGTCCAGGCCGTCGACCGCGGGCGCTCACCGGGTGCACGCCCGGCCCGGCCGATGGACGCCAGGCCCGTCTCGTCCAGCCGCGCGCTTCGACGTGCTGCAGTCCATCTCAGAGGGAGAGAGCATGCCTGCACTTGATCATGTACTGGTTGCCGAGATCCTCGGGACGATGATCCTGATCCTGCTCGGCGATGGCGTCGTGGCCGGCGTCCTCCTCAAGGGTACGAAGGGGCAGAACTCCGGCTGGATCGTCATCACCTGGGCATGGGGTATGGCGGTGTTCGCGGGCATCGTCGTCGCTGGGACCTTCAGCGGCGCCCACATGAACCCGGCCGTCACCCTGGCGGCCTGGATCTCGGACTTGCTTAACGGCACCAACGCGTTCGGCATCGATAGGCTGCTGGTCTACTGGGTCGGCGAGTTCATCGGCGCGATGCTCGGCGCAACCCTGGTCTTCCTCCACTACTACCCGCACTGGGCGGGGACCGAGGACCAGGGCCTCAAGCTGGCCGTCTTCTGCACCGCCCCGGCGATCCGGAACCCGGTCTGGAACCTGGTCTCCGAGATCATCGGGACCTTCGTGCTGGTCTTCGTCGGCTTCTCCATCGGCGCGAACGTCGCAATCGGTGGCGCGCTCGGCTGGGGCCTCCTGGTCCTCGTCATCGGCCTCGGCCTGGGTGGCACGACCGGGTACGCCATCAACCCGGCTCGTGACCTGGGGCCGCGGATCATGCACTTCCTGCTGCCGATCCCGGGCAAGGGCCACAGCGACTGGGAGTACTCCTGGATCCCGGTGGTCGGCCCGCTCATCGGCGGCGCCGCCGGCATCGTCGTCTACTTCTTCGGCATCACCAAGTTCCTCGTGGGGTAGACCGCCTGATCGGGCGGCCTGCCTGTAGCGCGCCGGTGGCGTCCCACGGCCTCGCCGCCGGCGCGCCTCTCTCTCATCCCGTCGAGAAGCACCCGGTAGAGACCCGTCCCTGGAGGTCCGGATGAAGAAGCTGATCAACACGCCCGAGCACGCCGTCGACGAGGAGCTGGCGGGTGTCGTCGCCGCTCACGCCGACCTCGTCCGGGTGATCGAGCCGAACGTCGTCGTCCGCAAGGACGCCCCGGTGAAGGGCAAGGTCGGGGTGATCTCCGGTGGGGGCTCGGGCCACGAGCCGATGCACGGCGGGTTCGTCGGCATGGGCATGCTCGACGCGGCCTGCCCGGGAGCCGTCTTCACCTCGCCCGTCCCGGACCAGATGCTCGCCGCCACCAAGGCGGTCGACGGCGGGGCCGGCGTCCTGCACATCGTCAAGAACTACACCGGCGACATCATGAACTTCGAGCTCGCGGCCGACCTGGCCCGGGCCGAGGCGATCGAGGTCACCTCCGTCGTCATCGCCGACGACGTCGCCGTGAAGGACTCGCTCTACACCGCCGGCCGGCGGGGCGTGGGCGGCACGGTCCTGGCCGAGAAGATCTGCGGCGCGGCGGCCGAGGCGGGCTACGACCTGAAGGGCGTCACCGAGCTCTGCCAGCGGGTCCAGGACAACGTGCGGTCGATGGGCATGGCGCTCACCAGCTGCACCGTCCCGGCGGCCGGCAAGCCGACCTTCGATCTCGGCGAGGACGAGATGGAGATCGGGATCGGCATCCACGGCGAGCCGGGTCGCACCCGGATGAAGCTCGCCACGGCCGACGAGATCACCGAGATGCTGGCCACGCCGGTCCTCGACGACCTCCCGTTCAAGGCGGGCGACAAGGTCCTCGCCTTCGTCAACGGGATGGGCGGCACCCCGCTGATCGAGCTCTACATCGTCTACAACAAGCTCGCCCAGATCTGCGCCGCCCGCGGGGTAGAGATCGTCCGCAACCTGGTCGGCAACTACATCACCTCGCTCGATATGGCCGGCTGCTCGATCACCCTGCTCCGGCTCGACGACGAGATGACGAAGCTCTGGGATGCCCCGGTCCACACGCCCGGGCTGCGCTGGGGCGTCTGAGCCGCGGCTCGAGACGACACCCTGCACGCCGGGGGGCCGAACGGAGAGTTGAGCCGTCGATGATCGCCCACGAAGACGTCCTGGACTGGATCCACCGGTTCGCCGCCGTGGTGGCGGAGAACAAGGTGTACCTCACCGAGCTGGACTCGGCCATCGGCGATGCCGACCACGGCATCAACATGGACCGCGGCTTCAAGGCGGTGCTCGAGAAGCTCGAGGGCCTCCAGGCGCGCGACGTTGGCGCGACGTTCAAGGCCGTCGGCATGACCCTGGTGTCCAAGGTTGGCGGGGCGGCCGGGCCGCTCTACGGCACGTTCTTCCTGCAGCTCGGGACGGTGACTACCGGCAAGGAGGCCATCTCCCTCGACGAATTCGTGGCCGCGCTGGAGGCGGGCATCGCCGGGATCCAGCGGCTGGGCAAGGCCCAGCCGGGGGACAAGACGATGGTCGACGCCCTCCTGCCGGCCCGGGATGCGATCAAGGCGGCCGCGGCCGACGGCGCGTCCGTCGGGGTGGCCGTCGGGAAGGCCGCCGAGGCCGCCGAGGCCGGCATGATCGCCACGGTGCCGCTCGTCGCCCGCAAGGGCCGGGCGAGCTACCTGGGCGAGCGGAGCGCCGGCCACCAGGACCCCGGCGCGACCTCCTCGTATCTCCTCCTCAAGTGTGCCGCCGACGCGTGGTCGGGGAACTGACCCCGGCCCGGGTGGAACAGTCACCAAAGGTGAGAAAGGGACTCGGATGACGAAGTATGCGGCTGCCCTTGACCAGGGCACCACCAGCACCCGCTTCATGATCTTCGATCACAGTGGGCAGGTCGTCGGGATCGACCAGAAGGAACACGAGCAAATCTATCCCAAGCCGGGCTGGGTCGAGCACGACCCGATGGAGATCTGGGCCCGCTGCCAGGACGTCATCAAGGGGGCCCTCGCCAAGGCCGGCCTCACCGCCGCGGACATCGCCGCGGTCGGGGTGACGAACCAGCGCGAGACCACGGTCGTCTGGGACAAGGCCACCGGCAAGCCGGTCTACAACGCGATCGTCTGGCAGGACACCCGCACCGCCGACATCTGCAACGAGCTGGCCAAGGACGGCGGCCAGGACCGGCTCCGCCCCAAGACCGGCCTCCCGCTCGCGACCTACTTCTCCGGGCCGAAGGTCAAGTGGATCCTCGACAACGTGCCCGGGGTCCGTGAGAAGGCCGAGAAGGGCGAGCTCCTCTTCGGCAACATCGACACCTGGTGCATCTGGAACCTGACCGGCGGCGCGGCCCACGTGACCGACGTGAGCAACGGCAGCCGGACGCTCATGATGAACCTCGAGACCCTCGACTGGGATCCCGAGATCCTGAAGCTCCTGAACGTCCCGCGGGCGATGCTCCCGGCGGTGCGCGCCTCGGCCGAGGTCTACGGCACCTGCGTCGGCGATCTCGCCGGCGTCCCGTGCGCCGGTGACCTGGGCGACCAGCAGGCCGCCCTCTTCGGCCAGACCTGCTTCTCGGCCGGCGAGGCGAAGAATACCTATGGCACGGGCTGCTTCATGCTCCTCAATACCGGCACCAAGCCGGTCCCGAGCAAGAGCGGCCTGCTCACGACCCTCGGCTACAAGATCGGCGACCAGCCGGCCGTGTACTGTCTCGAGGGCTCGATCGCGATCACCGGCGCCCTCGTCCAGTGGCTGCGCGACAACCTCGGGCTGATCGAGAAGTCGGCCGACATCGAGACGCTCGCCGCCACCGTCGAGGACAACGGCGGCGTCTACTTCGTCCCGGCGTTCTCGGGGCTGTTCGCGCCGTACTGGAAGAACGACGCCCGCGGCGTCATCGCCGGCATGACCCGCTACGTCAACAAGGGCCACATCGCCCGGGCGGCGCTCGAGGCGACGGCCTGGCAGACCCGCGAGGTCCTGGATGCGATGAACGCCGACTCCGGCGTTCCGCTGACGGCCCTCAAGGTCGACGGCGGCATGGTCTACAACGACCTGCTCATGCAGTTCCAGTCCGACGTCCTCAACGTCCCGGTCATCCGCCCGAAGGTGGCCGAGACGACCGCCCTCGGCGCGGCCTATGCCGCCGGCCTCGCGGTCGGCTACTGGGCCGAGGTCGAGGACCTCCGCGCCAACTGGGCCAAGGACAAGGAGTGGCATCCGAAGATGGACGCGGCCACTCGCGAGAAGGACTACAAGGAGTGGAAGAAGGCCGTCACCCGGACCTTCGGCTGGATTGAATAG
>Ga0299912_10005024_pt1 | contig 10845 bp, 8 predicted proteins | sample RVTome_2_FD_207667 | JGI IMG/M metagenome (GOLD analysis project Ga0299912, IMG submission 207667) | Soil microbial communities from uranium-contaminated site in the Upper Colorado River Basin, Wyoming, United States - RVT95D214 (version 2) ... | reverse complement strand
GCTAAAAAGCCGTATTCATCCAATGGCGTATTTAACGGCGGCGGCTGATCAACCGTATTAGGCACCATTCCGGTCGCCAATATGGACAGTTCAACTTCAGTTTTGGTTATTTTGCCGGTCAGCGTATTTTCGGCTTCCAGAATAACATTTTTAGTGCCCGGTACTTCGGTGATCTTGGCAACTTTTCCGCGATGGAAATGGAATTTCTCATCGCCCTGGACCTTCACATAAAAATCTTCCATACGCCCCGGTGATCTGACATCTATATAAAACAGATGAATCTCCGCTTCGGGGTATTGCTCTCTAATATAAGTAGCCTGCTTCATCGAAGCCAGGCAGCAGATAGCGGAGCAGTAGGGAAGATGGTTTTCATCCCGGGAACCGGCGCATTGCACGAAACCGATAGTTTTTACTTCCTTTTTATCGGATGGCCTGATTATTTTGCCCTGGGTCGGCCCGCTTTCGGACGCCAGCCGTTCCATCATGACATTAGTAATAACGTTTTCATATTTGCCAAATCCCAAATTATCCAATTTGTTGGCGTCATATGGTTTCCAGCCGGTAGCCCAGACAATCGCGCCGACTTTGGCTGTTATAGTCTGAGGCTGCATATCCAGTTCAATCGCGCCATATTCACAAACCTCAACGCATTTTTTCATTCGCTCATCGCCGGCGAACGCGGGGTCGATTACATAGCGCGGGGGATATGCCATCATATGGGGCAGGTAAATCGCCTTGGTTTTATCCAGTCCGTAATTGAAATCGTTGGCTCGCTCTATTTCGCAGACTTTTTCGCATTCGCCGCAAGCCGTGCAATTAGCGTTTACATAGCGCGGCTTCAACTTGATCGTCACTTCAAAATTGCCGGCTGAACCGGTCACTTTCTCGACTTCCGCCAAAGTAAGAACCCTGATATTGGAATTGGATCTAATCCTTTTTAGATTAATTTCGATTCCACAGCTTGGCGGGCAAAGCTTGGGGAAATACTGGTTCATCGCCGCCACCCGACCGCCTATCGATGGATTTTTTTCTAAAAGTATCACTTTCTTGCCAACCTCAGCAGTTTCAATAGCGGTAGTAATACCGGCGATACCGCCGCCAACCACCAGGGTATCGGCTTTGATCAGATTTTCGACCGGTTCGTATTCTGCCATAATCTTCTCCTTGAAACTTTCGCCCAACATTATATGGGCTAATATGTTTCGCTTACCAGGCCTTGTTTTATTTGTGAAAATCATAACAAACAAGGCTATTTAAAAAGGCCAGACCATTACCGGGCTAGCCTTATTTTTTTAACTTTCGGCAAAATACTAATTATGACGCGTCTTTGTCAAGAAAATTAGGGAAAACAATCGATTTGATCACATGATTAAAGTAGACAATTAATTATTCCCAGACTGTTGGCAAAAGCGATATTTGTGTTCAGGCAGGTCGTAGCGGAGCGTGACCTGCCTGCTAACGTACGTCGGGTTACACCCTTGTGGGCACGACCTGTTGCAACATTTTGTATTTCTCATTTTTTTGCTATTTTGTCAACGACCTCGCAATTAATTATCGCGAGTACTTTCTATTATAATTTAAAAGAACCTTAAATATTTTTAAAAAAAACTTGATGAAACTAAATGACTTATGCTATTGTTTGGTTTATGAAAAAGGAGGACAGTTTAACCGGTAATCAAATTTGAAGGATTTGCTTAGGAATAGTTTTGTTAGAAACTGACGATAATTTCATAAACAACAAACTAAAGGAGAATTTATGAAGTCAAAGTTGTTGGTGCTTCTGATCTTGCTGTTAGCCGCGCCCGCTTCATTCGCCATCGGCGATATCGCCATTGGCCCTTACTATGGCATGGTGATGCCTATCGGCAATGACGCCGTCAAGAGCGGGATGATGTACGGCGCGCAGGCGAAAGTGTCTTTAATCCCTATTTTGTCCATTGGCGCCCACTATAGTTCTCGCAGCTATGGTAATCCTACCATTGATTCTGAGATTCTGGGTGAACTTGAGATTGACGGCGGCGATGTAACGTCAATGGGGCTTGATGCTTTCCTGGGCAAAACAGGCGGCATGACCGGAATGAATATTTACTTTTCCGGCAGTTACGGAACTTTCAAGTGGAAACGGGATAGCTTCGAAGATATTTCGAAATCATCACTGGCTTTCGGTCCTGGACTGGAAATCGTTTTGCCGATGAAAATCGGTATTGAGGGACGCGCCATGTTTGAGGTTGCCTCTACCGGCGAAGAAGGTACCTGGAAAGCAGTCATGTGGTATATCGGCCTGAATTATCATATTAACCTTTCACCTGGACCGATGTAATAGAGGAGGAATGCCATGAAGAAAATACTTATATTAGGAATAATAATCCTGTTTTCACTTAGTCTTCTAAGTTGCGATAGCTGGATGACTACTACTCAAACCTTTACTTATGAGATAGATGATATTGCATCGACCGATCAGGATGTTGAAATGTACTCGTTGGATTTAACCACAAATGAGGATTACGCGGAACATCGGGATCAGATAAGAAGTGTTGACCAAGTTAGTATTGTTGGCCGTATTACTAATAATCTCGAAACCGAGGCCTCGGCTCAAATATGGGCCGATACATCGGACGCCTATACTACAGTTGAAGGCGTGACCAATAATGCCACTTTGATATTCGCTACGCCCATGCCTTTGCCTGGGGGAAGTATCACGTCAATCGATTGGTCTGATGGTTTGGAGTACATGGAGAATACCGATTATCTCAATGACTTGATCATAAATGAGGGACAATTTGCTTTATACGGTCTGGCGGCTGATACGCCTTTCGATATCACGATTGAAGCCGAGGTTGTGATCACGGTTACAGTCGGGCGTTAATCTTTTTTGAAACTTAAAAACTGACATTATGCGGGAGCCAAACTTAGGCTCCCGCGTTTTTTTATCAAAAATAACTTGCATTTAATTACCGTTAATCATAATTGAAATATAAATATTTTAAGCTCGGAATATCGAGTGCGGGTGACGAAAGGTCATTATGAAGAAAATAATTTTCTGCTTATTATTGGCATTAATTCTGGCCGGCTGTAATTTGTTCAGCATCACCAACCCCTCCAATTCGGCAACCGATTATATTGCCGATGGTCAGAAAAAATATTGGGATGGCGATTATGCCGGGGCCGCGGAAGATTTCGCCGCCGCTATCAAAGAAAATCCCCAAAGCGGCGATGCCTACTGGTGGCACGCCAAGGCGCTTATCAGGACTACCGGTTATACGCCGATTATGCTGGTCGATCTGATGACCGAAATTGACACTCTGTCGAGTATTTTGCCGTTTATGGATTGGTCAAGCGATTCGGCCAATATGCTATATCAGGTGATATACGGAGTGAACGACGATATGCACCTGATTTTCTATGATTCAGTGCAATCGAATGAACTTGATTACGCCGATATCGCGCTCGATTACGCTTTAGGCCTTATAATCCAGGGTGTATTGATGCTTCGTGATACTAACGCTGACAGCGTCATCAATGAAAATGATATCAACCTCGGCGCGTATTTTATCGATGGTGAATTTGAAATCCCCGATGATCAATGGAATCTTCTCAATGACAGCGATAAAGAAGCGCTTATAAACAATGTGATTGACATACTGGACTTGTTCGTTGATGTAACGTTCGTTATTGCCGAGGAAATCGCCGGCATCGATGTCGACGACCTTCGGGAAACAGCGGATGATATCCGCATTGATCTGGATTTGCGAAGGCCATAGGCGGTAATACGATGAAGAAATTTCGCTTAGTGGGAATATTGCTTCTCATAACTCAAGTAGCAGGTTTGGCCCTGGCAGACGAAAGGTTCATGCCAACGGGGATAACCAACCATCTCCATGCGGCCCAGCTGGGTATGGGCGGCATAACCACTGTGGCGCGGGGCCATAACGCTCACGCGGTTTTTTATAATCCGGCGCTTTTGAATCACCGTGAATTTGACCTGGATATTTCGCTTATAAGCGGCGGCCTGGATGATGATGCTGTCGAAGTAATCGACTTTATCGATGCCCATCAGAACGAATTCGATGATTTCGAGGAATTGACATTTGCCGAACAAAACCGGTTTATAATGGATAGCCAGCAATTCGATAATAAATGGGTCAGCGTGGCGCTGTCGCCATTTTCGGGAATGGCAATAGAAAATATCGGGACAGCCGTTTATTCGGTTATTCTCGCTGATGTCAAGGTCGACCATGGCGTATTTATACCGGCGGTCGGTATGCGCGGCTATCAGGATAATGTTTTAGGCTTCGGTTTGGGCTTGCCAATTAAGCTGACAGGTAAGGAAATCAATTTTGGTTTTTCGCTAAGATTTATCGAACGGCGGACATTTAAGCCGCTTAGAGTCAGCGCCGCCGATGCCGATGAACTGGATCAGGTCATTGAAACCTCGTTCGACGAATTCGAAAAAACCGAAAACGGCTTTGGCTTTGATATCGGCCTGATACATACTCTGCCCGTGAATTTATTGGGCTGGAATACCGATCTCGATATCGGCATAGTAGCGCAGGATTTAATTGGTGTGCTGGATAGCTATATGATTCCCAATATTAATATTGGCGCGATAACGCCATTACCGGCATCTTTATCTCCCCTAAATTGCGATGTCGCGGTAGAGTTTACCGATCTTTTCAACCGTCAGGGCGTTGGCCTTGTGCAACGGCTAAACCTGGGTGCTGAGAAAAATATATTATCAAATATTATCAGTCTCAGATGTGGACTGCATCAAGGCTATCCTACTTTTGGATTGGGCTTGAAGCTGTTGTTTATCGAAGGCGATTATGCCTATTTCACTCGCGAACTCGGCACGCGTCCCGGTCAATTCGCCGAATCAACTCATAGATTGCAGTTAGGTTTGGATTTCTAAATTATCCCAATAAAAGAAACAGCGGTAATCCGCCAAAACTTATGCAAAGCTAAATGATTCTTCAATTGCTTTTTGCTCCGGATATCGGGACTGGAAAGTCGCCAGATTGTTGACAAACTAACGATATAAGTTCAGGCAGGTCGTAGTGAAGCGTAACCTGCCTGCTAACGTACGTCAGATCACACCCTGGTGGGCACGACCTGACATTATTTGGGTATTATTTTTTCTTTTTCTGCTCTAACTCTTTTTTCTTGGCTTCAAGAATCTCGCTTTTTACGGCAATCGTTTTTTCGCCCAACAGGGAAAATCTCAGCCATTGATAACCGAATTTAAGCAGTTCGACATCGTCCTTTTCAATCTTCGCCTTAGTAACCGCATCAACTTCAAATTTATCGAAAAAGCTGCTTTCGAATACGAACTTTCGAAACTTGTCTATATTGTAGCAAACCGTGAAAAACATCTCGAGTTTCTTGGGTGTCAGATTATTTTCATCCTGAAAGAACTTGTTCAAGGTGATATCCTTAAACTGCTCGCCCATCTCGTTATAATCCGCGATACCCTGATCCTTAAGCCATTCGCTGACAGTGATTTTTCTTTTGCTTTCGAAACCTTTGCAAACCGATTCCTGTAAAAGGAAATAAAATTCTTTATCCAGTTGCTTATTATCATCCGAGGGCGAGGCCAGGCCCAGCGGATACATCCGGCAGGCCCACGGACGGTCCTCGTAAACCTGACAGCCGCTCTTGCCGACAAACGGGCAGGTCTTTTTCTCGTTATCTTCCATCTGCAGAAGCACAACTGGATACTTGAGATTCTTATCGAACGGGGAGAGGGTATACTTGTTCAAAAACTCCTCGGAGGTGATACCCAGCCGGTTTTTCAAGCGAACGATATCGTAAGGAGTTAAAAATATATTGACATCGCCGCAGCAATCGTTGAAACAGGGCACGCCGGGATGGCAGGCGAATTGAAACTCGCTGTTTAAATCAAGCCGGGGATATTCTTTTAAGATTGCCTCTTTCAGATTCTCTATTTCTCTCATTATTGCTCCTGAAAATATGACTTGTTATTCGGCGATAAAATTCTTCATCGCGTTTTCGGACCAGACCGGCAGAGGGCCGGTCTCGCCGGTTTCGGGGTCGTAACGATGCCGGTACGAGACGTGATGATTGTACTGCGCCTGCATCCATTCCCAGCCCTTTATGTAATAAGGGCACTCATCGTTGAAACAGACATACTGGATAGTCCCGCCCCAGGTCGAATCATCCGGCGCTTTCCATCTGGCCATAGGCCGCCCGCAGTGAGGGCAAATTAACTTGTTGTTTTCCATAATATTAGTAAAAGCCGCGTCTTTCTTTAAAAGTTCCATTTTTTCAACACGATAGAATATAATAAGTTAGTTTGATTAATGAAAGCGATTTATGAGGTTTTTTAGCGTAAAAATTACGACTACGAAACCGCTTTAGCCTATTTCAGCAGCAGCATCTTTTTCGCTTGGCTGTATTCGCCGGCCTGAATTTTGTAGAAATATATGCCTGATGAGATGTTGGCGGTAGACCAGACCGCTTGATGATAGCCGGGGGATATATAGGAATTGACGAGCGAAGTCACTAATTGGCCGAGGATGTTATAGATTTTGATCGTAACATATGCCGGCTCTGGCAGCGCGTATTTAATTGAAGTTGATGAATTGAAGGGATTAGGATAATTTTGCCAAATATCATATTGCTTTGGCAGATTGTCTTTATCCTCGCTTGCTGGTACGTCTTTTCCAAACGGATGATTAAAAGCAAAAGATAAGATACCCTTTGATTCGGTCGCGTTTTCAAAAACTACGACTCTATCGGGAAATAATGCGATATTAAATGGATAATTTAATGATAGCATGTCAAAATCAGGAATTTCCAGATGCCTTATAATTCGCGATAAATCCTCCGCCAAGAGATATATTTCCGGCGTTCTGGAATCGATTGCCCATAAGCCCAGCCGATTATCATAAACGACTTTATTAATATCAAGCGCCATCTGATCGCCGAGATGCAAATATCTAATGTATTCAAGGTTATTATCACCTGACAGATAGTAAAGACGAACACCGGCGGAGTTTCTATCGGCTAAATATATAGCTACCGTATCCCTGTCGATTACTTTGCAGGCCAACGAATTATAAATTGATGATATTGAGTCCTCGTCCTCATCTAAAAAGAAATCGGAGATTAATCCGCGCCGCTCATCGAAAACACACAAGCGACAGCTTATATCATCCAGGGCGATTATTCTGTTGTCGTCTCTGTTGCCGGTATTGAAATCGATATATTCCAGGTCTATAGGATAGAACATCGAATCAACCGAAATAGTATCCTCGAAAATAATACGGTCAGCCGCCGGAATAACAGGGTGGTAAGAGAAATTCAATTTCACCAGTTGATGTCCCATACGGTCAGCGATAAAAATACGGTCAATAAATGGATTGTATACTGCTGTTATCGAGGTCGTGACAATCGCGCTGGGCTGATTAAATTTAAACGACTCACTGTCATATAATCCATATAGACCCGCGTAATTAAGACGCCTGTTACCATTAGTTTGGCGGCAGCGAAGCCATCTTAATACACCGCTTCCTGAATCGATGACAAGAGTGACATCAGTAAAATTATTACCCTGGCCAAAACGCAGACTCACCGCGTCCGAGGGATGACGCAGAGCCGCACCATAGGGGATATCTATAGTCTGTCTGTCAAAATATCTTCCCCAGCGGGACGGAGCGTTTTCAAGGCCGAATACTCTTTCAGTATGTATTTGGGCATATATCAATGCCGGCGTCAGCGAGATAATAATGATTGATAACAAACCTATAATATTCATAAATTTCTCCTTAATATTTGCGCCAAAAAATATTTGTTACTCCTTCCTTGACCACCGGATTACGTGCAGGCCGTCTTCAAGATCGCGGAATTCATAGATGGTGCCATTAGGCAATACATATGGCCGCAGCCATAAGCCTTTTGATTGCGCTATTGGTACTAATTCGATTCGATCTATTTCCTTGTAAGTCGAATCGAGTATTACGAAATCTATTGGTAGTTCAAGGTTGTAGTATATCCATAAATAAAAATTATCGTTTTTATCAATTTCGACTATTTCCGCCCCTTGCTGTGGATAACGGCAAATGTGTAAAGGAATTGTATCTAGTATGACTATTTCATTACCCGTCACTTTATTAATTATGATATTGATAAATTCTTGATTATAACTTGCCTTTGATTCTATGTTTGATTTTCGCATAGCAGTTTCGGATTGATAATAACGGCCTTTTGAATCGATGGGATCTTTTTTTTGCCTATCAATGGACGAAATCGTAGAATTATTTATTTTTGCTGTTTCTCGATAATTACCAAATACTACTTGTCCATTTCTGTTTTTCATCCAGCTTATATTTTGGTCTTGATTGTTAATCGCAAATTGATATCTATTTACAAGTTCTATTCCATTTTTATCAATAATCCTGACAATATGCATCTTATCAATGTCTAATTCTGTATAATATACATTTTGAGAATCATCAACAGCGAACTGATCAACTTTAATATTAGCCCTATATATTAGCTTTCCAATACTATTATACTTCCTGAAATCCTTGTATGGGAAGGCTAGATAAATATTACTTTTGTTATCGGCGGCCCTTAAATAAGGGCCAAACGCCATGCCATCGTTTTCTATTGAATAAGGTAACTCCTGGTTATTATCCCATCCCCAAGGAAGAATAAAAGTTTCTTTTGCGTTATAATTATCAGGAAATGCTATCGTTTTTAACGCTAAAATCGAAATAAAAATCAATATTTTTTTCATTAGTAACTCCATCTCTTTATTTTTTTATAAGCTCTTCGATCTAAGTAATATGTGATGCAATTTTCTTGTCTTACCAAATTTAATGGGCCCGGATTGGATTCGCTTGTATGTCCCTTTGCTTCATATATTTCCAATGATTCAAATTCACCATCTTCAGGTATGTACACGACATAAGCAATATTCGCAATATGTCCCCAAGGTGGCGGTGTAGATGTCCGGGGATTTAAGCCTATCAAATCGCCTCTTTGGGCGAGAGAATCGGCAATAACTATAGTATCGGTAGTACAAATATGCCCCGGCAAGCCGTGGGCAATATAACCGGTAGTGCCTTTAATATCTCTAATCAACATATCGGCATTCGTATTGCCCAAGTCTATTACATGCCCGCCGGAATACAATGCCCCACCGTTTTCCTGAATCTGAGTTGCGATACAAAAGCCAGAGCAATCGATATGTTTATAGCCTGTTTTTGCGCCATATCCATAAGGCACGCCAATATGGCTTGATGACCAATAGATGTTATCACTTCCATATGAGCCTTCAATTGGTCCAAATATCACTTTATGCGCGTCCTCGTCAAGCGCTGACGTACATGCCTGTACAAGATAATCATTTTTGTAGTTTTCAATTATGTTAAAGAGCAACAAGCGCTTTCTATTTACTTCATCGTCCGGCACTTCAATACATACTTCCCAATCACTGCCCCAAAAACTTGTTGTATCGCGTTTGTCGGAATAATTTACTACCATTCCGGAAGTACCTTCCCTGATATCATTTATACTCCACCATTCATATCTGAGATTGCCCCAGTTGGTTGTTTGCCATTGCCTTTTTTGATAATTGTCGAAATTGGCCGTTGCAAGATTTTCATAGAAATCATAGGCGGGTTGATCGCCGTCAGTATATATATAACTGGTGCCATCCCAGCGATGGTTTCGTTCAGGCGGTATAGAGTTTGTATGATATAGATAGTACTTGTAATCCTCTGGCGGGTTCTGATCGTCTATTTTTCCGACAATTACGGAGCTTAAATGTACTTCCGGATAAAACATGAAATCCGGCGGCGGATTCCATGGCTCATGCGTAATTATAATCGAATCGATCGCCGGCATCACATCGAACGTTTCGATATTGCTTCTTAAAGCTTCCGCAGCTATCGTGTTTAATGACACAAATGCTTCATATGGACTGCCTTCGGGATCGGCCAGATGACCAGCGGAAGCGCCCTTATTGCATCTGCCGTCCCAGGATATATCCGTAAAATAGTAAAGCCCGGGATATTCGGGGTCAGGATCCGTGATTGCCACTTTCTCCAGATAAACAAGATCGCCCCGGTTGTTTTGTATATTGAATGCCACGTCCGATTCGGACGTCAACTCGAGATATTTGTTGTAGCTAAAAACGAAGGGCATAGTTTCATAATTAGCCGGGATAAAACAGACGGTCGTATCATTCAGGCAATCCAGATGCAAAAGATTCTGAACATAGACTTTCATCTGCGCATCATTATCGACATTATTTTCTTCGCCATAAAGGCACAGGGTCATATCTCTTCTTGCGGTTACCCATTCCTCGTCGGACATGTAAGGCCATAAATCCTTGGGTTTGATATCGTCATCGCTCATATAAGCGAACGTGTACCAGCAATAATCCCACCAATGGCAAGGGGGTTCATAGTCACCCTCCGGCCATCTATGAAAACGTATAAATCTTTCCGTGCCGCCATTTGGTCTTAAATGTCCAATCGCCCAGTTTTGTGCTTGGCCAAAATCATTTTTATCAGTCATTACCTTGGCTACAATTTTGTATTTCCCAAAAGCGTCAACATATTGACCATCATAAGCCGAATCACCGTGAGTCATATCCACATAATATAATGATGTCCAATAAGCATAATCGAGCAAATTGTGCGTAACTTTTACTTCTTTCTTATCGGTAGTTACCCACTGGCCCTCCCAGTGCGACATGGTATCATCTTCTATACATTCCCAATCAGGGTATTGCACGGCTTCAACAACAACTAAATATTTCCCACTGTTTACCGGGCCAACATGAAAATCGAGATTAAATGAAGGACCTGTGAGATG
>Ga0299912_10005023_pt1 | contig 10847 bp, 2 predicted proteins | sample RVTome_2_FD_207667 | JGI IMG/M metagenome (GOLD analysis project Ga0299912, IMG submission 207667) | Soil microbial communities from uranium-contaminated site in the Upper Colorado River Basin, Wyoming, United States - RVT95D214 (version 2) ... | reverse complement strand
ATCGTGCTGAACATCACCGCTATCGAACCGCTACTGATTTGGTTCTGGGCGGCCCAGTACGCGGGGCTGTGCGCCGTGGTGATGGGGCGTACGGCCGATGCAGCGCGCGACCACGCGATGCTCAGCGACACAGTCGCAACGTCCGGCGCCAAGGCAGTGGTCTGCGACAGTGCGTACCTTGTACCGCTCGAGGCCATGGCGACCTGGCCGTCGATGCCCATGCCCTCGGCGCCGTACGTCGCGTACTTCCCGGCGGCTGACACTCCGGCACTGCTCCTGCTGACCTCCGGCAGTTCCGCAGAACCCAAGTTGGTGCCGCAAACGCATGCCGCGCTTATCGCGCAAGGCTACGCCAGTGCGGCGGCACTCGGGTTGACCGCGCAGGACGTCTCCATGAACTGGATGCCGCTGGATCACGTGGGTGGCATCGTCATGTTCCATCTGCGCGACGTGCAGACGGGCTGCCACCAGCTGCAAGTCAGTCGTGATCTCGTTCTAGCTGACCCACTACGTTGGCTCGAACTGATCAGCGAGCACCAGGTCACCGTCAGCTGGAGTCCGCACTTCGGCTACGCGCTGCTGACCGAGCGCGCAGCGCGCCGGGAAAAGCTCGCCTATTCCCTGAGTTCTTTGCGCTGCCTGGTCAATGGTGGCGAAACGATCGTCGCGGAAACCGCGCAGCGCTGCCTGAACATGCTGGTCATGCTGGGCGCGCCGGTGAACTGCATGCTTCCTGCGTGGGGAATGTCCGAAACGTGTTCGCTCGCCACCGTGAACTGCAATGGAGACCTGCGGCCGGATCCTGTCACGGGCGCCGTGTCCGTTGGCCAGCCGATTGCCGGAGCCCGCGTGCGCATTGTCACTGAAGAAGGCATGCTGGTCCGGCAAGGTGAGGTCGGTCAACTCGAAGTCCGCGGTGCCAGCGTGATGAGCGGCTATTGGGGCGAAGGAAGCGCAGTGGGTGTGGCACAGGAGGCCTGGTTTCGCACCGGCGATCTGGCCTCCATCGACGCTCGCGGTCTCGCCATCGTCGGTCGCGCCAAAGACATCATCATCGTCAACGGACGGAACACATCGTGCCTGCAGGTAGAGCGTGAGCTGCAGGGCCTGGAGTCGATCGAAGCTGCGCATACCTGCGCCGTGGCGCATCGCTCGGCACGCTCCGACACCGATCAGCTCGTAGTGTTCATCGTTGCGCGCGCGCCTGCATCTGCGTTCGAGGCAGCCCAGCACACGCGCCTGCGCTTGCGCGAGACACTGCAGCTCGACTCGCTGATCGTGCCGGTCACCGTCTCACAGATTCCGCGCACACAGATCGGCAAGCCCCAACGGGCCCTGCTCCAGCAGAAACTGCGCGCCGGCGTTTTCGATGCGGCGCTTGCCGAATACAACTCGGTTGACGAGGCGCATGACGGGTTGCCGCCGTGGTTCTACACGCCCGACTGGACGCAGCGCGCGCGCCTGTCGGCCCGCCGTCCGCATCTGTTTCGTTGGGCGCTTCTGGGCGCCTCGACAGAGCGCATCGGCGAACTCGCTGCTGCACTGGCCCGACACGGCTGCAGCGCCGTCGACATCCGCGCGAAACCACCTCACGCCATAGATCCTGCAGACGCACTGCTCATTCTGCTCGAGACCGGATTCGACTCCCAGTTCGAAGTGTCGGTACTCGCAGCATTGCGCGCGCATGCCCTGCAGCCCGGCGATACGACGGTTGTGGTTCTCAGCACGGGCGCACTCGGTGACGATGCGGGGTCCGATCTGCACGGCATCGCCCAGACGGGCGCGATGCTGGGACTGTGGCGTTCATTCGCCCGCGAAGTTCCCGCCACGCGATTGAGGTGGGTCGACGTTGCACCAGACTGTGGATTGAGCGATGCCGTGGACGAGATCCTCGTCGAAACGTCATCGAGCCACGATTCCATCGTCGTGCGGCGACGTGGTGCCCAACGCTGGGTGCCGTGCCTCCGACCGCAATCCTTCCTTGCGGCGACGCCGGTCAGTGCGCTGCGTAGAGGTGGAGTCTATGTGGTTGTCGGCGCCCTGGGCGACCTCGGAAAACTGCTTTCGCGCCACCTGATGCAGGAATGGGCTGCTCACGTCATCGGTGTGGTCCGACCGCCGCTTGACGCCGCGGGCGCGTCCGCACAGACCCTGCAGTGTGCTGAGCTCCAGGCCTTTGGCCGGTTTGACTTGTTCAACGCCGACGTCGCTGTGGAGAGGAGCGTGACTGCTGCACTCACTGAGCGCTTTGGTGCGCACGTTCGCATCGACGGCGTGTTCCATCTCGGTGGCACCTTCAGCATGCAGCCCCTAACACAGCTGAGTGCCTCCGAATACACCGCCGAAGTGGCCGCGAAGCGCTCAGGCACGCTGCACCTCATCGAAACGCTACGTACGCTGGGTGCGCCGGCCCCATTGCTGGTGCTGTACGGATCCGTGAACAGTGAATTTGGTGGCACCGGCGCGGCTGCCTATTCGGCAGCGTGCGCCTCACAGCAACTGCTCGCCGCTCATCTATCACAGCAATCCTGGCTGCGATGCTACTACCTGGGATGGTCTCAATGGCCGGGAAAGGGACTCTCGCGCCGCAATCCCCTGGCTCCGCTCGCCCGGCATCACGGCTTTCTCGACATCGATGCACGCGATGGCATGCGTTCACTGGAACGGGCGCTGGCAGGCCAACCGGGTTGCCTGCTGATCGGACTGGACGGCGCGCAGGAGAACATCAACGCATCGCTCGTGCGCGCAGTGATCCAGCCGAGGCTGAGGCTGAAAGTCACCACCGCGGACCTGTCCGGTGTCGATGCGAGCCCGCGCGGCGCGGATCGTTTCAACCGTCCGTACGAAATCACGCTGCAACTGACCCTCGGCCCCGATGCGGCGCCGGCTTCGCTGCGCTATCGCGCAATGGAAGCACTTCTGCTCGAACTGTGGCGCGAGATCCTGCAACGCCACGATGTTCAGACCCAGCAAAGCTTTTTCGAGCTGGGTGGAAATTCACTGCGGCTGCTGCAGGCGAAGGGCAGGCTGGAGCAGCAACTCGAGCGTGAGATCGACGTGGCCACGCTATTTCGATTTCCCACTATCCAGGCGCTCGCCCTCCATCTTGCCCAGTCCGAGGCGAGCTCAGCTGCCGACGCCGCACCATCCGCCGCGAGCGGCGCATCGACGCGCGGCGCGCGGCGACGTCAGGCGCGCAGTTTGAACTGAGCATCTCAGCACCATGAATTCAACGGAACTGAAATCAGGGATCGCCGTCGTGGGATACGCGATGCGCATGCCAGGCTGCGCGACGCGCGAGGATTTCTGGGCAATGCTGGAGCGTGGCGGAACCGCCATCGAACCCGCCGGCGAACAGCCTGCTGGCAAGCACGCGCCGGACTACGTGGCGTTACGACGCGCACCGCTGGACGTGGCGGGATTCGATGCTGAGTTCTTCAGCATCAACGAACGCGAAGCGCGGCTCATGGATCCGCAGCGTCGGTTGCTGCTGGAATGTGCGCACAGCGCCCTCGAGGATGCCGGGGAGGTGGCGGGATACCGCAACACGGGCACGTACCTCGCGACCAGTCAGAGCGAGTATTTCCTGCTGCACCTGGCCTCGCACCCGGAGCTATTCGAAACGTTCGGAGGCTTGCTGCTGGGTATGTCCAATGGACAGGACTTCGCGGCCACTTACGTCGCCTACAAGCTCGACCTGCATGGGCCTTCGCTCAGCATCAACACGGCCTGCTCCAGTTCGCTGGTCGCCGTGCATCAGGCCGTCGCAGCCCTTCTTTCACAGGAATGCGACATGGCGCTTGCCGGCGGCGCATCCATCTCGCTCGCGCACGACGAGGGCTACTTCTACAAGAGTGGCGGCATCAATTCACGTGCCGGTCGCTGCCGGCCGTTCGATGCCGATGCGGACGGCACGCTGCCCGGTAGTGGCGCGGCGGTGGTGGTTCTGAAACGGCTGGAAGATGCCTTGCGCGCCGGTGATGCGATACGGGCAGTGATCGCGGGCACGGCAGTCAACAACGACGGCGCACGCAAAGTGGGCTTCAGCGCGCCCAGCGTTGCAGGACAGATGGATGTTCTGAACGAGGCGCTCGGCGTGGCTGGAATGCAGCCAGACGCAGTTGACATGATTGAAACCCACGGCACCGGCACCGCGCTGGGTGACGCCATCGAGTTCGCAGCGCTGCGCGAGGTTTTCGCTGCGCAGGGTCGGCGGGCGAAGCCGCTGTACCTGGGATCGCTCAAGGGGAACGTCGGTCACACGAACGCCGCCGCCGGTGCGGCGGCTCTCATCAAAGTGATCGTGTCGCTCGAAAAGCAGCGTATTCCTCCCATGGCAGGGTTCAAGCGATCCAATGCGATGGCCGATCTCGATGCCGTGAACTTCATAGCTCCGCAGCAGAGTCTTGCCTGGGCGGCCAGCGGCCAGCGGCGCTGGGCCGGGGTCAGTTCTTTCGGCATTGGCGGAACCAACGCCCACGTGATTCTCACCAATGCGCCCTCGCCGCCGTCGCCAATCGTGTCCGGCCGGCCCAGCGTTCTGCTCTATTCCGCGCACGACGAGGACGCGCTTCGCGATGTCGCTGCCAATCTTGCCACCACGATTGCAGCGGCCGACTCCGCCACGCTCGCCGACATCGCCTACACATCCGCCACGGGGAGGCAGTCACACCTCTGGCGTGGAGCAGCGATCGCGCGCGATGCTGACACGCTCGCGGCAAGACTCGCAGCCAGCGCGAGCCGTGGAACACCCGCCAGTGGCGTGCGGCCGATGGTCGCTTTCTTCGCAGCACCGGATGCGTCGTGTTTCGAGCTCGCGCGGACCCTGATCACGACGGAACCGGTGTTTAGCGCGCAGCTGCAGAAATGCCTCGACGCGTTCTGCGCGTTGCAGCCCGAGAAATACTCTGCTTTGCGAGAACACCTGCGAACCGGCTCCGCGGCACCCTCCTCGCTCATTTCAGGTGAGCTTCTCAACAGCGCGTCGTTCTGCACCGGTTCTGCCCTGGCGGCATTGTGGGCATCGTGGGGATGTCGCCCGGAAACAGTGGTCGGTTATGGGATCGGTGAGTACGCCGCAGCGCATGCCGCAGGAATCCTGACGCTTGCAGATGCCGTGTACCTCGTGCACACGCATGGTCTGGAGCGGGCGCCGCTGCATCGGGTGATTGTCCCTGGCAGATTGGGCACCAGGTTGTTACTGGCGTCCGCAGCTCGTTGGGTCAATGCAGGTGACACGCTGGAAGTCGACTCACTGCTGGCTGCCGTGCGAGGTGACACGCTGAAACGCCTGTCAGTAGCGCTCGCGACGGCCGGCGCCTGCCGCATCGTCGCCATGTGCAGCGATCCGTCTCCACTGCAGGCGATCAGCGAAACGGGATTCCTGAAGTCCGACCAGCAAGCGATCCTCGCCACCACAGCGGATCGCGTGGAAACACAGCTGTATGCTGGCCTCGCGGCCTATTGGCAAGACGGCGGGTCCGTTGACTGGCAATCGTTCTACGGATCCGAGCCGCGCAGGAAACACCCGCTGCCTGCGTACCCGTATCGTAGGAAGCGTCATTGGATAGATCGCGCGCTCAAACCTGTCGTGACTACTGGCATCGGCGCGGGCAGCGCGCCATTGGCGTCCGATACGGCACCGACACGCCTTGAAGATTGGCTTTACACGCCCGGCTGGGAGCGGACACCCGAATCCAACGGCTTGCCCGTAGCAGCAGCCGGATCCTGGCTGATACTCGACAATGGCACGGCGCTTTGCCGTGAATGGCTAGCCTCCGCAACAGACGACCGCTTCCGGCGGGTCGCGTTCTCATCCGATGCAGTCTCTGCCGGAAGCGTCCAGCAGGTTGCGATGGAGGCGGATGCCGCGGGCGCCCCCGCCCAGGTCTTGGTCTATTTCGCGAATCCCCACCCGGCGACACCCGAGCAGGATGTCATCGCGATATGGATGCTGGCGCGCAACTGCCTGAGTGGTATTTGCGCGCGGCGACCGTTGACCCTGTGCGTGGTGTTGCCGACGTCGCGCCGCGAAACGGCGCTGGCGCCCCACTACGCAGCCGCAGAAGCCGCGCTGCGGGTTCTTCCACAGGAAATCGCCGGACTGCGGGCGTGCGCGGTCGGGTTATGGCAAACCGACTCGCCAGAGCCGCTGATGCGCGCCGTGCAGGGTGCCCACGGAGCCCACTCACTCCTTATATATGTAGGTGCCGATCTGCATCGGCGCGTTTACCGGCGCTCGAGGGCACCGGCGGCATCGGATATCGATTTCCGGCCGGGACATCGATATCTGATGATCGGTGGAATGGGTCATGTCGGCCGAATCCTGAGCGAGATCGTCAGCCGCGATATCCCCCTGACACTCACCTTTGTCGGGCGTGAATGGATGGCCGCTGATCCGCAATTCGCGGTGCGCGATCTGACGTGCACGCCGCCGGCGCGCCCGGTGCAGTTGATCGACGCTGCAGCGCTGCGTGACAAAGGCTCCCTGCCCTCCAACGAGGCAGTTGCGCAGACTGGCGCGGCGAAACGGTTGCTGAGCGAGCTGGCCGCCACCGTGTCGGCGGACTACGCGGAAGCGCGCGGAATGCTTGCACCCGGGGCCGCGTACTCTTTTGATGAGTGGTCCGCCAGGCTCTGTGTACAGCCCTCGCTGCGGCGGATCGCAGCGACGTTCCGTCGGATTCTCAGCGAGGCAGGCTGGCTCGGCGCGGACGGTCCGGGGATCAAACCGCTGGCCGCCGCGCGACTACGGCGTCGGGCCTCCGATATTGAATCGGAGATCGCGCAGCACTGCCCCGACTTTTCCGGAACAGCGCGTCGCCTCATCGAATGCGCGCGGCAATTTCCGGACGTGCTGATCGACGGCCGCCCCGGCATCGATGTGCTGTATCCGAATGGCTCGGACGCGTTTCTGCAATCAACCGCACCCACCGGTTCGGCACTCACGGGATTCGCACGCTGTTCCGAGGCCCTGCTGGATTTCATCGCGCGTGCCGCAAAGCGTCGTGCGCCCCACGCCTTGCGCATTCTGGAGATAGGCGCCGGTAGCGGATCGTTGTCGCGGCAACTCATTCCGGCGCTCGCGAACTCGAACATCGAATATTGCTTTACGGATGTCGGCCGCGCCTTTCTCGCCGGGGCCCGACAATTCGCCGCCGCCAATGACTGGCCCTGGTTCTATACCCGGCCACTGGACATCACACAGGATCCGCTGGAGCAGGGTTTTGCGTGCGGTGAGTTCGACCTCATCGTTGGATTCAATGTGATCCACATCGCGCCGCGCCTGGAAGAATGTCTGGCGCGGCTGGCGGTTCTCCTGCGGCCGGATGGCACGCTTGCGCTACTGGAGACCGTCGGCTGGCATCCCGCTGCCGAGCTCGTATGGGGTCTCACGCCGGACTGGTGGCGCTTCGAAGACCCGGCTCTTCGATCGGACAGTCCCCTGCTGACACGCGCACATTGGATCGAGCTGCTGTCGAAGCTCGGCTTCGGCTCGGTAGCCCACTGGCCAACCGATGAACCGACGGACGAAGCGCTGCTGCTGGCATCGGCTCCTCGTCGCGATTGGGTGCACCAGACATTGCAGACGATGCCACGGCATTCGCGGCAGGTTGCGCATCTGCATGAGCTGGTAGCTCGCGGCTGCGATGTCGAATACCTGCGTGCGGACCTGCTCGATCCGCTCGACCTCGCGGCGCTCCGCGACGAGCTTTGCGCGCCGGGGAAGGCGGTGGAAGGTATCGTGCATGCGGCCACCACCGGTGGCCGCTCGCTCGCACTGCTCGGTGAATTGAGCGCCTCCGCGCTACACAAAGAGTTCGGCGTCAAGGTGGGCGCATTGCAACTCGTCACCGCGGTTGCCGAAAAGCAGCAACCCGCGTTCGTCGCGGTCATGTCCTCCATGTCGTCGGTGCTCGGCGGTCTGGGTCACATCGCCTATGCGGCGGCCAACGCGTTCGAAGATGCGGCCTGCATTGGCGCCGATCGCCCCCATGGCACACGTTGGCTGGCTCTCAACTGGGACGCATGGGGCAGTGCCGGACGCACTGTTGGCACATCCGTGATGCATCACCAGATGGAAGAGGAACAGGCTGTCGCCTGCATGCGCGCAGCGCTCCGTGGCCCGCATGCCGGCCAGGTACTCGTCTCGCGGCATGACCTTGCCGCGCGCATCGAGCAATGGATCGTGCAAGACCCGCACGTCGGGCAACCGCAGTCAGCGCCCAAGGTTGTCCGGAGTGCAGAACAGGATCTAGCTTGCCTCTGGGCGCAGGTGCTCGACGTGGAAGCCAGCGGTGATCCGGACGACGACTTCTTCCAGCAGGGGGGCGATTCGCTGCTGGCCATCCAGCTCATTGCGCAGGTCAGGCAGCGCTTCGGCCACTGCCCCGACCTAGCTGAGTTCATGCGCGATCCCACGTTGCGCGCTCTGCAACGGTCGATCGCAACCGTGCCGTTGTCGTGGAGCCCACTGGTTTCATTGCGTCCCGATGGCCACCTGCCGCCGATTGTCTGCGTACATCCGGGTGGCGGCAGCATTCAGTGCTACCAGGCTCTGGCCGGCGCGCTGCAGGCCGACGCGCCGGTGCACGCCATCATGTCGCGGCGCTTTGCTCCCGCAGAGCTCCCGCCGCATCCCACGATCGAAGCCATGGCCGCCGAATACGTGCGGGCACTGCGTACGGTTCACACTCGTGGACCTCTCGTGCTGCTCGGCTACTGCTTTGGCGGCATGGTCAGCTACGAAATGGCGCGACAACTTTCCGAGGACCCTGACATACAGCTGCGGCTGGTGCTGGTTGACGCGATACCCCCCGGGGTCGACGACGGATATCTCGATCAGCGCAGTCTCATCGAAGCACAACTGGCACAGATCAGACTGAGCACGCCGGTGGGCGACTGGATCGAGGATCTGCTGTCACTTTCGCCCCGTGAGCAGGCCCGGGCCATTTGCGCGCGCTTCGACTGGAGTGGCGTGGACCGGGCGGCACAGGAGCCGATGGTGGAGCAGACCGTGCTCGACATCATCGTGTCCAACGAAGCCAAGAACAAATACCGGCCCGCGGGTCGACTCGACGTACCGGTGCACCTGATGCGCATCGACGATGCCGTGTTTCATCGTGATCGCAACAGCATCCCCCATCTCGGCTGGCAGCGTCACTTCGGACCGACAGTGGAAGTCTCATGGTTTGAAGGGGGGCACCTGGACCTGTTCTCGCCTGACCGGATCACTTCGATCGCGCAGGAGCTGCAGGCAATCCTCACATTGCACGCCGGACACGCGAAGACTGGCATGCAGAGCGTCCCCGCATGACAGCGGCGCTCTCCACAGTGTTCTACCCCAGCCCCTGGCTTGCAGGTCTCAACGCGAACCCGAGCGCGCCTCGCAATCTGATCATGTTCCCGTACGCCGGAGCGGGCGCGTCGAGCTATTACTCCTGGGTCGAGCCACTTTCGGAGATCGGCAACGTATTCATCGTGCAGTTGCCGGGGCGCGAAAACAGACTCGAACAGCCGCTTCTTCGCAGCCTGCGTGCGGCAAGCGCCGGGGTTGTACAGGCGCTGACCTGCCTGGAGGATCGGCCACTCGTGTTCTTCGGCCACAGCCTCGGGGCGCTGCTTGCCTACGAAGTATGTCGCGCCATGATCAGGACGGGGGCGCGTGCACCGCAGATGATGTTCGTGTCGGGTCGCTCCCCGCCGCACGCGCCGCCACGCCGCGCCCCGATCTTCGCACTTCCGCGAGCGGAATTGTTTGCCAGCCTGGCCGAGCTCGGCGGGCTGTCCCCTGAAGTGCTGAATGCGCCTGCACTATTGGATTACTTCGAGCCCATCCTGCGCGCGGATCTGGAAATGAACGACACTTTCGCAGCCGATCCGGTCACCCCGCTCGACGTGCCATTGGTGGTACTGGGCGGCATCGACGACCCGCATTTTCCACCGGCGGACATGGAATGGTGGCGCCAGGCGGCCGGTCCGTGCTCGATTCACCTGTTCGAGGGCGGACACTTCTTCCTCAACCGGCATCGTGACGCCATCGTCCGATTGATCCGGGATTCCGTGGAAACCACGCGCCATCGGGCGGGTTGAGGCATGCTGCACGAGTTGCGAAAGGATTCTGCCATCCCCGAACGTCCGCCCGACCCGTCGCACCCTGCGGACGAAGAAACAATGGATCGCGCGATCGAACGCGCACCCTCGCTGCGCCGGCGAGGCTGGCTGCTGCTCGCGATCGTGCTTGCGGCCGGCCTTGCGCTGCTGGGGTATCGGTATTTCTCCTATCTGTCGCTGCCGGCCGTGCAGCGGGCTGGTGTGGAAATCGCGCCCGTCACGCGCCAGGCCTTTCAGGACATCGTCAACCTCCGCGTGCGCGTCGTGTCGGAACACTCGTATGTTTTGAGCGCGAGCGAGGGTGGGCGGATCGAGCGTCGCCTGGTCGACGAGGGCAACACTGTCACGCGCGGGCAGTTGCTGGTGGAGGTGACGAACTCGACGGTCCAGCTGAACGTCATGGCGCGCCAGACCGAGCTTGCGACGCAATTGAACCAGCTGCGCGCGAATCAGATCGCCGCTTCCCAGCGCTCGCTCGATTTCAAGCGGTCGCTGCTGCAGGCGGACAAGGAACTGGCGGAGCTGCGGGTACGCGCGACGCGGCTGAACAGCCTGCAAGCGCAGGGCTATGTGTCGACGGAACAGCTCGACAATCTCAAAATCGAGCAGACGGAACTGCAAGAGCGGCGGCGCTCGATTGCCGCGACGTTGAATGAGGATCAATCGCTGAGCAAGGATCAGGCATCGGAGTTCTCGCGCACCGTAACGATCCTTCGAAAAAACATCGAGACGGC
>Ga0299912_10005022_pt1 | contig 10849 bp, 9 predicted proteins | sample RVTome_2_FD_207667 | JGI IMG/M metagenome (GOLD analysis project Ga0299912, IMG submission 207667) | Soil microbial communities from uranium-contaminated site in the Upper Colorado River Basin, Wyoming, United States - RVT95D214 (version 2) ... | reverse complement strand
GCCGGCGAGCTCTTCCTGGCCGGCGACGCGGGCGTGAAGTGGAGCCTGGACGGGGGCGCTAGCTGGCAGAGCCTGAACGGCGATCTGCCGGCCGGTTACGGCGTCTACTGCGTGACCTATGTGCGCGCCGGCGGTGACGTGGTACCGCCCACGAGCCTGCTCGCGAGCATCGATCCGGGGCTCTACTACTCGGACACGCCCGGCCACTGGGCACCGCTCGCCACCGCCGCCTGCCGCCGCGCCATCGGCCTGCCGGTGCCCGGCGGATTGTGGGGGTCGCCGGATCTCCTGGCGGCGGTCACCTGGGACGGGCGCGTGCTCCTCTCGCGCAACTTCGGCGCAAGCTGGGACGACGAGACCGGCGCGCTGCCGGGCACGCCCATCGATCTCATCTACTCGCCCTGGGACGACGGGCTCTACCTGCTCACGGCCGAGGACGGGGTCTACCGCTTCCAGGACGTGGTCACGGCCGCCGGCGAGAGCCCCGCGGCGCCGGTCAAGCTCGACGCCTTCCCCAATCCCTTCAATCCGGTGACGACCCTGCGCATCCACCTGGCCGCGGCCGGCCATGCGCGCCTGCGCATTTTCAGCGCCGACGGCCGCGCGGTGGCCACCCTGATCGACGGCGAGCTGCCCGCCGGCGAGACGCGCCGCGCCTGGCGGCCGGAGGGCCTGGCCAGCGGCGTCTACATGGCGCGGCTGGTGACTCCGGGCGCCCGCGTTTCGACCAGGCTGGTGCTTCTGAAGTAGGGCTCAGCGCGCGTCCTACCAGTGCGCGCTGAACATCAACATCGGCAGGGCGACGAAGCTGCCGGTATCCTCGGCGATCAGCGGCCGGAAGCCGCCGAGGGTGAAGGCCATGCTCTCGCCGAAGATGCGGAAACCGGCATTAATGAAGCCGTCCAGCTCGTCGTCATCCTCGTCGTCGCCCGTGGCGAAGACCAGTTCGCTGTTCGCCCACTCGGCGAAGAGCTTCATCCGGCCCGAGATCTGGACATCGCCGCCCACCAGGATGCGTTGGCCCGACTCGCCGTCCTCGTCCCAGCCATAGTCCACGGCGACATTCAGCGAGCGCCGCGCGTCGCCCAGGCCCGCGATGCCGCCCAGGGAGGCGTAGGTCCGATCGTCGGGCGCGATCAGGTAACTTGCGCTGACGGCGAGGCCCACGGGGGACTCCGTGCGGTCGGCCACCTGCCACTTGAGACCCGTAAGCAGCAGGTTCCACTCGGTCGAGATCGGGAAGAGCGCGCCCAAGCTGAGGTTCAGATCGTCGGTGATGCCGTAGCCGTAGTTCAGGATGAGGAGCTCGAAGCTGCGGAAGTAGTGCTCGCCCTGCGGCACCGTGGCGGGAGTCGGTGTGAGCTGGATCGAGTTGAAGTCCGGATCGCCGCCGAGTCCCGGCCCCTCGCCGGCCCGGCTGATGCTGCGAATCTGCTCGCGCGACAGCTCCACGTGGCCCAGGCTCGCGGTCTCGATGGTCACGCTGGTCTCGGTTTCGGCCACGATCCGACCCGAGAGCACCGTGCCGTCCACGAGCAGGATCTCGTCCTGGTGATCCCCGCTGCGCTCACCCTGCGGCAGGCTGTTTCTCATCCCCGAGCGGCCGGCCGCCGGCGACACGAGCAGTGCCACCAATACCAGTGCCAGTGCGATGCGCATCCCCTCCCCCTTTCCGCCCGCTAGCGCAGGCGTAAGCAGAGCCCCAAGCCGTCCCGGATGGGCAGCAGGCTGCACAGGTAGTCCGGGTGCGCCCACATGCGCAGCGTGAAGGCGCGCACGCCCAGCGTGCTCGGCTCCTCGTCGTCGGGGTCGGCCACGCGGCCGTCCCAGAGCAGGTTGTCGATGACAAGCGCGCCGCCCACGCGCAGGTGCCCGCGCAGCAACTCCGGGATCTCCGGGTACTCCTCTTTGTCCACGTCGCAGACGATGAGGTCGAAGAGCCCCGGCGTGACCTGCAGGAGATCCTGGGCATGGCCGCGCAGGTAGGTCACCCGGCTGGCGATGCCGGCGCGGGCATGGAAGCCGCGCGCCAACTCGAGGTTCGCTGCGTCGCCATCCGTACAGAACAGCTCGCCGGCTTCCGGCAGCGCCCGGCCCAGCCAGAGCGCGCTGTAGCCGAAGCCCGAACCCATCTCGAAGATGCGCCGCGCGCCCGTCAGGCGCACGAACTGGGCCAGGAAGCGGCCCACCTCGGGACCGACGATGGGAAAGCTGCGCTCGAGGGCGAGGCCGTGCATCTCGGCCAGCAGCGCGTCCTCGTCTTGCAGCGCGAGACCGCGCAGGTAGGCTGCCACGCTCTCCTCGTGCAGGCTCATCGCTGCCCGGCCATCCGCAGCACCGCGCCCACCAGCTTCTCGATGCCGTCCGCGGCCTCGCTGACCCGTGTCGCGAGCATGTAGGCCGGCGTCGTGACGAGCTTGTTCTTTTCGTCGACAACGAACTCGCGCACCGGGCAGGCGACATGCTTCGCGCCCTTGGCCTCCAGGGCGGTGGCCGTGCCCTTGTCGTTGCCGATGGTAAGCACGGGCGCCAGCTTGTCCTCCTCGAAGGCGGCCGCCAGCACCGCCGGCGCAATGCAGATGGCGCCAATGGGCTTGCCCGCCCTGTGCATCTCGCGCAGGAGGCGGGCAACTTCGGGAATCGCCGTGGCCCGGGCGGCCTTGCTCGCGAAGTCGGAGAGGTTCTTGGCGGCGCCGAAGCCGCCCGGCAGGATGAGCGCGTCGATCTCGGCCGCGCCGAGCTCAGTCAGGGGCTTGATCTTGCCGCGCACGATGCGCGCCGACTCGACCAGCACGTTGCGCCGCTCGCCCGTGGCCTTGCCCGAGTAGTGGTCGACGACGTCGAAGTCCACGTCCGGGGCGGCCACCACCACCTCCGCGCCGGCCCGGTCGAGGGCGAGCAGCGTGGCGACGGTTTCGTAGATCTCGCTGCCGTCGAAGACCCCGCAGCCCGAAAGGACGACTCCCACCTTGGCCATGCTGCACCTCCGCGTTGTCGCACCAGCATAGCCGCGCCGTGGGCGGGCGTCAAACCGGTCGCCAGTTCCCGAAACTGCGCCGGCGGTCGCCGCGGGCGATCAACTGGGGAATGGGCGGGGGCCGTCCTGAGGGCGCTCCTACTGGCGGCCGATCAAGCGGTCGCCGCTGAAGACGAACTCCAGATCTTCGGCCAGGTAGAACCAGTGCTCGGTGCGCATCTCGAACTCGAGTTCGAAGTGACGATAGGTCGGAAAGCCATACTGCTCGTACACCGCGCGCCGATCGTCCTTGAACATCTCGATCAGCCGGCGGAAGCGCTCCGCCCGCCGCCCGTCCTTGCCGTGGACCGTAGGAGTCGCGGCCGTCTCGTCCTCGACCGGGGCCGGGGCCGCACCGGGCTCGGCCGGGGTCGCGCCCGCGGCGCCCGCTACCCCGGGCAGGGCCAGGATCAGCGTCGCCACGGCCAGCCGTGTCCGGCGGCGCAGGAGTGCCAGGTACTGCATCGGAGGACCTCCTTCCTTCAATTCCGAGGCAAAGCAACCCGCGTGCCGATACTCCCGGGAGCGATTGGGCCCCCAGGGCCTCAGAGGGCCCCCTCCCCGCGCTCGCCGGTCTGTATCCGCAGCGCGTCCTCGACCGCGTAGACGAAGATCTTGCCGTCACTTGCGCTCCCTGTCCGGGCGGCGTGCGCGATGCTCTCAACCACGCTGGCCGCAAGGGCGTCGGGCACCACGATCTCGATCTTCGTCATCGCCTCGTCGTCGGGGACCGCTCCCTTCTCTGCGCCCCGCGGGTGGCGCCCGAAGCTGGTGACGGTCGAAAGCGTGATGCCGGGCAGGTAGTCGCTGCCGTGCAGCGCGTCGATGACGCGTGAGACGATGGCCGGGCGCACGATCGCCTTGATCTCCTTCATCCCGAGCCTCCTAGAGCTCCGCTCCCGGCGCGCGGCGGGCGAAGCGGTTGGCGAGTAGGTGATACAGCGAGGGCAAGACCAACAGCGTGAGCAGGGTGGAGGTGATCAGCCCGCCCATCACCACCACGGCCAGGGGCTTCTGGATGTCGGCGCCCGAGCCGGTGGCGAAGAGCATGGGCAGGTGTCCGATGAAGCTGACCAACGCCGTCATGAACAGGGGCCGGAAGCGCAGGTCGCAGCCCTTCATCACCGTGTCGAAGACGGATTCGCCTTGCTCGCGGAGCTGCCGGAAGAAGGCAACCAACACGACGCCGTTCTGCACGGCGATGCCCAGCAGCACGATGAACGCGACCGCCGCCGACACGGAGAGCGCCATGCGGAAGGCCACCACGGCCAGCACGCCGCCCACGAGCGCGAAGGGCAGGTTCAGGAGCACCAGCAAGGCGTTCCAGAACGATCCCAGGGCCATGAACAGGAGCACCAAGATGAGCAGCAGCGCGATGGGCAGGACGATCGACAACTGGCGCATGGCGCGCTGCTGGTTCTCGAACTGGCCGCCATACTCCACGTAGTAGCCCGTCGGCAAGGTCGCGACCAGCGGCGCGAGCGCCGCCTGCACCTCGGCGACGAAGCCACCCAGGTCGCGCCCGCGGACGTTCGCCTCCGCCACCACCCGCCGCATGCCGTTCTCCCGGCTGACCTGCGCGGGGGCTTCTACGAGCTGGAAGTCGGCAAGCTGCCCGAGCGGCACCCGCTCGCCCGCGGGAGCGGCGACGAGCAATCGCTCGATGCCGGCCACGTCGCTGCGATCGCCCACCGGGAAGCGCACCACCACCGCGAAGCGCTTCTGCTCCTCGATGATCCGCGTCGCCACGTGGCCCGCGATCGCCGTCTCGATGGTGGCGTTGATGTCCGCGATGCTGAGTCCGTACCGGGCGACGGCCTCGCGATCGATGACCACGTCGAGCTGGTTCATGCCCGAGACCTGCTCGACCTTCACGTCCTCGGCGCCTGCGACGCCGCCCATGGCCGCGGCAGCCCGATCCGCGAAGTCCTTGAGCACGGCCAGGTCCGGCCCGAACACCTTCACCGCGAGGTCGCTCTTCACGCCCGAGATCAGCTCGTTGACGCGCAGCGCGATCGGCTGCGAGAAGGAGTAGCGCAGGCCGGGGATGGCCGCCAGGTCCGCCTGGATCGCCGCGACCAGCTCCGCCTTGTCCCGCCCCGAGCCCCAGGCCTTGCGCGGCTTGAGCATGACGAAGACGTCCGTCTGCTCGGGCCCCATGGGGTCCTCGGAAATTTCCGCGCGGCCCGTCTTGCTGACCACGGTCGCCACCTCCGGGAAGCCCAGCAGGCGCCGCTCGATGAAGTCCGCGACACGCACCGAGCCATCCAGCGAGGCGTTGGGCAGGCGCACGATGTTGATGGCGAGGGAACCCTCGTCCAGGGGCGGCATGAACTCCGTGCCGACCAGCGGGATCAGCGCCGCGGCGCCGGCGAGCACCGCCACGGCGATGCCCAGTGTGACGCCGGGCCGCCGCACCGCGCGCCCGAGCAGCGTGAGGTAGCCCTGGTGGAAGCGGCGGATGAAGCCGAACTCCCGCTCCGGCGCCTGCTTGAGGAACAGCTCGGAGAGTACCGGCACCACCGTGAGCGCCACTGCGAGCGAGACGAGCAGGGCGATCAGCATGGTGAGGGCGAGTGGGGCGAACATCTTGCCCTCGATCCCCTGCAGGGTGAAGAGCGGCACCAGGATGATGGCGATGATGATCACCGAGAAGGCCACCGGCCGCCCCACTTCGGTCACGGCCTCCGCCACGATCTGCCGCCGGTGCTCTGGCGCCGTCCGGTGCGCGAGGTGCCGGCGGACGTTCTCCACCACCACGATGGAGGCGTCCACCACCATGCCGACCGAGAAGGCGAGGCCGCCCAGGCTCATCAGGTTCGAGGAGAGGCCAACCCGCCCCATCACGATGAAGGCGACGAGGAAGGTGAGCGGCAGTGAGAGCACCACGATGAGCGCGGTGCGGATCTCCGCGAGGAACAGAAAGAGTACCAGGATGACGAGCAGGCCGCCCTCCATGAGCGCGTCCATGACCGTCTCGATGCAGGCCTCGATGAGCGACGTGCGGTCGTAGAACACGTTCAGGCGCGCGCCGGCGGGCAGCGAGGTCTCGATCCTGGCAACGGCCTCCTTCACCCGGTGCACCACGTCCTGGGCGTTCTCACCCTTGAGCATGATGATCATGCCGGCGACGACCTCGCCCTTGCCGTCCCGGGTGACCGCGCCCTGCCGCGGCTCGGCGCCGATGACCACCTCGGCGACGTCGGCCAGGTGCACGGGCGATCCGTCCTCGGCCTTGAGCACGGTGCGCTCGAGGTCGGGGATGTCGCGCAGCAGCCCGACGCCGCGCAGGTAGACCTGCTCCCAGCCCTGCACGATGACGCCGCCGCCCGCGTTGGCGTTGTTCGCCTCCACCGCCGCGGCGACCTCGTTCACGGTCAGCCCGTACTTGACGAGCTTCTCGGGGGCGACCAGCACCTGGAACTGCTTCACCTGCCCACCGAAGCTGTTCACCTCGTTCACGCCGGGGATGGGCTTGAGCAAGGGCGCCACCAGCCAATCTTGGAGCGTGCGCAGCTCCATCGCGCTCATGCCTTCGCCCTCGAGCGTGTACTGGAAGACCTCCCCCAGTCCCGTGCTCGTGGGGCCGAGTTCGGGCTCCACGCCGGGCGGTAGCTGTTCGCGCGCCAGCGCCAGTCGCTCGAAGACCACCTGCCGTGTCCAGTAGGTGTCGACCCCGTCTTCGAAGATGATGACCACCTGCGAGAGCCCCGCCTTGGACAGCGAGCGCACCTGCGTCACCCGCGGCAGGCCGCGCATCACCTGCTCGATGGGGTAGCTCACGCGCTCCTCGACGTCAACGGCGGCCAGGCCCGGCGCCTGGCTGAGAATCATCACCTGGGTATTCGTGACGTCCGGGAAGGCGTCGATGGGCAGGCGCAGCCAGGCCAGCCCACCGCCCACGGCCAGCAGGGCCGTCGCGATGAGGACGATGAACCGGTTGCGCAGCAGCCATTTTGTGAAGCCCATCTGCGCCCCCTAATCCGCGCAGCCCGCGCCCATCTTGGAGCGCAGGACGTCGGACTTGAGGAGGAAGGCGCCGGCCGCGGCCACGGTCTGGCCGGCCGCGAGGCCGTCGAGGATCTCCACGCTGCCCGCCCAACTGCGCCCGGCACGCACGGGCCGGCGCACGAAGTACTCGCCCTCGTGGTGCACGAAGACGAACTCGCGCCCCTCGTCGGCGAGCAGGGCGTCGGCGGGCACGGCGAGGGCGCGCTCGTCGCCCGGCAGGAAGAGCCGCACCCGGGCGAACATGCCGGGGCGCAGCAGCCCCGCCGGATTGTCGAGCAGGATGCGCGACTTCACCGTGCGCGTGGCCTCGTCCATGGTGCGGCCGAGCAGGTCCAGGCGACCCGGGAACTCGCGACCCGGGTAAGCGGCCACGCCCACGCTGACGGCGAGGGCGCCGTCCGCGTGCAGCGCCTCGAGCTGCCCGAGCTGCGCCTCGTAGACGTCCACCCAGACCCAGAGGCGGGCCGTGTCGCCGAGCAGGGCCAGCTCGCGGCCCGGCTCCACCTGCTCGCCGCGCACGGCATGCAGGCCGAGGATCTCACCGGCGAAGGGCGCCCGCAGAGCAAGGCGGCCGTCGGCGCGCGCCGCGCCGCCCGCGGCCAGGGCCGCGATCTCGTCGTCCCGCAATCCGAGGGTGACCAGGCGCTGGCGACGGGTCGCGCTGGCGATCCGCGCGGCCTCGAGCCGCTGCTCGGTCTCCAGGGCCTCGCGCTCGCTGGCGATCTTCGCGGCGCGCAGGGTGGCCAGCCGTTCGCCCGCCTTTGCGGCGAGCGCTTCTTCCGCGACGGCGCCCAGGTAGTCGGCTTGAGCCGCCGCCAGCTCGGCGCTGTCCAGTTCGAGGAGCAGGTCGCCCGCGGCCACGCGGCTGCCCAGGTCCACGTGCACGCGGGCCACGAGGCCCGTGACCTGGGGCATCAGGTGCGCGATGCGGCGCTCGTCGAAGCGGATCTCCCCGGGCAGCTCGAAGGTCTCGGGCAGGGCCTGCTCGCTGGCCTGCGCAGTGCCGATGAGGCCCTCGGCAATCAGCGCAGCCGGTACGCGCGCCACGCCCACTTCGTAGCGGCATTCTGTGCACGCATGCGTGGGCAGCGCGTGCTCGCAGCGGGCGGCGAAGAGCTCGGCCACGGGGCGGTCGAGGTCGGAGCTCTCCTCCTCGCCGTGCGCGTGCGCGTCCACGTCGCCGGGCTTGTGTTCGTGCGCGTCCGAGACGGCGGCAGCGGGTTCATGCTCGTGCGCGCGCTCGGCCTGGGCGGACTCGGACTCATGCTCATGCTCGGCCAGCGCGGCCTCGGTGTCCGCACCAGAGCGCTGGCAGCCGCCGAGCGCGACGAGCAATGAGAGCATCAGGAGGAGCGCGGGCAAGTTGGCGGCGCGCGGCGCGGGGTGCAGGTCAGTCATGGTCATCTCCCGGAGCGAGGGCCTTGAGCTCGGCAAGGGCCAGGTGGTAGTCGAGTTGCGCAGTGAGCAGCTCGGTCTCGGTGTCGGAGCGGGCGCGGCGGGCGTCGATCAGCTCGACGAGGCCGGCCTCGCCCACGCGGTATTCGGCTTCTAGGGCAGCAAGGGCTTGCGTCGCGCGAGGCAGGACCTCGCGGCGCAGGCTCTCGACCTGCTGCCGCGCTAGGCGCGCGCGGACCTGCGCAGCGGCCAGGGCGTCAGCGTAGTCCTGGGCCAGCGCCGCGCGGCGATGGCCGGCGGCGGCCGCCGCCGCTCGCGCGCGGTCCACGGCGCCGCCGCGGCGGTCAAAGAGGGGCAGCTCGAGGGCAAGGCTGAGGCCCTCGCTCTCGGCGTCCAGCTCCCGCGACTGGAAGGCACCGACACGCAGGCCCGGCCAGCGGTCAGCGCGCGCGGCGGCCAGGGCCGCCCGCGCGCCCTCCGCCCGCGCCGTCTCGGCTGCGAGCAGTGGATGCGCCGGCGCGGGGTCGCCGGCGCCGGCAGGCAGGGGTGGCAGGCTGTCCCAGTCGGCGACCAGGCTGAAGTCGTCAGGGGGCTCGACGCCGAGGCGCCGGCCCAGGGCCTGGCGATTGAGGAGCGCCTCCGCCTCGGCCGCGCGAATCTCCGCGGCGAGCTGCTCGAGCTCGATCTCCAGGCGCAGCGGCTCCGTGGGCCGCGCCTCGCCGAGTTCGGCGCGCAAGCGCGCAATCTCCACGAGGCGATGGAGCTGTGCCTGGCGTTCGCCGAGGACGAGCGCCAGGCGCTGGTCGTGGGCCACCCGCCAGAAGCGCGCCGCGAGCCGGCGCTCCTGTTCGCGGCGAGCCTGCGCCAGGTCGTGTCCGGCGGCATCGCGCTCGGCGCGGGCGGCGCTGCGCTCGTGCCGCCAGGGCCCCCAGGGCCGCAGCGCCAGGCTCGCATTCCACTCCCAGACCTCAGCGGTCTCGTCGCCGGCGAGCGTTTCCGCCTGCCCCAGACTCCCTTCGAGTTCAGGGTTCGGCAGCGTGATGGCCCGCAGCGCGCCTTCGGCGGCGGCAAGCTCCGCCCGCGTCGCGGCCAATTCGGGCTGCGCCTCGAGCCGGGCAAGCACGTCGCTCCAGCTCAGCTCGACCGCAGCCGCGGCGCGCGGCGGCACCAGTTGAAGCGCGAGGATGAACGCTAGCGCGCACGCCGTGCGCGGCGTGAACAGGACCATGGCCTCCTCCAATGAACAAGCATGGACGCCTCCCCGGTGGGAGGCGGGCATTCAGGTCTGCGGGAGAATCAGGAGGCCAGGGGAGGCCGCTCGAAGTCGGCGCGGAAGCCGGCGGCATGGCGCGGCGTGCCGGGCAAGGGAATGGGCGCCGTTGCCGGCAGGATCGTCTGGCTGCTTGCCGTGGTCAGGATGCCGACGGCGTGGCAGACGCAGACGCAGGCGTCGCAGTGCTCGCCCTCGCCGGTGGCGGCGTCGCCGCAATCGCTGCAGTCGGCGCAGGCGAAGGCGGGCGCCGCTGCGGGCTGAGCCGCGGCCTCGATCTCGACGCCGTGCTGGCAGAGATCGACCGAGACCGCTACCAACAGGAGCAGGAGCGCGGTCAGCGTGAGCGGGCGGCTGCGCAGTGCGTTCACCATGCCTTCGGGGACCCGGCGGGGTCGCGCCGGGACTGGAGAATGCTAGCAAGTCGCGCGCCCAGGCGCAAGGGCGCGGTTGGCCAGACGCAAACTCCGCTTGCCTTCGCGGCGCCTCTTGGCGAAGTCTGCTGCCTGAGTCCGAAGGAGGCCCGCCATGCGTCTTGCCCTGATGACCTGGCCCCAGGTGGAGGCGTACCTGCGCGGGAAGGACGCCATCCTCATCCCCACCGGCGCCACCGAGCAGCACGGGCCCAACGGGCTGATCGGCACCGACCACCTCGTGGCCGAGGCGCTGGCCCTGGCCATCGGCGAGCGCTGCGGCGTGGCCGTGCACCCGGTGCTGGCCGTGGGCATGAGCCAGCACCACCTGGGCTTTCCCGGCACGGCCAGCCTGACGGCGACCGGCTTCGGGCGGATGCTCGTCGAGGTGGTGGAGTCGCTGGCCCGCCACGGCTTTCGCACCTTCTACTTCGTCAACGGCCACGGCGGGAACTCGCCCGCGGCCTCGGCGGCGGCCAGCGACCTGCTCACCCGACGCGAGGATCTGCGCTGGATCTGGCGAAGCTGGTGGGAGCGGCCCGAGGTGAAGGCGCTGGAGGACACGCTGATCGGCGAGCGCAACGGCGACCACGCCACGGCCGCGGAGATCAGCATCACCATGCACCTCTTCCCGGGCGCCGTGGCGCCGCTGGCGCCCATCGACCCGGTGAAGCCCGAGCACGAGTGGCCGCTGGGGCCGGCCGCTTTCCGCCGCCTCTTCCCCGATGGGCGCATGTACAGCGA
>Ga0299912_10005021_pt1 | contig 10850 bp, 11 predicted proteins | sample RVTome_2_FD_207667 | JGI IMG/M metagenome (GOLD analysis project Ga0299912, IMG submission 207667) | Soil microbial communities from uranium-contaminated site in the Upper Colorado River Basin, Wyoming, United States - RVT95D214 (version 2) ... | reverse complement strand
AAGATCGCCAAGCCCAAGGGGACCATGTTCGTCTGGGCGAAGATCCCGGACCGCTACCTCGCCCTCGGGTCCCTGGACTTCTCCAAGCTCCTGCTGAGAGAGGCAAAGGTGGCCGTCTCTCCCGGAACCGGCTTCGGACAAAATGGCGACCAATATGTGCGCTTCGCCCTGGTGGAGAATGAGGATCGGACCCGCCAGGCGATTCGTTGCATTCGACGCATCCTCTGACCATACCCCCGCACTCCCCTGCCGCCCCCATCTTCGCACACCCCCGGCATTGGAACTCCCTGGATCGACAAAGCCGGCGAGAGGAGATATCGACAAATGTGGGGTTTGGGCTTGCCATTTTCCAACAAATTCGCTATATTTGATCGGGAGGATATCATGGCCGCCCGGAGCGACAAACCAAAAGACGAATGCGGGGTGATCGGGATCTTTGGCCATCCCGAGGCGTCCAATATCGCCTATTTAGGCCTCTACGCCCTTCAACACCGCGGTCAGGAGAGCGCCGGAATCGTGGTCAGCAACGGCCGTTCTCTGCACATGGAGAAGAGGATGGGCCTGGTGGCAGATGTCTTTTCTGAGGAGCGTCTGCGCCATCTTCAAGGAGAGGCGGCGATCGGCCATGTCCGTTATTCGACCGCCGGCTCCAGCAATCTCGCCAATGCCCAGCCCTTTATGGCCTCATACCATCAAGGCTCTCTGGCCCTGGCCCACAATGGAAATCTGGTCAACTCCACCCCCTTGCGGGCCGAGTTGGAGGCTGCAGGCGCGGTCTTCTCCTCCACCTCCGATTCAGAGGTCATGGTGCACCTGATCGCCCGATCTTCGGCAGCCTCCCTGCTGGAGGGGACCATCGAGGCATTGCAGCAGGTGAGGGGCGCTTACAGTCTGGTCCTGATGAACGAAGAGGAGTTGTTGGGGATCCGGGACCCCTTCGGTCTCCGCCCCCTCTCCCTGGGGAATTTCAAGGGGGGCTTCGCGTTAGCCTCCGAGACCTGCGCCTTTGATCTCATCGAGGCCGAATTCATCCGGGATGTGGAGCCAGGCGAGATTGTGCAGATCAACAAAGAGGGGGTACATTCCCATTTCCCCTTCTCGCCCGCGAAGAAAAGGCAGTGCATTTTCGAGTACATCTATCTCGCCCGTCCTGACAGTTTCCTCTTTGGCCACAGTGTGCACCAGGTGAGGCACCGACTGGGGTCTCAGCTAGGGAAAGAGGCGCCAGCACAGGCCGATCTCGTAGTGCCGGTGCCCGATTCCGGCGTCTATGCAGCGTTGGGCTATGCCCGCCAGTCCGGGATACCCTTCGAGCATGGTCTCATTCGCAATCATTACATCGGCCGTACCTTCATCGAACCGAAGCAATCAATTCGCCACTTTGGGGTTAAGATCAAACTCAATGCCGTGCGCCAGGTGCTGGAGGGAAAACGGGTGGTGGTGGTGGACGATTCCATCGTGCGGGGAACCACCAGCCGCAAGATCGTCTCCATGATCAAGGCAGCGGGAGCTCGGGAGGTCCATCTGCGCATTAGCTCCCCCCCGATTATCTCCCCGTGCTACTACGGCATTGACACCCCCACCCGCAAAGAGCTCATCGCCGCCACCCACGATACCGAGGAGATATGCCGCTACCTGAGGGCTGATTCCTTGGCCTATCTCAGCCTGGAGGGAATGATGGAGGCCGTGGGAGAGCAAGACGGATTTTGTTTGGCATGCTTTACTGGGCAATATCCGATCAGTTTCCATGCGCAGGAATTGGCGCAGTTGGCCCTTTTTGAAAATGCTTAGCGAGTGAAGATGGTGGTCGCAGGTCCCCCCCGTTTGAAGAGCCCACCCTGCAAGCCGGGGGCATATTAATGTAGGGAAAACCAAGAGGAGGAGGCCATGGCGCAAGCAACGGGTCCAGAGGAGCGGGCCGAACGTCTGGCCCGGCTCATCATAGAGGAGATCGTCCTCTACAACAAGGAGAGGGTCAGGGAGGGGATCACCAACGATAACCTCTTCGATCTACTGGCGAAAGACATCTCGGCCGGAAGGCGCTATTACGAGGATAACATCAGCCCCGATCTCTCCCCCAACTCTAACTACTTTGACCAGGCCATCGTGGATGTCCTGGTCAAAGGCCAGGGCGCCCATATTTCCTCCAAGATCTGGTAGAAACCAATCGCCTTCTCTCCTGGGGGAGGTCTTGCACTACCCTCCCCTCCTCAAGGGAGCCATCGAGAGATGAATGCCTTTCTCCGTCGCCTCAGCCAAGGCCCATTGGTCTCCAGTGGGGCCATCGGTACCCTGATCCAGGACCGGGGTTTGCCTCCGGGGGAAATCCCCGAGCTATGGAATACTCGACAACCCGAGCAGGTAGCGGCCATCTATCTTTCCTTTTACGAGGCGGGGGCGGAACTCATTGGCACCAACACCTTCGGGGCCAATCGCGTCAAGCTAAAAAGGTACGGCCTGGAGGAAAAGGCCTATGAATTCAACCAGAGGGGGGCACAGATCGCGCGGCAGACCCTGCCTGACTCTTGCCTCCTCTTTGGCTCCGCCGGGCCTACGGGTGAGCTCCTGGCTCCCCTGGGTCCCCTGTCCGAAGAAGAGGTCTATGAGACATTTCGGGAACAATCTCTGGCCCTGGCGGAAGGGGGCGTAGATGTCCTCTGCTTCCGCACCATGTCTGACCTGGAGGAGATAAAGATCGCCATGGCCGCGGCCAGGGAGAACACCGATCTGCCCATTGTGAGCACTATGTCCTTCTCCCTGGGGCAACGGGGCTACCGCACCATGATGGGAATCGACCCCGAGACCGCGGTCCATGCCCTGCGGCAGGCCGGTGCCCACGCAATCGGAGCCAACTGCGGCCAGGGCATGGAAGAGATGGTCGAGCTCATGCAGGAGCTGAGGGGCTACGACCCAGGGCACCTGGTGGCCCAACCCAATGCCGGGAAGCCTCAATTGATTCAAGGGAAGACCACCTATGCCCAAGATCCCGCTGTCTTTGCCTCCAAGGTGCAGGCCCTTCTGGACATGGGAGTCTGCATCATCGGCGGCTGCTGCGGGGTCGGACCGGAGCATATCCGGTGCGTGGCGGAGGCCATGAGAAGAAGGGGCTCTAATTGAAGCTCCATCCCGAAGGCTTTGAGGACTGCGCGCGACGAATTTTCAAGACCAGGAGTGCCAGGGGGGGCCGGTGAAACATCGCCTGATCGAGCTCTTTCCCATCGGCATCATTCACTCCCCCTTCCGGGAGAAGGAGGGGATGCCTCTCCAGCCTATTCGCTCTCAGGAGGCCGGGGTCCTGGAGGTCTTTCCCGACTACGAGCAGGGACTCCAGGATATCGAAGGCTTCTCTCACCTGATCCTCCTCTATCACTTCCACCAAGAGCCGCAGACCCGAATGTTGGTGAAATCCTATCTCGAGGATAGCATCCACGGCGTCTTCGCCACCCGATCCCCCAAGAGACCAAATCACCTGGGGATCTCCACCGTGGAACTGGTCCAACGGGAGGGCAACCTGCTCCGGGTCTTCGGAATCGATGTCCTGGACCAGACGCCCCTTCTGGATATCAAACCCTATATCCCCCGAATAGACGACCGAGCAGGGGCGAGGTCAGGATGGCTGCAACACCTATGGTAGCCTTGAAGAGATTCATCCTGCTCCATCCCTCCGACAATACCGCGACGGCCCTCGCGGACCTGCAGAAGGGGGAGATCCTCCATCTCGATCTGGGAGCGGAGGGCCGGGATCTCACCCTGAGGGAGTCGATCCCCTTTGCCCACAAGTTCGCCATCCTCCCCATCCCTCAGGGGGGAGAGGTGAAAAAATATGGGGAACTAATTGGCGACGCGAGCCTGGATATCGAGGCGGGGGAGTATGTGCATGTCCATAATGTGGTGAGCCGGCGGACGCGAGGGCAAGGCCGATGAGAAAAAGGAAGGGTCAACCCACCTTTGTGGGCTACCGGCGGGCCAGCGGGGAGGTGGGAACCCGCAACCTCCTGGGCATCTTCTCCCTGGTGACCTGTGCCAACGAGGCGGCGGTCAACATCGGCCGTCAGGTGCCCGGGGCAGCGATCTTCACCCACCAGAATGGCTGTGGGCAGACCCAGGCCGACCTGGAGGCCGTGACTCGGACCTTGATCCATCTCGGACAAAACCCGAACTTAGGGGCAGTCCTGCTTGTCTCCCTGGGGTGCGAGGGATTGTCCCCGGACCGGATTGGAGAGGCGATCGGAAAGGCGAAAAAGCCGGTGGAGATGGTACGCATTCAGCAGCAAGGCGGCTATCTGGGGGCCCTTGCCGAGGCCGGCCTCAAGGCCCAGAAGCTGACCCAATCCCTTTCTAACTTGAAGCGGGAGGACTGCGAGGCGGGGGAGCTGGTGCTCGGCTTGAAGTGCGGGGCCTCTGATCCTACCTCAGGTCTGGCCGCCAACCCTCCCTTGGGCAAGGCAGTGGACCGCCTGATCGATCTGGCGGGCAGCGTCATCTTCGGGGAGACCACCGAGGTGGTGGGTGCAGAGCACATCCTGGCCAAAAGGGCAAAGAATGAGGCCGTGGCGAAAAAGCTCCTGGCCCTAATAGACCGTCTGGAGGCCAGGGTGAGGGCCAGTGGCTCCGACATCCGGGGGGGGAATCCCAGCGCGGGAAACATCGCAGGAGGCATTACCACCCTGGAGGAGAAGTCCCTCGGATCCATTGTGAAGAGCGGCTCCTCGGCCATCCAGGATGTCTATGAGTACGGAGAGCGCAAGCAAGGCCGGGGGCTCTTCTTCGTGGATTCCCCAGGGCGGGAGCCGGAGATCCTAACAGCCCTTGCCGCCGCCGGCGCCCAGGTCATCGCCTTTGCCACCGGGCTGGGGGCCCCACAGGGATTCCCCTTCGTCCCGGTCATCAAGATCTGCGCCAACTGGAAGACCGTGCAAAGGCTCCCCGATTTCATCGACCTGGATGTCTCCGGGGTCATCTCGGGAGAGGAATCGCTGGAAGAGGCAGGGGAGCGCATCCTGCACGAGGTTCTGGAGGTAGCCTCGGGAAAGTGGACCAAGGCAGAAACCCTGGGCTACAATGGGTCCACCAACATCTACACCACCGGACCGATCGTGTGAGAGAATCTCAACCTATCCGAGCTGATCGGAGAAGGGTCCCCCTTTCTCCCAGAGGGCAAGGCGCATCTGAATGAGGTGGCGATCCCGGAGCCGGATGAGCTCTGCCTGCGAGCGCTGCCTCCAGTCGTAGAAACCCTTTCCAGTCTTGATTCCCAGTTCATCCCTCCTCACCATCTCCGAGAGCAGGGCAGGCGGTGTGGTCTCCGAGCTGATCTCCGGGCTCAAATTCCTCAATACCGCTTCCATCAGATTGAGCCCGGCGAGATCTGCCACCTCCAGCAGGCCGATGACCGGCATCCGGATGCCGATGCCTGCCTTCACCGTCAGATCCACATCCTCGGCCTCGGCCACCCCATCCTGAACCAAGGTGATCGCCTCCCGATAGAGTGCCATCAGGAGCCGATTGGCGATGTAACCCGGCACCTCCTTCTTCAGCACCACCGGAACCCATCCGCATCTTCTCATCAGGGCCAGGGTCGCCCAGAGGGTATCCTCGGAAGTCTTCCCGCCCTTCATGACCTCCACCAGGGGAACGAAGTGGGGAGGATTGAGATAGTGGGTGGTGATGATCTTGTCCTGCCGGCCCACCAGGGCCCCCACCTGGGAGAGGGAAAGGGAAGAGGTGTTGGTAGCCAGGATAGTGGCCGGCGGGCAAAGGGCATCCATCTCCGCAAACAGCGCCTGCTTCAGCCTCAGATCTTCGGAGACGGTCTCACAGACGAAGTCCGCCTCCTTCACCGCCGAGGCCAGATTGGGATCGAGACTTATCCGGCTCATGATCTGGCCGATCTCGTCGGGACCCAGGCGGCCCATCTCCTCCATGAGGCGCAGGTTCCCTTGAATGCGCGCGGGCGCCTCCTGCAAGACCTTCGGCGCACAATCGGTCAAGCTCACCTCGAGGCCGGCCACCGCGAAGCCCTGGGCGATCCCGTGCCCCATGAGGCCCGCTCCAATGACCGCCACCCTTCTAATCCCATCTGCTCTATTCGGTCCCATCGGCTTACCCCTTCTATCCCCTTGAAGCCTCCCCCTGCAAGCCGGCCAGGCCTCGACTATGTGGATTGGATGTTTTGGAATTGCGGATCAACCTCTTCGCGCGCCCCATACAGCTCCCAAGATAGGAAAACCGGCCACCCCTGTCAATCCCTATTTCCCGCCTTCCTCTCCCCTTTCCACTTCACAGGTCACCCCTCCTTCGAGACTTGGCCTTTCCTATTGACGCAGCGAAGGGCCAGGGCTAATATGCTTCTATGATGACCCCGATGGATTCACCTCAGTCGATCAAAGAGACGCTGGCCATCCTGCCGGATGGGCCGGGCGTCTATCTGATGCGGGATAGCCAGGGGAGGCCCCTCTACATCGGCAAGGCCCTATCCCTGCACAAGCGGGTGCCCTCCTACTTCCATGACCCTGCCTCCCTCCCTCCTCGCTTGGTCTCCATGGTCTCGCGCGTCCGGCGCATCGAGTTCATCGTCACGGAAACCGAGCTCGAGGCCTTCATCTTAGAGAGCAATCTCGTCAAGGAGCAGAGGCCGAAATATAACATCGTCCTCCGGGACGACAAGCATTACCCCTTTCTTCGCCTCGACCTCCAAGAGCCCTTTCCTCGCCCCACCGTGGCCCGCCGCATCAGAGGGGACCGCGCCCTCTATTTCGGCCCCTATGTCCCGGCTTCGGCCATGTGGGATACCCTGGCCCTTATCAACAAGGCCTTCCCGCTGCGGAAGTGCAAGACCCTGAGGTCCTCTCGCCGGCCCTGCCTGGAATTCCACATGGGCCGATGCCTCGCGCCCTGCGGTGGGCGGGTCTCGGAAGCGGAATACGGCAAAATCCTGGCCCAGGTCCGGGCGCTGCTGGAGGGGAAGAGAAAGGATCTCCTCCGCCAGCTGAAGGCCCTGATGAAAGAGGCCTCCTCGCACCTCGATTATGAGCGAGCCGCCAGGCTTCGCGACCAGATCGTCTCGTTGGAGCAGGCCCTGCAAGAGCAGAGGGCGATCTCCCCGGGAAGGGAGAACCTGGATGTGTTCGGGCTGGCCTTCCGGGGAGGGGCGGCCTGCATCCAGGCCTTTACCTTCCGTGAGGGCAGGCTCCTGGGCAGAGAATCCTTCCTCTTTCGGGGCGTCGGGGAAGGAGAGAGGGAGGCCCTCCTTAGCTCTTTCCTCCAGCAGTTCTACTCCAGCCGCCTGAGCCTCCCCCAGGGCATACTACTCCCCTTTGCCATCCCGGAAGAGGCCCTCTTAGGAGATTGGCTGAAAAAAAAGAAGGGACAGGTCGTCACGGTAACGGTCCCATCCCGGGGGAAGAAGCAGCGGCTGTTGCAGTTGGCCCTGGCCAATGCCCAGCAGGCCCTGGAGGGCCTCTCTCCCGTTGCCACCCTGCAGCAGGAGGGGGCCAGAGAACTCCAGGAGGTATTGACCTTCCCCAAGGGGTTTCGCACCATCGAGGCCTACGACATCTCCAACATCTCCGGCAGTCTGGCAGTGGGATCCCTGGTGACCTGGGAGGAGGGGGCTAGGAGGAAGGATCGCTATCGCCGCTTCCGGATCAAGACCGTCACCGGGGCGAACGATTTCGCAATGATGGAAGAGGTTCTCGGCCGTCGCCTCGGCCGTCGCCAGGAGATGCCCTTGCCGGACCTCATCCTGCTGGATGGGGGACGGGGACAGCTCCAAGCAGGCCTGAAAGCCCTGAGGGAGGAGGGCCTTTCCGAGCTTCCCATCATCGCCCTGGCCAAAGCCGAGGAGGAGATCTGGCTACCGGGAAAGAGGGAGCCACTCCGCCTCCCTCCCGATTCTCCCGCCCTGCACTTGCTCCAGAGGATCCGGGATGAGGCCCACCGCTTTGCCCTCTCCTACCATCGCCTGCTGCGGGGGAAGAGGGGCCTTCATTCCTTGTTGGACGAGATACCGGGGATTGGCAGTAAGAGGAAAAGGGCCCTACTGGAGTACTTTGGTAACTTGAAAACCCTCAAGGGTGCCTCCCTGGAGGAATTACGGGCGGTGCCGGGAATCTCGGCTTCGCTGGCAGCCGTCATCCTGAAATACTTAAGATCCTTTCTTCCCCAGGTCCATCCCAAAGAATCGAAGGGGAAAAAGGACTAAGAGCCCCAAGACCCTCCAGCCCGTACCGGTTCCATTCCCGCCCTCGGCATCCATCATTTGGGCAGTTAACTCGCCTTCCCCTTTTCGCCCCTCCTTCCCAAAATCATACATCGAGCGCCCCTTGCACAGGGACACTTAACGGCCTGCGGCTGAGCTGCGGGGACGTAACCGTTCGGCTTGTGCTGTCCGCACCTGGGCAACTCACCTCATAAATGATTCAAACATCTATGCACCGGAGCCGAAGTTTGTAGCCTGCTTATTCCGTCAGCTTGAGCCGCTGGTTAGGCGGCCGGGTGTCCGTCGGCGGCGGGCACCGAGAAGCGATCACGGATGTCGGATCCAACTCGCGTTGGCCTACCGGATCGAATGTCGATCGGGCACCACAAGGTGCGGGCACGCGCCAGCAACCTCCGGTCGCGGGCCCGCAGGATCTCGGTGTGCCGCTCGAAGGTGTGCGCGGTGGCGGTGCCCACCCAGGTGCGAGCGATGACCCCGTCGCCCAGGCGTGCGCCATGCTTGTAGTCGATTTCGTGGCGGACGACCACCCATGCAACATCGGCCTGTTGGGCGGCGGTGGCCGCGGCCCGCCAGTGGGCCACGGCGGCCTCCTGGACCCAGCGCAGGTAGACAACGTTGTTGACGTGGCCGAGTTCATCAATGTCCGGTGCCTCGACTGGAATGGCCAATTCGAAACGCTCGGTGGACGGATCGGAATGCACGGCGTGGAAATCCCTCTTCTGCGGAGGAACCGGCCGCCTAACGGAGGCGGATCAGGCGCGAGCCAGAGCGAGTCGCCTGCATCCGTCTTGTTGGGCACTGATACCTCTTTTCTTGTGTACACGACTCTGAAACGGCGAACAGGTGGTCCCTCGTTATCCATGTAGTCTTCGAAAGCCGTCTCTGTCAGGTTGCAGGACTTGAACCCATTCAGGTCTTCACTCGTGAGAGGCCAAGGCATCTTGCCTTCGACATCAGTGTGCCCTCTTCCTCTGGCGATAACAAGCAGAGTGCCTCCCGGCTTTATGAAACCCGCAATCTCGGCCACTGCCTTCTGCCGGAGTCCCATTGGCAGAACCTGGAGTGTGTACGATTCAAGGACGAAATCGAAAGCGCCTTGCCAGTTCTGGGGCGCCTTGAACAGATCCGCGATCACATAGTGAACCGAAGTCCCAGGAAATCTGCGTTGGCACCAGGCAATGGCTGTCGGAGATATGTCGAAGGCCGTTGTGTCAAATCCCCGACTTGCCAGTTCCTCGGCATCATCACCCAATCCGCAGCCTATCTTGAGGACTTTCTTCCCACCCCCCATGATCCCGTGGTTGTCAAGCCAAGTCACCAGATGGGAGTTCGGCATCAAATCTGCCCATGGTATGACCGAGGCATCACTGTTCGCTTGGGCATAGAGTTCTTCGAACCACCCCAAAGCGTCACCTTTGGACAGATACCGGTTTGCGATTTCTCGTGCCGCCGCTCTGTTGAATTCCTCCATCCTTCTTCTCCTGCTCATCGCTACGGCTCACCGGCGAGCGTTAGGAATAGGATAGCATAGGATAGGGGTAGCATAGGGGGGTAGCATAGGGGTCAAATCTTTATTCTTGAGTCAAGTTCCTTTTGATCCCCTCCATCCGCGCCACCAGACCTTTGACTTTTCCCAATAGGGTCTGCAGCTTCTTCCGGCCGACACTCACTGAACTATAATCGATTCCCAGTAATTCTCCGATCTCACGCTGATTCAGCCCCCCATATCGGTAGAGAAATTCCATCAGGACCGGCCGGGCGATGCCCCGATTGCCCCTTTGGAGTAGGTCTTCCCGGCTCACCTGGAAGTCCGCGGCCACCGCCTCCAGAATCCTCTCGGGCTCCACCTCCCCTACCACCCTTCGAATCGCGGGGACCTCCCGGGACCGGGGCTGGCCAGAAAGGAATTCCTCTTTCATCCTCTCCAGGAATTCCGCGGATCCGATGATTCCATGCCCCTTCCCTCTTTCCAGAGGATTCTCCATTTCCCTTGTCAATCCCTCCTCCACAAAATCCCGATACTGCTTTCTTCTCTCGGGCGTATCACCTCCAAAGTAGGCCAGGATCTCCCGGACTTGCAGAAAGGATCTGCTGGCTCGAGGGGAGAGGTAGGTGGGATAGCTGCTCCACTGATACTTCCTGAGATACTCCTTCTTTTCTGCCAAAACCTTCCTGGCCTTGCCCTGGGAGCGGAGGGGGTTGAGGTGGATATAGCGAGAAACCTCTTGGAGATACGAATCCGCATCGATGAGGAAGGCCTTATAGCGTCCCTGATAGAGATGGCCCGTCCTTTCGTGGGCGCGATTGAAGTAAGAGGTATAAGAGATGTTGAAGTGGCGCATGAATTCCTGGAGATTAGCCCGAGGGGTCTTGACCAGCAGATGAAAATGATTGGCCATCAGGACGTAGGCCAGCACCTCCACCTGGTAGACCTCGGCGGAGCGGGCCAGGAGCCTCAGGAAGACCGAACGGTCCAGATCCTGGGCGTAGATCTCCTGACGGGCATTGCCCCGGCAGGTAACATGGTAATAGGCGTTCTCGAATTGGATGCGGAGGGGACGGGCCATGGCGGAGAGGGTAGCAGAGGGAGGGGAAGAAAGTCAAGAATAAAGATTTGACCCCTATCCTC
>Ga0299912_10005020_pt1 | contig 10850 bp, 8 predicted proteins | sample RVTome_2_FD_207667 | JGI IMG/M metagenome (GOLD analysis project Ga0299912, IMG submission 207667) | Soil microbial communities from uranium-contaminated site in the Upper Colorado River Basin, Wyoming, United States - RVT95D214 (version 2) ... | reverse complement strand
GATGAGATTGGTGATTTACCTTTAAAACTACAGGTAAAATTGCTGTCAGTGATTCAAGACCAGGAAGTTACAAGACTGGGCGGGACGAAGCCAAAAAAGATCGACACTCGGATTATTGCTGCCACGAATCAGGACCTGGAACGAATGATGAAGACCAGAAGGTTCAGGGAAGACCTGTATTACCGTCTCAACGTGCTACCGATCTCGATCCCGCCTTTGCGTGAGCGTAAAGACGAAATCCCCTTCTTGCTGGTCCATTATCTGGATAAATACAATAACAAATACAGCATGCGAAAGCGCCTGAGCAAGGAATTGATCGATACTCTGGTTCGCTATGAATGGCCTGGCAATATCCGAGAGCTGGCCAACCTGGTAGAACACTTGGTCGTGGTGACAAATGAAGAATTGCTGAAGCCGGAACACCTACCCGGGAAGTACAATGCTGCAATAGAAGGTCACTACGTGGAATTCTCCGAACTGACTTCTCTGAGGGAAACCGTAGGAATGTTTGAATCGAGGATCATAAGAAAAGCCTTGACCCAATGCAGCACCCTTGAGGAAGCAGCACATAAGCTGGGCATAAGCGTGCCAACCCTTGTCAGAAAAAAAAGGAAAAAAGAATAAAGCTCTGAAGATAATCGGCGTGATCATCTGTGATCATCAGAGTTGATCACAAATGATCACTACATAACAGTTCAATATTCCATTATTATATTGATGGATGGTAAACTTTATGATCACTATTGATCATAATTGTTCGTATGTTTGTTTCTCGTTCTCTCTATTAGGGCATTCAGTTTTTATGCTCAAAATTGTCAATAATAATACAGGCTAAGTCTTAGAATATCCCGCTAAACCGCACACATAACTTCTCGCTGTGAAACGTCCGGCATGATTATTGCTCATAACAACAAAAATGAAAAAAGGAGGTTATTATGAAAAAAACATTACTAGTCTTATTGTTTTTGGCCTCAATTCTCCTCTTCAGTCTCAGTCCAATCACTCCAGCATATTCTGCGGACAAGGTAGTGAAGATCGGCGGAGTGTATCCTTTGACCGGGTATCTATCCTGGCTGGGTGAATACTATAAGAAAGCTGCGATCCTTCAGGTAGATCTGATCAACAAAGCCGGCGGTGTTGCTGATTACAAACTGGAGCTCGTCAGCTACGATGATCAGTCATCGCCTGAGGAAGGAACGAGGGCTGCACTGAGATTGATCCAGAGTGACAAGGTTGTCGCCATTACCGGTACGGCAACAGCCGCTATCACCGGCGCTGTCTCATCCATAGCCAACAAGTATAAAGTCCCCGCCGTGATGAGTTCAGGCTATGATCTGAGACCCGACAAGGAACCCTTCACATTTAATACGGCCCATCCTACGTTTTTTGCAGTGGCCCGTCCGTTTATGTATTTGAAAAAACAAGGAATCTCCAAGGTTGGTCTTCTGATGCCCATCGGTTCCCTTGGAGAAATAGGCACAGCCAACGCCCAGAAAGCAGCAAGCCAGTACGGGCTCACAATCGTCGCTGAAGAGAAATTTGACATTAAATCACCTGATGTGACAGCCCAACTGGCCAAACTGAGGGCTTCCAACCCTGAGGCAATCTTTTCGTTTGTTACAGGTGAGCCCGCCGCCCTTGTGGCGAGAAACATGCAGCAGCTCAAACTCGATATTCCGTTGATTGTGAGCCACGGCAATGCCACACCAGGATTTCTGAAACTGACCTCAGGACTGACAACCGTAAAGCTTGTGGTACCCTCGGGTGAGATTATGGCGCCAGATTCTCTTTCTGCCACTGATCCGAATAAGGCTATTATCAGGGAGTTCAATAAATTACACATGGAGCGATATCAAGAGCCGGCAAACTATTTCTCAGGCCTTTTGAGTGATGCCGTATTACTGGTCGTGCAGGGCATCCGCATCTCCGGTTCGGTGGACCCCGAGAAGATACGGGACGGGATAGAGAAGATCAAGAGCTTCCCCGCCATCGGTGGTGTGTACAATATGTCGCCCACAGACCACTATGGTACACGCATTGAGGATATGATCGTACTGACAATAAAAGACGGTAAGTGGCAGTTAATCCAGTAAGAACGAGGTAAGGCGCGGGGTGTCCTGTGGATTTATCCCAGATAATACAGTTCACATTCAGCGGCCTTACCTTGGGCAGCATCTACGCCTTGATGGCTGTCAGTCTCACCATAGTCTACAACGCATCCAAGGTCATCAGCTTTTCCCAGGGGGAGTTTTTCGTATTCGGGGCGCTCATGATGGTCACACTGACTTCTATAGGTGTGGCGATCCCTATTGCTCTCGTGCTCTCTCTTGTTATGGCCGCCGCCCTCGGCGCCTTGATTGAACGGATGTTGATCAAGCCGATCCTCGGATCCTCTGTCGGCACCATAGTTACTATGACTATAGCGATTTCTCTCGCCCTCCGAGGTTCGGCGCTCTTGACATGGGGGAGAAGCTCATTTGTATCTCAGCCTTTTTCTCAAGGGGAGCCCCTGAGGATCCTTGGGGCTTCTCTCCAGCTTCAGGTACTCTGGATATGCGGTGCGACAGGCGCTGTGCTCCTCCTTATCTGGCTTCTCTTTGAGAGAACAAAGGTGGGTCTTGCCATGAGGGCCTGTTCGGATAATTCCCTTGGCGCCTCTCTCGTCGGTATCAGCGTTCGAAGGGTAAACTTTTTTGCCTGGATTTTTGGATCTTCAATGGGAGCGCTGGCAGGCATCCTTGTGGCGCCCCTCTATTTTGTGCAGTACGCCAGCGGCGTTATGCCCATGTTGAGCGGGTTTGTCGCAATGGCAATAGGCGGCATGACATCCACGCTGGGGGCGGTAATCGCCGGTATGGTCCTCGGTTTTCTGGAGGCTTACGGCATTGGGTTTATCTCCTCACAGTTTGCAGATGTCATTATTTTTACGGTGTTGATTGTCACTTTGCTTGTGAGGACAAGACTTCTTGCAGGAGAGGCTTCCTCTGATGAAGGGGGAATGTAACCGGTGAAGACAAAATTTCTCCTGCTGTTCGTTGTACTGCTTTTAGCCGCCTACCCCATAGTGATGGGAAAGTCTTCGCCTTACAGCGTCGCCATCATGATTGTCCTGGGAGTCTATGTAATTCTTGCCGTAAGCCTGGACGTGCTGGTGGGGTTTGCCGGACAGATTTCGCTTGGCCATGCCGCATTTTTCGCGATAGGGGCTTACACTTCGGGTATCTTTACGGCAAAATATGACCTGCCTCCCATACTGGCGCTTTTAATCGGACAGGCATTCAGCGGGAGTCTGGCATGGTTGATAGGAGTATCAGTACTGGCATTGCGCGGATATTACCTTGCAATGGCCACTCTTGGTTTATCGGCAATCGTGTACAGTCTCATTGTAGGGTTCCAATCGGTTACCGGAGGGGCTTCGGAATTAAGGGATATTCCTCCCTTCAGCCTCTTCGGTTTTTCTTTCGATGAATACGTCTATTATTATTATGTTGTCTGGGCAGTTGTCTGTCTCGTTGTGGGAAGCAGCCTGCTACTCGTCAAATCATCCTTTGGAAGAACACTGACTGCAATTCATGGCGATGAAACCGCGGCTGGCACCCTCGGAATTTACTGTGACAAGATCAAGACATCGGTGTTTGTCTTCGCGAGTATGTTCGCTGCTTTGGCTGGTTCGCTGTACGCTCACTACACGAGTTTCTTGGCCCCGGATGATTTCGGTATCTTCACTTCCATCCATATTCTGATTATGGTGTTTCTGGGCGGAATCGGCACGATATACGGCCCGGCGCTTGGCGCAATCTTTCTTAAGCTCCTTCCTGAATTTACCCACAGCTTTAGAGACTACGAACTGCTGGTCAACGGCCTGATCCTGATAACGGTGCTGGTTTTTACGCAGAAAGGATTGTGGGGCATGTTCCTGGCTATGAGAAAGAGGTTTATGGAAGCTTTTCGCTCCTCAGGGGTTCGGAAAAGAGAAGAAGAAATGGATGAGGAGCCTGTTATATGAAAAGACCAGACGATAATATCCTGAGGGTCGAGAACGTGGTGAAGTCCTTTCACGGCGTGACGGCAGTGTCGGATGTGAGCTTCGATGTGAAACGCGGGTCGATAAAGGCTATCATCGGCCCGAACGGGGCAGGCAAAACAACACTTCTCAACGTAATCAGCGGTATCATGCGGCCCAATGCAGGGAGGATCTACTTCAACAACAACAATATAACGGCCCTGCCTCCTCCGGTCATTGCTCTCAAGGGTATCGGGAGGACTTTTCAGCTTATTAAGCTTTTTTCTGTGAACAATGCGAGCGTGCTGGACAACGTCCTCCTCGGCGCCAATCGAAAACTGAATCCTGGGATCCTTAAAAGTCTCTTGTTGAGATCAAGGATGAACAAGCAGGAGAGATCTGTCCAGGACACAGCCTTAAAAATCCTCAAGTTCGTAGGGCTTGGGAATATGGCCCATTTTTCACCGTTGGCTTTATCCTTCGGTAGTCAAAGGATGGTCGAGTTAGCCCGTTCTCTCATAGGCGAGCCAGCGCTTCTACTTCTCGACGAACCTGCATCGGGATTGAACGACGTAGAGGTTGAGAACTTCAGGGAGACCCTCCTTGCTATCCAGCAGGCATGGGGTATCACCATTCTTCTTATTGAGCATAACATGAAGCTGGTTATGACTGTTGCCGAAGATATTGTTGTAGTCGATTTTGGCCAAAAAATAGCGGAAGGCACCCCGGCGGAGATCGGCAAGAATCCTCAAGTGATAAGGGCATACCTTGGAGAGGATTATATGAAAAGAGAGGTTGTGGGCTGATGCTTACCGTAGATAATCTTTCCGCTGCCTATTCGAGAATCGAGGTCTTAAAGGATATCAGCTTGCGAGTTGACGAAGGAGAAATTGTCTGTCTTGTGGGTGCCAACGGGGCAGGCAAATCGACTCTGCTGCGTGTCATTTCAGGGGTTCTGAGGTCCACAAAAGGGCAGATCACCTTTAACGGAGAGCAGATTGGCGGGGCAAGGCCGGATGACATTGTTCGCATCGGTATTAGTCAGGTTCCCGAAGGAAGACAGATATTTTCAACCCTCACGGTAAAACACAATCTATATTTAGGCGCTTATGTTCATGCGTTGAAGAGAGCCGAACTGCAAACACTTTTCTCGTTAGTATTTGATCTGTTCCCGGTTCTCGAAAAGAAACTGAGCAGCAAAGCAGAGAGTCTAAGCGGGGGGGAGCAGCAGATGCTTGCCATCGGACGAAGCCTCATGTCCCAGCCAAGAATGCTGCTTCTGGATGAACCATCCCTGGGGTTGGCGCCTTTGGTGGTGAAGAGCATTTTTGAGACCATAGAACGGCTCCGCGCAAGTAGTATTTCCATACTGCTCGTGGAACAAAATGCCACATCGGCTCTGCAGATAGGCAACAGGGCTTATATCATGGAGACGGGCAGAATTGTGAAAGATGGAAACTGCAGGGATTTATTGTTTGACGGCGACATTAGAAAACGCTACCTGGGCACTTGAGACCGACAGCGTCCAGCGACTAACGAAATGCTATACGCCAGGTCGGGTCAATTTCCGGGAGGAATAGAAAAACTCACAACAAGTGTGACTAACAATACAATATTTCAAAAGGAGGTTATGAAATGGTACTCGGGGAATTATCAACACTCTGTGCAAGGCGATATCCGAACAAAAAAGCTACGGTTTTCAACGGGGTAAACAAGACCTTTAAGGAATTCAATGAGCGTGTGAACTCTGTTGTCGATTCTCTCAGGGGACTCGGTGTTACTCCAGGGGACAAAGTAGCCGTGCTAAGCCGCAATACACCGGAGGTCCTGGAAATGCTCTTCGCCTCTGCGAAGGCAGGCGCTATTTATGTTCCCATTAACTTCCGGCTGGCGCCTGGTGAGCTGAGATTCGTCATTAACGATGCGGAGGGTATCAAAGTCCTCTTTCTGGGCAAGGATTTTCAAGGGCCCATCGATAAGATACAGCATGACATCCAGGTTCCCCACATCATAAGTATTGAGGATGAGTACGAGAAAATGGTCAGCGCCGGTTCCCCCGTTGAACCACCTGTAGTCAGCAAACCGGAGGATATCTTCGCAATTTTTTATACCAGCGGGACAACGGGGGGGCCAAAAGGCGTCCTTCTCACTCATGATAATTTTCTAAGCGCATCCATCAACAACGTCATCGCCTACAAGCTTGGTTCCCACGATGTATGCCTTCACGTGATGCCTTTCTATCACACCATGGAAGCAGGCCTGGTGATCGCCCAGTTCTACGTAGGTGGCACCAATGTGATCGTCCAGGCATTCGACGGGAACGGGTTCTGGAAGATGGTCCAATCGGAAGGCATAACCCACTTAACCCTTGTATACCCAATGCTCATTGATATCATAAATGCGTTCAAGACAAATAGGTACAAAAGAGGTTCTTTCCGGAATTTTTCTGTAGGCGGACAAACCACACCTGTTCAAGTTCTTAAGGATGCACTGGAGACCATCGGGCATGAGAGTGTCTTCATCGTATACGGCCTCACAGAGGCCTCTCCGTTGCTCACCTATCTGCCGAAGGAGGATATGCGCACAGAGGGAGACAAAACCCGACTCCTCTCCTCTATTGGAAAAGAGATGTTCAACTGCCACGTGAGGGTTGTTGATGATAACGATAATGACGTGAAGCCCGGTGACATGGGTGAAATCATTGCCAGGGGACCTGTGGTGATGAAAGAATACTGGAAGCGGCCCAAGGAAACCGAGGAGACGCTGCGAGGTGGATGGCTCAGGACGGGTGATGTGGGCACTATCGACGAGGAGGGGTACATTTACATAGTCGACCGTAAGAAAGAGCTTATCATCAGCGGAGGAGAGAATATTTCACCTCACGAGGTAGAAGATGTTCTTTATAAACATCCCGTTGTTCGGGAGTGCGCGGTGATCGGCGTTCCCGATGACTACTGGGGCGAAGCGGTGAAAGCTGTAGTGGTTCTTGTACCAGGACAGGCTATTACCGCCGGCGACTTAATCAAGTATTGCACAGAGCACATTGCAAAATACAAATGCCCGAGAAGCATAGAGTTCGTAGAGGCCTTGCCGAAGGATCCTGTGGGGAAGATTCAAAAACGCCTGCTCAGGGAACAGTATGGAAAGAAGAGTTGAGGAAAATATGAAACTTCAGGTATTGCAATGACCGCAACGGATCATATAGTGAATATGCACGCAGGGCCCTATGAAGAAACAGAAAATGAGAGAGACTATCGCAAGGGCATCTGGAAACAGCCCCAGTCTATTCTTGGAATTCAGGCGTCTCCCCGTAAGACACGCGGCGCGACAGAGGTCATCTATTCCGGGTTTGCGTCGGGTTTAAAACGTGGAGGCGCTGTGGTGGAAACCATTTATCTGGGCGATACAAATATCTCGCCCTGCATCGGATGTTTCAGGTGCTGGCTGGACGAAAAAGGGGCGTGTCCCCTTAAAGATGACATGGAAGCGATCATAGAGCGCCTCTTTACAGCAGAAATTCTTGTCTTGGCCACACCGCTCTATATGGACGGGATGTCGGGGCTGTTGAAGAATTTTATTGACCGCCTCATGCCGATTAACCATCCCTCAATCTTCCCAAGAGAAGGTCGCTCCTTGCATCCGTGCTGTCGGTCGCGCATGCCAAATTTGGTCTTGGTGTCCGTATGCGGGTTCTATGAGAAGGAAAACTTTGACCCCTTAGTGAATCAGCTCTCCCGGTTCTCGGTCAACATGCATATGCCCTTGCTCGCCCCTATTCTCAGGCCAGAAAGTCTCAGCATGAGAAGCCCGGAGGCGGCAAGCCGCGTGACAGAGGTCACTCGGGCTGCGCAAGAAGCAGGGGAACAGATTTTACAGGAAGGAAGGGTTTCAAGAGAGCTGCTCGATACCATCAGTCAGCCGCTCCTCACAAGAGAGCAGTATGGGATCCTTGGAAAAACGTGGTGGAGAAGGTAAGTTCGAGAGCGGACATGGTTCTTTGCAAACAAGGCAAGATAACGCTTTAAGACTGGTGGACTGCAAGAAACAAGAGTGAGGGGGTTAACAACGTTAGTACAAGATATCATGACTGCCGACGTCATCATCGTTTCCAGTAATATGACCGTACTGGAGGCGGAGCGATTATTGGAGCAATGCAAATTTGAGCGTCTTCCTGGGGGGGGACAACGAGAAGCTGGTGGGCTTGGTCACAGAGGACAATCTTATCCAGCTTTTTCCAGATTATCGACCGCCCTTGTAACCGCACATTTAGACCGAAAAACCTTCTTGCTCAAATCGGTAAATCTTATTGAACCGCAGTTTCGTGTAAGCGTGTTGAGGATACGGAACCCTGCTTGAGTGGAACCAGACCTTCTCCAATCCCTGCGGAGATATTCATTGATGACCTCAGCCGTTGCGATAATAGCCACGACACAACCGATCGGTATTTCCTATGTGACGAGGAGGCGTGTTTTGACCCTAACAATAAATCCCGGACATTTCCCCATCAAAGGCTAAGAAAAACAGAGGAATTTTATTTGTAATTATTTTCTTGACAGTGTTTTATTATTTTGCTATAAACCAAACGGTTGGTTGGCGAATCATTTGGGAAATGCCTCAACAATTAACAAGCAGATAAAATATTGGTGGCCGATATGGATTGAAACAGTTCCGAAGACTATATAAGGTACCTCATCCGCCTACGCAGGAGACCACGGCCTTGGCCGTGGAGGAATGCGTTAATGCGCGATATACCATTTCAGCGATCCATCTATCATGCTTCAGCGGATTTCGCTCACCGGCGGATGACCCACCGAAGCCTTGGCGTAGGTGGGTATGGTTTTTGGGGACCACGGGCTCGCCCGTGGGGCTCCATTAAAAATAATTGGCTATAAAGCCAGATTTCTTAAGAGCACCATTTTTCACTATATGATAAGAAGGAGGTAGTGGAATGAAATCAGGATATTCTACCAAAACAACTTTCGTTGTTATTTTTGTAATCCTGTTATCTGGAGCTTGGTCTAAAAGCTATGGTCAGAAAACGGAAACACCCGCGGCAGGTGAGGCGCGGTATGCCGTTCTAGATCCACGTGGGGATATGCTGGAAGTAAACTTGATTCCCCTCGCCCCCAGAGTTTCCGACCTGAATGATAAGGTGGTTTATATCATAAGTTCATGGGAGCGCGATACGGGATTTGAAGGCATGTTGGCCAAGGCAGAAGAAATGTTAAAAAAGCGATTTCAAAAAGTGACCATAGTGAGGAAGACGAGAGGCACTGCATATTACTCATCAGATGATCCTGCCCTGTGGAAGGAAATGCAAAGCAAAGGGCACGCATTTATCTATGGAGCCGCCCCGTCCAGCTCGACAACCCATTATTCTTTTAATTGGTCTTCAATATTGGAGAAGAGTGGACTGCCGGGCACAGTCCTTATGTACGACACATTGTTGGATGTCGCAAAGGGGTCTCGCGAAAGGCTTGGAGCCTTGATTCGGTATACGGCTGTCCCCTTTCCAGTGGAGTCAATGACCGAGAAGCAAGTATCGGATGCCCTGGATCGCATCATCTCAGCCCTCATGTCGCCGCTGACTGCAGAAGAGACAAAGACAGGGAAGTATTTGCCCCCGAAACCTCCAAGAATTGCCTTTACCGGAACCCTGTCCGAGGTACAGGATTATTTTTACAAACAGGGCTGGACCGATGGCCTCCCCATCATCCCGCCCACTGAAGAAAAGGTGGCTGAAATGTTGAAAGGCACGAAACATGCTCCGAATGAAGTGCTCACTTCATCAATGCCTCCTGAGAAACTCATGGTGACAGTGGAGAAAGTGGCAATCAACGGGGTAATGGCTGGATGTAAGCCGGCATACATGCCTGTCCTTCTGGCAGCAATAGAGGCCTATACAAAAAGAAATGTCGACTCCACAATACGTTCGACAGGCTCTTTTTCGTTCATGCAGGTAGTGAACGGGCCAATCCGGAAAGAATTGAAAATGAATGCGGGAACGTACGCTCTCGGTCCCGGTAACGAGGCGAATGCAGCAATTGGACGTGCTTTGAGATTATTCATTACAAACCTCGGAGGAGGCAAGCCGGACATTAACATGATGGGCGTGATCGGCAATACGAGTGCCTATACTCTTTGCTTCCCTGAGAATGAAGAGAGAAGCCCCTGGACGCCTTTTAGTGTGGACCAGGGATTTAAGGCTGGTGAAAGTACTTTGACTTTTTTTACCGGCGGCTGGGCACATACAGGAAATTACGGTTACACCAAGACCGCTCTCCTTGACGTCGTCAAGGACATCTCTGTTTTTGAATATCCCAGCGGGATTGTCGTATTGATTGCTCCCCCCAGGGCTGAACTGCTGAAAGCGGAAGGAATGAATAAAGAGGGGGTCAAAGAGTATATCTGGAAAAATGCCACAGTGCCTCTGGGAGAATTGAAACAATCCATTTTTTACAAGATGTTGACAGACCCCCGTATTGCTAAAAAGGAACTGAGACCTGAGGACCTGGATAGGCCTGACGATACCCTTATTCAGGCCTATCCGAGGGACCAGGTCCATATTATCGTAGTGGGGGGAGAAGCAGTGCCCATGATGCAGGTATGGCATATGTCAAATCCGCAGACTGTATCCATCGACAAGTGGCGATAGAGGAGGTAAGGTATGAAAATAGAAAAAAGTGTATCGGTAATGATTTACTTTAGTTTATTACTTTTTCTCTGTTTATGCAGCTTTGTCGTTGTCACTGCACGGGCGGCGTCCGAGAATAAAGTCACGTCGGGAGAGTTTGTCATTGAACCTTCAACCCTTATTTCACTCGGGTTTGAATGGTATATTGAGGGG
>Ga0299912_10005019_pt1 | contig 10850 bp, 9 predicted proteins | sample RVTome_2_FD_207667 | JGI IMG/M metagenome (GOLD analysis project Ga0299912, IMG submission 207667) | Soil microbial communities from uranium-contaminated site in the Upper Colorado River Basin, Wyoming, United States - RVT95D214 (version 2) ... | reverse complement strand
ATCCTCAATCCCGGATGCGGGCCCTGCCTCGGCGCTCACGAGGGCTTGCTGGCGGCGGGCGAGGTCGTGGTCAGCACGTCCAACCGCAATTTCCGGGGCCGGATGGGGAACCGTGACTCTGAGATCTATCTCGCTTCACCGGCCACCGCGGCTGCCTCTGCACTCGAAGGCAAGATTACTGATCCGAGGAAACACCAATGAGCAAAGGACGCGTTTGGAAGTACGGGGACGACGTCAACACCGACGTCATTTTTCCTGGACGGTACACCTACCAGCTGATGGAGCCGGCCGAGATGGCCAAGCACGCCATGGAGGACTTAGACCCGGAGTTCGCCAAGAACGTCAAGCCGGGCGATGTGGTCCTAGCTGGGAAGAACTTCGGCTGTGGAAGTTCGCGGGAGCAGGCGGCGGCTTGTCTCCGGGCAGCCGGTGTACAGGCCGTCGTGGCCAAGTCCTTCGCCCGGATCTATTTCCGGAACGCCATCAATTTGGGGTTGGCCGTTCTCCAATGCGAAGAAGCGTCGGATGCGCTAAAGACCGGTGATGAGGTTGAGATCGACTTCGCCGGAGGCCGGATCATCTCGGGCGGCCGCGTCTTCAAGTTCTTCCCGCTTCCGGATTCTGTCATAGGCATTATCGAGGCCGGCGGCCTGATCGAGTACACCAAGAAGAAACTAGCCTCCAGCCGCTGAGAGACATTTCCTTCTTCAACCGTCTATCTTTTATCCGGGTGATTCTTCCCGGTTCATTTTCTCCGGTCTGGACTCAACGCTGAACCGGCTGAAGCCTGCGCCTACCTGCTTTTTGGGTTCCACTTCCCCTGAGCCACTGCCGGGATGAAGTTGGCCAGCCCTGGCGGCGGGAAAGAGAGGGTCTTCTCCTTCTCGGCGCTCATGTAGGCGGCCATAAGGAGCTCGGTCACGTTGAGACCGTCATCGAAATTCTCGCTCGGCCGCACACCCTTGAGAAACGACCTGGCCATGTGCCGGTTCTCTCCCGTGTAGCCGTACTCGTTCTCCTCGTCACTTATAACCGGCATAAGGCCGACTTCGGCGTTCTGCTTTTCGACCAAGTCCTCGCCCGCCTTGCCCTTGACCCGGCGGCTGAAGAAGACCTTGAGCCCGGCGTCAAGCGAGTTGATCTGGAGAGCGTACTCGGGGCCGAGGAGCTCCATGCTCAGCCGCAGCCCTGCGCCGACATAACACCACGAGGTTGTCGTCTCGACCACCACGACATTCCCCTTTTCATCCTTATATTCGACGAGGGACCGGGCGAAATCCTCGGCCGGCCGCTTGAGATAGTCGGTTTTCCCGCCGCTGTTGTCCCAAAGGAACTTTGCATAATCAGGGATCTGCCATTTGAGGCAGGAGGCATATGCCGTTATTTTGGTGGGAGTCAGAACGGTCCGTGGCGCGCCAGGCGGTGTGAGCATGAAGCGCGCCACCTCCACGGAATGGCACATCATGTCGTTGAGGACGCCCCCGCCCTGGAGTGATCCCTCCCAGAACCAAGGCATGTGCGGGCCGCTGTGTTCCTCGGCCGCCCGGGCCAGATAGGGTCGTCCGGTGAGCGCAGCTCCGCGCGCCCAGACGATGCCCCGGCCCCTCACCACGGCCGGCGCGAAGACCTGGTTTTCGAGGTAGCCGTCCAAAAGCTTCGTTTTCCGGGCCAGATCCAGCATCCGGCGGGCTTCCTTGACGTTCCGTCCGAGCGGCTTTTCGCAGCAGACTCCGACGATCTCTCCCTTACCTGTTTCGAGGGCCCGGACGACCTCCTCCATGACCTCGATCCGGGTGAAGTTCGGGGCCGAGATCCAGACGGCGTCGATCTTCGGGTCAGAGACCAGATCGGTGATGGACTTGTAGGCTTTGGCCTCACCCACCTCGAGCTTCCGGGCGATCCCGGCCGCCTCCTCGGCCCGCTTCCTGTCCGGGTCGAATACTCCAAGAATATCGGCATCCCGGACACCAACCCAGGAGCGGATATGGAACCTGGCGTTGAACCCGCCGCCGATGATACCAACTCCCAATGTTTTCCTTTTCATAAACGACCTCCCATAATCGGGTTCATTGTATTGATTCTGGACGAGGGTGTAAAGAAGCCGCCCAATATGGTAATCATATTTTTTTCGATGATCATCATGTTGGGCAATATGGGAATGGACAAGCGACCTCGAAGGTTCAGCCCATCCGAAACGCCTCTAAGACTCTGTTCTTATATATTCATCCCCTTTATCCCCCCTGACCAACCAGGGGGGATCTGTATCAGGTCGACGTTTCGGGAAAAGGTCCGAGGGAAGCCGCTCTTTTGATGATTGAGGCGAAGGGTGTGGGTGAGGAAGTCCGTGGACGACTGAGCGGGCACGGTTTCTCGACTGAAAGGAGAGAAGAGCGAAGGAGGATGCGAAGCGAGTTTCCTCGCCGGGGAAACGAGCGGGCTGACGAATCCCATACCCGAGCCTTGGCGGAGTTCCGCAGCGCCGAGAAAAATGCTTTGGGAACGGCGTTAAGAACCTGAGCGGGAGCGTGGACATTCCCAAATTGTCCAACATACGATTGGAAATGCCTCCCCCATATTCCGCTTTTTGGGCAAATGTGTTAAATTCTCTTCTGTGGAATGAAAGGAGGTGCTTATGGCTAAACACAAGATCGCTGTCCTGCCCGGAGACGGAGTGGGAAGAGACGTTATCGAAGCGACCATGATTGTCCTCAACAAGCTGGCCGTCGACGCGGAGTACACTTATGGAGACATCGGCTGGGAGTTTTGGCGCAAAGAAGGAAACGCTCTGCCCGACCGCACCATCAAAATGCTTAAGGAGACCGATTGCTGCCTGTTCGGGGCCATTACCTCGAAGCCCAAGGAAGACGCCGCGGCCGAGCTCGATCCATCGCTGCGCGGAAAGGGGCTCTCCTATTTCAGCCCGATCGTCCGGCTCCGCCAGGAGTTCGACCTCTATACAAACCTCAGACCCTGTAAAGCCTACCCGGGAAACCCGCTCAATTACCGGGAAAATATCGACCTGGTGATCTTCCGCGAAAACACGGAAGGCATGTACGCCGGCGTTGAGTTCCATCCACTGCCCCAGACTGTACGTGACGCTTTACTCATCCATCCCAAGATGAAGGCCTTTAAAGACACCCCGCTCAACGAGATCGCCGTGTCCACCCGGATCATGACCAAGAAGGGCTGCAGCCGGATCGTCCGGGCGGCCTTCGAATACGCCCGCAAGAACAAGCGCCGTTCCGTGACCATTGTTGAGAAGCCGAACGTCCTGCGGGAGACGGGCGGCCTGATGCTGGGCATCGCCCGCGCAATCGCCAAGGAATACCCCGATGTCCCGCTCAAGGAAGCCAACGTCGATGCCATGTGCATGTGGCTGGTCAAGAACCCCCACGATTATGATGTCCTGGTCGCCGAGAACCTCTTCGGCGACATCATCTCCGACCTGGGCGCCCAGCTCGTCGGCGGGTTGGGATTCGCCTCAGCCGGGAACATCAGCGATTCATACGCCGTCTTCGAGCCGACCCACGGGTCGGCACCGAAATACGCCGGGATGTACAAGGTCAACCCCCTCGCCACTTTCCTGGCCGCCAAGATGATGCTCGAGTGGCTGGGCGAGTCTGAAAAGGCAAGGCGCCTGGAAGCGGCCATCGCCGCAGTCATCAAGGAAGGGAAGGTGCGCACCTATGACCTGGGCGGGAACTCGACGAGTCTGGATATCGGCCGCGCCGTAGCGGACAAACTCTGACAGGAGCATCGCGGATGGGCAATACGGTCATTGAAAAGATCATCCAGGCCCACACGGCAGACGAGGTCGCGCCGGGGAGGATCGTCTGGATGGCCCTGGACATCCGCTCGGCCCGGGATTTTGGCGGCCCCAACGTGGTCAAGAATTACGAGCGCGAGTATGCCGGGCTCCCCCTGGCGGACAAATCCAAGACGTACTTCACTTTCGACCTCTGTGCACCCGCCTGCACCCTCAAATACGCGGATAATCAACAGGCCTGCCGCGACTTCGCCCGGAAGAACGGGGTGGAAGTTTACGACGTGGACAGCGGCGTCGGTACCCACGTCCTGATGGAGGAAGGGCTGGCCCGGGCGACCGGCACCGTTGTCGGCACGGACAGCCACATGAACATCCTGGGCGCAATCGGCGCCTTCGGCCAGGGCATGGGGGATGTCGACATCACCTTCGCCTTCCGGACCGGCCGGACGTGGTTTGAAGTGCCGGAAAGTGTGCAGGTCGTCCTCAAGGGGACGTTCAAGAAGCCGACTTCGGCCAAGGACCTGACGCTCTATCTTTTGAAGATGTTGGGCACAAAAAAGATCGCCCTGCGCTCGGCCGAGTTCACCGGGCCCGCCGTCGCCGGGCTTTCTCTGGCCGGCCGGCTGACGCTCTGCAGCATGGTGACGGAGATGGCAGGGATCATCGGGTTCATCCCGGAATGTGGCGCGGAGGCCAGGAAAGAGATCGAGAGTTATACCAAAACTCCATACTCTCCATTCTCCCCCGATGGCGACGCGGGCTACGCTGAGACGATTGAGGTCGACGTCCGGGGGCTCTCTCCTCAGGTGGCCGCTCCACCCTCCCCGACCAACGTCAAGCCGGCGGTGGAGCTCCGGGGCACGAAAATCGACTCGGGGTTTATCGGTTCCTGCACCAACGGCCGGTTCGAGGATTTCGCCGAAGCGGCCCGCCTCTTCATAGGTCGGAAGGTCAAGAAGGGAATCATGCTGAAGATCGTGCCGGCGACACGCCGTGTCTATAAAGAGCTCCTGGCCAGGGGGATACTCCAGGACTTATTCGAGGCCGGCGCGATCGTGGTCAACCCCGGCTGCGGCGGCTGCGCCGAGGGCCATGTCGGCCTGACGGGCAAGGGCGAAGTTCAGATCAGCACAGGGAACCGCAATTTCGCCGGCAAGCAGGGGAAGGGCCAAACGTATCTGGCTAGCCCCGCCGTCGTCGCCGCATCCTGCATTTTGGGCCATATCGCCGGTCCGGAGGACCTCTAACATGGACACGACATCACACCGCGGCCGCATCTGGGTCCTGACTGACAAGTCTGGGACGCTAATTGAAGATATCGATACCGACCAGATCTTCCACAACGCCTTCCTCCACATCACCGAATTGGCGGAGATGGGGCAGTATGCCCTCGGCAACCTGGAGGGATGGAAGGATTTCCCAAAAAAGGCGAAGCCCGGCGATATCGTCGCCGCCGGAAGAAATTTCGGGGCCGGGTCCTCGCGCCAACAGGCCGTCGACTGCTTTATCGCCCTCAAGGTCGGCGCCATCCTAGCGCCCTCTTATTCATCGATCTACTTCCGGAATGCCGTCAATTCCGGGTTTCCCATCCTGCGCTGCGGGGAGCTCGAAAGTCTCACGGCCGGCCGGAAGCTCGAGAGCGGGGATGAGGTCGAGGTCGGTTTTCTGAGCGGCAAGGGATTCAACTTGACCAAGAACAGCGCTTTTTCCGTGGAACCGATGAGCGCCGTCCAGCGGGACATCTTCCGTGAGGGAAACCTCTTTGCCTTTGGCCGGTCGTTCGGCCGGTGAGGGGGAGATGCGCATCCTGGCGCTTGATACGACGACGGGAAGTGGTTCCGTCGCCCTCCTCGAGAACACCCGGCTCCTGGCCGAAATCAGCGCCGAATCCGCCCTAACCCATTCCGCCCGTCTCCTTCGGGCCGTGGATTATCTGCTGAAGAACAACGGACTGGAGATCAAGGACATGGACGGTTACGCCGTCGCGGCCGGGCCCGGCTCTTTCACCGGGATCCGGATCGGGCTGAGCACGGTCAAGGCCTTCGCTTTCGCCTCGAGAAAACCAGTGGCCCCGGTATCGAGCCTGGCGGCGCTGGCTCTGAAGCTATGGGAGACGCAGGGCCGACTGTTCTGCCCTTTCCTTGACGCCAAGAAGGGGGAGGTTTATGCAGCTCTCTTCGAGACGCAGGGCAAAGAACTCAAGGAGGTCATGAAGGAAGGCGCCTACGGGCCTGACGGCTTTCTATCCAGGCTTCCGGCGCACCGGGTTATCCATTTCATCGGGAACGGCGTCAATGTCTACCGGGACAAAATCCTGGCCTATCTTAAGGATAATGCCCGTTTCTCGTCGCGCTCGCTTTTCATCGGGCACGAAGTCGGTCTCCTGGGGTATGATATCCTGAAGAAGGGAAGAGGAGTAAGTGGCGAAGCCCTCGAGCCCCTCTACTACCGCAAGTCCCAGGCGGAGGAGAAAAAATAGAAAGCGAGAAGCTCGCCGAAAAGTTCTACCACCTGCGGCGGATGGAGGAGAAGGACCTCGCCTCCGTCCTGGAGATCGAACACCTGTCCTTTCCCAACCCCTGGCACGAGAGCACGTTCCGCGGCGAGATCCAGCACCGGCCGATCTCGTTTCCCCTGGTCATCGTGCATGAGACGCTCGACCGGGTCATCGGCTATGTCATCTTCTGGGCTATAGGCGAGGACGTCCAGATCAATAACATCGCCCTGCATCCCGATTTCCGGGGGCTGGGGATCGGTGAGCGGGTGCTGAGGCAAATTATCGCAGAGGTGAAGTTCCGGGGGGCGCGCCTGATCACGCTGGAGGTCCGGCCTTCCAACACGGCGGCCATGTCGCTCTACAAAAAGCTCGGGTTCAAGATGATCGGGATCCGGAAAGCCTACTACTCCGTCCCACCCGAGGACGCCATCGTTCTCGGCCTGCGCCTGGGGGACGTTCCCTAAGGGGACACCCCGCCATATTTGAATTAGCACAGAAACAGTTTTAGCTTGGCCTGTATCTCGTGCTTAACCTGAAAAGCCGGCTCTCCATAATAAAAAGATGTATTTAGGCGAGCGCAGCAGGGTGGCCCCTCGGGGAACGTCCCCTCTATAGGAGCAAGCTGATCATCAGGATGCTGCAGGCGGCGACGACCAAGGCGCCGAGAAAGCCGACCACGAGCGGTTTGAGCCCGACCTTCCTGAAAGCGCCGAAAGCCGTGTTGAGGCCGATCCCCGCCATGGAGACGACGATCAGAAACCGCCCCAGCCAGGTCAAACCGCCCACTCCCTTGGCCGAGAAATAGCCGGCCGTGTTGAGACCGGCCATGACGAAGTAGCCGAAGAGAAACCAGGGAAAGGCTTTGGCCCAATTGACCTTCCCTTTTTTCAGGGCGGCGGCCTGGAGATAAGTCCTGCTGAACCAGGCGGCGATCAAGAAGGCAAGCGGTGCCATGAAGCAGTTGCGGACGAGCTTCACGGCCGTGGCCGTCTTTCCGGCCAGGTCGGAAAAAATAAATCCGGCCCCTACGACCTGGGGCGTGGCGTGGATGGCCGTGCCTGAGAACACACCGAAAGCGATGTCTCCGACTCCGAGCGCCCTGGCGATCTGAGGATAGAAGAGGATGGCGGCCAGTCCCCAGAGTGTTATCGTCCCGATGGCGTAGCACGTCTCCTCTTCTCTCGCCTTGATGAGCGGGGCGGTAATAGCGATGGCCGACCCGCCGCAGATTGTCGTTCCCACCGAGAGCAGCGTGGACAGGGTGGGGGAGAGGCTGAACAGCCGGCCGAGAGCATAGATGATGAAATAGCTGACGGTCATGGTCACCAGGATGATGACCAGCATCTGCGGGCCCTGCGACCCTATGTCCTTGAAATTCAGGGTTGCGCCGATGAGGATGACGCCCCAGATGAGAGGCTTTTCGAATTGCTTGATGCCGGCATGGAAGAAAGCGGGCACGACGCCGATATTCCTGGCGAGGAGGCCGATGATGACGGCCAGGGCCGTCGCCTCCAGCGGATGTTTTCCACCGGCAACGATGAGGTTGGAGAGGAGCATAGAGAGGACGCCGACTGCAACCATGAGAAGCCAGCCGGAAACATGCTCCTTTTTCATCGGCCTTCGCTTCTCATTTGATCAAGATGAGCTCCGTCATGGGCGCCGTCAGGTAGCGGGCGCCGTTCTTCTCGACGATCACCATCTCCTGAAAATGCATCCCGATGTTGCCCCCATGCTCTTCGGAGTAAGCGCGCAGGCTGGGCTCGACGGCATAGATGTCGTTCTCGTGGATCTTCATATGGATCTTCTCGCCATAGGCTTTCCAGGGCGGGCCCAGGATGACACCCAAACCGTGGACCCAGACTCCGGTCGTGTGGCCTGTGGCATGCGGGTATTCCGGGAAACCGGCCTTCTTCACGACCTCCCTGGCCGCAAGATCGACCTCGTACCCCGTGGCTCCCGGCCTGATCTTGGCCACCGCAGCCTGCGTCGCCTCGAAGCAAGTGTCGAACATCCTTTTGATCAATTCCGGTGGTTCCTTTTCCCCTTCCCGGAGGACGTAGGCGGCCTTGTTCAAGTCGGACATGTGACCTTCCAAGAGAAACCCCGAGTTGATGACGATGAGGTCGCCCCGCTCGATGACCTTGTCGGAGGGCGGCCTTCCCAGCCTGAACGTGCTCACGCTCACGGTCGGGCACCACCATTCCTGCCAGCCCGGGCCCATCCCTTCTTCCTCAACCCTTTTTCGGATGTAATCAAAAATGCCCCTGGCCGTCGTACTGCCGGGCTTGACCATGCGGAGAGCTTCCACTGTGATCTCGGCGGATTTCCGGCTTGATTTCTCCAGGAGCTGGACCTCGGCGGCGACCTTCCGGTTCCAGAGCGAGACGACGACCCTTTCCGCGGAGACCACGCGGGTGGCGAGCTCAGGCCCGACCGCCCGATCGAACATGATCTTCATCCCAAAGCTCAGCCCGTCGGCGACACCCTCGTCTTCTGAAAAATTGAGGCCGATGGTCCTGGGGTTGATCTCCCTGAGCGTCGTCCCCAGCTTCTCCAGAAATTCCGAGTGGCCCTTCTCGCGATTATAGGCGTATCTCAGGACCTTTCTATAGATCCCCGTTTCCTCTACCGGCTTGGCGTCTCCCTCCGCGACGATGGCGGTCCGCTCTCCGGCTATAGTGAAGATGAACGCCGCCGGGACCTTGACTTCCTCGCCGCCGATGTATTCCACGATCGGGTCGAGCTGGATGTCCCTTTCCCAGATCACGTTGGTCATGTCGTCGCAGGGATCGCGGGTTAGAGTGACCCAGCATTCGATACCGTGCTCCTTCAGGATCGGGATGAGGAGCTCGTCCAGCTTGCTTTTCCGGATGAGGTCCCGGAGCTCGGTGTTCGTATGCCGGTAGCCGAACTGAGCGGAGAGGTCGAGCCCCAGGGAAACACACAGCAGAGGAACAAGAATCAGCCGCTTTTTCATCCTCCGCCTCCGACTAGTCCTTTCGACGCCCTCTCATGAGTTCCGGGCTAATGTTTTTCCGGCTGCTGCGACGGAATCTTGTTGTACTCGATCAGGAGCTTCAAGAACCAGTCGGGGTATTTCACGATGCTCTGTTTTCTCGTCTTGGCATCGTAGATCCAAAGGTGGTTGTACTTGACGAGCAGGTCATCGCCCAGCTTCCACCAGGCGTCGATCACAGCGGTGGAGTTGTTGAGGCAGTAGTCCGTCAGGAACTGCCGGGCCTGCGCCGGGTCCTTCTTGTATATGTCCAGAGCCCACCCGTCGATGTTCGGCGTCTTGTCGACGGCCGATTTTTCCCACTTCAGCTGGGCTTCGCGGACGTCTTGTATAGCGTAGGAGTACATGACCTGGGCATGGAAGTCGACATAGTCGAATGCCCACCGGGCCGCCTCTCGATTGAATACCCAGTGATCGCCGATCTCGAAGGATTTCGGGATCTGGGTGACGCCGGCATAGAACGGCATGAAGCAGGACGTATCCTGGGCGCCGAAACACAGCCAGACAATTCCGCCGATCGGGTTGGGCAGCCAGCCGCGGCTCTGGGTCACGGTCACGTACTCGGCCCGGTTGACGCCGATGACGCGCGACGTGTTGTAGCTCTGACCCTCGAGCTGGAAGGGCCGGGGGAGATAGTTCGGGTTCTCGAAGGGTCCTCCCTGCAGACCGCGGGCGGTGTAGAAAGGCGTCCCCTCGCATTTGTCTCGCGTCATCACCATGACGTCATGGACGGAGAGTTTCTTTTCCGGCTTGATGGAAAAGGGGAGGTCCATGTTGTTTGTTTCGGGGCTGAATTTCTGCGCCGGCGCCACGAGGTCGAAGAAACGCCACAGCCGGACGCGGGAACCGTTCGTCGAGGCGGCGCTGAGGTCGTTCGGCGAATAGGCCCGCTTCCAGTTAAACGGCTTGCCGCTCTTAGGGTCGTAGAGCTTTTGCTCGACGGCGAAGGAGACGACATTCGGAGAGAACAGGAAATAATCCGGGTTTTTTAAGTCGATCTCGCCGATCCGCGATTCGTTCGGACAGACGCTGACGTGGTCGTCGGGGACTCTCTGGGCGCACCAGACGGCCCCCGGCTTTCCGCTCGGCGGCGTCCACAGCGGTCCGACCGGCATGATCTCGAAGATCCAGGCCTCATTGGGGTCGGCCACGGCCAGCATCTCGCCGGTGTCGGTGAAGCCGTAGCCGTGCTTTTCAGCCAGCTCACCCATGATCTTGATGGCCTCGCGGGCCGTCTTGGCTCTCTCCATGGCGATCAGGGTCAGCATCGTAATGTCGAACTTTGCGGTCGGCGTATTGTTCTCCATCTTCTTCTGGGCGCCGATGGTGGACTCGCCGATGGCCACCTGGTTGTCGTTCATGTAGCCAAAGGCGCCGTGAATGTAGCCATAGGTATGAGCGGGCTGGGGGATCTCCAGGCCGTCGAAGTTGTCCTTGATCCTCTCCCACTTCAGGCCGACATCGGGTGCGTAGGCGAAGAACTGGTCGATATGGTAGATCTTGCGTGTCGAGCCGGCCGGCCAGTCGGCGGCAGGGATGCAGCGAAAAGTCCAGTCGCAGACGCCGCAGTC
>Ga0299912_10005017_pt1 | contig 10853 bp, 13 predicted proteins | sample RVTome_2_FD_207667 | JGI IMG/M metagenome (GOLD analysis project Ga0299912, IMG submission 207667) | Soil microbial communities from uranium-contaminated site in the Upper Colorado River Basin, Wyoming, United States - RVT95D214 (version 2) ... | reverse complement strand
CAGGGCCCGGCCCAGTTCAACCCGCTTGCGCATGCCATAGGGCAGGGAACCCACCAGCTTTTTGCGAATGGACTGCATCTCCAGGAAATCGATCACTTCCTCCAGGACCTGCCTGTGCCTCACCTCTTCCTTCCGAGCGGATTTCAAAAACAGGGAGGCTCCGGCCAGGCTGTATTTGCAGTGAATATGCCGGGCCAGCATCATGTTGGACAGCACGGTCATGCCCGGGAAAAGCTCAATATTCTGATAGGTCCTTCCGATTCCAAGCTCGGTGAGATGGTGCGTGTGACAGTAGGTGATGTCCTCCCCATTGAAGAGGATTTGTCCCTCTTGAGGCTTGTAGTAACCGGTGATGCAGTTCAGGAGACTGGTCTTGCCGGCACCGTTCGGGCCGATGACCGCCACCAGTTCTCCCGTATGAACCTCGAGGTTCATCTTGTTAACGGCAGTAATACCCCCAAACCTTAAGGTCAGGCTCTTTACCTCCAGCTCAGCCCGTCTTTCCCCGGGCTGAGCTGCGGCGAAGATACTCGGTTCACCCCGATAGGCTTTCATTCTGCTCTTTTCTCTCTACTTGATCAGGTTCACTTTTTCCTTTCCAGGCGCCCAGAAGCTCGTCAGGGGTTTGAAGGTCTGATCCTCATTGATCTTTACGATCCTTGCCTTCCACGAACCGCTGTGATCGGTTTTCGAATAGGTCACGTCCGGAATCAGCCCGCCAAAATGCTCATTGCTGAAGGTCTCCAGGGCCTGGTTGATGGTTTGGCTGTCGATCTTTCCGAATTTTTCATGGGCTCTCACGAAGGCTCGCTCCATGATCATCCCGATGATGGTTCCTTCCCAGTAAGACATGTCGAACTTGGAGACACTCTTATAACGGGCGTATTGGCTTTCCATAAACTTGACGCCAGGCGTCTCATCCACAGGAAGCCCGCCGGGGAACTGCATGAACATCCTGTCGCGAATCAGGCCCTTGCCGCGAACAAAAAAATCCGGATCCGTGGAGGTCCAGGTGCCGAAAAAGGGCACATTGTATTTGATTCGATCTGCCGACTGGAGAGCCATGATGATCGATGAAGGGAGACACTGCATGAAGATATATTCCGCTCCCTTGCTCTTGAGCCTGAGAAGCTCCGTGTTCAGGTCCAGAGCTGTCGGAGGGAACTCCTCAATAGACACGAGGGTGACATTGAGCTTCGCTGCCGCTTCCTTACTCGGGTCGTGGATGGACTTGCCGTAAGGGTTGTTGAAAGTGAGGAGGCCTACCTTGGGAGCGTCCTTGCCCTTGTGAATGGACTTGATATACTCCAGAACGGCATAGCTGTCCATGGTGTAGGCCCCAAAGGGAAGATAGGCATAATCCACCGGGGCCGCCAGGATGGCCTGGAACGTGGAGTAATTGATGTTAGGGACCTTGTACTCTTGAATAATGGGTTTGGCCATGATCCCTGATCCGGCATCCCAGGTGGCGATGATGTCCATCTTGTCTTCGGCACAGAATTTCTTGACGAACTTAACGGCCTCGGGCACCTTGTAAGCATGATCCACGATGGTCAAATCGATCTTGTTTCCCGCAACCCCTCCCTTTTCATTGATGTAGCGGAAGTAGTCCTGATGGCCTTTGGCATGGAACTGGCCCCACGAGGAAGCCGGGCCGGTCAGGTTGATCACCGCGCCCACTTTGATATCTTTGGCCCATGCCGCTGAACCCGTGCAAAAGCCCATCAAACCCACAATAAGAACCAAAACACTCAAACAAGTCAATCCTCTACGCATGATGTCTCCTCCTTTGGTTTTTGGGGTTAATGATCCTATCACACCAAGTCGACAGACCTGTAAGGAACCGCGTAAGTGACCCTAGATGCTGGACGTGAAGACGAACGAACGGTCAATTGGATTGGCCGGAATCTGCGCTGGGAGCGAAAAGCCGGCCTGGACTTCCCCCGGCCGCCTCAGTCCGGTGCCGCGCTCATTGCTGGACTTAGTTATAAAAAAGCGATTGTGATTTAAAAGCATAAGCCAAACGATGTCAAGACAAAAGTCAGACGCCTATGCTTCGGACACGGTCACAGAGAGGCGCTTCAGGAAGATGGAGGTTCTTTTTTCAACTCCTCCTCAAATTCCTTGAAGAACTGGTCCCGCTCTTTCCAGTCCGGCCCGAATCGCTTGTTGAAATAGCCTCCGAGCTTCTCAAAGAGCTTTTGCCACGTTTGCTTCCTCGTCCCCGTCAACGCATCTTCAAGGTGGGAGAGCAGTCTGCCGAGCTGGTCTTTCGGAAGAAAAGAGACGGCGCCCAGCTTGATCGATTTCTTCAGCGCTTCAGGGGTCAGTGCATGGGCGGTGAGCATCACGGTCGGGAATCCTCTGGACACGGACTGCTGGAGGAGTTCGAAGCCGTTCACGCCCATGATGTCGAGGATGACGATGTCGTAGGTGTAACTCAGGAGGGATTGAAGCGCTGTGTCATAGTCCCTGGCTTTGTGAACTATGCACATTTCCAACTCCTCTTCAACGCTCTCCAGGACATCGGGTTCATCATCCACCACGAGAACCATCTTGTCCTTCAAAGGGCTGTCACCGCTCATCGCTGACCTTGCCTCCTTTCGGGCTTCTCTCAACCATTTTGGTGAACATGTATCAGATTTCCCTTTCCCTGTCAAAAAGAACCGAAAAGGGATCAAGGAATTATCCCAAAAGGGCTTGACACCCGGAAGTCCCTGATGTTAGTGAATGAATCGTCATTCAGTTCATGAAATCGGCTAAGGCGGATTTCATACCATGCCCCTTCGGGGCTTCGCTCCCGGAGAAAGCGGAACTGTCTGATACCGATGGGGTCGTATTTCAGGGTTGCATCGGGTAAATCCATGTCGATGAAAAACAGAAACGGCGAGAAATATTTCAGGATCATCAACGCGGCGACCAAGATCTTTGCCAGGAAAGGGTTTTTCCAGGCAAAGGTGTCCGACATTGCCCGGGAGGCCCAGGTCGCGGACGGTACGATTTATCTGTACTTCGAGAACAAGGATGACATTCTGATCTCCCTCTTCGAAGAGCAGATGAAGATCGTCCTGGAAAACATGATCGAACAGATCTCCTTGGAAAAAGATGCGTTGAAGAAGATAGAAAAGTTCGCTCTGACCCACCTCAAGCTGATCGAGCTCAACAAGAACATGGCTGAAATCATCCAGGTCGAGCTTCGCCAGAGCGGAAAGTTCATGAAGGAGTACAAGAACGAGAAGTTCCTCCAGTATCTCAATCTGATTTCAGAAATCATCAAGGATGGTCAGGATCAGGGGATTTTCAGGAAAGATATCATCCCGGACATTGCGAAGAGAGCCTTTTTCGGCGCCCTTGATGAAATGTCGAGATTTTGGGTATTGTCAAGCCACAAGAAGTATGATATCGAGACCGCTGCCAAACAGATCAGCGAATATTTTTTGCACGGATTGATCGCGAACCCGGATGGACCGCTGAAGAAACCGGGACTTTAAAGGATAGAAGAAAGGAGGCAACAGTGAAGATTATCGTTTGCATCAAACAGGTTCCTGACACAGAAACCCAGATCAAGATTGCTCCGGGTGGGAAATCCATTGTCAAGGACGACATCAAGTGGGTGATGAACCCTTACGATGAATACGGGGTCGAAGAAGCTCTGCGCATCAAAGAGAAGCTGGGCGGAGAGGTGATCGTCGTGGGGCTCGGCCCGAAGAGGGTCACCGAGTCCCTCCGTACCGCTCTGGCCATGGGAGCCGATAAAGGAATCCTCATCAGTGACCCTGCGGCCGAGGGAAGCGATGCGCTGGCGACCGCAAAGGCCCTGGCGACAGCCATCAAAGGGCTTCAGCCTGACCTGATCTTTGCCGGCCAGCGAGGGGTAGACGAGGACATGGGCATCGCGGGGGCCGCGCTTGCCGAGTACCTGGGGATTCCTCACTTCTCGGTGATTACGAAAGTGGAGATGGCTCCGGACGGCAAATCCGTCAAGTGCCACAAACCGGTGGAGGGACAAACCCTTGTCTTCGAAGCCCCTCTTCCTGTCGTTATCACCGCGCAGAAAGGACTGAACGAGCCTCGCTATGCGTCTCTTCCAGGCATTATGAAGGCCAAGAAGAAACCTCTTGAAGAAAAGACTCTGGCCGCTCTGGGCCTCAATCCTTCTGAATTCGGCGAAGGGGCAAGGAAACTCAAAATCGTCGAAATCACACCGCCCCCTGCCAGGAAAGCGGGCAAGATCGTTCAGGGAGATTCCCCTGAGTCGAAGGCCAAGGAACTCGCCAAGCTCCTGCACGAAGAAGCCAAGGCGATCTAAACCAAAGTTCGAATCAGGAAACGAATAAAGGAGATACAAGATGCCACAAGGAGTCATGGTTATTGCTGAACAAAGGGACGGAGAAATCCGAAAGGTCTCATATGAAGTTGTGAGTGAGGGAAAGCGCCTGGCCGACAAACTCGGGCAGAAAGTCATTGCCGTGCTGCTGGGCCAGAACATTAAAGCCAAGGCTGCGACTCTGGGCCATTACGGGGCCGACAAAATCGTTGTGGCCGACGATGCGAAGCTGGCGAGTTACACGCCCGATGCCTACGCCTCAGTGATCGCCCAGGTAGTGAAGGCGAATGACCCGGCCATTCTGCTTCTGGGCGCTTCTGTCCAGGGTAAAGACCTGGCAGCCCGCCTCTCTGCCCGGCTGGGGGTAGGCATGGCGCAGGACTGCACCGCCTTTTCTATTGACAACGGTCGCCTCAACGCTGTCCGGCCTATTTATGCGGGCAAGGCATATGCCAAGGTCACTTTCAGCGACAATTATCCCCACATCGCTACAGCCCGGCCGAACGTCATGCCTACGAACCCGCCGGATGCCTCCAAAGCCGCTGAGACGGCGGATGCGGGTGTTGCGCTTGATGACAGCGCACTCAAAACCAAGGTGGCGGATGTGATCAGGGACGCTGCGGGTAAAGTGGATCTCACGGAGGCGGACAAGATCGTCTCCGGCGGAAGAGGCATGAAGGGTCCTGAAGGCTTCAAGGTCCTTGAAGACCTGGCCGCCGTCATGGGCGCCTCTGTGGGAGCTTCCCGCTCAGCCGTGGATGCGGGCTGGCGATCCCACACGGATCAGGTGGGGCAGACGGGGAAAGTGGTCTCCCCTAACCTTTACGTTGCATGCGGGATCTCGGGCGCCATCCAGCACCTTGCTGGCATGAGCACCTCGAAAGTCGTGGTGGCCATCAACAAAGATCCGGAAGCGCCTATCTTTCAGAAAGCGGACTACGGGGTCGTGGATGACCTTTTCAAGGTCGTCCCTGCCCTGACCGAGGAAGTCAAAAAAATGGCTTAGACCTGAATCCATCACCAAAGGCCAGAGGAGCTTGAAATCGCGCCTCTGGCCTTTTCAGTTTATAGCATTTGGAGGAACTCCTCCAAGAGTAGATCCTTCAGTTCATTCTCGACTTGAGAAGCCTCTGCGGGCTCGTGGCCAAGATCCTTTATGGACTTGGGCTTGATCAGTTCCCGAAAGCTCTCAGCGTCTCCTCTCTCCAGCCAATTTCGCATGAGCACCACCGGGTGCTTGATTTCATCCAGTTCCCGATACATGGCCTCTGCGATCTGGCGCGGATTTCCTGAAGCAAGGTAAGGGGCAGTGAAAAATCGATCAAGGACTTCCAAAACCTCCATTTCCCTTTCCAGTGGGGGGTTAAGCGGAGTTTCATTGACATACCGTGCTCCCTCCTTAACTTCTTTTCAACAGATTAATTCGGAGGAATTTATACATGGTCAGTGAACATACGTGTCCTTATTGCCATGAAGATCTGGTCACATGGGAACCTCCTGACGAATCCGGATGGGACCATGATCTGATGGTCTGCGAGAACAACGAGTGCTCCTATTTTGTGAGGGGGAGGAGAAAAGTCTGCAAAGAGTATGACAGAAATTTCAGCTACCGCTATTGCTATGATCCTGCGACAGGCAACGACTTGCCTATCCTGGCATGGTGCGGAGGCGATTTATCTTTGCTGAAGGGCCGATGCAAGGATGTTTGTGAAGGGTAGGGCCTTTCCCTCCTGGAGGGCTCGACAAACTTTGTGGAGGATCATAATTTCGTTGACAAAGTCCCAGTTTTCACTAGACTAATCGGTTTAGGGCGGTGTAGCTCAGCTGGTTAGAGCATGCGGCTCATATCCGCAGTGTCCGGGGTTCAAGTCCCTGCACCGCCACCACAAAAGCTCTAGTCCGGGATTGACATTTCCATAAGCAGTTTTATTTTCTGGACAAAATCGCCAGAAATCGAGTTTGGCCATGTTTCATCCGCCCTTTAAAGAAGAAGAGATTCTGACGGTCAGTGAGGCCCTGGACATCGCGGAGGATCAGACCGGCGATTATTTTAAGTTTTCATCAGCACAATGGAGAAGGCACCGGTACGATGTCAAAACGCTTTCTCAGTTAACAAGCCATGAATTTGTACCAGACGTCTTTGCGCTTCTCAAAAAGCGCACCAAAAGGAAAGACGGGTTTGACCCGAGATCACAGCACCGCGATTTCTATTTCATCTGCCTTCAGGATCACCGAATCCTCAAGGCTGTGAAAAGAGACAGGGACCTTGGGCTCTTGCCCCTGCTGGTGTATGTGTTTACCCATGAGCTTGTTCACATTGTGAGGTTTTGCAACTTTTCACAGAGGTTTGAAGTTTCAACCAAAGACAGGGAAAAAGAAGAGCGCATCGTGCACGCTACAAGCTATGAAATACTGAAGGAACTCGCCCTGCCCAGGTTGGACTACATCCTTGACTCTTACGAGACCCATCGGGTCTGCGACATGGTTGAGTGCTGAAATTAGAGGTGACGTGCTATGCCGATTTACGAGTATGAATGCACAAAGTGCGGCCATCAAAGAGAAGTCTGGCAGAGAATTACCGATCAAAGCCTTACAAAATGCGAGCACTGCAAAGGGAAGATGAGGAGACTCATCTCTCAGAGCAGCTTCCACCTGAAAGGAACAGGCTGGTATGTGACCGATTACGCCTCCAAGAAGGGAACGGAAGGCAAGAAATCGAAAAAGACGGAAACCAAGGGTGCTGAAGATACGGTCAAGAAGGAGCCCTCTGCGGCCACTGCCAAATCAGAGGACTAAAGAATCCATCACACCGAACAGCGATGTCCAGCGAGTGACTTTTGACGAATGAGACGATTCGATAGCGGGAAAGAACAGGATAAGGTGCTGAGGGGTCTTGAGCGCAAGGAGAAAAGAGAAGCCTTTCACAGAGACAGGTTTTTCAAGTTCAAGCTCTCGGAAATTCACAACACTCTCTCTCAGGCTTTGCTCACTGAAAAGATCATCGAAACGAACAGTCCGTCCACTGTTTCTGGCCTTTTGTTGAAGGGCCTCAAGCAGGTTCTCAGGGCGAACGAATTTGACTTCAAGTATTTCATCGCTCCCATCAGGAATCTTTTGCCCAACCCCAACCCTGTGTCCCTGTACATCACCCAGTACATTCTCGAGGACATCCTGAATGATCCTTCCGTAGCCGAGGTCTATGGCACCGATCTTGACATCTACAAGGTCGTGAACGACGTGATTAGCAAGATCAATCTGAAGTTCGAACGAGCGGAAGAGGAAATTACCCAGCAACTCTCCCGAAGCAAAACCCTGTCCCCTGGTTCGAGGGAGTATGACATCGCCCTTGATCAGGCCTTCCGGAAGAAAATGGGCGACCCCCTGGAGAAGTAATCATTGGACATTGACCATTGAGCATTGGGCATTGATCATTTAACATTGAGCAATAATCATCGAGGTCTGGTGCGTTGTCCATCGGGTTTTTCAATGATAAATGCTAAATGATCAATGTTAAATGTTAAATGATTTCCCTTGCCACGAGTCTCTCTCCTCGAATCGCTTCCTGATGAGATTCAGCGTCTTGTTCTTCTCTCTGACCCATAGAGGAGCGACTAGTTCAGCCGGCATCGGGTCACCGGTGAGCCGCTGAATCACCATTCCCGGAGGCAGCGGTTCCAGGAAATCAAGAAGAAGGTCCACATACTCCTCTCTCTCAAGACACCTGTATTCCCCACGCTCATAGATCTCCGCCAACCGAGTTCCTTCGACCACGTAAAGGGTATGGATCTTCACACCCTCTACGGCCAGCGTTCCAAGGTGCCGGGCGGTTTCCATCATCATCTCGCGGCTCTCTCCCGGAAGACCCAGGATCACATGAGCGCATACGTTCAGCCCCTTCGCGTGCGCCTCAGCGACTGCGCGGTCAAAGCAGGCCACGTCATGGCCGCGATTGATTTTGACGAGCGTCGAGTCATGAGCGGATTGAAGCCCGAGCTCCAGCCACACGAGAAAGTTCTCTTTGTAAGAAGCCAGCAGTTCCGAGATCTCTTCGTCGACACAGTCAGGGCGTGTGCCTACGGAGAGGCCCACCACTCCCTCGTGCTTTAGAACACGATCATAGAGATCACGGAGGTGCGGAGCAGAGCCGTAGGTGTTCGTGAAAGACTGGAAGTAAGCAATGAAGCTGGAGGCTCCATATTTTTTCCTGATCCATTCCATCCCCTTGACCATCTGCTCGTCAAGGGATTCCCCTCTCTGGGTCATGGCCCCGCTCCCAGACCCCCGGCGGTCACAGTAGATGCACCCTCCCCTGGAAATCGTCCCGTCCCGGTTCGGACAGGTGAAGCCAGCGTCCAGGGGGATTTTCTGAACCCGCTCTCCGAAGATTTCACGAAGATAGGTGTTGTAATCGCGGTACCGTTTCATAAGGTTGCGAGGACATTCTTTTCACGAAAATTGGACTATTGGAGGTTCTTTCTGGCCATCACCACGCGGTACCGGCGACTGTAATCCTGAATTCGCCTGTGCTCGGTGAATTGTCCTGTCTCTTCGATGACCCGGATGGCCTTGAGGGTCTGTTCAGGGTCCATCTCCATCAGGATCCATCCCCCGGGGACGAGGTAGCCTGGCGCTTCCCTGAGGATCCGAGTGATGTAAACCATCCCCTGTTCACGGCCATCCAGAGCCGATCTTGGCTCATGCTCTCGCACCTCAGGGGAGAGAGTCTCGAACGCTTCTGAAGGAATGTAGGGCGGATTGGACAGGATCATGTGGAATCGTGCTCCCTTTCCGGCAAAAGGCGCAAACAAATCGCCGGACTTGAAGTCGATTCGATCCTTCACGCCGTGCCTCTCTGCATTGCGACGGGCAACCCGAAGGGCGTCTTCCGAGAGGTCGGTCGCGCAGATCAGCGCCTTTACAAACTCGCAGGCCAACGCAACAGCCAGCGCCCCGCACCCGGTGCCCAGGTCCAGAAGGTTCACCCCCTCCTCTCCAAGATTCGGATTCTCCTTGAGCAACGAGACGGCCTGCTCCACGAGCACTTCCGTCTCCGGTCTCGGGATGAGGACCGAGGGGTTCACGATAAACTCCATGGACCAGAACTCCTGGGTGCCCGTGATATACTGGATGGGTTCTCTGCTCAAACGCCTCCGGATGAGCGCACGGTACCCTTCGACTTCTTGTTCGCTCAGAGGTTGGTCATATTGGAGATAGAGTTTGACGCGAGTGAGGTGGAGTTGGTGCGCGAGGAGGATTTCTGCGCTCAGGCGTGGAGAATCGATCCCTTTTTGTGTTAGATAGTCCGCACTGACCTTTAAAAGTTCGCCAATGGTCCAGGCCTTCACGCTGCCTTTAGAGCCTCAGCTTGAAAATGGGTGATGAGAGGGTCAAGAATCAAGTCCAGATTCCCCTGCAGGATGGTGTCCAGGCGATACAGGGTGAGCCCGATCCTGTGATCCGTGACCCTGCTCTGTGGATAATTGTAGGTTCTGATTTTTTCGCTTCGATCGCCTGAGCCGACCATGGATCTTCTTTCTTCCGTGATCTTGTCTTGCTGTTCTTTCATCTGCATGTCCAGCAGGCGCGATCTCAACACCTTCATTGCCTTGGCCTTGTTCTTGTGCTGGGATTTCTCGTCCTGGCAGGTCACAACGAGACCGGTGGGAAGATGGGTGATGCGCACCGCCGAGTCCGTCTTGTTGACGTGCTGGCCTCCGGGGCCGGAGGACCGGAACACATCGATCCGGAGCTCTTCAGCATTGATTACGACATCCACTTCCTCGGCTTCGGGAAGAACAGCCACGGTCACCGCGGAAGTGTGGATTCTCCCCTGAGCCTCGGTCTCGGGCACCCTCTGCACGCGATGGACACCGCTTTCCCGCTTGAGGCGGCTGTAGACTTTGTCGCCGGAGATAAGCACGATGATCTCCTTAACCCCCCCCATTCCTGCGGCGTGCTCACTCATGATCTCGGTTTTCCACCCTTTGAGCTCCGCATACTTCGCGTACATCCTGAACAGATCAGCGGCAAAAAGAGCGGCCTCCTCCCCTCCTGTGCCGGCCCTGATCTCCAGAATGATGTTTTTCTGATCATTGGGGTCCTCAGGAAGAAGAAGCCCCTTCAGCTCAATTTCCGTGCGATCCAGATCCGCCTTGAGAATGTCGATTTCTTCCTTGGCCAGCTTTCGGATTTCCGCATCCGGATCCCCCAGCAGGGAACGGTTGTCCTCTAGACTCTGCTGGATGGCATCGTATTTTCGATAGGCATTGATGATCGGAGAGAGATTGCTGTGTTCCTTGAGATACTTCTGGTAGATCTTTTGATCATGGACCACTTCAGGACGGGCGAGTTCATTCTCAATCTCATTGAACCGCTCTTCGATTTCTTTCACTTTGGAGAACATGCTGTCTTTCCCCGTCACACTTTAAGGCTTCCCTTATCGGCAATGTCTTTGCAAGGTGCGTAGAAGTCTTCGAGCCCGGACCGGAGGGTATGGTCTCTTTAGAGCCGCAACCAAGAGATTTAT
>Ga0299912_10005016_pt1 | contig 10854 bp, 6 predicted proteins | sample RVTome_2_FD_207667 | JGI IMG/M metagenome (GOLD analysis project Ga0299912, IMG submission 207667) | Soil microbial communities from uranium-contaminated site in the Upper Colorado River Basin, Wyoming, United States - RVT95D214 (version 2) ... | reverse complement strand
GAACGCCTCGTAGCAAGAGAACAAGCCGTGGCGTCCCGTCAGCAGGTAGCCTTCGAGCCACCCCTGGCACGTGTGCTCGCTCAGGATTTCCATGACGCGGCCATCGGCGGCAAGATGATCGTCTCCAGGCAGCGTCTGCGCCATCCAGGCGCGGTCCGTCACCTCGAACAGCGCGCCGAGGCGATTCGAGGCCGTCTCGTCGGGTCCCATCACCCGGAAATTGCGCTCTTCCCTGTTGAGCCTCATCACGTCGCGCAGATAGGAGCCCATCACCCGTGTCGCTTCGGCAAGCACCGCACCGGGTGACGGCACGGTTACTCCATAGTCACGGAAATCAGGCAGCCTCAGGTCCTGCAGCAGCGCACCGCCATTGGCGTGCGGGTTGGCGCCCATGCGGCGTTCCCCCTGAGGGGCGAGTTCCATCAATTCCGGAATCAGCGCACCGTTGCCATCGAAAAGTTCGTGCGGTTTGTAGCTCTTCAGCCATTTCTCCAGCAGTTTGAGATGGCCCGGCTTGGTCGCCAGTTCGGCAAGGGGAACCTGGTGCGAACGCCACGAGCCCTCGGTCTTTTGGCCATCGACTGTTTTCGGTCCGGTCCAGCCCTTGGGCGTGCGCAGCACGATCATGGGCCAGCGCGGGCGGTCGGTTGCACCCCTGTCACGGGCCTTGTGCTGTATCGACTTGATTTCATGAATTACTCTGTCCAGGGTTGCTGCCATCAACTGGTGCATGGCCGTTGGCTCTGAACCCTCGACGAAATACGGTTTATAACCGTAGCCGACGAACAGGCTCTCCAGCTCCTCGCGACTGATGCGCGCGAGCACCGCAGGGTTGGCGATCTTGTAGCCGTTGAGATGGAGTATCGGCAGCACGGCGCCGTCGCCGACGGGATTGAGAAACTTGTTGGAATGCCAGGCGGTGGCTGCCGGTCCGGTTTCGGCCTCGCCGTCGCCCACCACACAGCAGGCGATGAGGTCCGGATTATCGAACACCGCGCCAAAGGCGTGACTCAGGGCATAACCCAGTTCGCCGCCTTCGTGTATCGAACCCGGCGTCTCCGGCGCGACGTGGCTCGGCACACCGCCGGGAAACGAAAACTGCCTGAACAACTGCTTCATGCCCTCGGCGTTGGGCGGGATATGGTGATAGACCTCGCTGTAGGTGCCCTCGAGGTAGGTGTTCGCAACCAGCGCGGGGCCGCCGTGTCCCGGCCCCGCGATGAATATGACATTCAGGTCGCGCGCCTTGATCACCCGGTTGAAGTGGGCGTAGATGAAATTGAGCCCGGGCGTGGTGCCCCAATGGCCGAGCAGACGCGGTTTGACGTGCTCCAGCCTGAGCGGCTTCCTGAGCAGCGGATTGTCGAGAAGATAAATCTGGCCGACCGACAGATAATTCGCGGCCCGCCAGTAGGCATTTATTTTCCGCAGCGCTTCGGCAGAAAGCGGCCCGGCAGCCGGGGCTTTGCCCATCCTTGAGCGAGCCATTTTCCAGTCTCCATTCGTAGGATTGCGCGGATTATTGCGGATAGCGACCCATGACAGCATCCCGGGAACCACTTCGACGGAGCAGGCTCATCTACCCCGCCTCAGTTCCTGCCGGAAAGTCCTTCGGAACTGCAGCCGCGGAACCTGGCGCTGCACAGCCGCCGGCAACTTTGTACAATATTTTTTGACGGAATTCGTCGTCCTTGTCTTTGAGAGACCGCGTCTGGTAGCCGCCGCCAAGTATCGGCCATTTGTGATTATGAAGGTTGAAGCGCGGCTGCGGCCCCAGGATGTCCCTTTGCGCGGTGACCAGCGCCTCTACCGTGCCTACATCACGCCAGTAACCACGTTCTTCGTGAGGTGCGATGCCGGGCACCACATTATTCATGAAATCATAGGCAAACGTACGATACCTGCCGGGCAGGTGCGGCATGATATGCTGCCCGAAGTCGCAGCCGCCGCGCCCATTCGCCTCTTCGAGCAGGTCCCCAAGGACACTGGAGCTGAACAAATAGTTGCCCATGGAGGCATACGCGCGGTTCGGGTCTGCCGGCATGGGGACAGGCTGCGCCGGTTTTTCCTGAAATTCATGTATCCGTCCATCCCGGCCGGTCACCATGACGCCAAAAGAAGAGGCGTATTCGATGGGAACGGGAACAGCCGCTATGCTGACATCGGCGTTGCGCCCGGTATGAAAGCCGGCCATTTGCCGGACATCCATGCGGTAAACGTGATCAGCGGCAAAGACGCCCACCAGATCCGGCCTGTGCCGCTCGATGAGGTGGAGGTTCTGATAGACCGCATCGGCCGTGCCCCTGAAGGACCCGGCGCCACTTTCTCTTCCCGGAAGTATCACCGTTAAAAAACAGTCCTTCGCGTTGAACTGAGGAGCCCAGGCGGCGGTAAGGTGCTCGATCAACGAGTGAGGTTTATATTGCGCCAGCACGTAGATCGAGGAAACGCCGGAATTGACGAGATTGCTGAGCACAAAATCGATGATCCGGTAACCGTTCGCAAACGGCAGCGCCGGTTTGGCATGCCTGGCTGTCAGCGGATAGAGCCGCGTGCCTTCTCCTCCTGCCAGGACCAGCGCAAGAATCTTCATCGATGCTGCACTCCTATCCGTCAATGTGTGCTCTGGGACCCCGCAAGCATCTGGTCGATTTCGGCCTCGGCCTCGAGCCAGTCCTGAAGCTCCGATCCCCCGGCAAAACCACGCTGCTCGGCACGATAATAGGCGGCACGAGCGATCATCTGGCGGCGCACTTCAGCATCTATTGCAGGGCGGGCTGGCGGCAACTCGGGCCGCTGCGCGGGCCTCGTTCTCTTTGCGGCAGGACTGGTCGCGGGATTGGCGGGCTTGCTCTTACGGGCGGTACGCTGCTTTGTCAGCATGATGAATCTCCTCGTTAGTTTCAAAAACAAACGTGAAAACCCTGAACGGCTGATTGAATATGCCGTCCTCAGGCGATCGCATTACGGAGGGGTCAGACAAACGATAGGCGCTTCCGGCCGCCGTTTCTTCCACAGTCCGGTTGCCATCAGAAACGCCATTGGCGCTCAGGGTATTGATTGGTCTGGCCATTGCACCCTCAAATTCAAGTTCAGGCTTAACGCTCTGCTTACAGCCCATCCCTGAAGGGCGCCTACTTTTTTTCTTCTCGACCGGACTTTTATATAAATAGTATGCGCGCATCAACGCAAATGCACAGCACTACTTTTTAAAATAAATTTTATTTCCCGGGCAGGAAAAGTCAAATCTGACATTCTGTTAGATTTTTGAGCCGCACCTGAAATCGGGACACAAAACCGGAACTGACAGAACGATCGAAAATTTCACCGCAAGACATTGAGGTTATGCGTTTTTTGCGTCCGGAAGCCCATCAGCGGGACAGGCAACGACGCTCCCGGACTGTCGTCTGCTGTTGACCTAGTGGCTGCCGCGCCCGGCGCGCAGCGCCTCCGCAAGCGCAACGAAACGCGGATCGGCCGGCCATTCCTCAAAATTGGGCGGCAGCTTGCGTTTCCAGTTCGGATACTGGTCGGTAGTGCCGGGCAGGTTGACCTGCCCGGCCTGTCCCAGAACATCCTCCGGCCGCACCATCATGACCTGCGACGGCGTGCGCGCCAGGTAGACGTGAATCGCGCGCGCGAGTTTCGCCGACATTTCGGGATTCCCGGCAGGATGAACGCTCGCCGCCGCCGGCAGCAGTTGCTCGCGCTCGAGCGCAACCAGCAGTTGCGCCCGGTCCCGGGCGCGGGCCGCGATCTGCTGCTCGCGCATCTGTTCCGACGGAAACAGGCCCAGTTGAGTGCGTGCGTCCAGGTCGTCGCCATGCCAATATCCGCCAAGCGTTGGCAAATCATGAGTGCTAACGGCCACCAGCGCCGGGGCCGGATACGCAGCAGGCGGTCTGAATCCGCCCCCCTGCTCTTTTTCGAAATAGAACAGGCGATACATCAACACGCCGTAGCGCGCCATCGCCCCGCGCACTGCATCGGGCACGGTGCCAAGGTCCTCGCCGACGACAAGACAGCGATTGCGCTGGCTTTCCAATGCCACTATTCCGAACAGATCGTCCAGCGGGTAAGCCACATAAGCGCCCGTCTCCGGCGTGCCGCCGGCGGGAATCCAGAACAACCGCATCAATCCCATCACGTGGTCGATGCGCAAGGCGCCGGCATGGCGCATGTTGGCGCGCAGCGTCGCAACAAAAGGGCCGTACGCCGCGTCAGCCAATTGTTGGGGAATCATGGGCGGCAGGCCCCAGTCCTGTCCGTGCAGATTGAAGTCGTCAGGCGGCGCGCCCATGCTGGCGCCGAGCGCATACAGTTCCTGGTTCGCCCACGCCGCGCCGCCGCCGCGATCCACGCCGAGTGCAAGATCCTGGTACAGCCCCACGCCAAGTCCGTGTTCCCAGGAGCGCCGGCCGACCGCTTCCAGTTGCAGTTCCGCCTGCCATTGCAAATATTCGAAAAATTCCACCTGCCCGGCCCGCTCGACAGCAAAACGCGCAACCGCCCCGGCGGCCGGATCGCGGTAAGGTTCAGGCCATGCCGGCCAGCCCCATATCGACGGATCGCTGCCGTGGAAATGCTGCTGCAACGCCTCGAATAGCGCCTGCTGGCGCAGTGCTGCACCGCCTTCCGCCTGGAATGCGCGAAAAGCCTGGGCACGCTGATCTCCAGCAGCCAGATGACGTGCGCGAAAATTCAGGTACAACAACCCCAGCACTTCGAATTTCGCAGCGGCAACTCCCTTGTAATCGACCAGTTCGGTGGCGCGCATTGCCCGCAACTGCGCCTGGAATCCGGGATCGAGCACCCTGTTGCGGGCCGCGTCGCACTCCGCATAATCGGCTACCACCTCGACGTCGAGGTAAAGAACATTGAGAAAAAGCCGGCTCGACGGGCTGTACGGGCTTGCATGCGAAGGGTTGTGCGGGAACAGTGCGTGCAGGGGATTCACGCCGACGATGCCCGCCCCGACCCTCGCCGAAAAATCGACCAGCGTCTTGAGGTCGGTGAAATCGCCCATGCCCCAATTGCGCTGTGAGCGCAGCGCATAAAGCTGCACCGCCAATCCCCAGATCCGCTGCCGCGCCGACAGCGCCTCGGGTTGATAGCATTGCGGCGGCGCCATGATCAGGCTCATGCGCGCAACGCGCTCCCGGTCTTCTTCCATGCCACGCAACTCGAACTGGTGATACCCGGGATCCGGTGTGTGCTGCAATGCAAACGTGCAGCGCATAAAACAAACGCCACCCACTGTCGCTTCCACCGCCAGCGGCAGATCGGCGGGGCGCAGTTCTCCGGATTCGCGCGCGCCGTTCTCCAGAACAACCGTCCATTCGAACCGCTGCCGCGCCATGCCGGCGGGCACGCTGATGGGAAACTCAACCGCCTCGCCATTGCGCCGCGCCACCTTCACCGGAGGCAGCCAGCGTCGCCACTCGCGCAATTCCAGTTCCTGTAGCGAACGCCGCACGTCATTGTCGGTGCCGGCCGGAACATTCATTGCCGCCAGCAAAGCACGCTGCGTGTCCGCTGAAACATGCCTGCGCCGCCCCCAGATATCGTAATAATCCGGGGCAATTCCGCACACCGCACAGAGCTGTTCGAGTGCCGTCGCGCCAGTCACGGCCTGTTCCCCTCCGCAATCGGGCGCGGGTGCCTCATGGGTTCTGTTTGGGCAACGTGAGGACCGCCACCGACCGTCCCTGCAACAGGTAGGCCGTTCCGGAATGCAACCACCGCTCAGCAGGCACACCATCATCGAAGTGGGTGTCGAGCAGGACTTCCCAGTCGCAACCCCTGTGATAGTCCGGAATCGTGAAACGAATCTCTTCGTGATGCGCATTGAACAGCAGCAGAAAATTATCGTCGACGATGATACGGCCGCGTTCGTCGCGCTCCTCGAACGCCTCACCGGACAAGTAGACGCCGAGGCATCTGGCGAATGAATTGTTCCATTCCTCGTCGCTCATTTCGTTGCCGTCAGGACTGAGCCACATGATGTCTTTGATGTCCTTGCCGCGGATCGGCCGCCCCTGGAAAAAATGACGGCGGCGGAATACCGGATGGTTGCGACGCAACCGCACCATGCGCGCAACGAATTCGAGCAGAACGCGCTCGTCGGGACCGAGATTCCAGTCCACCCAGCCGGTCTCGCTGTCCTGACAGTAAGCATTGTTATTGCCGCGCTGGGTGCGGCCGAGTTCGTCGCCCGCAAGCAGCATCGGCACGCCCTGGGAGAACAAAAGCGTCGCCAGGAAATTGCGTTTCTGGCGCGCGCGCAGCGCCTCGATCTCAGGGTCATCGCTCGGTCCCTCGACCCCGCAGTTCCAGCTCAGGTTGTTATTGTTACCGTCGCGGTTGTGCTCGAGGTTGGCCTCGTTGTGCTTGCGGTCGTAGCTCACCAGATCGTGCAGCGTGAACCCATCGTGAGCGGTTATGAAATTGATGCTGGCGTTGGGATTGCGGCCGCTCGGCCCGTAGAGATCGCTGGAGCCCGTGAGCCGCTGCGCAAACTCGCCTATGAGCCCGCCGTCGCCTTTCCAGTAGGCGCGCATCGTGTCGCGGTACTTGTCGTTCCACTCGGCCCAGCCGACCGGGAAGTTCCCCACCTGATAGCCGCCTTCGCCGAGGTCCCAGGGCTCGGCCACCAGCCTGACCTGGGAGAGCACGGGATCCTGATGAATGATGTCGAAAAAAGCGCCCAGCCGGTCGACCGCGTGCAGTTCGCGCGCGAGCGCCGACGCGAGATCGAAGCGGAAGCCGTCGACGTGCATTTCGAGGACCCAGTAGCGCAGGCTGTCCATGATCAGCTGCAGCACGCGCGGATGCTGCATGTTGAGCGTATTGCCGCAGCCGGTGTAATCGACATAATGGCGCGGATTGTCCGCCTTCAGCCGGTAATAGCTGGCGTTGTCGACGCCGCGAAACGACAGCGTCGGCCCGAGGTGGTCGCCTTCGGCGGTGTGGTTGTAGACCACGTCGAGGATCACCTCGATTCCCGCCGAATGCAGCGTCTTCACCATGGTCTTGAACTCGCTCACCAGCCCGGTCGCGGAATAGCGCGCGTCCGGGGCGAAGAAGCCGAACGAGTTATAGCCCCAATAGTTGCGCAGGCCCTGCTTCACCAGGCGATGGTCATCGAGATAGGTGTGCACCGGCATCAGTTCCACCGTGGTCACGCCCAGCCGCTTGAGGTGCTCGATCGCCGGCGCCGTCGCCAATCCGGCGTAAGTGCCGCGCAACTGCGGCGGAATATCCGGATGTTGCATGGTGAAGCCCCTGACGTGCAACTCATAGATCACGGTGTCATGCCAGGCGATGCGCGGCGAACGGTCGTCCCCCCAGGTGAACGCGGGGTCGATCACCATGCATTTGGGCATGCCCGGCGCATTGTCGCGCCGGTCGAACGAGAGATCCTCGTTCTTGCTGCCGACGCGGTAACCGTAATGGGCGTCGCTCCACGACAATTTGCCGAGGATATCCCTGGCGCAGGGATCGACCAGAAGCTTGTGCGGATTGAAACGGTGGCCTTCCCCGGGACGGTACGGACCATGGACGCGGTAGCCGTAAAGCAGGCCGGGACGCGCTTCGGGAAGGTAGCAGTGCCAGATCTCGCCGGTGCGTTCGCGCAGTTCGATGCGCTGGAGTTCCCGCTGCCCCTTGTGGTCGAACAGACACAGCTCGACTTTCTCCGCGTGCTCGGAAAACAACGCGAAGTTCACGCCCTCGCCGTCCCAGGTCGCGCCCCTGGGATAGGGTTTTCCCGGCCAGATCGCTGTGCACGGCCGGTTCATAGGATTTTAGTAATAATGAGTGTCGTCCAGACGATGCCGGCCCTTGGACACGATGACGATCCCGGAATCCGTCACAGGTAGTTTCCCATCGAACAGTAAGCGCGGTCCGGATTGCCTGGCGACGGCGTGGGCCGCTCCGGCTTCTCGTCGAAGCTGAGGATGCAGCCGCGTGCCTTCCCCGCCCGCCAGGACGAACGCCAGAATCTTCAGTGCTTTCAAGTGTCACCTCCGTTCTAGCAGCCTGTCGGACTTTGGTGGTCCGACAGGCTGCTAAACACAAAACCGCCCCACTTTTTCCGAACAATATTTAATTCCACAGCCGTTTCACCTCGGTCAGCACGCAGAAATGACGTTTTAGCGGTTTTTTGATGACACTTTCGCATTTTTTTAGGGCGGTTTTGTTTAAGGAGATTGTCGGACTCAAGTCCGACAATCTCCTGGGCTCTTGAAAAACACGACGGCCAACGGCGGCAGCGTGACGCTCAGGGAGTGATCGCGGCCATGCGCGCTCAGCGGCGCCGCCTCGAGTCCGCCGAAATTTCCCATCCCGCTGCCGCCGTAGATTTCCGCATCGCTGTTCAGCACCTCCCGCCAATGACCGGCGCGCGGCACGCCTACTGCGTAGTTCTGGCGCGGAACCGGCGTGAAATTGCACACCACGAGGATCAGATCGTTGCCGCGCCCGGCCTTGCGCACGAAGCTGAGAACGCTCGTCTGCCAGTCGTCGCAGTCGATCCACTCGAAACCTTCCGCCGAGAAATCGAGTTCGTGCAATGCCGGTTCGGTGCGATACAACCGATTGAGGTCGCTCATCCAGCGTTGCACGCCGCGGTGCTCGGGATACTCGAGCACGTGCCACTCCAGGCTTTCCTCGTGCTGCCACTCGCGCCTCTGGCCGAATTCCCCGCCCATGAACAACAGCTTCTTGCCCGGATGCGCCCACATGTAACCGAACAGCAGGCGCAAATTGGCAAACTGCCGCCAGCCGTCGCCGGGCATCTTGCCGATCAGCGCGCCCTTGCCGTGCACCACTTCGTCGTGCGACAGCGGCAGCACGAAATTCTCCCAGAACGCGTACCAGATGCTGAACGTCAGCTGGCCGTGGTGATGCTTGCGGTAGATCGGGTCGCTCGAAAAGTACTTGAGCGTGTCGTGCATCCACCCCATGTTCCATTTCATGCCGAAACCGAGGCCGCCGATATAGGTCGGGCGGGACACCATCGGCCATGCGGTGGATTCCTCGGCGGCCATTTGCACGTCGGGATGATCGCGGTACACGGCTTCGTTGAGCGCCTTCAGAAACGCTATCGCATCGAGGTTTTCTCTGCCGCCAAACGGGTTGGGAACCCACTCCCCGGGCTGCCTGGCGTAATCGAGATAGAGCATCGACGCCACCGCATCGACACGAATGCCGTCGATATGGTAGCGCCCGAGCCAGAACAACGCGCTGCTGACAAGAAAAGCCCGCACCTCGTTCCGGCCATAATTGAAGATGTAGCTGTTCCACTCCGGGTGAAAGCCCTGCCTGGGATCGGTGTGTTCGAAAAGATTGGTCCCGTCAAAATAAGCCAGGCCGTGTTCGTCGCTCGGAAAATGCGAGGGCACCCAGTCCAGGATCACGCCGATGCCGTGCCGGTGCAGCGTGTCGACCAGATACATGAAATCCTGCGGTGTGCCATAACGCGCTGTGGGCGCGAAGTAGCCGGTCGTCTGGTAGCCCCACGAGCCGTAGAAAGGGTGCTCCGTGACCGGGAGCAGTTCGACATGCGTGAATCCCATGTCGCTCACGTACTGCGCGAGCGGTTCGGCCAGCTCGCGATAGCTGAGCGGCCTGTTGCCCGCCTCCGGGACTCGCCGCCACGACCCGAGATGGACTTCGTAAATGGACAGCGGGGCATCGAGCGCGTTCGCTGCGCCGCGCCGTTGCATCCACTCGCCGTCTCCCCACTCGTATGACAAGTCCCATACCCGGGAAGCAGTCGCGGGCGGTTCTTCCCAGAACAAAGCGAACGGATCGCCCTTGTCGACGCGGTACCCGTGATATCTGGACTCGATATGATATTTATACCGGCAGCCGTGAGCCACACCGGGCACGAACCCTTCCCAGATGCCGGAACCGTCGCGCCGCGGTTGCAGCACGTGCGACTTCGCATCCCAGCGGTTGAATTCGCCGATTACGGAAACGCGCTCCGCGTTCGGCGCCCACACCGCGAAATGAACGCCATCCGCGTCTCCGGACCTGACAATGTGCGCGCCGAGCTTCTCGTACAGCCTGGAATGACTGCCTTCCCTGAACAGGAAGATGTCCAGGTCGGTGAGCAGGCTGGTCTGCTCGCCGGCCACCGGCGCACTTGAGGAATTTTTCTGAATTCGGACCATTTTTTCTCAAATTGCCGTTCGATACAGATCACGATAGCGCAAGGCGCTTGCCTGCCAGCCGAAATCGAGGCGCATGCCATTGCGTTGCAGTTCTCTCCAGCGCTTGGGGTCACGCCATGTAGCGACCGCGCGTCCAAGCGCGGCAAGCAGTTCCGGCGCATCGGGGTCAGTGAACACGAAACCGTTGGCAGTACCGGCTTCGAGCGTTGCCTCGTTGCAGTCCACCACCGTGTCCGCCAGCCCGCCGGTGGCGCGCACCACCGGCGGCGTGCCGTAGCGCAGGCTGTACATCTGATTGAGCCCGCACGGCTCGAAACGCGAAGGCATGAGAAAAATATCGGCTCCCGCCTCGATCAGGTGGGCGAGGCGCTCGTTGAATTCGGCCGTGAACGCGATCTGCCGGGGAAATGCCCGCGCCAGTTCCGCCAGGCGCTCCGCCAGCTTGCGCTCGCCGGTCCCCAGCACGGCCAGTTGCGCCGGCAAGCGCATGAGTTCGGGAACAATATCGGCGATCAGATCTATGCCTTTTTGCCACGTCAAGCGGCTGACCACGCCGACGAGGGGCGTCGCCGCCTCCTCCGGCAAGCCGAGCAGCCGCTGCAATGCCGCCTTGTTCTCCCTCTTGCGTTCAATGCGGGCGCTGTCATAGGTGCTTGCGATATGGGAATCCGTGGCC
>Ga0299912_10005015_pt1 | contig 10855 bp, 21 predicted proteins | sample RVTome_2_FD_207667 | JGI IMG/M metagenome (GOLD analysis project Ga0299912, IMG submission 207667) | Soil microbial communities from uranium-contaminated site in the Upper Colorado River Basin, Wyoming, United States - RVT95D214 (version 2) ... | reverse complement strand
CATCCCGGTGGCGCTGGAGGCGGGCAGTCACTTCGCCATCCGCGAGGGCGGCTTGACCGTCGGCGCCGGTGTCATCACCGCCGTGAAGGAATAACATGGCCAAGCAGAAAATCCGCATTCGACTCAAAGCGTACGATCATCGTCTACTGGATCAGTCGGCCCGGCGCATCGTCGAGGCGGCCGAGCGCACGGGCGCGACAATCGTCGGGCCGGTGCCGCTGCCGACGCGCGGCGAGCGCTTCACCGTGCGCCGCTCGGCCTTCATCGACAAGGACAGCCACGAGCATTTCGAGATCCGCACGCACAAGCGCTTGATCGATGTGCTGGATCCCGACTCGAAGACGATTGATACGCTGATGCGTCTGAATCTGCCGGCCGGCGTGGACATCGAGATCAAGTTCTAGTCGGTTAGTCTTGGGGTCGCGTAGTCTCGTAGTCCGCCGTTGACTATACGACTACTTGACTGGCAGACTGCATGACTAACGTGAGGTTTGTCATGAAAGGTATTCTGGGCAAGAAGCTGGGAACGACCCAGATTTTCAGTGAGCGAGGCGAGCGCGTCCCGGTGACGGTGATCGAGGCGGGTCCGTGTTACGTGACACAGGTGCGCACGGCGAAGAGGGACGGCTACGCCGCGATCCAGATTGGGTTCGATCCGGCCAAGAAGGCGGAGCGGCTGACACGCGGCGAGCGCGGCCACCTGGGCCTGCTCAAGACGGACGAGCAGCATCCGAAGCGCAGGAAACTGGAAGCGCACGTGCCGCCGGTGCGCCACCTGCGCGAGCTGCGCGTGAGCGAAGACGATCAGTACGCCGAGGGTCAGGTGCTCACGGCGTCGATCTTCGCGGTGGGCGATCTCGTCGATGTGGTCGGCACGTCGAAGGGCAAGGGCTTCGCGGGCAACGTGAAGCGGCACGGCTTCCATGGCGGCCCCAAGACGCACGGCCAGTCGGATCGGAATCGCGCGCCGGGTTCGATCGCGCCGGGCACGACGCCGGGCAAGATCGTCAAGGGCAAGCGCATGGCCGGCCACATGGGTCTGCGGCGCGTTACCTCCCAGCGGCTCGACGTGGTGCTGGTCGATGCGGATCGCAATCTGATCGGCGTGAAGGGCAGCGTGCCGGGCGCAGCGGGCAGTCTGGTGCTGGTCAGAGAAGCTCGAAAGCAGTAAGCGAGTAGACAAGTAGCAGGTAGACAAGTAACTCGTGAACAAGCTGCCTGATTACCTGTATACCTGACACCTGGATTTCCTGTCTACTTGATTCGAGGAGTAGTGGCATGAAAGTTCCACTCAAGAACATGGCCGGCGAAAGCGTCGGCGAAGTTGAACTGCAAGAGGCGATCTTTGCCGCGCCGATCAACACGGCACTGATGCACCAGGCGCTGACGCGGCAGCTGGCGAATGCGCGCCAGGGCACGGCCAAGACTAAAACGCGCGGCGAGGTCAGCGGCAGCACGCGCAAGATGTGGAAGCAGAAGCACACCGGGCGCGCCCGACAGGGCAGCCGCAAAGCTCCGCACTGGCGCAAGGGCGGCACCGTCTTCGGGCCGATCCCGCGCTCGTACGCGCAGCGGATGCCGAAGCAGATGCGGCGCGCCGCGCTCCGCTCGGCGCTGTCTGTGAAGGCCGCCGACAATCATATTGTGGTGCTGGATGCGCTGGCGCTGGACGAGCCGAAGACAAAGGCGATCTCGAACATGCTGGTCAGCCTGGGCGTCGGCTCGTCGGCGTTGATCCTGCTGCCGGAAAGCAACGAGAACCTCGAGCGCTCGATCCGCAATTTGGGCGATGTGGCGTACCTGCGCGCGCAATACCTCAACATCCGCGACCTGATGCGCTTTGACACGGTGCTGATGCCGAAGAGCGTGCTGGATGTGATCGAGGGAATGCTGGGATAGGAGCGATGGCGATGCATCTCTACGAAGTGTTGAAGCGCCCGCTGGTGACCGAGAAGACGACGTATCTGCGCGACTTGCGACAGTATGCGTTCGAGGTCGATCCGCGCGCAACCAAGCCGATGATCAAGCAGGCGGTTGAAGAGATTTTCAAGGTCACGGTGATTTCGGTGCAGGTGATCAACCAGCCCGCCAAGCGCCGCCGCCATTCCCGCAGCCGCCAACTCGGCAAGAAAGCCAAGCAGACCGTGCGACATCCGGGCTGGAAGAAGGCCGTCGTCAAGCTGGCCGCGAATCAGACGATTGAACTGTTCGAAGGCGTGTAACGATTTCGGATTTCGGAGTTTGGATGGCTGATTTCCGAAGTTGAGGAGAGTCCAACGTGGCGATTAAGAAGTACAAACCCACTTCGCCCGGCCGGCGCGGGATGACGGGCGATACCTTTGAAGACATCACCAAGACCGAGCCGGAACGCGCGCTGACGGTGAACTTGAAGACGCACGCGGGCCGCAACGCCTACGGTCGCATCACTGTGCGCCATCGCGGCGGCGGCAGCAAGCGCCGCTACCGCCTGGTCGATTTCAAGCGCGACAAGCACAAGATTCCGGCGCGCGTCGCGGCGATTGAGTACGATCCGAACCGCTCGGCCCGCATCGCGCTAGTGAACTACGCCGACGGCGAGAAGCGCTACATTGTCGCCCCCGATGGTCTGAAGGTGGGCGATACGGTGGTCAGTGGGCCTGGCTCTGACGTGCGCGCGGGCAACTGTTTGCCACTGTCCGAGATTCCGCTCGGCACGCTGATCCACAACGTCGAATTGAAGCCGGGCGACGGGGCTAAGCTGATTCGGTCGGCGGGCACGTACGCGCAATTGCTGGCGCGTGACGGCGGTTACGCGACGCTGCGTATGCCATCGGGTGAGATGCGCAAGGTGCTGGACACCTGCTACGCCGTCGTCGGCACGGTCGGCAACGTCGATCACTCGAACGTCAAGCTGGGCAAGGCTGGACGCAAGCGCCACATGGGCATCCGCCCGGCGGTGCGCGGCACGGCGATGTCGCCGCGTGATCATCCGCACGGCGGCGGCGAGGGCCGCTCCCCGACCGGTATGCCCGGCCCCAAGAGTCCGTGGGGCAAGCCGACGCGCGGCAAGAAGACGCGCGTCAACAAGCGCACCGAGAGACTGATCGTCCGCCGCCGCGTGACCAAGCGGCGCTGAGTTGGAGGTTGATCATCCATGTCACGTTCATTGAAGAAGGGGCCGTTCGTCAGCCCGAAATTGCTGAAGAAAGTCGAAGCGATGAATCGCACCGGCGATAAGAAAGTGCTGCGCACGTGGAGCCGCGCCTCGACGGTCTTCCCGCAGATGGTCGGCCATACGGTTGCGGTGCACGACGGCCGGCGGCACGTGCCGATCTACATCACCGAGAACATGGTCGGCCACAAGCTGGGCGAGTTCGCGCCGACGCGCACGTTCCGCGGTCACGGCTCCCGGGAAAAGACGACCGAGGTTGGCTAGAGAGGGGAATGCGCCATGGCATTTGAAGCGAAGTCGATTGCCCGATTCGTCCCGCTCTCGCCGCGCAAGGTGCGCCTGGTGCTCGATCAGGTGCGGGGGCTGAGGGCCGAAGAGGCGCTGGCGCTGCTGAAGTTCATGCCGCAGGCGGCAGCCGTGCCCGTGCTGAAAGTGATTGCGTCAGCGGCGGCGAATGCGGAAGAGAACCTGGGCGTCAGCCGCGACGAACTGTACATCAAAGAGATTCGCGCCGACGAAGGTCCGCGCCGCCAGTGGCGTCGCTTTGGAGCGCGCGGTCGATTCAAGCCGATCACGCGGCGCTCATCGCACATTATGGTGGTTCTGAGCGAGCGATAGGAGAGCACATGGGTCGTAAAGTTCATCCTTACGGATTCCGCCTGAAGATCGTGCGTGACTGGCAGGGGCGCTGGTTCAGCAAGCGCGGCCAGCTGTACCTGACGAATCTGAACGAAGACCTCGAGCTGCGCCGGTATATTATGTCGCAGGTCGGCCGATCAGGCGTCTCGCGTATCGACATCGAGCGCTTCCCGAACCAGCTGATCATCACGATTCACACGGCCAAGCCGGGCATCATCATCGGGCGCAAGGGCGCGGCGGTCAAGGTGCTGCGCGAAACGTTGGAGGCGCAGACCGGCAAGAAGGTGAAACTCGAAATCGAGGAGATCACCAAGCCGGACATGGAGGCCGCGCTGGTGGCCGATAACATCGCCGGGCAGCTGGAGCGCCGCATCAGTCACGGGCGCGCGATGAAGCGCGCCGTCCAGCAGGCGATGCGCGCCGGGGCGCAGGGGATCAAGATCACCTGCGCGGGCCGCTTGAGCGGCGCCGAAATGGCGCGCCGCGAAACGGTGATGGAAGGCCGCGTGCCGCGCAGCACGCTGCGCGCCGATCTCGATTTTGCGAAGGCCGAAGCGCTGACAACCTACGGACGCATCGGCGTGAAAGTCTGGATTTATAAGGGCGAGATTCTGCCCGAGCGGGAAACCGAGGAAACGGCACCGGCCGCCGCGTCCTGATGTGGCGCGGCGCAAGTCGCCGGCTGGGTTTCTCATGTGTATTCCGCGTCGCGTATTGCGCATGGCGTGATCGGCGCACGGAACACGCACGACGCCATACGTGCAGACAGGTGAAGAACGATGTTGATGCCAAAACGTGTGAAGTACCGCAAGCAGCAGCGCGGGCGCATGAAGGGCAAGGAACTGCGCGGCGCAGTGGTCACCTTCGGCGAGTTCGGCTTGCAGGCGCTGGAGCCGTGCTGGATGACGCAGCGGCAGATCGAGGCCGCGCGGCGCGCCGTGGTGCACTACGCCAAACGCCGCGGCAAGTTGTGGATTCGCATCTTCCCGGATAAGCCGGTGACGCAGAAGGCCGCCGAGACTCGCATGGGCAAGGGCAAAGGCGCGGTCGATCACTGGGTGTCGGTCGTCAAGCCAGGCCGCATCATCGTCGAAGTCGGCGGCATGGAGCCGGACGTGGCGCGCGAGGCGCTGCGCCTGGCTGCGCACAAGCTGCCGATCAAAACGCAAGTGGTCACCCGGCGTGACCTGACCGCGATGCAGGAGGTGGCCGAATGAACGCGGCGGAGATTCGCGCGATGCGCAGCGAAGAGATTCGCACCAAGATCGACGAGGCGCACCAGGCTCTTTTCAAGATGCGCTTCCAGGCCGCCTCCGGCCAATTGGAAGATTTCAACCGGGTGACGCAGCTGCGCCGCGATGTGGCGCGCATGGAGACGATTCTGCGCGAGCGCGAACTGGCGGCGCAGGCGGTGGAGGGCGGCAAGCCATGAAAGAGCAACGCAAGCGATTGGTCGGTCGCGTGACCAGCGACAAGATGGAGAAGACGGTCGTCGTGACCGTGGAGCGCCTGCAGCGCCATCGACTGTACAAGAAGGTCATTCGCCGCGCGCACAAGTTCAAGGCGCACAACGAAGGCAACCTGGCGCGGGCCGGCGATCTGGTGCGCATCGTCGAGGCGCGCCCCATGAGCCGCGAGAAACGCTGGGTCATCGAACACATCATCGAAAAGGCACAGAGGTAGCGCCATGATTCAGCAAGAGACGCGGTTGGTAGTGGCGGACAACACGGGCGCGCGCGAGATTCAGTGCATTCACATCATGGGTGGCTCGACCCGGCAGTACGGTTACGTCGGCGATGTGATCGTCGCGGCAGTGAAACAGGCCACGCCGAACGGCTCGGTCAAGAAGGGCGAAGTGGTGCGCGCGGTGATCGTGCGTGTCGCCAAGGAATACGATCGCCCCGACGGCTCGTATATCCGGTTCGACGACAATGCGGCGGTGATCATCGATCCCGAATCGAACAATCCGAGGGGCACGCGCATCTTCGGCCCGGTGGCGCGCGAACTGCGCGACAAGGGCTTCATGAAGATCGTGTCGCTGGCCCCGGAGGTCTTGTAGAACCCCGCCCGACCGTCATTCTGAGCCGCGAAGCGGCGAACGCGAAGCGTCTCAGACCATGAGACCTTTTGCTTCGCTCAGGGTGACAATCGGGTCTTGTAAGGAAGAAGCAGCCATGGCAAAGATCAAGAAGGGCGACACGGTCGTCGTCATCACGGGTGAAGACAAAGGCAAGCGCGGCACGGTGCAGCGCATCGACGCCAAGCACGAGCGCGTCGTGGTCACCGGCGTCAACCTCGCCAAGAAGGCGCAGAAACCGGTCGCGGCGGGGCGTGGTCGAACGCAGACCGGGATCATCGAATTCGAAGCGCCGATTCACATTTCCAACGTGATGCTGGTCGATCCGAGCGAAGACGCGCCGACCCGTGTCGGTTACAGGGCGAACCCGGACGGCAGCAGGTCGCGCGTCGCGCGCAAGAGCGGCTCGGAGATTAAGTGAGTACACAAGATGGCTGATCTGAAAGAACGCTACAAAAAGGAAATCGCCCCGGCGCTGGTGAAGGACTTCGGCTTCCGCAACGTGATGCAGGTGCCGCGCATCAAGAAGATCGTCGTGAACATCGGGGCCGGCGATGCGCTGGACAACGCCAAAACGCTGGACGGCGCAGTGGCCGATCTGCGGCTGATCACGGGCCAGCAGCCGGTGATCACCAAAGCGCGCAAGGACATCGCCAACTTCAAGCTGCGCGCGGGCCGCTCGATCGGCGTGATGGTCACGCTGCGCGGCGACCGGATGTGGTCGTTCCTCGACGTGCTGGCCAACTTGGCGCTGCCGCGCATCCGCGACTTTCGCGGCATCTCGGCGGACTCGTTCGACGGGCGCGGCAATTACACGCTGGGCCTGCGCGAGCAGGTGATGTTCCCGCAGATTCAGTACGATAAGATCGACAAACTGCGCGGCATGGAGATCACCATTGTCACGACCGCGCGCAACGACGCCGAGGGACGCCGGCTGCTCGAACTCATCGGCATGCCCTTCAGCAGGAGCAATTAAATGGCGAAGAAGTCAATGATCAACCGTGAGGGTCGGCGGAAGTATGCGAACCGAGTGCGCCACCGCTGCCGCCAGTGCGGTCGCCCGCGCGGCTACCTGCGCCGCTTCGGCCTGTGCCGCATCTGCTTCCGCGAGCTGGCGCTGCAGGGCATGATCCCTGGCGTGGCTAAAGCATCCTGGTAAAACGCGACGCGCTGACGTTAAGCGTTGAGGAGCGATGATATGAGTATGAGCGATCCGATCGCCGATATGTTGACCCGCATTCGAAATGCCGCACTGGTCGGTCACGGCAGTGTGGCGCTGCCCAGCAGCCGGATCAAGGTCGCTATCGCTACCATCCTGAAGGACGAAGGTTACGTTCAGGATTTTGAAGTGACGCAGGATAAAGGACGAGCCACGCTGCGGATGTGGCTGAAGTACAGCGGCGAGCGGCGCACTCGCGTGCCGGCCATCAACGGCCTGCAGCGCGTGAGCACGCCGGGCCGCCGGGTGTACACCAGCAAAGACGCGATTCCGTGGGTCCGATCGGGTATGGGCATTGCCATTCTGTCCACTCCAAAGGGCGTCATCACGGGGCAGCAGGCGCGCCGGTTGAAGGTCGGTGGCGAAGTTCTGTGTTACGTGTGGTAAGGCGGAGGGTGTCGTGTCGAGAATTGGACGCAAGCCCGTGCCGATTCCGGCCGGGGTCAAGGTGAACATTGACGGCCAGACCGTGCAGGTCACAGGCCCGAGGGGTGAACTGTCGAAGACGTTCCATCCGGATATGGCGATCGCGCTGGACGGCGGCGCGCTGCACGTGACGCGCCCCAGCGACGAACGGCAGCATCGCGCGCTGCACGGCATGACGCGGGCGCTGCTGGCGAATATGGTCGCCGGCGTGACCGAAGGGTTCCGCAAGACCTTGGTGGTCGAGGGTGTTGGTTATCGTGCAGATATGGTGGCGAGCAGCAAGGTGCTGCTGCTCTATTTGGGCTACTCACACCCGATCCGCATCGAGCCGCCCGCCGGAATCAAGTTGAGCGCTGATCCGAAAGCGCGCACGATCACGATCGAAGGCGCAGACCGCGAGCAGGTCGGCCATATCGCCGCGCTGATCCGCAAACTGCGACCGCCGGAGCCGTACAAGGGCAAAGGCATTCGCTACGAAAAGGAAACCATTCGCCGCAAAGCCGGCAAGGCCGGCAAGGTTGGCTAGTTGGATCGTTGGTTAGTTGGATGGTTGGCTCGCGAATGGCCAACGAACAAACTAACAAACCCTCCAACTACGTGAGAGGTGAAGGATGCCAGCGAGTCGAAATGAGATGCGCGTGCGACGCCACCAGCGCGTGCGCCGCACCGTGAACGGGACACCCCAACGCCCGCGCTTGAACGTGTTCCGCAGCCTGGAGCACATTTACGCGCAGGTCATCGACGACACGCACGGGCGCACGTTGGCCTCGGCTTCTTCGGTCGATGCCGAACTGCGCGGCGAGCTGCAGTCGCTGAATAAGACCGAGCAGGCCCAGCGCGTTGGCGCGGCCCTGGCGAAACGCGCGCAGGCGGCGGGCGTCAAGCAGGTCGTATTCGATCGAGGCGGTTATCGCTATCACGGTCGCGTCAAGGCACTGGCCGAAGCCAGCCGCGAGGCGGGATTGGAGTTCTAATGGCGAAACGAACAGTCAAACCGAGCGACGTGCGCGATCGCGAAGTGTTCGAGGAGCGCGAGGAACTAGACGAGCGCGTGGTGGATATTGCGCGCGTCGCCAAAGTGATCAAGGGCGGGCGGCGCTTCGCGTTCCGCGTCGTCGTCGTCGCGGGCGACAATCGCGGCAACGTCGGCGTCGGCGTGGGTAAGAGCCGCGCCGTGCCGGATGCGATTCGCAAGGGCACCGAGCGCGCTCGGCGCGCGATGCGACCCGTCGTGCTGGACGGCACGACGATCCCACATCCCGTCATCGGCAAATCGGGCGGCGCGCAGGTGTTCCTCAAGCCGGCTTCACCGGGCACCGGCGTGATCGCCGGCGGCGGCGTGCGCGCCGTGCTGGAAGCCGTAGGCGTGCGCGACATTCTGACCAAGTCGATGGGCAGCAACAACAAGCTGAACGTCATCCGCGCTACGCTGTACGGCCTGCAGCAGCTCACGTCGCCGGAGACGGTGGCGAAGGCGCGCGGCAAGCCGGTGGAAGACGTGCTGCCGTTCTGGAGAAGGACTCATGCCAAGCCACACTGACGCTCCGACGACGAAGACTCTGCGCATCACGCTGGTGAAAAGCCCGACCGGGTACGATGATCAGCAGCGGCGCACGGCGTACGCGCTCGGCCTGCGCCGGATACGCCACACGGTCGAGCAGGCGGACACGCCGGTGATTCGCGGGATGATCGCCAAGATTCCGCACTTGCTGAAAGTCGAGGAAGTGAAATGAAGCTGCATGAACTCAAGCCAGCCGATGGCGCGACGAAGCGCCCCCATCGCGTCGGGCGCGGCCTGGGGTCGGGCTGGGGCACGTATTCCGGACGGGGCAGGAAAGGCCAACATGCGCGCACGGGCGGGGTGAAGCCGCCGTACTTCGAGGGCGGCAACCTGCCGCTCGTTCGCAAGCTGCCGTTCGCGCGCGGCGTCGGCAACGCCTGGCGACCGAAGACTTTCTACGTGCCAATCAACCTGGCCGAGCTGACGATGTTCGAGGCCGGCGATATCGTGTCGCCGGAGTCGCTGGTGGCGAGCGGCCTGCTGAAGGCAGCGACCGATCCGGTGGTGGTGCTGGGGCACGGCGACATCGATCGGGCGTTGACGATCAAGGCGCACCGCGTGTCCGAGTCGGCCCGGCGCAAGATCGAAGCAGCGGGCGGCACGGTGGAGATTATCAAAGGATGAAGGATGAGGGACGAGGGATGAAGATTCCGCTTCATCCTTCCGCCTTCACCCCTCAACCTTTTGAGGGCTGACCATGATTCAAGCGGTTCGCAACGCGTTCCTATTGCCTGACCTGCGGCGGCGCATCCTGTTCACGCTGCTGATGCTGATTGTCTACCGCGCGGCGGCGCACGTGCCGGCGCCGGGTGTGAATCAGGAGACGCTGCAGAACTTCCTGAGCGGCGCGTCGGGCGCGGCCAACCTGGCGAACATTCTGAACCTGCTGTCGGGCGGCGGCCTGTCGAACTTCTCGCTGCTGGCAATGGGCGTGTATCCGTATATCACCGCCTCGCTGGTGATACAACTGCTGACCGGCGTTGTGCCTGCGCTCGAGCGGCTCCAGCGCGAAGAAGGCTCGGAGGGCCGGAAGAAGCTCGATCAGTACACCTTCCTGCTGGCGCTGCCGATGGCGGCGCTGCAGGCGATTAGCCAGATTCAGTTGATGGGCGGCAGCCAGCTGATCGCCGGGTTCGGAAGCGACGGCGTGCGGACGCTGACCGTGCTCGTGTCGATGGTGGCCGGCACGACGTTCGCGGTGTGGCTGAGCAACCTGATCACTGAGCGCGGCATCGGGCAGGGTATGTCGATCATCATCTTTGGCGGTATCGTGTCGCGGCTGCCGGCCAACATCGCCTCGCTGCTGCAAGACCCGGATCGCTGGTTCGTGTCTCTGCTCGCGTTCGTCTTTGTCCTGGTAGCGGTCATCCTCGTCATCGTAGTGTTTCAGGAAGGTCAGCGGCGCATCCCGGTGCAATACGGCAAGCGTGTGCGGGGTCGCAAGGTGTACGGCGGCGGATCGACGCACATCCCGCTGCGCGTCAACACGGCAGGCATGATCCCGCTGATCTTTGCCCAGTCGATTCTGACGCTGCCGGCGATCTTTGCCAACTTCTTCGCCAACTCGCCGAACACAGGTGTGGCCGTGTTCTTTCAGGGCATGCGCGACATCTTCGCGGGCGGGCGGGGGTCGTCGGCGTCGTTCCTGTACTGGATATTCTATTTCCTGCTGGTGGTTGGCTTTACGTACTTCTACACCAGTGTGATGATGCAGCAGCAGAACCTGGCCGACAACTTGCAGAAGCAGGGCGGGTTCATTCCGGGCATCCGGCCGGGCAAGCG
>Ga0299912_10005014_pt1 | contig 10855 bp, 14 predicted proteins | sample RVTome_2_FD_207667 | JGI IMG/M metagenome (GOLD analysis project Ga0299912, IMG submission 207667) | Soil microbial communities from uranium-contaminated site in the Upper Colorado River Basin, Wyoming, United States - RVT95D214 (version 2) ... | reverse complement strand
TCCGGATGAATATTTCAAGCAACTCACTGCGGAGAAGATCGTCACCCGCCAGATCAAGGGCTTCCCGGTTTCCGAATGGGTGAAAACCCGGTCAAATGATGCGCTTGATGTAAATAAATATGCCTATGCTGCGGCGATCCGTGCGGGGATGAATTATCCGGGTTTCTGGGAAGAAATTGAAAAATTCATTTCAAACGGGAATAAGCCAGAGTCGGACAATGAATATGAGGATAACGAATTAGATACTAAAACTAAACCCCGAAATGATTGGTTTAGATAGCATGTCCATAAAACGTTCAGATAAAATATTGATGGGGGTGGATGATATCTGTATGTTTTTGGGTGGGATTAACCGGGATCTTTTTACAAAGCTTTTGGAAATGGGTATGCCGGTGGTGCAGTTCAACAATCGATATTATGCCCATTCCGAAAACATTGAAAATTGGTTCAAGGCCAACACTGCGCTCATCGGGAAAGATCAAAATGGATAAACCGGCATGGGCAAAAGACAATCCGGATGTTTTTTATTGTGAAAAATTTTATTGCTGGATGTTTATGGATAGATGCCGGGATCGGCAAGAAATAAAGAGCAGCCGGGGATGGGGATCTGCGGGTTTAATGCCGATATTTGAGCAATGCCAAAATTGCAAACAAGGAGAAAAAATTATGGAAGAGCGCGCCACTTATGGAAAATTAACCGAGAAGGAATGTAAACGATGCAAAAAAATCAAAGCCATAACAGAATATCAGAGGAACCATAAAGCAAAAGATGGCCACCTGGATACCTGCAAAGCCTGCATGTACGAACTGCGAACCGAAGGGATTGGGAAAAAATGGAAAGAAAGATTGAAAACGGAAGCAAATGAGGGTCCGAGTTTAGGCATTCAAGATCCATACCCGTCGAAATGGGTGCGGATGATGGAACACGATAAGGATAGCTCGGCGACGTTCAAGCCTGGGAAGACACCGGTGGAGTTAAATAATGTAAGTATAGTCGTTGATTTTAAAGATTATCCTGAAATTTATGATCAATTGAAGGATTTGGCGCATCAGGAAATAAGGAGCATTGAGCAGCAAGCGCTTTTTTATGTGATTTCCGGATTAAAAATATCATGATTTTAAAAACCATAAAAATCAAGGATTATAAGCCTCATCCGAAAAACTACAATCGCCATCCGGCAGAGCAGATCGATGAGCTGGTAAAAAGCCTGGAGCTATTTGGCCAGTTTAAAAACGTGGTAGTTTGGAATAAATTAATCCTGGCGGGGCATGGGCTCATTGAAGCGGCAAAAAAGCGGGGAGATAAGACCATTGACGCCGTGGATATGTCGAAACTGGATGAAGAAAAAGCCCTATCCCTGATGGTAGCCGACAATCGCCTGCCGGATCTTGCCATTATCGATGAAGAGCAGTTGGCAAATATTTTTAAAGAGCTGTCGGAACCGCTTGATATTCCGGGCGTGGATGAAGAGTTTTTGAATGATATCATGATTGAAGGGCTTCAAGATTTGGATGGAAGCAAAAAGGAAAAACTCAAACAAGAAAAAAAAGAAATTAAGCCATATAAAAAAGTTCACATCCTCATTTCTATGGATGTTGATACCGTATCCGATGTATCAGATATCCTCGATAAATTACAAAAAATAAAGGGAATTGAAATTGAGCAGGGATCAAACTGATAATAGTTATCTGGCCGATAAAATCGCACTTCGTCTTTCCATGATTCCACAAAAAGAAATCCTGCGCGTTATAGATGCATTCCACGGGAAGGGCACGATTTGGAAAAATATTTCAAAAAAATATAAAGGAAAAATAAGAATAACCAAAATCGATATTGAGAATAAAAATAACAATGATTTTGTTTTAATGGGAGATAATAAAAAATATCTGTCATCATTATCCTTAAAAAACTATGATGTGATTGATCTGGATGCGTATGGAGTGCCATACGATCAGCTGAAAATTCTTTTTGACAGGGGGTTTAAGGGCTTAGTTTTTGTGACATTTATTCAATCTGTTATGGGCAGATTGTCCAATGGCCTTTTGTACGATCTCGGATTCACCGGCAAAATGATTGATAAGTGCCCGATGCTACTTTGCAGGAATGGGAAAATTAAATTTTTAAATTGGTTGGGTTCGAAGGGTATAAATATGGTAACCATGAGAAGCCATTCAAGAAGATGCTATTTAGGGTTTGAAATAAAATAAAAAACCCCTGTTTCCAGGGGTTTAAATAGTAAAATAGGTTTTAAAAAACTTGAAGATCCTTTTTGATATAATAATCTTTTTTAAGCGATTTAAGAAGCCCTTCAACCTCTATTCTGAATTTCCGCCAATCGATTGTTTTTGAAATAGGGTGGTAATTCATTTTGCCGACCTTGTATAGGTCAACGAAGTCATAAGTTTTTTTGATAATCTCAATGGATTGAAGGGGATCGATGACCGGTTCAAGGCTCACCCATGTTTTGATGCCTATAGATTTTGCGACTTTAAGCGCCTCCATTCTATCCGCCGGTTCCGCCGCGTTGGGTTCCCAGCTTATAGATTTGTCTTTATCCAAAAAAGTCAAAGTCGCTCCAAATTCACATCTTCCATCAGCGCTTGCCATAATTTCAAAATCTTTGGAGGCCCGCATTCCGCCCTTGGTTAAAACCCGGACCGTGTTCCCGTTTTTTAAAAGCGAATTTAAGGTCCAACGGGTTAATTGGGCCGTTTCATCTAAAGGCTGATAGGGGTCGCAGGTGAAGCACAAAAGAATGGGACGGCGATCGCCATTGAATCTTGGGAGATCCTTTTCAAGCTGATCATAAAAGTTTTTTCGGATCGATGGATGATCGTGAAAAGAAGCTCTGTCTGTATATGTTGCCGAGGGCGCATAACAATAATTACACCCATGGGAACATCCCTTGTAAATATTCAGGGCGAGCGGGGAATATTCCGCCGCCCGCCCTTTTGGTTCGTAGATTAAGCCCATTTGATTTCCTTATTTTGATAAGTATTTTGTAATTAATTCCAAGATCAACCACTGCATTTTTTTCCTTAATTATCGATAGAAAAATGGTTTTTTATCAACTTTATAATAGCATCCGGAATCGGACGTCCTTGCTCCCATCCCTCGACCGTTCTATGAGAAACCGATAAAATCTCAGCCATTTCCGATGTGGTGAGGGCAAGAATCTTTCGGAGCTTTTGGATGTCATTCCCTTTTAATTGGTCATGATAAAACCCGGCGCGGTATCCAGTTTGAAGCTGAAGACGATATTCTCCATCACGGCAATTCATATATTTTTGATGCTCCTCTTCCGTGCCGAAATTGTCGCCATGATATGCGCGGCGGACACCCCGTTGAAAACCGATCCAGTAGTCTGCGCGGTCAGCGTCTACGGATTGGAGGGATTTTGCCATCTTCATTAGTAAGCGAAATTTTCTTTCGTCCATAACACACCTCCGTTAAATTCGTTTTTTGCTCGGAACCTCCAGGTCGCAGCCTGACTTTTACACAGAGCCTGATTGTCTGGCCTGTCGGCCCACTGAGCCATTTTTTTGTTTTCCCATTCATTGATTTCCGCAATACGGAACTCCAATTCGTTATGAGTTCTCGGAGGCGGGTATTTTTGCCTATTTATTGTGTGGCGAATTTCCCTTCGGTGGGGAATCTCCATGCTGGGCGCATCAAATTTTTTATCACCGATTTCAACTGTTTTTACACCGGCAACCAACATTTTGTCTGCTTGCCGGTTCCAGTATTCCTCGTCTGTTTCATCAAAAAATATCTGATCAAACAGCCAATCATCAATACGGGTTAGCTCACCCTCCAACTCATAGCATTTTATAAAATTCTCTGCGTATTTTAAGGCTCTTTCTGGGCTTCCTGAATATCCAATTGATATACAAATACCACGAGATGCCCCATCTCGCATAGTTTCTGCCTCTGTTTTGCCATTATAACATCTAACCCGTTTTGAATGATCAAAATGGGGCATTTTACCGCCGCAATATTCTGGTACATTGTCTACTAACCAGGAGGCCAGGGGTGAGAGTTTAGTTGGATCTGGGGTGGTTTTCCGCAACCACCTCATTGCGTTTACCCCGTTTGGCGCTGAACCATTGAGGATATTCCACGGTTCATCGTTATCATATTTTTGCACTCCATAACCGTTGGGTGCATTTTTACCTGTTGAAACTATAATCGTTTTCATTAATTCGTCTCCTTTTTTCCGTATGCATATTGTTGTTTAATTGGTGGATAATAATCTAACCCAGGCGGTAGGCCGTAGGCACACGCTGTATCGTCTGTTGGGTATTCGTTCCAAATTTTTCCTAATCCGGTGATTTTAAAATCGCCGATTTTTTCTCCGATGCGTTTTGTTCCCGCGACTATTTTAATTCGATTGTCCATTTTTCACACCCCCTTTTTTATTTTAATAATACGCTATTTGCGTAATGATGTCAAGCAAAATCGTACATAAAAAACGATAAAAAATGACTATTTTTTATAGGTAACAATCCGTTTTTCATACAAAAAACGGTGTTTCGGATATGAAAAAGCTCCATGTGCATATAAGTTATTGATAATATTAGGTTATATAAAATAATGATTAATGCTTAATAATAACCGGCCATTGGGTATATAAGCCATTAATATCATTAAGTAAACATATCAATTTAAAGCCCGTGTGATTTTCTTGGAATAGGATTATATGGGCGGGATTGAGATCGTCGATTTTAGAGCGTTTGGGAGCGTCGTTTTTTTTAAAAACGTAATTTTTTGGAAACATTTAGTGTGAGGTAAATGTTTCCAAAATCTAAAATCCAGCAAAAACCCCTTCAAACCATGTTTTAACTTTGGACAAATCATCGATATGTCCAAAAAAGCCGCGTCAAATATTATGCCAAATCAGGGTGGAGACTCATAAAAATTTTTATGAGTCTCAAAATCGTGTCAATAGGGTTTAAGTACCGGTTTAGTACCGGTTTAGTACCGGTTTAGTGTCGGTTTTCTGTTTTTGACAAAATCCAGGTGTATACTTTTATTAAAAAAACGGAGGTCATTTTTGATGCGAAAAGATGCTAAAAAAAGAGGACGTCCCAAAAAGCTTTCTCCTGAAGAAAAATCCTTTACGTCAACCCTAACCATTCCCACACCGATCAACACAATTACGCCAATGGTTCCCGGCTATTCCTCACGATCGAGAAAAAACCCGGCATGTCCCGAATGCGGAGCACACCCGGTGATCCGGCAAAGCAAGGGAAAGGGGAAAAATTATTTCCGGTGCCGCATATGCGGAAACCGGTTTGCAATTATTGAGTGAGGATACGTAATGGCGGTCTTTTCAACATGGGCAGCACTAAGAACGGCGATCCTGGACGCTTTGGCAGATTCTTTATCCGGCGAACCATGTGTTGGGGAGTTTACCAAGGGAGAGAGGACTTTGAAATACCGGTCTTATAAAGAATTAACCGATCTGTATGAAAAGACACAGTTTTTAGAAGCCTCTGAAAGCGATGGTGATCCATCAACCACTGTCAGTTATGGGATGCATCGGAGGTTTAATTAATGGGTTTTGTCGAAAGAATAGCTCCCTCATATGCCCTTCGCCGCAAGATAGCCGCCAGCCGGCTAGAACGTTATGAATCTGCTCTGATTGAGTTTAACGAAAACGAAGCCAGGCGCAATAATGTTTTAGAGCAAAGAAGTTTTGATATGGCCTCTCCGTCGCGGATGAATGCCGATTTTTTCGGGGACTCTTCCGGTGCAAATACTTCTATTCAAATGGCTGCTGGCACGCTCCGGAATCAAGTTCGTCATTTAGAGCAAAATAACGGCATGATTGCCGGCCCCATAAAGCGCATGGTCAATAATGTGGTGGGTCAGGGTATCCGGTTTCAATCGGTGCTTGTTTCCGATGAGACTTCCGGGAGATCAAGGTTCCCTAAAATTTCTGAAATAGATGCTGAGCAGTGGATTAAAGAAACCGAATGGAATTGGAAGTCCTGGGTGATGGAATCCGATTTGCGGCTGATGCAGACATTTTACGAACAGCAGCGCATTATCGAGGGCGCCTTGATCCGTGACGGCGCTTGTCTTGTCATCGGCAGAATCAGCGACCGGCGCGGCAGGTTGATCCCCTATACCGTTGAGGTTTTAGAAATCGATAGACTCCAAACTCCGTTTGAATTGTCGAATGATCCAAAAGTAAGAAACGGAATCATTTATGACAACGAGGGTGTACCCAAAACCTATCTGATTTTAAAAGCACACCCGGGTGAAACGTTTATGATGGGGTGGAAAGCGTCTGATTATGAAGAAATTCCCGCCTATTTTGATAATGGGAATCTCAAAGTAATGCATTTATTCAACCCGGTGCGGCCTGAACAGGAAATCGGATATTCCGAATTTGCATCGGGATTAAAAGATCTGCACGATCTGGATCGATATATGGAAGCGGAAAAAATGGCAGCGTTGGAAGATGCCTGCCTCACCGGTATTGTTACAACGCCTAATCCGGCAGCATTTAACAGCGCCTTTACTCAACCCGCAGGATCATCATCTGAAAGCTATCAGCGGATTCATGAATTTGCGCCGTTGAAATGGCATTATTTACGCCCTGGCCAGGACGTGGAGATTCACGGTCCCCAACGACCAAACAGTCAGTTCGCCGATTATATCAAGCAGCTCAAAAGCGGACCGGCAAACGGATTGGATATGCCGCCGGAGGTTTTTTCTCAGGATTGGGGCGGGCTGAACTATTCCAACGCCCGAACGATTTTGATCAATCTATATTCCGCCTGCATGACACGGCAAACCTATCTTCGGGATCATCTCTGCATACCGGTATGGGAAAACGTGGGTACCTGGTTTGTGATCAAAGGATTGGTTCAGGCAAGGGGATTTGACCGGCGGAAAAAAGATTATCTTGCCAGCAAATGGATACCGAGTGTTTACCGCAAATGGGTAGATCCGCTCAAGGAAAGCAAAGGCGCGGAATCCGATTTGGTTAACAACATCGATACGCTTACGGATATTCTGGCCGAGCGCGGAAAAGATTTTGATGAGCACATTGAGATCCGGGCCAGGGAGATTAAAAAAATCCAAGAGAAAGAGGAACTTCACGGAATCAAATTTCCAACAAGTTCCGCTAAGGCAGTACCCGAGAAGTCTGATGAAAACATAGAAGATGAAAACGAGAAAGGTGATGATAATGGAGAAGAAAAAAGGTCTCTTTTACGGGTTATGTAAGATCGATGCAAGGTCGATAAACGAAGCGGAAAGAAGTGTGGACGTTTCTTTTTCATCTGAAACCCCCGCTTTCCCTTATTATTGGTCTGATATGCCTCAAATCCTGGTTCATGGTGATCAGAATGTGGATCTTTCCTATCTTCAAAATTTGGGGAGCGTACTTCTCAATCATCAGCCAAATGGTCCGGGACAGCCGGTCGAAGTGATTGGAAAACCCGACAATATAAGAATTGAAAACCGTATAGGACGGGCAACGATCATCTTTGACGACGACGATTTAAGCGAAAAAATATTTAAAAAAGTTGTGAAAAAAAGCATCCGCGGTGTCAGCGTTGGGGCTACAATCCATCAGGCTATCGAATTGAAAGCCGGTGAAGACTATGAAGGATTTACCGGACCGGCAACGTTGGCGATACGATGGACCCCCAAAGAGATCAGCATCACGCCGATTGCGGCGGATGATAGCGTAGGCATTGAACGGTCAATCTCAGATGTGGCCGAAAATTATATTAAATTAACAACGGAGGAAAAAATCATGGATGAAAAAGACGTATTGGCGATTGTAAACAAGGCAATCGCGGGGCTGGCCCGGTCTGAGGATTTACCGAAAGCCGAAGATATAGCCAGATCGGTAATGAGCCAGATCGCTGAGGGTAATAAACCCAAAATGGCGATCACGGTTGAAACGCTTCAGGATCTTTTAAGCCGGGCGGGCGCTATATCTATCGAGATGAAAGCGAAGGTTGCGGACATGGCAACCGACGGGAAAACCGAGCCGGAGATTCTTAGAGCTATGACAGATTCATTTCAGAAAGCGGACGGGAAAGACTCTGGCGGGCTGGAAAACGGAACCGGGATTCCTGGGAATCAGCAAACCGTTGACCGGTCAACCAAAATAACAACCTTTAAAGATCTGGATGACAAAGTATTTTTTAACGGCCTGAACGAACCGGGATTTTCAATATAATGGCCGCGATTTTCAATATAACTATTTAGATATGGAGGTATTAAAATGACGGCAGTAAACAAAGATCCTTTTGTCTTTTCAAATAGAAAAGACGGAAAGCCCTTGATTTTCAAGGGGCTGGTTCAGGCGGGCGCTACTCAGGCGATTAAACGGGGCGAAATCTGCACCTGGGATGAAACCACTGGTTATTTTATCCCTGTAACCGCTGTTGCCGATTGCCGATATTGGCTGGCAATGGCAGCTGAGGAGCAAAAAGCATCCGGGAGGTACGACTTAACCGCTGCGCGGTATATGGATTTTTACGCCCTTCATCCCGAAGATCATTTTGAAATGCCATTGGCTGCGGCCAGGTCGTTGGCGCTTGGCGACCCCTTTACACTCACCGCGTCAGACAGCCAGAAACTAACCTACGGCGCCGGGGCGCCGGCTGTGGCTATTGCGGTATCTGATGGCCATTATCCGCAGGAAGAAGATGCAACCATAAGATCTCAATCCTATGCGGTGGTATCGTTTAACCCCGCATATACCTGGTGGGGTCAAAGGATGTCTCAGATTATGAGTCCGGGAAGAAAAGTCATTGCGGTGGCCGCAACGGCTACGCTCAAGCAGTCCGATATGTACAATTCCCTGATTCTTATATCGGGTACAACGGTTGTCACGCTTCCCGCGGTTATGCCGGGCATGGACGCTCTTTTCATCAATGCCGATGGCGCGGATCAAAGCATTGATCCCAATGCAGCGGACAAAATCAGGCTATTGGGCGCGCTTCTGGACGATGGAGACAAATTGAGCAATTCAACCATCGGCCACACCGTGCAATTGCTCACAGAGAGTGCGGACGGTTTTTGTGCGATCGCGCTTGATGGTACCTGGACGGATGGCGGAGCATAATAAACCACAGTAAATGGTATTAGTAACAGGTAATTAATTAAACAATATGGAGGATTAAGATGAGACCAATAATCAGATCAAACCTGGTGCCCATTACTGGCGGTTTGAAAATAGCAGATTTGCGAACGTTGGCGCAAAACGAACCGGATATGTTTATACACAAGGTTCAGGCAGGCGGAGAAGCCGGGCACATTCTCCTAGAGAATTTAAGGGATTTGCGCTCATTATATATGGCGCTGGCCGATGTCCCCGTGAAAGTTTTAGCAGAAATTAATGGGGTTCAGCGATCCGTTATGACCACTGCTTTTCCGGTTCTGACCAGTGCGGCAGTGGTTTCGCAGATCAACAAGGCATATCAAGCCGTGGAGTCCTTTGGAGATCAACTGGTTACTGATTTCGACGACAACAAAAAGGTAACCACTCTGACCCAGGTGAATACGCTGGATAAAAATGTGGATGAAGTCAAAGAGAGGGCAGATTTCCCGGAAGTCGGAACCTCTGAGGAAAATGTCGAGATCCGCCATCGCAAAAATGGACGGAAAATCACCTTTTCCGCAGAATCTATTTTGGAAAATGATTTGCCCGATATCGTATTGCGGACAAACGCCCTCGGCGAGCTTGCGGGCGAATGGATCGAGGAACAAACCCTTGCGCGGGTCACCGATTATTATGGCACCGCCACCACACCCGCAGAGCCATATGTATATCGACCGAACGGAACCGGAACCTCTCTGTTTTCGGCAACTGCAAACACCCCAGGTGCGAGAGCGCCATCCGGCAATCAGGTGCAAAACAATGCTTTTGTTGATGAAACGGATCTGGATGCTGCACGAACCCGGTTAGCGACCATGCTGAATGAGCGCGGCAAAAGGGTTGCCGTCCCGCGGTCTCTGATTCAAATTCTGTGCCCGGATGCGATTGTCAGCACTATCATGAAAGTCATCAACTCGGAATATGTACCCGGTGTTGAGAACGAGATTTCAAACTGGGGTCCGCGAGGTATGTGGAATATACCGGCGGCCAGAGTTGTATCCACTCCTAAACTGGATGATCTTTCACCCACTGCCTGGTATTACGGCGCGTTTAAATTACAGTTTAAGCGCAAATGGAAGATGCGGATGGAAACGGTCACCCTAGGTATGGACACTCAGGCGTATCTCAATAGCATGACGGCTTTTCAAGCGCGGTTGGCATGGGATGTGGAAATTGGGGCTACGGATTATATCTATGTAATTCAAAATTTGGCGGCCACAACTGCACCATATGATGATTAATCGATAATCTCATGTGACGATTGTAAAGAAAGATACCCGCCGGACCATGTCAATCAGATTCGGCGGGCGGGAATATTAACTCCAGGATTTTTACAATGAGAGGCTTATAATGAAAATAAAAAAGACGCTTTTAACCCTTATGGGTGTGTTATGCATAGTTGCTATCGCCTGGGGCGCTACGATAAGCCAAAGACCGGGCGGAATTGCCACTCCATACTGGTATAAGTTATCAGAAGGTACTGTGGCGAGCTATTACCTTGCCGCTCCAACCCTATCCGCAAACGATACTGCCTGCGGAATCGCAGCCACGCAAACATTAACCAATAAAACATTCACATCGCCCACGATTACATCACCTACAATTACAGGATCGGGGGCCATATCCACCAGCAGCACTGTAACCACTACAGCCGGTTTAAGTGCGGGAAGTGCGGCGGATAGTTTTTTACTTACCGATACAGTTGAGCTAACCAATGTTAATAT
>Ga0299912_10005013_pt1 | contig 10857 bp, 8 predicted proteins | sample RVTome_2_FD_207667 | JGI IMG/M metagenome (GOLD analysis project Ga0299912, IMG submission 207667) | Soil microbial communities from uranium-contaminated site in the Upper Colorado River Basin, Wyoming, United States - RVT95D214 (version 2) ... | reverse complement strand
GGGAAGGTGGTAATGAAAACAAAGCTCGGCCCCTCCCGAATCGTGGATATGCTATCCGGAGAATTGCTACCCCGTATCTGCTAGATGGTTTGACAGCCAGAATTTACCAGTGCTACACTTCGCTCACCTGTGAAGCGTATTGGTATTCTATATCACCCTCTACGTGAGAAAGCCCGAGACTTAGCTGAGAAACTGGAAGAGTTTCTATCCTCCCGGGGAGTCTCTTCGTGGCGATGCTCAACCAGGGACGAGGATAAAGCTAAATCCCAGTTAGCAGGCACGGAGTTAATTCTCAGTATTGGCGGAGATGGCACTATCCTCCGTGTTGCTCGAATCGTAGCTCCTTTGGCGGTGCCCATTTTAGGTATAAACCTGGGCAGACTGGGATTTATCACAGAGATAGATGGCGACGAGGTCTTGTCTCATTTGCCCGGTTTGCTCAAGGGGAAAGGCTGGATTGAGGAAAGGGCCATGCTCGCGGCTCAAATCGAAGACAAAAGCTTCCATGCCTTAAACGATGTCGTGCTACGAAGTGTTGCGGTTCGCCTGGTCAACATAGAAGCCGAAATTGATGGCACAGCGATAACCACTTACCGGGCTGATGGCGTAATTGTCGCCACCGCTACCGGGAGCACCAGCTATGCCCTGGCATCTGGCGGACCAATTCTTAATCCTCAATCCAAGGAAATCGTCCTCCAACCAATATCCTGCCACCTGGGATTGAGTCATGCCCTGGTACTGCCTCCGCAGAGCATAGTTGATTTGAAGGTTGCCCACGGAGAAAAGGTCCTACTTAGCATTGACGGACAAGTTGAATTGCCATTATCAGACGGGCAAAATGTCAGAGTGAAGCTCAGCCCTCACATAGCTCGCTTCTTAAGAATTCACGAGCCAACCTATTTTTATAGTTCGCTGTGGCAAAAACTGGGAGGAAGAGGAAATGAAAGCTGATATAAAGGTTGATAGGGCAAGGGTGGGCGATGCTAACTCCATGCACCAGATGATCAGTTATTTTGCTGATAAGGGGGAGGTATTGCCTCGCGCCTTATCTGAGATATATGAGGGTATTAGAGATTACTTCGTAGTCAGGAAAAGAGGGCAGGTTATCGCTTGTGCAGCATTGCACGTTACCTGGGTTGATTTAGCGGAAATCAGGTCCCTGGCTGTCGATGAAAAGGAACAGAACCAGAGGATTGGCTCTGTGCTGGTCCAGGCCTGTCTGGAAGAGGCCAAGGAATTAGGCATACCCAGGGTTTTTTGTCTCGTTCGTAAGCCGGCTTTTTTTGAAAAACATGGCTTCCAACTAATCGACAAAGCGGAGCTGCCCCACAAGGTATGGGCGGAATGCTATCGCTGTCCCAAGTTTCCCGACTGCGATGAGGTAGCTCTTATTCGCCACCTTTGAAGCTACGCAAGCAAAGCAATGCAATTTTAGCTGAGTAGCAAGAGTATGTTGAAGCCGGAAAAGAAGCTAGCCACCCAACAGATTTATCAGGGACGCGCGGTAAACATACGCGTGGACACCGTGGAGAAAACTAACGGCGCAAAAACCACCAGAGAGGTGGTAGAGCACAGCGATTGTATAGCTGTAGTGGCCCTTGATAAACAAGATAATGTCCTGCTAGTCCGCCAGTTCCGCCATGCCGTGGACAGGTTTCTTCTGGAAATACCGGCTGGTGGCATTGACCCCGGTGAAGAGCCCATTGACTCTGTGCGCCGCGAATTACAGGAGGAAATTGGCTACTTCCCCCGGAAAATAGACAAATTGGGGGGCTTTTATGCCACCCCAGGCTATGGCACGGAGTACCTCCACTGCTTTGTGGCTACCGACCTTGTGCCCGCTCGTCTCGTGGCTGAGGATACTGACGATATCGAGCTGGTCCGCGTTTCCCCGGATGAGATACCCCGACTTATTGCCTCGGGCGAAATCTGCGATGCCAAAAGCATCGCTGCCCTACTCATGTTCCTCTTTATACGGCCAGGAAAGTAGGCTTGTCTGTAAGGTGATATCCCAATTAGCATACACGACAAATCGACCCCCTTGACAATGCCGCAAGATGATATAATTACAATAAGCTGGGGATTTTGGAGAAACTAAACTTTTGGCATTTAAGCATTTGGATTTCATTTGTCATTTGGATTTTGAGATTTGGAATTTGTCCAGGGCAACTACAAAAATTGGGAGGTGGAAGATGAAGACAATACTTAGTCCGAGGAGAGACCGTCACCTGGCAAAGGTTTGCGTCTTTTTGATTACGGTAGCCTTGATTGCCGGGATGGAAGGCTGTCTTTTCCCTCCTGCTTCCCAAAACCTGGAAATACGGACCTGGTATGATTTGGAGGATGTCAGGAACAACTTGAGTGGCCATCATATTCTGATGAACGACCTCGATTCCACCACGGCCGGTTATGAGGAACTGGCGAGCCCGACAGCCAATGAGGGGAAGGGCTGGCATCCAATTATTGGAACCGGGGGTGATCCTCCATTTACTGGGACTTTCGACGGGCAAGGATACGAAATACGTGACCTGTTTATCAACCTCCCTGGCATAGGTTATGTGGGCCTTTTTAGTATTGTCGGTGAGGGAGGAGTCGTCCAGAATGTCGGCGTGATGAATGGCAATGTGACTAGCACTGCGTATATTGGCGGTCTGGTGGGAGTTAATCTTGGCACTGTGAGCAATTCTTATTTCACCGGCAGTGTGAGTAGTATTAACTGGGCTGGCGGTCTGGTGGGATTTAATGGTGAAGGGGCCACTGTGAGCAGCTCCTATTCCACCGGCAGTGTCACTAGCCAATATGGTGTCGGCGGTCTGGTGGGAGCCAACAACGGTACTGTGAGCAACTCTTATTCTACCGGCAGTGTGAGCGGCAGTGGCGACGTTGGCGGTCTGGTGGGATACAGTGAGGGCACTGTGAGCAACTCCTTCTGGGATGTGCAAACGAGCGGGCAAGTTACTTCGGCTGGCGGGACAGGCAAGACCACCGCGGAAATGCAGGATATCGCCACTTTCTCAGGGGCGGCGTGGAACATAATCGCAGTCGCCAATCCTGGCACGCGCAACCCTTCCTACATCTGGAATATCGTCAATGGAGTGACCTGTCCCTTCCTGAGCTGGCAGTCGTAAAAGGAGGTCAATTCTTTTTCCCAACGAAATTGCTTCGTCCCGATGAATCGGGGCTCGCAACGACAGAGGGGGAAGTAAACATTAGACGGCGAAATTGGCAATAACTGCTTGCCCCAAGGAGATGCCACCATCATTACAGGGTACCTGCCTGTGGGTAAAAACCTGGAAACCGCTGCTTTCCAGTAAGCTGACCGTTTTTCTCAACAGTAAGCGATTCTGGAATACGCCGCCACTTAAGGCTACCCCCGATACCATCGGGGTTTCATTAGCTATCAAGTGACACATCTCGTTTATCATCCGGGCTACGGTATTGTGGAATTTGACTGATATCTTCCCCTTGGAGATACCCTGATGTAAGTCTTCTATTACGGCTGAGAGCAGGTCCCCCAGGCGCACGATTCTTATGCCCTCGTCTTCTTCTACTATGCGGTAGGAGTAGCTTTCCTGAACATGGGCATAATCGTCTTCATAGGCAGCCATCTCCAGTTCCACCGCCGCCTGTCCTTCGTAATCTATTTCGCCCCTTATGCCCAGCAGGGCTGATATGGCATCAAAAAGGCGTCCCATGCTTGAGCTAAGCGGTGAATTTATCTTTCTCTCTATCTGGCGCTTGATAACCTCCACCTCAACTTCAGTAACTTGCCCGATAGAAGCTAATTGAGATTGCTTCGCTTCGCTCGCAATGACAGCGTTGAGGGCATTTTCCCCTAATAGAGTGAGAATATAGCCGATGGCGGTGCGGTAGGGCCTTTTTATAGCTGCGGCTCCACCGGGCAAAGGCAGGTATTCCAGATGTCCTGCTCTGTTAAAATTACGGTAGTCGGCTACCAGGAATTCTCCCCCCCAGATATTTCCATCTGCACCCATCCCCGTGCCATCGAAGGCTACGCCGATAACCGGGGACTCCAGCCCATTATCAGCCAGACAACTGGCAATATGGGCATGGTGGTGCTGCACAGGAATAAGCTTTATACCGGACTCGCCTAATTCCCGGGCATATTTGGTAGCCAGGTAATCAGGATGGAGGTCGTGGGCAACGATTTCGGGTTCTATATGGAAAAGCCTTTTATACAGGGATATGGTGTTATCAAAATGCTCCAGGGTTTCCATATTCTCCATATCACCGATATGCTGTGATAAGAAGGCATAATTATCTTTTGTCAGGCAGAAAGTATTTTTCTCCTCAGCGCCGCAACCAAGCACTTGCCTGGCATTAAACGGGAGGCGGATGGGATAGGGAGCGTAGCTACGCGCCCGCCTTACAAGCTGGCTTGTGCCCCGTTCCACTATGGCAACGCTGTCATCATAGCGGGAGTAGATATCCCGATTATGGATTAGAAAGTAATCGGCAATCCCGGAAAGCCTCCTCAAGGCTTCATCATTGTCTCTGGCAATAGGCTCTTCACTGAGATTGCCGCTGGTCATCACTAAAGGCTGGCCCGTGTCCCTGAGTAGTATGTGGTGAAGCGGCGTATATGGCAGCATAACTCCTAAGAATCGTAAATTGGGCGCTACCTCCCGAGACACAGATGAGTCCTCCCGCCACCTCACGAGCACGATGGGGCTTTGAGGTGAGGTGAGCAATCTTTCCTCCTCTGGCGAGACATAGCAATGCCTTTTAGATTCGTCTACAGTGGTAACTATTATGGCAAAGGGCTTGGAAGAGCGCTTCTTCCTCTGCCGCAATGTCTTAACTACGGTATCGTTCGTGGCATCACAAGCCAGGAGAAAACCTCCTAATCCTTTAATGGCCACGATTTTTCCTTCCTTGAGGAGCTGACCTGCAGCGGCAATAGGGTCAGACGTGTCCACCAGATTGCCCTGGTTATCAACTAACTGGACCTGGGGACCGCATTTCGGGCAGGCATTGGGTTGAGCATGGAAGCGGCGGTCCAGGGGATTATCATATTCCGCCTGGCATTGGGGGCACATCTGGAAATAGCGCATGGTAGTTTTTGGGCGGTCATAGGGCATATCCTCAATTATGGTAAAGCGTGGGCCGCAATTGGTGCAGTTGGTAAAGGGATAGCGGTAGCGGCGGTCTTCAGAATTTAGCAACTCACCAAGGCAAGCCTGGCAGGTAGCGACATCCGGAGAGATAAGCTGATATTTTCCTTCTTGTGCCTGGCTCTGCCGAATCTCAAAGCTTTTATAACCGTGGGGTGGGTGATACTCGATAGTTACGTTCTCGATGTGAGCCAGCGGTGGGGTTTTGGTCTCGAGCTCTCCCTCAAACTGCTTAATAGCCTCTGCTGCACCTTCTACCTCAATCCTGACATCTTCTGAAGTGTTGTAAACCCAGCCCTTAAGGTTGTGTTTAACAGCCAGTCCGTAGACGAAAGGCCGGAAGCCGACGCCCTGAACAATGCCCCGGACGCTAATGGAAGCTGATTTGAGGGACTGTCTTGTTGCCTTTGACATACACTACCCCACGAAAATCTTGCGATTTTCGTGGGACCCCGCTTAATTTAAAATCAAAATTCGCCTGGGGTTAGTTTATAAGACGATTCCTGAGGAATGCAATATTCAGTAAAATTTATACTAACACGCCCTCGATTTCGGTCATAATTTCTTCATTAGTGAAGTGTTCAGGGGCAATTGCCGCGCTGGGGCAAGCAGCAGCACACACGCCGCATCGCTTGCACCTGAGGTCATTTATAACTGCTACAGCTCCGTTCCCCGATTTCTCTAATTTGATGGCGTCATAGCTACACAGAGTAACACAGACCCCACATCCGCTACATATCTCTTGATTGATTTCGATTTTTGGTATCTCAATCTGAAGCTCTAGCATCACACAGGCTTTACAACTCTTACACGGGCCGCAGTATAGACACCTCCCAGCCTCTTCCACCGCCTGTTCCAGGGTAAATCCCTTCTCAAAAGGTTTGAAGTTTATCCTTTTTTTCGCTGACAACCATATAAGCTCAGGTTGAGGTTTGTACTCTGCAGCTCTGGGAATAGCTGCTTTCTCATACTCCCTCTCTCTCCCTTTCTTAAGGTCTTCGCCCTTGAGGTAGCGGTCTATGGACTCGGCAGCTATCATCCCTTCTCTCATGGCCTCTGCGGCAAAGCCTACCCGCCTGACATCGCCTCCGATGAAAATTCCTTGCTTGCGATTGCTCATCAAAGTAAGTGGGTCGACGTCAATCCTGTCTCTTTCATCCAGTAGACCCACTTGCCGGAAGGGTGTCCTCGGCCAAGTTTGCCCGATGGCGATAAGTAGCACATCGCCCTCGACATATATCACGTCACTCCGCTCGAACTTAGGATTGAATCCCCTGTATCCCATCTCGTTGTAGACCCATGTGCACCGAGGGCACTTTATCTTCCTGAACTTCCCATCCTCCCCAATTATCTCTTCCACACCACGGGAATAGACGATTTGAATTCCTTCTTCAGTGGCGCCCTCGATTTCTTCAATATCAGCCGGTATTCCGTCCTTGGAAGACTTGTCTTCATTCTCCAGACAGACAACAGTAACTTTTCCACCAAGTCGTCGGGCAGTTCTCGCAGCATCAAAAGCCACGTTGCCGCCTCCAATTACTATCACCCTTTTGCCCTCAAAGAGCCGAGGATGAACCTTCCCTTGGTTGACGTCAGAGAGAAGGTTCAAACCAAACATGACTCCTTCCAGGTCTGCTCCCACCACAAGTTTTCCCTCAAATCTAAGGCGTCTTGGAAAGGGGGTGCCGGTAGCAATAAATATGGCCTGGTAACCTTCTTTTCTGAGTTCATCCATCGTTTTTCCCCAATCCCCCATTCTGGGCTCGAATTCAACATCTTTGACATCTATACGAGCAATCCTGACTAAATTATTCAAGGTAGCATCCATGATATCTTCAGGAAGGCGATATCGAGGAATTAATCTCAGAGCGCCCCCTAAATCCGAATACCTCTCCACCATAGCGACCCGGTAACCCTTCTTGCTCAGTGTATAAGCACACATCAGGCTTGCCGGTCCTCCTCCAATCACCGCCACCTTTTCTCTGGTGGCAGGAGCGAATGAAGATTTTGTTTTCAGATAGGGCAGATAATACTCGGCGATAAATCGCAAAAGCAATATTCTTCTCACTGCTCCGGTTTGGTCTTCATAATTGCACTCTTTTTCGCAAAGCCCACAAATGTAGCCACAGATTATTGGAAAGAGGGGGTTTTGGTCATAGACTTCATCACCTATCTTTAATATCTGACTGGAGGCTTCCTTCTCATCCAGGGGAAGGCATGAAATCATAACGTGATTGCGTTGAATATCTATTTTAAGAGGACAGCGAACCTGACAAGGAGGCAAATATACTTTCCCGCTGGCTTCATCAATTACTTCCTCAATTCGCGAAGCAACTTTATCTATCTCTTTCATCATAATATTTATCAAACCTCCTTTTGAGTCCTATTCATTGACCTAGAGAATCATCCTTTCTAGAACCAAACGAGTAGTGCGTAAGTATCATAGAGAGCAAGCAGCACAGTCCATGTTTTTGACGCTTTCGGGCAATTCCTTTTAACTTGAGATTACCAGTTGTGTGCATAACAACCGCCATATAATACCTTATATCCGAGTTGTCGGCAAGCCGAAGCAAGCTATATTTTAGTCAGACCTTGCACATTTAGCCATTTACCCGTTAAAATGCTTAACGTTGCCCCCATCGTCTAGCGGCCTAGGACATCAGCCTTTCAAGCTGAAGATCAGGGGTCCGAATCCCCTTGGGGGCATTTCTTGCGTTAATCTATCTTTCTAATCAATGAAGCACTTGCCGTCTTCCAGAAGGTCGGTGCCAAGAAGGATGCGGAGAAGGTGCTACGGAAGAAGGAGATGCTGAAAGCCTAGGCTCACTACCCGTTCACCTTGTCAATAGTCAAAAATACTAATTTCTATTTTGTTGTTTCGCTTGCTGAGAGGGTTTATAATTGCCTTAACTATGAAAAACCCACTTCGTGTTGGCGTTGAGAATATAGACTATGTGATAAATGCAAACCTACTCAGGAAAGGATTGCTCGAAAAGATAATCTAGCACTGAAGAACTCGTTGTTAACAAAGGAATAGAGACCTTTCTTATCATGCAGGAGAGGACCGAATGGAAAAGAATCTCGAATTGAAAGTCTCCGACAAAATAAAAATACCCGGAACACACCCCATTGTGATTATTGGTCCTAATGGTGCAGGCAAGACAAGACTTGGTGCCAAGCTTGCTCAAAGCAACAATGCCTATTGGATTGGTGCACTAAGAAACTTAGAAATGCAAACTGATATTCCAATGGCAGCCCCTGAGCAAGCAGGCAATCAAGTCAAAAGTCTATCCAATACCTTAAAGTCAAGCCCCTGGACATTGTCCAATGAACTCACATGGTTGATGGCAAAGCTTTTGGCCGAAGATTCGAAATCGGCAATGGAATATCGTAACAAGTCCTTAAGAACACCAGGCCAAACTCCTGTTGAGACTAATCTCATTAAACTCACCGAGTTTTGGCACCGTAATTTCCCTCATCGCAAGATTGACCTTTTTTCCTATAGACCTACTGCAGTTTCCGATTTAGGTACATCTACCAATCCGTATCCTATTGCGCAGATGGGTGACGGAGAACGTGTCGCTCTATATTTAGCGGCAAAAGTATTTGATGCTCCGCCTGGGTTAATCATTATCGATGAACCCGAGGTACATTTTCATTCATTATTAGCAAAACAATATTGGAACGGCCTAGAGAAAATACGGTCTGATTGCCGTTTCGTCTACATAACCCATGACCTTCACTTTGCTCTGTCAAGAAAATCCGCTCAGTTCATGATAATCTATAAGAACGAAAGCCCACAATTAGTCGAAACAGAAATACCGGGCGATATTATAGAACAAATTCTCGGAGCTGCATCTTTTTCCGTCAGTGCTAGACGAATCGTTTTTTGCGAAGGTACCAGGGGCAGCGATAAAGACGAAATCCCGTATGACGAAATCCTATATGAAGCATGGTTCAACGATATTGATACTGCAGTAATTCCAGTTGGTAGCTGCGATGAGGTCATAAAGTGCGTAGAAGTCTTTAATTCTAATAAGGCAATAGTAGGAGCAAATGCAATTGGAATAATAGATAGAGATTATTGGCCGGATGATTACTTTTCCAATTTGAGTCCCAACATACATGTTCTTAAGGTTCACGAAGTTGAGAGTCTCCTCTGTTTACCTGGAGTCTTTTACGCTGTTGCAAAATATCTGCAAATCCCCAACGACCAAATGCTCAAAAAGTATAATGATTTTATCGCCAAAGCTAAAAACCACTTTAAGAACGCTATATATAACAAGCAGATACTTGAACGTGCTAAAAGACAATTCGAATTAAACGCTCTAGCACTCGTCAACAACGTATCAACTAATGACGATCTAACAAAGGTAGAAACTGATTTTGCTATAGCTTTAGACCCAAACAAATGGAATTTTAAACCCAATGAATTACTTTGTAACGAAGAAGCTAAGTTCAAAGCCGCCATAGGTGGAAAGGAAATAGATTTCCTACGACTATTTCCCGGTAAATCATATATTTCTCACGCTATGCAGGAGCTTGGAATTCAAGCCTCTCGTTTTATAGAAATCGTTACTGCAGCTCTTTCCCTACCCGATGATGCAAAACCAGATGCTAACTTGAATCAGCTTAAAATTGAACTTGTCCAGGCATTAAAGAATTATCTTCCAGACCGTAAGATTCCGAATTAATCTTATTCCCAATTTAAAACGCCCATTACTTGCTAACATTTTTGCTAACGAACTTTCCACCACCATAAATAACAAGGTGGTACTAAACAGTACCACCTCAAGCTAAACCGCCAACAAAAAGCTGTCAGGAATTACTTCTTTTCACGCTCAGGGACATACCTGTTGTATCTTTTAATCAGGGTGTCACAGGTTCGAATCCTGTACGGCTCACTCTCTGCTTCCTCTCTTTTCTTTTGGCTAACATCAGCCTCTCTAAATTTGTTTAATCTTGTCAAGCCCCAATTGACAGTCTAAATCTTATCTGATAGACTTTAGCCTTGCTAAGCTCGTGAATTTCCCATTATGGAGGTATAAGAATGGCTGAACCTATTGATATTTACTCTGACTCTTTTCAATTGAATACCGGCCCTTATGGCGCTACTTTGAACTTTATGCTTTCTCCATCTACACCACCAGCCCCTGGTAAAATGCCGCAGCCTGAAACTTTAGCTACAATAAGAATAAGCCTAGAGCACTTGAAACTACTGACCTTTGTGCTACGAAGGCAAATAATGAGTCACGAACGGCAAAATGGTGTTAATATTCAAATTCCCGCACAAGTATTAAATTCATTGAGTATAAGTATAGAAGACTGGGATTCTCTCTGGAAACTCTCTTAACAAGGAGAGGAAATCATGGCTATTACATATGAAAATAAGGTAACTACTTTCGCGGTCATACACCAAGGTACTGTTCCTATTTTCAATAGCATGTTTGCATCCAGTCAAGTTGAGGATACTAATATTGTAAAATATCCTATTTCCACTGCAATATTTAATATTATTGCTAAGACACCTCTACCAAATTCCGACCTTCTTTTAAGACATGACTTGACCGTCCGTAAAGAAATGACTCAAGATGGGTATGTTATGAAATCGAGCTATATTGATGAGGAATCCTTTGGTGCCACGTTAGAAGAAGCATATTTCGATTTCCTGACTTCTATACGTGATAAATACAATTCTCTCCAACGAAGAGAGATGAAATTA
>Ga0299912_10005011_pt1 | contig 10858 bp, 9 predicted proteins | sample RVTome_2_FD_207667 | JGI IMG/M metagenome (GOLD analysis project Ga0299912, IMG submission 207667) | Soil microbial communities from uranium-contaminated site in the Upper Colorado River Basin, Wyoming, United States - RVT95D214 (version 2) ... | reverse complement strand
TCAAGGCCTCGACAAAGGCGAATCTGCCCGTAAAGCTTCACACCGGCTACTATGCCGGCCAGAACGGCATGCCTTTGTCGAGGTTAATTAATAATCCGGATTCCGCGGCACGCCTCTGCAAGACGGCGCCCGATGCGAGATTCGTTTTTATGCACATCTGCTATCCGTACTACGAAGAGATACTTTCGGTCACCAAGCATTACACGAACGCCTACATCGATATGTGCTGGTCGTGGATTATAAATCCTATCGCGGCAAAAGACTTTCTCAAGAAATACCTCGTCACGGCGCCGGCCAATAAGATCCTTACTTTCGGCGGCGACTATATTCCCGTCGAGCCGGTGCTGGGCCATGCCGTCGTCGCCCGCCGGGGCATCGCACTGGCCCTGTCGGAACTGGTCGAAGAAGGCTGGCTCAGCCTCGACCGGGCGGATGAGCTTGCGGATATGATTATGCACGACAACGCCCGCAAGATATTTAACCTCCCGGAAAAAAGCAAAAATCTCGGAGCAGTTCGCTGGCCTGCTTAACAGCCTATAAGCTTGAGGAAAAGAACAAATATGTTAGTGTTAACCAGAGGAAACTCTAATGGATAAAACACATCGATTTGATGCTCTTAATACAAGTGGTTTAAGCCGGCGGAAAATGCTTCGTTGTGCGGCCGCGGCAGGAACTGCACTGGCCGGGGCCTTCGTTTTTCGCATGTGTGCAAGTGCGAACGGGCAGACGAAAAAGACCATCACGAAAGGACGCCTCAACCAGTCGATCGCGTACTGGTGTTTTTCGAAGTACTGGGATATCGAACAAACCTGCCGGATCGCCCGTCAGTTGGGCTGCAAGAGCGTCGAGCTGGTCGAGCCGAAGGACTGGCCGATGCTAAGAAAGCACGGCCTTGTCTGTGCCCTGGCGAACAGTCACTGGTTCGACAAGGGAATGAACAATCCGAATTACCACGAGATGTGCTTAAGCAAGATCCGCGAGGGCATCGACGCCTGTGCCGACTTCGGCTTTCCGAATGTAATTACATTTACTGGACTCGCTGAAGATATCCCGCCCGACGAGGGCATAAGGAACTGTGTCGCCGGGTATAAAAAGATCATCGGTTATGCGGAGAAGAGAAAGGTCAACCTCTGCCTGGAAATTCTAAACAGCCGAGTGCCCGTCGAAATGGTAGGTGTCCCCGGCTATCAGGGCGACCACACGGACTATTGCATGGAAATCGTCAGGCAGGTAGGCTCGCCCCGGATGAAACTGCTTTTTGACATCTTCCACGTCCAGATCATGGACGGTGACATAATCTCACGCATCCGGCAGCACAAGGACCATATCGGCCACTATCACACAGCCGGCAATCCCGGACGCCACGAGCTCAATGATACGCAGGAAATCCATTACAGGCCGGTTATGCAAGCAATTGCCGAGACGGGCTTTACCGGCTATATAGGGCATGAATTTATCCCCACCCGCGATCCGCTCGATGGTCTGAGCGAAGCGGTCGCTTTATGCGATGTGTAAAGGAAACGAATAAAAAGTAAACAATGTTTTAAATGAAACCGGAAATGAGAATGGAGAAAAGATCATGAGAAAACACGCAAAGTCACTGATTCTTACCGTAATCGTCCTTCTGTGCGTACAGTCCCGGATAAGAGCTGCCGAACCGATGGAGTTTCGCGAACTATTCAACGGTAAAGACCTCTCGGGCTGGATCAATGTCAATACCGAAAAGGATACGTGGTCCGTTCGAGACGGCCTGCTCGTATGCACCGGCCAGCCCATCGGGGTCATGCGCACGGATAAGCAATACGAGAACTTCATTATGCATATAGAATGGAGGCACATGGAGGCGGGTGGCAATTCCGGCACGTTTCTTTGGAGCGAAGGAACCGTGCCCGAAGGCAGGCGCCTGCCCAATGGGCTTGAAGTACAGATGCTTGAGCTTGATTGGGTCAACCTGAACAAGCAAGAAGATGGCACGCCGCGGCCTATCGCTTATGTACACGGCGAAGTCTTCGGCGCAAACGGTTTGGAGACGGTCCCGGACAATCCGCGCGGCAGCCGGAGCAAATCCATAGAGAACCGCTGTAAAGGAAAAGGCCAGTGGAACACATACGATGTTGTGGCCGTTGACGGCGTCGTCAAATTGTCGGTGAACGGGAAGTTCGTTAATGGAATCAGCAAGGCTTCGGTCAAGAAAGGCTACATCTGCCTGGAGTCCGAGGGCGCCGAGATCCATTTTCGCAATATCAAGATCATGGAATTGCCGCCGGGCGTCACAAGCGCCGAGCAAACCGCACCTGTTGTCGAAAATAAATAGGAACCTTTGGTACTGCTGGAAAAGCCAAGATTGCTTCGTCGCTGCGCTCCTCGTAATGACAAGAAGCACACGTCCGTGTCATTGCAAGCGATTCGAAGAATCGCGCGGCAATCTCAACCGTTGCTGTGGGATTTTTTCAACAGGCTCTTTTGGCCGTTACTTTCTGATCTTGTCGGGATTGCGATCGACCGCACGGCCGCCCCTGTCACGCTGGAGCGGAATCAGCATGCCGTCGGTTTTTTCCAGCCATTCGAACATGCGATCGTTGAGCTGCTTAATCAACTTCTGATGTTCGGGACTGTCGATGAGGTTTTTCATTTCCTCGGGATCATTCTTCAGATCGTACAACTCGTCAATGTCCCAGATGCCGTGATAGTGGATATACTTGTAGCGGTCAGTGCGTACGCCGTGGGTGGTCGGAGTGTGGGGAAAGTTGCGCTCCCAATAGTATTCGTAGAAAGCGGCGTCACGCCATGGGATCTTTTTACCCTGCAGGATGGGCAGGAAGGATTTTCCGTCCATACGAGCCGGGATTTCGAGACCGGCCACATCCAAAATAGTCGGGGCGATATCGATGTTCTGGATAAGCTCTTCGATAACCGAGCCGGGTTTGATCATGCCGGGACACCAGGCCAAAAACGGCACACGCATGGATTCTTCGTACATGTGACGTTTGTCGATAAGCCCGTGCTCGCCGAAAACGAAGCCGTTGTCGCCCATGTACATCACGAGTGTGTCTTCGGCAAGATTATTATCTTCGAGATACTTGATGACCCGGCCGATGCTCTCATCGACACTGAGCAGGGTTTCGCAATACCGGCGATAAAATGTGTCGAAATCCATCTGGCCGTGATACATGTAATCCACACCGTGCCAACTGTTGCGCTGTTCCCTGACCCATTGGGGTTTACCCTTGTAGTTTTCTTCGGTATCAGCCATACTTTGGGGATATTCGAGTTTGACATTTTCGTATTTGCCGAGGTGTCGTTTGGCCGGTTCGAACATGGCATGAACCGCTTTATGAGAAAGGTACAGCATGAAAGGCTTGTCCCGGTCGCAGTCGTTTTCGATCCAGTCCAGCGCATAATCGGTGAGCAGGTCGGAGACGTGGCCATCGCGATTTACCTGCTTGCCGTCGATGTTAAAAGTTGGATTGAAATAGACGCCCTGCCCTCTGAAGCTGACCCACTTGTCGAAGCCGGGCCGGGGTTCGTCGCTGGCCTGGCCCATGTGCCATTTGCCCATGAAGGCGGTTTGCCAGCCAGCCTTCTGCAAGTCCTGCGGGAAGAAGCGTGTGCCTACCGGCACACGGGTGTTATTATCGACGACACGATGTTTATGGGCGTATTGGCCGGTCAGAATGCTGGCACGGCTGGGCGAGCACAGAGCCGTCGAAACGGTAGCGTTTTTTATGTAAGCGCCTTCGCGAGCCATACGGTCCATATTCGGGGTTTCGAGGAATTTGGGTTTATTAAGAAAGCCCATGAAATCGTAGCGATGATCGTCGCTTAGGATAAAGATGACATTTCGGGGTTTTCGCCGAAAGGCGTCCTGTGAACTGCCGGCATTGGACGACTGCTGTGCGACAGCAGATTCGACTGCGAACGGCAGCGCCGCGGCGGCCAGGCCCAGGCTTTTAAGAAACTCTCTGCGATTAGTTGTTGTATGCGATTCTGTCATTGCAATTACCTTTCTTTAAGCATTAAGTTGTGATCAACATACTTTATCATTTTTCATGGTGATTTGCACCTTTCATATTCAAGATGGGTTCGTAGCATCACTTTATCCTGACCAACGGCGGCAACTTTCCCGCGAGACCTACCCGGGCACCCTTGATAATCATCACACCATCAACGCCTTCGATGGCAGCGATATTCTCCAGCGCCGGGTCTATATCGTCAACAGTCCTGACAAGGTTCGCGGCCTGAGTAGCGGCTGCGTCCGCCAGCGCGGCATCTTTCGCTACAACAGTGGCAAGATCACATTCTCCCAGACTCATCGAGTGCCCCATTTTTCCCGACGATGAGCATATTGAGATCGGCGACTCGTCCGGCTGCAGCGAAAATGCAAGCCGGTCGGCCAACTCAGCCGTGCCGGTCTTGAGGCCGATGATTACCGGCACAACGGCACAAATATAGATGTCCCCTCCGTTGTCCACGATGACCTCGCGGGCTCCGGCATCGAGAGCCGCCAGGCCCGCACATTGCGCCATAGCGCCCGCGACGGCAGCCATGGGCCCGACACCCGCAAGCTTTGCAGCCCGGGCCATACTTTGTGCCACCTCAGGCGCGCCGGTAAGAAGTTCAAGCGGTTCGAGGGATTGGCGAAAATCCGGATGGCGGCCGATATAATCCTCCAGTATCCGCCGCTGCCGCACGATCTCGGCAGTGACGGCATCGAACCGGTCGCAACAGATGCGGAAAACCGCCTCTCGATAAGTGAAAGTCCTGTAAGTTCGTTTCCGACTCATGAACGTACGTAAACCGTTACGGCAAAGGCTTTTCAAAACGCCGAGGCCAACGCGTCGAACGGGCAGACGCGAATGCATGCCATGCACTCGATACAGTCGGCTTCACTGTAAATGACCTCTCGCGTCGCCTTGTCGGCTATACGCAGGGCGCTCGTGGGGCAGTGGGTGATGCAGTGCCCGCAGTGCGTACAACTATTTTCGTCGCGTGTCACTCCCTTGCCGCTGTAGTTGATGGATACGTTAAATGTTTTTACGAAGGCCAAGGCCCGTTCGATATCATCTTCTGTCCCGGTGACATCCAGCACGAGATAACCTTCCTCCTCCGGAGTGACCTTCGCACGATACACGTTTACCACGAGATTGTAATCTTTCACCAGATGGTAAATTATCGGCTTCTCGCATTCGCATCGAGGAAAGAACAGCATCAATTTCTTCGTTACGGTTTCACTCATGACGGTTTCTTCCTTGTCACAAGGGGTTTCATTTTCGTATCTTTCGGAAGAGGCGCAATCGGCTCGGCAAGCCTGAAATCGCCCCGCCTGATCTCGTCGGCAAGCAAATTAGCTATCTGAAGCGCCATGTAGTAGGATGACAGCGAGCCGACTGCCACCTCTTTGCCTTCCACTTCGATCCGGCCGCTTCGCAATTGTTCGTAGGTAACGTAGCATATGACCTTGCCGGTATTCTGCGGATAATCCTGGCTGTAGTCAACTACGGGCGCCGGAATGTCACGGTCTCGCACGCAGGTTCGCTTCAGCACATCTTCGTTCAAAATAGGAATAGGCACACCGACTCCGAGCGCCAGTGACACACCGTACCCGCGAAAAGTCACTCCCCGCACGAACTCCGGGCGCATCTTCTTCATGTCGCAGGTCAGTGCCAGAGTCCCCGCCCCACCTTTGGGAATCCCGCCGGGCGTTCTCTCGCAGCCGCCGGCGTGTTGGGTCCCCTCTGCGTAAACGTGCCCCTGAGCGCCGGCCATCCAGACTTTGGTTCCCACACCGATCACCTCGTAATAAGGATCGTTAAGCAGCGGCGATAATTGACCCGCAGAGCAGTAATTCGCGTTTTTTCTGTCAGGCTCGAGAGTTCCCATGTAGGTATATATCGTACTATCCGAATCATTGACTGCCACGTTATAGTTCTGGTAGCAGTTTCGTGGATTTACCATGATGGCCTGATTCAGATCGTTAATGGTAAAGTACGTGCGGATCTCACGCAGCGGGTAGCAGTCGGTTCCGTAAGAAAGCGCGAACAACTGAAGTTTCTTACCCGCGACGATGTCCTCGATCACGTGGCCGCCCCCGTATCGAAACTCTCCCGGATGGTACATATTAGCCGGGTCTCCGTGTCGCAGTTGAGTCGCGCCAAGATAAACATCGACAGCGGCAACACCCGTGTAGACAAGAACATCCTCGACCCAGGCTTCCGACATTCTAATTTTGGGTTTGGAATGCCCGAAGTTGAGAAAACATCCCGAGGAGCACATTGGGCCGAACGTCGCAGTGGTGACGACATCGACTTCTTTCGCTGCCGCCGCGAGACCTTTCTTGTCAACGTAATCCATAATTTCGTCTGCAGTCAGAACGACAGCCTTGCCCGACTCGATGCGATTGTTGATTTGTTCATATGTTTTCACGATTCGTTCCACTCCATAAATCGAACTCTATATGGTCCGGATTCATTGCATCAAATGAAAACCTTGAATATATGCCATCAAGATGGCCTTGTCAATGCTCACTTCCAGCAACAATCACCACAATTAATCAGGGGATTCTTTCACATAATCCGCGTTCTATGGGCTAAAGGCCTGATAAACCTCCGTAAATCACGTGACACTCGCCGGACGATTACGGGCCGATTATCACCTTGACTTGCGAACACCGGAAACTTATAATCGTATGGTATAATTACTAAAGAACTTATAGTGAGGAACCGAAAGTTTCTCTAACGTAAGAAAACCGTTGAGGTCGGGATTTTAATAACGCATAAATGAAATCGGAAAAGACTGCTACTTCAATACTTGTTGTTTTGCTCATTTACGTATTTATGGCGAGCAATACATCGGGCGAGCTTGCCCTATGCATAGGCGCAAACGGTCATGTCGCCTTGGAGCCGGCCATTCATGAACATTGTCATAATCACCCGCATATCGAACAGAACGAACTGTCTTCGCTGGGACATGAACACGATGGACATGTGGAAAGTCCCCATTGCAAGCCCTGCATCGATATCCCGATTTTCATAGGCCCGACCGACAATCGACTTGCACTAAAGCCGGTCAAGCCGAATCCGGATATACCCGTTTGGCTTTTAGAAAAAGAAGTGATTTCCAATGACTCATTCATACTACCGGCTGTTCCCCGCCGGTTTTACTCCGCTACGGATGAAATTCGCCTTCTGCGCTGCATTATCCTGTTAGTGTAGTCTTACATAATCATTCCGAATTTGTCTTGAGAAAGTCTCGATGAAGGCCGCTGCAGTCTTTTGTCGGCGGCTTGTAATTTCTCCAATCGGAACCAATAAACTCCGTCGAAGATTTTTGGGAAATTCCGTATATGTTAAACAAAAACTCAATATTTCTTATAATCTCATCGGCAATTGTATTTTGCGGCTGCGGTCATCAGAATGACAAGACTGCTGTGTTTGCAGGAACCGAACCGACACAAGAGACACAAACCGAATACACTCCGGACAAAACGAACGCAAATGTTGCTCCGGCCGCACAACCGGATAATCCCACAGGCACTATCACTTTACGTGACGCAGTGACTCTCGCAGTGGTTAATAATCCGAAGCTTAAAACGTTCTCCCTGGATATCAGGGCTGCCGAAGCACGAAAACTACAGGCCGGCCTCTTGCCGAATCCCGAAATCGATGTGGAAATCGAGGAGTTCGGGGGCACTGGCGGCCGGGCAGGTTTCGATTCCTCGCAAACCAGCATCCAGATCGGTCAGTTGATCGAGCTCGCGGATAAACGCTCCAAGCGAACGCATTTGGCGGCTCTTGAAAAAGATCTTGCCGAATTGGATTTCAAGTCCAAACGCCTTGACGTAATGAGTGACGTGGCCAGGACGTTTATCGATGTATTGACGGCACAAGAGCAGTTGAGCCTTTCGAAAGAGCTGGTTGATTTGTCCGAAAAGGCTTACTCGACCGTTGCCGAGCGGGTCAGGGCCGGTCAGGACTCTCCCATCGAGGAGACAAAAGCAAAAATCGCTTTTTCAAATACACGGATCGAATTCGAAAGGGCCGGCAAAGAGCTGGTTTCGGCGCGTTACCAATTGGCGGCCACGTGGGGCAGTTCGAATCCCGTATTCGAAAAGGTTTCGGGAGGATTCTACGACATCTCGCCCGCCCCATCCCTTGAGGAGCTGGCCGGCCTTATTTCACAGAATCCGGACATAGCCCGCTGGCCGACAGAAAAAGAAAGAAGCCGTGCCGCTCTGGAGCTGGAGAAAGCCAAAGCCGCTTCGGATATAAAACTCGGCGGCGGCATTCAGTACTTCGACGAGGGGAACGATTCGGCATTTATTTTGGGCCTTTCAATTCCCATACCCCTGTTTGACAGAAATCAGGGAAATATCCAGGAGGCCACGTACATGCTGGCAAAGACCGAAGAGCAGCGTAAAGTAGTCGAAACCGATCTCCGGGCCGCGTTAGCCGAAGCTTCGACGAAGCTCTCAAGCTCATTCAACGAAATTACTATCATCAAGAATGATGTATTGCCGCTTGCCAGGAGCGCCTTCGATGCCGCCGGGCAGGGATATCGTGAAGGCAAGTTCGAATACCTGACGGTTTTAGACTCCCAGCGAACATTTTTCGAAGTCAGAGGAAGATACATCGAAGCTTTAGCCGGCTATCACAAAGCAAGGGCCGATGTAGAACGTTTAATCGGCCGGGACATCAACAGCGTACAAAATTCTCCCGAAGCAAAAGCTCAGGAAAGTAAATAGGAGGACTTAATAATGTCCGAAAAAAAACGCCAGAATAATATTTCTATCAGACCAAAAGCAAATAACCTCGGTACGGCCTTGTTTATATTCGTTGTTCTGACCGGAGCTATACTTTGGTTTTCCGGAAACCTGCATTTCGGGTCCCGAAGCTTTGCCGACGTCGGGATTCTCGATGCCGGTCATGGAGATGAGCACGAATCTCAAATCAATGAGCCTATATCTCGTGAACATAGTCTCGAAAAAGCTATGTGTGAGCATGGGATGCGCACGATTGACTGCGATAAATGCCGGTTCGAATTAGGCGTGGTTAAACTTCAGCCTTCGGTGGCGAACGCATTAATCGAAACAACCATAGTTAAGGACACGCCGCGGTCAACGACCCTGAAGCTCACCGGCCAGGTGCAGTTAGATAAGACAAGAGCTGTGGATGTGGTCTCAACCGGCAACGGCCGGGTCAGACGGGTGGAAAAGCTGCTGGGCCAGGAGGTGGCAAAAGGAGACACGCTGGCTGTTATTCACTCGGCCGATCTGGGGGCAGGCAAAGCACAGTTCCTTGAGGTCCAGGCGAGGCTGGAATTGGCAACCTCGACATTCGAGCGAGAAAAGGATCTCTACGAGAAAAAGATCAGCAGCGAGGCCGATTACCTCAGCGCTTTGAGCGAGCTCAAGGCTGCCCAGGCTTATTACACGGCGGCTGAAAGAAGACTGAGTCTTTTCGGCCTTGACTCCGAGCAAATAAACGCAATCAAAAATGAAAAAGAGAACGGTCTATTTGCGGAACTTCTGCTTCGAGCACCGCAGTCCGGTACGATTATCGCCCAGAATATCTCCGCCGGCGCACTGATCGATACAACTGAGAGCCTGTATACAATTGCCGATCTGTCCAATGTCTGGGTCTGGTACGACCTTTATGAGAAAGATTTGGCGGTTCTTCACGATCGGCTCTCATCAGGTCGGACGGCCCCGGCAAAGGTGCGAGTAAAAGCATTTGAAGGCGAAGTGTTCGACGGAGTAGTTGACCTTATCGGCAGCCAGGTGGATGAACATACACGCACCGTTAAGCTCCGCATCCAGGTGAAAAACGAACAGCACAAGCTCAAACCCGGAATGTTCGCAGAGGCCGAAATATCCATTCGGCTCAAAGGCAGCATAACGGCGATTCCCTCCAGCGCCGTTCTTTCCGACGAAGGCAAGGCTTTTGTATTCCAGCACTGGAAAGACGATCTTTGGATACGACGCGATGTGCAGGTCGGAGAAGATATTGGAGGCATGGTTGAGGTGCTAAACGGTATTCCCCAAGGAGCAACAGTTGTCTCCCGAGGCGGATTTATGTTCAAGAGCGACATCCTGAGAGAAAAAATGGGCGCCGGCTGTGCCGATTAGACAAAAGGAAAACGGTCAATGTTGGACAATTTACTGCAATTCATCCTTCACAAGCGACTGCTGATTATCCTTGCTGCAATGTTATTGCTGGGGGCCGGAGTTCTCGCCTGGACTCACCTGCCCATAGACGCCTTCCCGGACGCAACCAATCAGCAGGTTATGATTCTTACCGAGGCCCCCGGGCTGACGCCGACGGAAGTCGAGAGACTGGTGACATTTCCCATTGAGATTAACATGGGCGGCCTGCCCGGCGTCAGGCAGGTTCGGTCTCTATCCAAAATCGGATTGTCACAGGTTATCATTATTTTCGAAGACAACGTGGACACTTATTTCGCCAGACAAGTCGTTTTTGAGCGTCTGGCTCAGGCCGCGGATCAACTGCCGGAGGGAATCGAGCCGGAATTAGGCCCTATATCTACGGGACTCGGAGAGATATATCAGTACATACTTGAGGCCGGCTATTACTGCCCCGAGCACAAGCAGGTCTGGTCGCATACGCAAGACAAGTGCCCCGAATGCGGCGATACTCTGACCAGAAGCCAATACAGCCTGATGGATTTGAGAACGATTCAGGATTGGGTGGTCAGCCCCCAGCTTCGCCGATTGGCTGGAGTCAATGAAGTGAATAGTTTCGGCGGATTTGTCAAACAATATCATGTGATTCCGGACCCGGCCCTTCTGCTTAAGTACGGAATTTCTTTGACTGACATTCTGGAAGCTCTCGGGTCGAACAAC
>Ga0299912_10005009_pt1 | contig 10859 bp, 11 predicted proteins | sample RVTome_2_FD_207667 | JGI IMG/M metagenome (GOLD analysis project Ga0299912, IMG submission 207667) | Soil microbial communities from uranium-contaminated site in the Upper Colorado River Basin, Wyoming, United States - RVT95D214 (version 2) ... | reverse complement strand
CGTGCGGGATGTCTTCGCGCTGATCGCGCACCACTGCGACCCAGGCGAGATTGGCGACGTCATAGGCCAAATGCCCTCCGAGTTGCAGGAGCTATGGCCGGCAACGGCCCGGACGTTCAAGGAGCGCACCTCCAAGGCCGCCGCCTCGCACGCCCGCAAGGGAAGTCAGTAGCATCTATCCAGGTCCCGATTTTCCCCGAGGGAAAGGCTAATGAGCATCGAGAGTGAACTCCTGCAGCGCATACGGGCAGCCCTAAAGGGCGAGTTGCGGCTTGACCACAAGCTCAAGCACGTTCACCTCGGCCTCAATCAGGATCACTCCGTCACTATCGAGGGCGAAGCGCCGAGCGTGGCCGTGAAGAAGATCGCGCTCGAGCGCATCGGAGCGATTGCCGGCATCGATGGCATCGTCGACCGTCTGCACGTCGCGCGCGCAACTCAGATGGGTGACCACGAGATAAGGGCGCACGTTCGGGACGCCTTTATCGAGGAGCCCGCGTTCAAGAGATTTGAGATCCGGGAATTCAGGCATGGCTCGTGGATGCTCGTGCAAGGAGCACCGGCGAAGGTTTACGGATGTCTGGACATCGAGGTAACGGACGGGATCGTCACGCTCAATGGCCGCGTCCCGGGTCTCGAAAGCAAGCGGCTCGCTGGCGTGATCGCGTGGTGGGTGCCGGGAACGCGCGATGTCGTCAACGGGATTGCGGTCGATCCCCCCGAGGACGACAGCGCCGATCACGTTGCCGAAGCCGTGCACATTGTGCTCGAAAAGGACCCCTTCGTTGAGGCGAGCCAGATCGGCGTGTCGGTTGCCGGGCGCGTGGTCAAGCTCACGGGCTTGGTGCCGACCGAGACTGAGCGCGGGCGGGCCGAGGACGATGCTTGGTGCATTTTCGGCGTGGACGACGTCATCAATGACATCAAGGTCGCCCCACGAGAGCGATAGGCGCCCCCGATATCATCGGCATCATCGCTTGAGAATTTTCCTGAGCTGTGCAAGCGACCGCGAGTTGATCACATCGCCGGCCTCGAGCCAGCCGCGGCGTGCCTGATCAATGCCGAAACGCATATAGCCTAGCGCGTGTGTTGCATGGGCATCGGTCGAGATCGCGAGCTTGACGCCCATTTCCTTGGCCGCCTTGGCGTGGATATCGTTGAGGTCCAGCCGGTCCGGCTCAGCGTTGATCTCGAGGCAACAGTGGCGCTCCTTCGCCGCCGCGATCAAGCGGTGGATATCCACGGCATAGGGCTCGCGCTCGCCGAGCAGCCGGCCTGTCGGATGGGCGATGATATTTACGTATGGGTTGTCCATCGCCCTGATGATCCTTTCCGTCTGCGCGTCCCTGGCGAGATCGAACTTGTAATGCACGGCGGCCGCAACAACATCGAGCCGCGACAGGATCTTGTCGGGAAGATCCAGGCGCCCGTCGGCCAGGATGTCGACCTCCACTCCCTTGAGCAGGGTAACCCCGCTGAGCCTTTCGTTGAGCCGCTCGATCTCGCCGATCTGATGCGACAGGCGCGCTGCATCGAGCCCATGGGCGACAGTCACGCGCCGGCTGTGATCGGTGATCGCCAAATACGCGTATCCGCGCTCTTTGGCAGCAATTGCCATGTCGGCGATGGATGCGGTTCCATCGCTCCAATCGGTATGCGCATGCAAATCGCCGCGGATGTCGGCGAGCTCGACGAGCTTCGGGAGCCGTCGCTCGCGCGCCGCATCGACCTCGCCGCGGTCCTCGCGAAGTTCTGGCGGCACGAATGCTAAACCCAGCTTCTTGTAGATCTCTATTTCGCTTGAACCGGCGATGCGGCGGTTGCCGGCGAAAAGACCATATTCGTTGAGCTTCCAGTTTCGCTCATTGGCCAGACTGCGCAGCGCGATGTTGTGGGCCTTGGAGCCGGTGAAATAAAGCAGCGCCGCACCGTAGCTCGATGCCGGCACGACGCGAAGATCGACCTGCAGCCCGGACCTAAGAATGACGGTGGTGCGGGTGGATCCATGAGCAAGCACCTCGCTCACGTTGTCGTACTTGACGAGCCGGTTGCCGACCATCGCGGTGTCGCGCGCCGTGGCCACGATGTCGAGATCGCCGACCGATTCGCGCCGCCGCCGAAAGCTTCCGGCGGCCTCGATGCTGCCTTTGGGCAGCTTCAAGAAGTGGAGTAAGGCCGCTGCCTCGGCCTCGGCCACCGATAGCTTGAAGCGCTTCTCCGTTACGGTCGGCTTCTCCAGCACAGAGAGGATTTTTTGCTCGATTTTCTCTCCGAATCCCTTGAGCTCATGTATGCGCCCTGCCCGCGCCGCGCGCCGAAGGCTCTCCAGCGTGCGGATATGCAAGCGGTCATAGAGCAGTTTCACCCTCTTGGGCCCGAGACCCGGCAGGGCTGCGATAGCGCCGAGCTCCCCCGGAAGCTTGCGCTTCAGGGATTCGAGCACGTCGGAGCGACCCGAGGAGACGATTGCAGCGATCTTGCCGGCGAGATCCTTTCCGATGCCGGGCAGGTCGGTAAGGTCCTTGCCCGCCGCCATCATGCTGGTGACGCTTTGCGGTAGAGCCTCGATCGTTCTCGCCGCGCGCCGGTAGGCACGCGCGCGAAACGGATTAGCGCCTTCGATCTCCAAAAGCTCAGCCGTTTGATCGAACATCGCCGCGATCTCGGCATTGAGGACCGGCATGCTGCACCCCAGTTGCCGTGTGCGTCGTCAGCCCTTGGTGCAGATGAGGGGACGCAAGGACGCGGCGCGGTTGGCGGAATATGCCCAACTCACCGACAGAGGCCTTTCCCCATCCCGACGAAGATCCACTCGCCTCGACCGAGCGGCACAGCGAACCGGGCTAGGCCGCAGCTCTGCTCAGTCGAGAACGAAAGAGACTTTTGCGTTGATGCGATAAGTCTTGAGCTTACCGTCTTCGACCGTGGCTTCGAAGTTCTCGATCCAGATCGACTTCACGTTGCGAACGGTCTTCGCCGCGTGGGTCACCGCCTGTTGGGCCGCGTCCTCCCAACTCTTGTTGGATTCCGCCAGCACCTCGACGACTTTGAGCATAGACATGGCACTCTCCTTACGGCCCCGCGAATAGAGAAACCTATGCAGCAGCGGTGCCCCTTTTCCTTGACCCGAATCAACTGGGACGAGCTGACAGAAGACTGAGACCCTCTGCTCGCTGCAAGCGTGAGAGGCCAACAGTCTTGATCCGCGATTAACAGGCTGCGCCTCAATCTCACACTTCAGAGCGTGGAACCCAGCTTCCGCCTACCCTGACGTAGGAGCGCTTGACGGCTGCCCAGGCGATGCGATGCGCAGCCTCCTCTTGCCGGGGATCGCCTGCGTGTGCCGCAAAAGCATGATTGAAAGCTGAGCGATAAATGTCCTGCGCATGCTCCGGGAGGTGCTCACGCACCGGGGCGGGAAGGGCGGCATTCGTTGCGTATGGCATTTTATCGCCTCCGAACGGGCAGGGCTCCCCTTAAGAACTCGTAATTAGCTCAAAAGTAGCCAGGTGCCGTGTAGAGGCATTGCGTGAGATCAAACATCCAAGATAGTCGACATTTAAATTCCTCGACCAAAGAAGCGCTCGCAGCAAGTTGCCAAGGCATCGGCATGACGATCGTCACCCAATTCGCAATTTCCTCAACTCGCCTGCTGGATTCCGGCGGCAACGTTGTTGCTCCGCTTCCCGCCTTTGCCCAGGACGACAGCGAGCTCGTCGCGCTTTATCGCGGCATGGTGCTCACTCGCACCTTCGATGCCAAGGCGATTGCCCTCCAGCGCACTGGACGGCTCGGCACCTACGCTTCCTCGCTCGGCCAAGAAGCGGTGGGCGTCGGGGTCGCCGCGGCCATGCAGCCAAGCGATATTCTCGTCCCGAGCTTCCGCGAGCATGGGGCTCAGATTTGGCGCGGCGTGAGCCTTGCAGAGTTGTTCCTCTATTGGGGGGGCGATGAGCGCGGTAACGATTTCGCCGTCCCACGCGAGGACTTCCCCAACTGCATACCCATCGGCTCGCATGCCCCGCATGCCGTCGGCGTGGCGCTCGCGTTCCGGCTTCGAGGAGAGAAGCGCGCGGCAGTATGTGTCTTCGGCGACGGGGCAACCTCCAAAGGCGACGTCGCCGAAGCGCTGAATATGGCGGGTGTGTGGAAAGCTCCGGTCGTGTTCGTCGTCAACAACAACGGCTGGGCGATTTCGGTACCGCGTGCGAAACAGTCGGCCGCGTCGACGCTGGCACAGAAGGCGATCGCCGCGGGTGTGGCCGCGGAGCAAGTCGACGGCAACGACATCATCGCCGTACGATTCCTGGTAGAGCAAGCGCTTGAACGCGCGCGCGCAGGTGGCGGTCCGACGCTGATCGAGGCGGTGACCTACAGGCTATCGGACCACACCACTGCGGATGATGCGAGCCGCTATCGCGATGATGCCGAGGTGAGCCGACATTGGGCCGAAGAGCCGATCGCGCGACTGCGCAACTATCTCGTCCGTCAGGGAACCTGGGGTGCTGACCAAGAGGAGGGGCTACTGCAGGAATGTAGCAAACGGGTTGATGAGTCGGCCGCCAGCTACTTGGCAACTCCGCCTCAATGTCCGACGGAATTCTTCGATTATGTGTATGCTGCTCTCCCCGCTGAACTCGCCGAACAACGCGATGCGGTCATCGCTTCGGTCGGGAAACAACCATGAGCGAGGTGAGTCTCGTCCAGGCAATCAACTTGGCCCTGCGCCGCGCGATGATGGAGGATCCGCGGGTGCTGTTGCTCGGCGAGGATGTGGGCATCAATGGGGGCGTCTTTCGCGCGACCGAGAGCCTGTTCCAGGCCTTTGGCGAGCAGCGCGTCATCGATACGCCACTCGCCGAGGCGGGGATTGCGGGGGTCTCGATCGGGCTTGCGGTGCAAGGCTTCCGGCCGGTGGCCGAGATCCAGTTCACGGGCTTTGCCTATACCTGCATCGATCAGCTACTCAATCACGCGGCGCGTATGCGGTCGCGCACCCGTGGGCGCCTTACCTGCCCGATGGTCTTGCGGTCGCCGGCCGGCGGCGGAATTCATGCGGCCGAGCACCATTCGGAAAGCCCCGAGGCCATGTTTGCGCACACACCCGGGCTCAAGGTGGTCACTCCGTCCTCTCCGCGGCGCGCGTATGGGCTGCTGCTGTCCGCGATCCGCGATCCCGACCCCGTGGTCTTTCTGGAGCCAACCCGGCTCTATAGAGCCGCACATGAAGAAGTCACGGACGACGGCATAGGCATACCGCTTGACTGCTGCGCTGTACTGCGGCCCGGTCGTGACGTGACCTTGGTATCGTGGGGCGCCATGATCACTGAGACCCTGCGGGCGGCAGAGAACCTATCGCGCGAGAATATCGACGCCGAGGTTATCGATGTTGCTACTCTGAAGCCGCTCGACAGCGCCACCATTCTGGAATCGGTTGCGCGCACCGGACGTCTCACCATTGTCCACGAGGCGCCGCTGACATGCGGTCTCGGTGCGGAGATCGCAGCGCGCGTTGCCTCCCGCGGGCTCACCACCTTACTCGCACCCATCGAACGGGTGACAGGCTTCGACACCATGATGCCCTATCCGCGCAGCGAAGCATTCTATATGCCGAGCGCGGACAGGGTGACGGCAGCCGTCAGGCGCACAATGGCGTATACATGAGCACCTTCAAGATGCCGGATCTCGGCGAGGGACTGCAGGAGGCAGAAATCGTCGCCTGGCATGTGGCCGAAGGCGATCACGTGGTCGCCGATCAGCCGCTAGTCTCCGTCGAGACGGAGAAGGCCGTCGTGGAGATCCCCTCTCCCCAATCAGGACGAATTCGCCACCTGCTCGTAAAGGTCGGAGCGCGGGTGCCGGTCGGAGCCCCATTGCTCGACTTCGAGGAAGGCCCGGTGCCCGATACGGGAACGGTGGTGGGTCAGCTGGCGGAGCCTGAACCGCCTGCCTCAAGCCCCGCGCAAACGCCACCCGCCGCAAACCCGCAGACCGCAGTGAGCCGAGCGGTGCGAGCGGCTCCGGCAGTACGCGCACGCGCGCGCGAACTCGGTATCGATTTGGCGGGCCTCACACCTACCGGCTCTGGCGGCTCAATAACCATGGCCGACGTGCTAGGCGCGGCCTCGCCTCCCGCGAGCGCCGCGTCGAGCGAGGCGGATCGTTTGCGCGGCGCGCGCCGAACTATGGCCATCAACATGGCTCGGGCATGGCATGAGGTTGCGCACGCGACATTGCACGACAGGGCCGATGTCGAGGCATGGCCAGCCAACGAGGACGTAACGGCACGCCTCATCGGCGCAATCATTGCCGCCTGCACGGCCGAGCCGTCGCTCAATGCTCGCTTCGAAGCGCCAAAGTTCGCCCTGCAGCCCAATGCGCGGATTGATGTTGGGCTCGCCATTGACAGCCCCGACGGCCTTTTCGTGCCCGTTTTGCGCGATGTGGGGAGCTCGAATCCCAGCGAATGGCGGCGCCAAATCGACCACTTTAAGCAAGGCGTGAATGAGCGTTCGCTAACGCCGGGAGAGCTGCGAGATCCAACCATTACGCTGTCGAACTTCGGTACAATCGCCGGACAGCATGCAGCACTCATCATTGTTCCGCCGCAGGTGGCAATCCTCGGAGCCGGGCGCATAACCGATCAGCCCGTGCGCAGCGATCGCCAAATCGCGCTCCATCGCATGCTGCCGCTGTCCCTCACGTTCGATCACCGTGCGATCAGCGGAGGAGAAGCAGCACGTTTTCTGCGCGCTGTGATCAGCGACCTTGAGCACAGCCCATGAGATGGGGGACACCCGTGGAAGACATATTTCGTTTCTCGGATGAGTGGGGACCGTCGCGGACCATCCAGATCTATCGCCCTTCGCTGGGGCTCAAAGCCATTCTCATCGTTGACAATACTGCCTGCGGGCCTGCGATCGGAGGCGTACGCATGGCCCCTGACGTCTCAGCCGAGGAATGCTTTCGCTTGGCGCGCGCCATGACATGGAAGAGCGCTGCCGCCGGCCTACCGCACGGAGGCGGAAAGGCGGTTATCTTCGGCGACCCGCATATGCCGGTTGAGCAAAAGGAGCCAATAATTCGGGCGTTCGCCAGCGCAATCTGCGACATCGCCGACTACGTCGCCGGCCCAGATATGGGAACGGACGAGTTGTGCATGGCGTGGGTCAAGGACGAAACGGGACGCGCCGTCGGGCTTCCCAGCGCCATTGGCGGCATCCCGCTCGACGAGATTGGTGCGACCGGCTTCGGGCTGACGGCGTCTGTCGATGTGGCTCGCGAATTCATCGACCTTGAGCTCAAGGGCGCCCGTGTTGCCGTGCAGGGCTTCGGCGCGGTGGGCAAGCATGCCGCGCACTTTCTTACTCAGAAGGGCGCGATTTTGGTGGCAGCGAGCGACACAAGCGGGACGATAGCCGATCCTGATGGTCTCGACGTGGATGCCCTGATCTCTCTCAAGGCGGGAGGAAAATCCCTGCGCCAGTATCGCGACGGACAGAAGCTTGCAATTGACGCCGTTCTGGACGTGCCATGCGACATTTGGATTCCCGCAGCTCGGCCAGATGTTGTGCGGGCTGACAATGTCGGCCGGCTGAAGACGCGTCTGATGCCGCAAGGGGCTAACATTCCCTGCACTCTGGAGGCAGAAGCGGCGCTGCACGCTCGCGGCATTCTGGTCGTACCGGATTTCATCGCCAATGCGGGAGGCCTAATCTGCGCAGCGATCGAATACCGCGGGGGCACCCAGCGTGCTGCCTTCGACTACATCGACGAGCGCATCCGCGCCAACACACGACTGGTCCTGGAGGACGCGCGCAAATCCCAACGCCTCCCCCGCGCCGCAGCTCTCGAGCTCGCCGAGCAACGAGTGCATACAGCAACGCTCACTCGCCGATGGAGGTAGTTTGCGGAGGATCGAGGTCTTCGAGCCGACGAGGATCAATTAAGTAAGATGGTTCTAAGCTGGAGGAAACCGGCAAACGAGGAGGTAAGCGATGCCTGCATCCAAAAAGGGCGACTCCAAGGAGCAGCCCCTCTCGTCTAGCACCGAGATCCGTCAACTGGCCGGCCCCATAGCCGACCGCACTGTCGTTGCGATCCTCGATACGGGGGCATCAATCACGGATCTCGAGGTCGCGGTGACATACGCTCGCGGGGAAGGTGACTACGTCGACCGCCTGGGCCACTCGCTGAGCGGCAAGGCGGCCCAGGTTTCCGACATCCTGTCGAAGGATGATCTCTACACCGTCAACAACGAGCGCTAAACGTGGCTCGCGCTCTAGTGCGGCCTACCGAATGCTGCTGTTCCTGATCCCTGGATGCGTGCAATTGTTATTCTATAAGAATTTTTGACCGCAATAGTGCCACCTCCGGGCCCTGAAAGCGGATAGGCAGCTGTGCAGCAGGATGTGTCGATCAGCGAGAGCGGCGCGCCGACGCTTGCCGAGAAGGTCGCATTCCTGAGCCGGCCGTCGGCATATGGGCCGCCGGTAGAGCACGTGGTCGTCCGCGAGACGCACATGTCGTGGGTCTTTCTGGCCGGCGATAGGGTGTACAAGCTCAAAAAACCGGTCCGCTTGCCCTACCTCGACTTCTCAACGCTGCGCCGTCGCGAGGCCGCGTGCCGCGCCGAGATCGACCTCAATCGGCGGCTTGCTCCCGACGTCTATCTCGGTGTCTCGCCGCTGATGGCGTCCCCCCAAGGCCTGTCGATTGGCGACCATGGAACGGTCGCCGACTGGCTGGTCATCATGCGCCGCCTCGAGGAACGCTGGGCGCTTGATCGCGCGATCGAAGAGAACCGGGTGAGTCCCGCGCAACTCGATCGGCTGGTTGTGACCCTCGGGCGCTTCTATCGGCGGGCGCGGCGCCCCTACGTCTGTCCCGCTGCACAGCTCGTCGAATGGCATCGCAACATATCCGCCAACTGCCATGTCCTTCTGGACCGGCGGCTGAATCTTCCCTCCGGAATCATCAGAAGCATCGAGCATGCCCAGCGTCGGTTTCTGGGCGAGCGTCCCGAGCGTCTCGTTAAGCGCATTCGCGACCGGCGCATTGTCGATGGGCACGGCGACCTGCGCCCGGAGCACGTCTGGCTCACGGATGGGATCAAGATCATCGACTGCCTGGAGTTCAACGCTCGACTGAGAACAGTCGATCCCTTCTACGAGATTGCCTACTTGAGCCTCGAATGTCAGCTGCTCGGGGCCCCTTGGATCGGCGATTACGTCACGCGCGGCGTCTCCCGCGCGCTGCATGACGATCCCCCGCCGGATCTCATTCTTTTCTATCGATGCCACCACGCCATGCTTCGCGCCCGCCTTGCGATCGCACACCTCCTTGAGCCGAACCCGCGGACCCCGGAGACATGGCCGCAGCGCGCCCGTGCCTACCTGAGGATTGGGGCGGCGGACGCGGCGAGTCTCAGGGAGCTTCTTAGAAGGCCAGGAGGTCAGTGAGCGGGCGCCCGTCGTGGAGGCGCCCGATCGCCTCGGCAAAAAGCGGTGCAGACGGCAAAATATCCAACTTGTCGCGCGTCACGCCGGAAGGAAGGCGAAATGCGGGGACGGTATCGGTGACGATGATCTGCTCAAGTGACGGATCGGAAAGTGCGTCGGCTGCACCCTCCATGAAGAGGCCGTGTGCTGCAAGCGCTAGGACCCTGCTGGCTCCGGCGGTTCGCGCACCCCTGGCTGCTCGCACAAGCGTACCACCCGTGCTGATCAGATCGTCTACGATAAGCGCCGTGCCGCCCTGCACGTCGCCCACGAACAGGTCGCCGGAAACGACACCGGCACTGCGATGCTTGTCGGCGAAGGCTTTGCCAATTGGGTGCCCGCTTGCCGTCTCCAGCGCCTCACGGAATAGCTCTGCTCGTTTGGCACCGCCTGTATCCGGAGAAACGACGGAGAGCTTTTCGTCTGTGAACTTCCTCGCGTAATCGACAAAGAGCGGGGTCGCCGTCAGTGTCACCTGACGGCAGCGGAATGCGTTCTCGAAGGCTACCGGGTTGTGCACCTCCAGCGTCACGATCGCGTCAGTTCCAACCGCCTCGAACATGGTCGCGACGTAGCGCGTGGTCACAGGATCGTTCGGCTTGGTGCGGCGGTCCTTGCGGGCGTAGCACAAGTAGGGCACCACGGCCGTGATCCGAGCCGCACCGGCGTCCTTGAGCGCCCCGACAAAGAACAGCAGCCGGCAGAGCTTGTCGTTGGCGCTCTCCGCCGGGCCGCTGTGCAGGCTTTGGACGACATAAACATCCTTCCCACACACTGGATCGAGTGGCCGCGCTTTATGCTCGCCATCCTCGAATTCCCGCTCTTCATGCGCGGAGAGAGGCTCGCCCAACGCATTGGCAATGGCCCTTCCCAGCTCGGCCGTCGCTTGCAGCGCGAACAGCCGCAAATTGTCACGACGAGCGGCGCGCGGCCGAGCGTGACGCGGGCTCCAGAGTGCGGGCTCAGCAGTCATGAATGGACTTTCTGAAACGGTGCGCCGGTGGGGACCGTGCACGAGCACTATCGCTGCCCAGCGCGCCAGTAGGCGTTGACGCGCGTCAATGCAATTTGATCTTAATCATTACACTTCTAACAAAGAGTCATAGCTCACCACATCAGAGCTTCAATCGCAGGAACGCGCATCGCAAGCGACTGGGCAGCGAATAGCGAACCATCCTCGCCATGGCACATTCATTGACGCATCGCGACACCGTCTCCCTCTTCCTCGCTGGCGACGTCATGACCGGGCGTGGCATCGACCAGGTGCTGCCCAATCCCGCGGATCCGCAGCTCTACGAGGCTTATGCAAAATCGGCGATCGACTATGTGAGGCTCGCCGAGCGCGCGAATGGCCCGGTC
>Ga0299912_10005008_pt1 | contig 10859 bp, 6 predicted proteins | sample RVTome_2_FD_207667 | JGI IMG/M metagenome (GOLD analysis project Ga0299912, IMG submission 207667) | Soil microbial communities from uranium-contaminated site in the Upper Colorado River Basin, Wyoming, United States - RVT95D214 (version 2) ... | reverse complement strand
GTTGAGGATGAAAAAAGCGGTGCCTTAATGGCCTCCTGCGTTACGCCGTTGACGCCCGGAATGGTAATCAATACCTGTTCCCCACGAGTAGTAGCACACCGCAAAGTAATAGTGCAGTTGATGCTGGCCAGCCACCCCGATACCTGCCCGGTATGCGATAAGGGCAACCGTTGTCAACTACGGCAAATCGCCGGGGAGATGGGCATCTCGTTAACGGAACTTCAGCGTATACCCCAACCCGCTACTATCCAGGAGATCAATCCGTTTATTGAGCGAGATTTAAGTAAGTGCATCTTGTGTGCAAAGTGTATCAGGGCTTGTCAGGAATTGGTCGTTGAAGGTGTGCTCGACTACTTTCAACGTGGTTTTAAGGCCAAGCCGGCAAACATCGGGGATTTGCCATTAGAAGCCTCGGAGTGTACCTTCTGCGGTACCTGTGTGGCACTATGCCCTACGGGTGCACTGATGGAAAAAGGATGGATTTATAAAGGAACAACGAAAACCGCCATCCAGACAACATGTCCCTATTGTGGCTGTGGGTGTGGCATTGAGTTGCAGGTGAAGAACAATCGCCTGGTTCGGGCAACCCCCAGACGAGGAGACGCAGGAGATTACAATCCGCTCTGTGTGCGAGGCAGCTACGGATATGATTTTGTTCACAGCCCAGACAGACTTACCAAACCACTGGTCAAGACGAATGGAAATATGGAGGAAAAGTCATGGGATGAAGCGCTGAAAAAGGTAGCTGCCGAATTCGAACGAATAAAGAATGAGTACGGTTCCGATAGCATTGCTGTGCTAGGGTCAGCCAGATGTACGAATGAGGAGAACTATCTATTGCAACGATTTGCCAGGTGCATTATCGGCACGAACAATGTTGATGGTGGAAACCGCCTCTACAATGCTGCCACGCTGGCAGGACTCAGTGTCTCCCTTGGCTTCTCCGACTCCTCACATTTTCTGAGCACTCTCGAAAAATCTGATGTGATCATGGTAATTGGGGCAGATCCCACATCATCTGCCCCCGCCGTTAGCTACGTCATAAAGCGTGCTGTTAAATACAAGGGCTCGCGGTTGATCTTGATAGACCCGCGCCGGATTAAGCTCTCATTTTTTACCGATCTCCACTTGCAGCTGAAGCCAGGGACTGACATAGCATTGCTCAATGCCTTAGCGCAGGTTATCGTTCGGGAGAACTTATTAGACAAGGAGTTCGTTACAAGACGAACCGATAATTTCAGCTCACTTAATGAGGTATTGGGGCCATATTCTCCTGATTATGCTGAGGGCATCACAGGAGTTAAATCCGAGCAGATTGTGGCTGCCGCCCGACTCTATGCTAAGGCAAGGCAAGCATCGATTGTTTATGGCAACGGTATTACTCAATATTCGACCGGAACCGATTCTGTAAAGGCACTGGCCAACCTATCTATGTTGACCGGTAATACCGGGCGTAAGGGTGGAGGTATGATTGCTCTACAAAGAGAGAGCAATAGCCGCGGTGCTGTAGATATGGGAATGCTGCCTGACTTCCTTCCAGGGTTTCATAATGTGATAGATGCCAAGGCAAGAGGTAAATTTGAAGCGCTCTGGGGTGTAGACCTGCCAACTAGACCAGGGCTAACCGCAGTAGAGGTGATTGAGCAGGCAAAACTTGGAAAGATTAAGTGCCTTTATATTGTTGGAGAAGACCCTGTGTTGAGCTTCCCGGGCTCACATATAGTTAGAGATGCGCTGGCTTCACTCGAATTCCTTGTGGTGCAAGATTTGTTCTTGACAGAAACTGCCAAGTTGGCAACTGTAGTGCTCCCTGCGGCCAGTTTCGCTGAGAAGGATGGCTCTTTCACAAATTTCGAGGGAAAGATAAACAAAATCAGGAAAGGAATTAAGCCCGTTGGCGAGAGCCGCCCTGACTGGGAGATAATCCTTAACATTGCAGACAAGATGAAGAGTCCATTCTCATACTCACGTCTCGAAGACGTTATGAGCGAGATTGAGGAATCTGTCCCAGGATATGAGGGATATACCGATTCTACCAGGCTCAACCAGGCTAACGACGGTGTAGCGGGTGCCGGACGATTGCAAAGAACGCAGATGTTGCGAGGCTTTGCCCGCTTTTCACCTGTCGAATATCAGGCACCTCTCAAAGTTAAACATAAGGATTATCCATTTGTTTTGCTTACCGGCTCCGTTTTCCCCCACATCGGCACCGGTACGAGGTCATCGAAAGCGCCAAGGTTAAAGAAATTCTCTCCGTCTGGATTCGTAGAGGTCAGTTCAGCCGATGCGAAAAAGCTTGCTCTCAATAACGGCGATAAAGTGAAAATCAGTTCACATATGGGTGATATTACGGCGCCGGTCAGGATATCGAATGACATACCGCAAGGCATCCTGTTTATACCATCCACATTTCCTGAGATACCGGTAAACGAATTGTTTGAAATAACTCTGGACTTACAATCAAAAACGCCTACCTCGAAAGCGTGTCATGTAAAAATGGAGAGGACGGACACTCATGGCTGAGCCGATAGTGAACGCAGAAGTCAACCTTGAGCAGCTTGAAGAAATCATCGCCGAGTATAGCCAACAAAAATGGCCGCTCATCCCTTTAGTGCAAAAAATCCAGAACGAGTTCGGGTATATCCCACCACAATCCATCCCGATTCTAGCCAGGGCTCTCAGGCTATTCCCCAGCCAGGTGCAAGGTGTGATCTCTTTCTATGAGCAGCTTTATACCCGGCCGCGGGGGAAAAACATTGTTAGGGTCTGTCGAGGAACAGCTTGCCATGTACGGGGCGGGAAAACAATCTTAAAGCTGGTCAAGCAGAATCTGGGCATCGAGGAAGGTGAGACAACTCCTGATATGGAATATACCCTGGATACAGTGGCCTGTATCGGCGTTTGTGCGCTGGCTCCTAATATCGTTATTGGCGACAGGGTCTTCGGGCATATGAATCCTAAAAAAATCGAGCAGATGATGAAGAACAGGAACAGATAGCATGAAGAAACGACGCACTGTGCTTGTTTGCCAAGGAACAGGCTGCATCTCCAGTCTATCAAATGTCGTCTATGATGCTTTCAAAGATGAGGTAAAACGATTAGATATCGCCGGCACGAAGGTCGACTTTACCGGCTGTCATGGCTTCTGTGAGCAAGGCCCCAATGTAGTTATTGAACCGGAAGGAATTTTTTATACCCATGTGCAAGCCGATGATGTTCCGGAGATTGTACAGTCCCACCTTCGCGATGGCGTTGCAGTAGAGCGACTGTTTTACCGAGAGCCGACAACGGGTAAATCCATACCCCGATATTCAGACATCACTTTCTATAAAAAACAGCAGCGTGTCATCCTGCATAACTGCGGTCATATTAACCCTGAGAAGATCAGCCACTATATAAAAAGCGGAGGTTTTCGTGCCTTGCGCAAGGCTCTGCTGCAAATGAAGCCTGACATGGTCATCGATGAGGTGAAGAAGGCTGGCTTGCGGGGGCGTGGTGGAGCGGGATTTCCTACCTGGCGAAAGTGGGAATTCTGCCGTAGCGCTCACGGGGACCAAAAGTACATTATCTGCAATGCTGACGAGGGTGACCCGGGAGCTTTTATGGACCGCTCCATACTGGAGGCTGACCCGTATGCGGTTATCGAAGGCTTAACTATTGCCGGATATGCCATTGGGGCGACGGAAGGCTATATCTATGTGCGGGCAGAATATCCGCTGGCGGTTAGTAGAATTCGCTATGCCCTGACCGAGGCAATGAAGAAAGGCTACCTGGGTGACAACATCCTCAACTCAGGTTTTAACTTCAGGGTACAGGTTAAGGAGGGCGCAGGCGCTTTTGTCTGTGGTGAAGAAACCGCATTGATAGCATCTATCGAGAGCCGGCGTGGTATGCCTCGTCCCCGTCCTCCGTTTCCCGCCCAGGCAGGGCTGGATGGAAAACCTACCATCATCAATAACGTAAAGAGCCTGGTTTCTGTTCCGTTAATCATTGCCAACGGTGCGGAGTGGTATGCCGGCATCGGTACCGAAAAGAGTAAAGGGACAGCGGTCTTCGCGCTAACTGGAAAGGTAGCCAACAGCGGGTTGGTTGAAGTGCCAATGGGTACCCCTCTGTCTACCATCCTATTCGACATCGGTGGCGGCATACCGCGGGGTAAACAGTTTAAAGCTGTGCAAACGGGTGGCCCGTCTGGAGGATGCATCCCGGCGCAGTTTCTCGATACGCCTGTTGAGTACGAGAATCTTGCCAGATTAGGTTCTATCATGGGGTCGGGAGGAATGGTGGTCCTGGATGAGACCACATGCATGGTGGAGGTAGCACGCTATTTCCTAAGCTTTACCCAAATGGAATCGTGCGGCAAGTGTATCCCTTGTCGCCTGGGAACGAAGCAGATGCTGGAAATACTAACCAGGATTACACAGGGCAAGGGTCGTGACAGTGATATCGAGACCTTGCTTTCGATCGCTAAAACGGTCAAGGAATGCTCGCTTTGCGGACTGGGACAGACATGTCCTAACCCGGTGCTGACCACACTGAACTATTTCAGGGACGAGTATGACGCTCACATCAAGGAGAAGAAATGTCCTGCTGCCGTGTGCGATGCGTTAATGATTTCACCCTGCCAACATACCTGTCCCGTGGGCATCAATGTACCCAAATATATCGCCCACATCGCAGCCGGTGAATATCTCCAGGCAGTCGAAACTATCAGAGAGAGGAATCCTTTCCCGGCTATATGCGGCCGTATTTGCCATCATCCTTGCGAAGGTAGGTGCCGCAGGGGAGAACTTGAGGAGTCAGTGGCCATCAGAGCACTGAAACGGTTTGCTGCCGACTGGTATTTTGAGCACGTCAATGCGTTACCTGAGCCGGAACCGTTCCCCAGGACAAGGAACCAAAAGGTAGCCATAATCGGCGCGGGTCCATGCGGGTTATCATGTGCCTATTTTCTTGCCCAGGCGGGGTATGAAGTTACCATTTTTGAAGCTATGGGTATAGGTGGCGGCATGCCTGCAGTGGCAATACCTGATTTCCGGCTCCCGCGAGAAGTTATCAATAGCGAAATCGACTACATAGTCAAGCGCGGAGTAAAGATAAAGTACAACACACCACTGGACACAAAATTCACTATAGAGCACCTCCGGGCAAATGGCTACGACGCTGTCTTTATCGCGGCCGGTGCTCAGAAAAGTCAGGTCATCGGCATACCCGGGGAGAGTGAAACTCTTGCAGGCTTCCATTACGGGTTGAGATTTTTACATGATTCCAAATTGGGCAAGCAAGTCAAAGTAGGGCGTCGTGTTGCAATTATCGGGGGAGGGAACGTAGCCCTCGATGCCTCCCGCACTGCGCTTCGCTTAGGCGCCGAAGAAGTCAACGTCTACTATCGTCGCTCCCGGGAGGAGATGCCAGTCACTGAGGTGGAATTCGATGAGGCGGTGTCCGAAGATGTCAACATGCATTTCCTCGTTGGGCCCACACGGATTGCGAGCCAGGACGGCAAGGTAGCGGGGCTGCAGTGTATTCGGATGAAGTTAGGCGAGCCTGATGATAGCGGTCGCAGGAGACCAGTTCCAATACCGGAATCAGAATTTTTTGCCGAAGCGGACACAGTGATTGCCGCTGTCGGCCAGGCAGCCGATCTCTCCTTCTTATCGCCAGATAGCGCTTTGGAGCGTAGTCGTTGGGAAAGATTGGTTGTCGATTCCAACAGCCTAAGCACCAATGTACCCGGAGTTTTCGCAGGCGGTGATTTCGTATTCGGAGCGGGAATGATTATCGAGGCGATTGCAGGTGGCAGGCGAGGCGCTTTGGCTATCGATAAATATCTCAGAGGCGACAGGTCGCGGGTGCAAATGTACGACACAAGACAAACTAATATCAAGGAAGCAGAGAAACCCGCCACAGAAGAAGATGGAACGTGGGAGGCGGCGTTCAGACCAGAAATGCCGATGCTTCCCATCGAGGATAGAAAGCGGACCTTCAGGGAAACTGAATTAGGTTTCTCAGAAGAGAAGGCCAGATACGAAGCGAAACGATGCCTACGATGTGACCTGGAAACATAGGAGGTGTTATGAAATCGATTACAAAGCAGAAATCTTTTGATGAGCTCACGCAGCAACTGCATGATTTTAGCCGTATATTCATTGCAGGGTGCGGCACCTGCGCCACATTAACACGAACCGGTGGAATTGAGGAGGTAGCTACTATGAAAGAACAGCTACAGTCGCAGGGTAAGTTGATTACTGGCTCTGTCGTTATTCCAGTCGCTTGCGATGATATGACCGAAGCACTGGTGAAAGAAAATAATAGTTCTATTCAGAGCGCACATGTCATCCTGGTCATGGCCTGCGCATTGGGGACATACAGAATGAGCCAGAATGTCATCAACAAACCGGTAATTCCAGCACTGGATACCCTGTTTATAGGAATGGATGACGGACAGGGCTCATTCCATGAAGTTTGTGCACAGTGTGGACAATGCATTCTTGGAGAGATGGCCGGTATTTGCCCCATCGCTTCTTGTCACAAGGGGTTGCTAAATGGTCCCTGCGGCGGCACGAATAATGGCAAGTGCGAAGTAGATAAAGAAAGAGATTGCGCCTGGACTCTTATTTACAATCGATTGAAGGACCAGAATAGGCTCGATTCGATGCGAAAGTATCAACCGCCCAAGAACTATCAGGTCGTACCCAGGCCCAGAGTTATAAAAGTGTTATAGGCAAGGAGAGGTGAAATATGCCCTCAAAATTCAAGTCGCTACTCGGCTCCGGTAAATTCATAATAACCAGCGAGATAGGTCCGCCAAAAGGGACCAACGTTGAGAAAATGCATCACCATATTGATATTCTCAAAGACAAGGTCGATGCTATTAATGTCACCGACCACCAGAGCTCTGTTATGCGCTTTCCCTCCATTGGCGGCTGCTTAGCCATAGAAGAACGAGGGGGCGAGCCTATTCTGCAAATGACTTGCCGAGACCGTAATCGTCTCGCCCTCCAAGCTGAACTCCTATTTGCCTATACCAGAGGAATTGGGAACATTCTCTGCCTAACGGGCGACGCTGTCCCCGTCGGCGATCATAAAGAAGCCAGAGGTGTATTTGACCTGGACTCGGTTCAACTGCTCAGAGCAATACGGATAATGGAGTCAGGAAAAGATCTCGGCGGGAGTGACTTAGATGGCAATGTGGAATTCTGTGCCGGTGCTATTGTTACCCCGGAAGCAAACCCTATCGAACCGCAATTGATCAAATTCGAAAAGAAAGTCGAGGCCGGAGCCGAATTCTTCCAAACGCAGGCGGTCTACGATTTGGACAAATTCGCCAAGTTTATGCAGTTCGCCCGCAGATTTCCTGTGAAAGTTCTGGCAGGGATTGTCTTATTATCATCAGCTAGGATGGCGAAATACATGACTGAGAATGTGCCCGGCATTTTTGTACCTCAGCATTTGATTGATGAACTGACAAATGCCCCAAAAGGAACAGCGCTTAATAAAGGAATAGAGATAGCCGGAAGAATGATAGCCACCTTAAAGAAAGAGTCTATCTGCGATGGTGTTCACATCATGGCTATAGGGAAAGAGGAGGTCGTCCCAGATATATTAACTGTAGCCGACAATTTCCAGCGAGTAGTTGCAAACGGTTAGCTAACTTTGTCAAACTCGTGCGCCGTGAATATGTACTGCACATTCCTGACTTCTATCTAATCTCGCCTCAATGATAGCTGTTACCCTCAACATATTCTATGGCACCAAATAAAATTGATTATCCTGTTAATCTGACTTCAAACCAGGGTGCCTCAACAAAGCAAATTATAGTATTATTACGAGAAAGATACAGGAGGACGAAATGAAACCGATCGGACCATTGATGAGAGAACACCGACTTATTGAGCGTATGGTCGCTTTGTTAAACGCGGGCTTGAGACAAATGAGTGAAAGAAACAAGGCGAATGTTGAGTTATTGACGGTTGCCGTCGACTTCTTTCGGACCTATGCCGACAGGACGCATCACGGTAAAGAAGAAGATATTCTTTTTAAAGAGCTGGCCAAGAAACAGCTTTCTCGAGAGCACGAACGCATCATGAATGAGTTAGTGCAAGAGCATGTTCGTGGTCGGAAGATGGTTTCAAACTTAGTCAGCGCCAAGAAGGCTTATACTGGTGGTAGTACGGAATCACTAAAGGATATAATCGCCTGCGTAACAGAGCTGGTTAGGTTCTATCCAGCACATATTGAAAAGGAAGACAAGCACTTCTTTTATCCGGCTCTCGACTATTTAAGTAAAGAAGAACAAAATAATATGCTGGAAGATTTTTGGGATTTTGACAGAAAGCTCATACATGAGAAGTATCAAGGAATGGTGGAGGAGTTGGAAACAAGGAAGGAATAGTCAGTTTACTTTTTCTTATAAACCCTTACTACCACTATGGGAATAATGCCTAAGAAAACCATGATAGCCATTGCCATAAAGCTACACCAGTAATTCCCGGTAACGTCTCGACACATGCCGGCGATAGCCGGACCCAATGCATTACCTGCACCCAAGCAGGTTAATATGATGCCGAAGCCGATGCCACGAACCCGTTCAGGAAGCATATCTGCAGGTATGGCAAACGATGCCGGAGTAAACATAGCTATGAATATGCCCATAGAAATAGTTAATAGAGCGGCATAGTTTGTAAACTGAGGAATCAGAAATAGCATGAGGGATACTCCGGCTAAGCCGATTAATGCGAACAGCCATTTCTTGCCTACTCGATCAATCAGTATGCCTATCAGCGCCGCAAGTGCAATGGACCCAAACATGGGAGCGCTGGCAATGAAACCAGCCTGAGCAACGTCTTCACCACTGCTGATAAAGTAGTCCGGTGCATAGGTGAAGTATGCAAGTGTGCCTGCACCAAACAACGCCCATGCTATACCAACAAGCCATATTTTCCATCCGGCTTCCTTTATGGTGCTAAGCAGCTTGCTCGATTTTAATGCTTCCGATTGCTCGCTTTTTGCTTCTCTGATAAAAATAATAAACAGCAACAAAGCAACGGCACACAAAACAGCAGTGCCCCAGATCGGCACCTGCCATCCCAAGCTATAGGCTAAAATTCCAGCCAAGTTTAATGCCAGCACAGTGCCCAATGGATAAGCGGTGTGATAAACCCCCATTGCCAGCCCTATCTCACGCCCAGCAAACCAGTTAGTGATTATCTTCGGCAATACTACCACTATAACAGACGAACCCAATCCAATTATCAGACGACCAAGACCCAACATCCAGTAGTTATTTCCCATAGCAACTATGACTGTCCCCAATATCGTAATTGCTAATGAATAAATGCCAGTTATCCTGACACCGAAGCGGTCCGCCAGCAAACCACTGGGCAAAGAAAGTATAATCCCAGGAAATAAAGCCAGGCTCATAAGCACACCAGCCTGGGTATGAGAAATGTGAAAAGTATCAATCATAATTCCCAAAATAGGCGGGATATTCTGGATTACAATGGCATAAATCAAATAACAAAAAGCAGCTGCCGCTATTATTTTCCAACGATATTTAGCAGTAAGTTCCATTAGAATTACCGAACACCATTTTGCGGATATGTATCATAAAATGGACGACGAGAACAAACAAGCATTATAACCCCTGCCGGCATTTTATTCAATTTCCGGCTAGCAAATGTGGATGGCTCCCGAACTTCCGATTGAAAAGAATAAACTTACCCAAGCTTTGGCAATTACTTTGCAGAGTCACACGTGCGCAGGTGACTCTTAGAAACTAACCGGTCAGCCATTTGTATACACTTTCTGAAGCACCTTTTTCAGCACATCCTGCCAACTACTGCCCAAGAGTTTTATGCCAAGTTTTATCCGGCTGCTGCCTGCCTTAACTCCGTACCTAAAATCCTGTGCCAAAGACAGTCTGTCTATTTCTCTCTTCTCATCGAAATATAAAACGACTTGTCTATCTTCTGTAGAAATAGATTTCACCATCGCCGCAGTAGCAAGCTGTTTTATTTCCACTACGTAAAGTAGGTTGTTGACTGCCTGTGGCATTGGTCCGAACCTGTCGCTGAGTTCCACAGCTATGTCTTCTATCTCCTGGACTCGTTTAACCGTAGCCAAACGCTGATAGAAATCCAATCTTGTGTTCAGGTCAAGAATATATTCTTCCGGAATATAAGCAGTCAAAGGCAAGGCTACAACAGGCGCCGGAGGTTGGATTATCGTTCTCCCTCTTTCTAATGCCAGTCCCTGTTTTAAGTCCTCTACCGCCTCAGCTAAAAGCCGGCTGTAAAGGTCAAAACCAACAGCCGCAATATAGCCGCTCTGTTCCTCCCCCAACAGGTTGCCAGCTCCCCGAATCTCCAGGTCTTTCATAGCAACAGCAAATCCAGCACCCAGTTCAGTAGCTTCGGAAATAGTTCTGAGACGCTTCCGAGCCTCACTGGTCAGTTGTTTACCTCTGTCAAAGAAGAAATATGCATAGGCATTGTTGACACCACGCCCAACACGACCCCGCAATTGATAAAGCTGCGTTAAGCCTAACTTATCCGCCTGGTCAACGATTAAGGTGTTGACATTAGGCATATCAAGCCCGGACTCGATAATTGTGGTAGTAACCAGAATATCGCTTTTATGATTAACAAAATCCGTCATCACCTTTTCCAGTTCCTCTTCAGGCATCTGCCCATGGGCGATGCATATCCTGCCCTCCGGGACCAAACTGCTTAGCCGATTAGCAACTATAGCAATGCTGTGGACTCTATTATGCACAAAAAATATCTGCCCATTTCGTTCCAACTCCCGCAGTATCGCCTCACGGACATGCCTCTCATCATAAGCACCGACATATGTCT
>Ga0299912_10005007_pt1 | contig 10862 bp, 9 predicted proteins | sample RVTome_2_FD_207667 | JGI IMG/M metagenome (GOLD analysis project Ga0299912, IMG submission 207667) | Soil microbial communities from uranium-contaminated site in the Upper Colorado River Basin, Wyoming, United States - RVT95D214 (version 2) ... | reverse complement strand
TTTTCATCCACCATCACCTTCACGATGTGCGCAACTCGCTTTCAAACTTGATCGCGTCCCGCACAACCTCAAGCGGCACTTCAAAGACAACTGCAGCGCGTTCCGGCGATCCCTCGGCCTCCGCCGACTCTGAGAGCACCTGCGTCGGCACACCAGATTCCGCCGCTATCGGTTGGCCGAACGAGCGTCCCGGATCCACAACAATTGAGTCGCGGCCCTTGTAGGGGCGCCAACGCGCGACCTCACTGTCCTCGATGTCGAGATCCTTGAACGACTGCTCGATCACGCGCTTGAACACATATTGGTGACGCTTCAGGTCCAACAAGTGCGCTTCCTCGGGCAGTCGCTGTAGGCTTTCGAGGAAGATCGTCTTGCCGTCAGTCCTGAACTTGCTCGTCGAAAAGGGCCTATCGTTCTCTACAACTTGGCGGGCGTAGTCGAGGCAGTTGCGGATCGCCTTCAGGCCAACGCCAGCGCTGACGAATGCATGAACGAAGCGCAACTCGATGAGATCGCGGAACGTCAGCTCAATCCTGTTATTCCATTGGGGCAGGTCCGGCTGCCATAGCGGTCCTACCTCGCGTCGCTCGCCATCGCGGAGATAGGCGTACCCGCCCAACCAGCGTCGAATGCTCGCCGCCGGCATGCGCAAGAGCCGAGCGGCGTCACCGACCGTATAGAAACCGAGGCCGAGAAACTCTTGAGGGCTTTGCGCTGTGGCAATCATGGCGGCAGGATAGTCGCTTCGCTTCGTCGTGGGAAGTGCGCGTCGCCGCGGGACGGCGATGCTGTTCCGCTACTCTACGATCTTCCAGTAGGAGTCCTTGCGGATCACTTTGCCGTCGCGGAAGGTGTAGAAGTCGCAGCCGCGGACCTCCGTCCTCGTCCCCGCGCGGGTGGTGCCTGTGAGGGTCCATTTCGACATGCCGGTCGCGGCAGCCGCATCGACGAAATGCTCGTCGTCGCCGTAGTGGACATCGGGCAGGCCTTCGAAGCGCATTGCCAGCGCGGCCCGTACGTTCGGCTTGCCCTCGAAACGTGACCCCCAGGGCTTGTTTCCCCGCGGCATCTCCAGGACGCAATCGTCGGCGAAATAGCCCATGATGCGATCGAGATCGTGCGCGTTGAAGGCCTCGCACAACTCCTGAAGCGTCGATCGAATGTCCATCGCCCCGTCTTCGTCCAGTTGATGGGTGTCCGTGCGCGTTCGATGTCCGAAATAGGTCACCGGCGACTGGGCCGGTCAAGTGCGCAGGCGCCCGGAGTCCGCTCGACCAGCGGCAGATGGGTTGAAGACCGGCTGGCCAGGTGCCTGGAAAGGATGGTGGGTGCGACAGGGATTGAACCTGTGACCCCCGCCGTGTGAAGGCGATGCTCTCCCGCTGAGCTACGCACCCATCCTGTCGGGCCGCGGTCGGGACCGCCAGAGGCGGGGCCGCGGCCAATTCGGCAAAACCCAAGGAAACTCAATGCCTTGGAGAGAGATGGTGGGTGTAACAGGGATTGAACCTGTGACCCCTACCATGTCAAGGTAGTGCTCTCCCGCTGAGCTATACACCCATCTCTCTGCGAAGGAGCGGCTGGCACCGCTCCGTCGCCGCGCGATAGACCATAAAACCCTTTGCCGGGTCAAGTGGTCAAGACCCGACTAAATGGGGTCGCCGCCATCGGGCCGGCCTGCCGTGAACGGGCGATCAAATCATCGCGCGCCCAAGCCGCAGCGCTGGACCGGTGCGCAAAAGACTGCCAGTTTTGGTGGGTAAGGAGTATTCCGTATGCTTGACGCTTCCACGAGCGCCGCCTATGCCCGGGCCATGAAGGCTTGGCTGGGCCGGCCAATGTGGCCGACGATGCTGGCCTCGCTCATCCTTATCGCCCTGTTCGTCGGCGCCGCCGCCCTGGCGCTCGCCGGCCTGATTCCGCTGTGGGCCGCGACGCCCGTGGCGCTGGTCGCCGCCCATGCCGGCTTCACCGTCCTGCACGAGGCGAGCCATCGCTCCATCTCGGCGGGCGCCCGCGGGCTGGGATGGATCGATTCGGTGCTCGGCTCGATCCACGCCGCCATGCTGCTCTACGATTTCCCGACCTTCCGCTTCCTGCACCAGCGCCACCATGCGCACACCAACCGGCCCGACATGGACCCCGACTACTGGCTGCAGCGGTTCCCCCTGCCCGCCGCCGCGCTGCTGTCGCTGTTCGTGCCGCTGCACTATCTGCGCCTCTACCTGCTGGCGGCCCGGGACGGGGCCGTTAGCCGGCGCGAGCTGACGGGTTCGCTGCTGCGCATCGGCCTGCTGCTCGCCGTGCTCGCCACCGCGCTCGTCGCTGCGCCGGTCGAGACCTTCTTCCTGTGGCTGGCGCCCGCTTCGCTCGCCTCGGTGCTCATCTCGGTGTCGCACCGGCTGCTGCACGAAGCCGAAGTCTCCACCGACCGCCGCCGCACCACGCGGATCGTCACCGGCGAGCGCTTCTGGGAATGGGTGTTCTGCCCGCTGTTCTGGCTCAACAACCATCACCTGCTGCACCACGAGAGCCCGCGGCTGCCCGTCATGGCCCACCGCAAGCTGTTCGCCGAGGTAGGCGCCGACCTCGAGGCGGCCGGCGCCCATATCGTGCGCATCGGAGCCAGGCCGCATGAATGATCTCATCCCGTTCGCAGACGCGGCATGGGAGCCCCCCGGACCCCTGCCGCGCGGCTCCATCTATGTCAGCGAAGCGGGGCGTGCCGCCTGCCTCGCCTTCTACGACAAGGTGCTGAACCGCCTGCCCTTCCCGGTGCGCACGCTGGTCGTCCCGACGCGCTACGGGCGGACCCACCTGTCGATCGCCGGCAACCCGGCGGCCCCGCCGCTGGTCGTGCTGCCCGGCATGTCGATCGGCGGGCCGATGATGCTGGAGTTCTTCGCCCAGCATGCCGCCGACCGGCTGCTGATCGCGCCCGACCTGATCGGCCATCCGGGGCGGTCGGAGGACCGGGTGCATCCGTCCAGGGATCATGGGCACGGCCTGTGGCTCGCCGATATCCTCGACGCGCTCGGGCTCGAACGCGCCGACATGGCGGCTTCGAGCTTCGGCTCCTCGTTCGCCCTCGACCTTGCCAGCGTGGCGCCCGAACGCGTCGGCAAGCTGGCGCTGCTGGTGCCGGCGGGGCTGACGCCGCGCCTGCCCTACGTGACCTTCTACTTCCCGTTCTTCCTGAGCTGGCTGATCTATCGTTACCTGCCGGTGCGGTCGGCGCTGCCGGTGATCTCGCGGCCGCTGGCGCGGGAACTCACCGAGGACAATTTCGACTATCTCGACCTGGTCATCCGCCACACCGTCTATTTTCGCCACCGTCCCACCGGCCCGTTCCGCCCCGAGGACCTCAGAGGCTACAGGACGCCGGTGTTCCTGGTGACGGCCGGCCGCGACCGGCTGTTCCCCCGCAAGCCGACGCGGGAGAACACCTACGCCACGCTCAACATCGCCGAGGAGATCTTCCTGGCCGAGAGCGCGCACATGCCCTCGGAGGCCGACTTGGTCGACGTGCACCGGCGGCTGGCGCGATACCTGGCCGGCTAGGGCGCGTCAGGCGGCCAGCAGCCGCTCGACCTCGGAAACCAGATCCTTGAGGTGGAACGGCTTCGACAGCACCGAGGCATCCTTGGGCGCCTCGCTGTCGGGATTGAGCGCCACCGCGGCAAAGCCGGTGATGAACATCACCTTGAGATCGGGATCGAGTTCGGTGGCCCGCCGGGCCAGCTCGATGCCGTCCATCTCGGGCATCACGATGTCGGACAGCAGCAGCGAGAACGGCTCTTCGCGCAGCCTCTCATAGGCAGACTTGCCGTTGTCGAAGGACACCACCTCGTAGCCGGCGTTCTTGAGCGCCCGCGTCAGGAACTGGCGCATGTCGTTGTCGTCTTCTGCGAGCAGGATTCGCTTCATGTGACCCTCTGCGGCCCACGGCCGGGCGGCGACTCTATCGGTCGATGTTTAATGCATGTTTGCCGATACGCAACCGGGCGATCAATTCTCCACCCCTATCTCAGACTTATGGACATTCGGCCGCAGCGAAGGCAGACTGCCAGCAAGTTGCCAAGTGCTTCGCACCCAAGGAGCCCCGGTGCAGTCCGACTACTGGGACAAGCCTGCCTTCGAGACGATCCGCCCCCGCCGGCTCGTGGCGCCGCTGGTATTCAACTCGGCGCATTCCGGCCGCGACTACCCCGAACGCTTCCTCGGCATGACGCGGCTGGATCATCTGTCGATCCGCCAGTCCGAGGACGCCTGGGTCGACGAGCTGTTCGGCCGGGCGCCGCATCTGGGCTGCCCGCTGCTGCGGGCGCACTTCCCGCGCGCCTATCTCGACATCAACCGCGAGCCGTGGGAACTCGATCCCACCATGTTTGCCGAGCCGCTGTCGGACCGCTTCAACACCACCTCGCCGCGGGTCGCGGCGGGGCTGGGGACGCTGGCCCGCGTCGTCGCCGAGAACAAGCCGATCTACCGCGAGCGGCTGACCCTTGACGATGCGCGCATGCGCATCGAAGGCATCTACCAGCCCTATCACTCGACGTTGCAGAAGCTCCTGAGCGAATCGCTGAGCGCCTTCGGCGCAGCGGTGCTGATCGATTGCCACTCGATGCCGCGCCTGTCGCGCTCGGGGGACCGGCTGGCGCCCGACATCGTGCTGGGCGACCGCTACGGCACCACCTGCGCCAATTCGCTGGTCGACCTCGCCGAGATGGTGTTCTCCGGCGCCGGCCTGCGCGTCGCCCGCAACCGCCCCTATGCCGGCGGCTTCTGCACCCGCACTTACGGCCGGCCGCAGCACGGCGTCCATGCACTGCAGATCGAAGTCAGCCGCCACCTCTACATGAACGAGGTGACGCTGGAGAAGAACGAGGGCTTCGCCGCCATGCGGCAATTGATCGAGCGGCTGTTGATCGCCCTGATCAGCTATGATCCCAATGTGCTGCTTCCCGCCCCGCCGGCGGAGGAGAAGGCTGCCGCCGAGTAACAAAGAGACGTTTCGCCCGGGCCGCCGGCCAGAAAAAGGGCCGCCGAAGCGGCCCAGTCAAGGGAGGAACCGATGGCGGCGTCCCGATGTGCCCAAGTCGCGTGCAGAGATCGCGAACCGCCCGTCCATCATGCACTCTATCGGGTGAACTGATTTGCATCCGAGGGCAAGGTGCAGACAAGTCTTCACACAGGAAAAGCGCAGTCATTGTTGCAAAAATGAATCACAGAACTTGATGCCCATTGCAGTCCACTCTCCGCTTGTTGTGCGCAGGCACTTGGCCCGCCTCACGAATTCGTCACCGAAAGATCCCGTATGAGCGATACACATCTTGGCGGACTCGACCCCGCCCTGGTCCGCAAGACCCTGCTCGACGCCGCCGATGTCGCCGCCGCCATGACCCTGCCGCGGTTCCGCGCCAACGTCGCCGTCGACAACAAGTGGACCGAGGGCTTCGACCCCGTCACCGAGGCCGACCGCGAGGCCGAGCGCGTCATCCGCGAGATGATCGCCGGGCGCTTCCCCAGCCACGGGCTGATCGGCGAGGAGTGGGCCCCCAAGGAGGGCAACGGCCGCTTCGCCTGGATCATCGACCCGATCGACGGCACCCGCGCCTTCATCACCGGCGTGCCGGTCTGGGGCACGCTGGTGGGCCTGACCGTCGACGGGCGCGCCGCCGCCGGGCTGATGGCGCAGCCGTTCACCGGCGAGGTCTACCTCAGCCTCCCCGGCGAGGCGCACTACCACCGCGGCGCCGAGCGCCAGCAGCTGCGCACCAGCAAGGTGACCGTGCTGGCCGGGGCCAAGCTCACCACCACCTCGCCCGAGATGTTCGAGCAGAACGGCAGCAACTTCTCGTCCCAGTGGCAGGCGATCCGCAGCCGGGCGCTGACGGTGCGCTACGGGCTCGACTGCTACGGCTATTGCCTCCTGGCCGCCGGCCACATCGACCTGGTGGTCGAGGCCAACCTCAAGGACGTCGACATCACCCCGCTGATCCCGATCATCGAGAATGCCGGCGGCGTGGTCACCACCTGGGACGGCAAGCCGGCCGAGGCCGGCGGCAATGTCGTCGCCGCGGCGACGCCGGAACTGCATGCCGAGGCGCTGGCGGTGCTCAACAGCGTCAAATGATCGGAAGGAACTAGACTGTAGGCTCGGTGATGAAGGCGTCGAAGGCGGCGAACACCTGGCCGCGGATGGCGTCGTTCTCCATGAACAGCTCATGTCGCGCCGATGGTACTATGGTGTGCCGGCCGGTACGCATCCTGAGCCCCAGCTGCTCGGTGGCGTTGGTCGACACCACCCCGTCGCGGCCGGCCGCCAGCATCAGCACCGGGATCCTGATGCCGCCGGGAAAATCGTCGCGCGTCGCCCGGGCCATGGCCCGCATCGCCGCCGCCACCCAGCGCACCGTCGGCGCCCCGATCTCGAGGTCTGGCCGGGCTCGCAGGACATCGGCGCTGCGGGTGAAGCGCACCAGATCCGAGGTCACCGGGTTGCCGGGGAAGGCCATCTCCGAGGCCGGCTTGTCGGCCCGGCGGGCGATCGGCACCTGGCCCAGCCCGAGGAAGCTGAGGGTCTCGCAAACCGCCGCCATGCCAGCGGGGCCGAAGGGCTGCCCGTCCAGGCCAACCATCGGGGAGGAGAGGAAGATGCGCTCGAACATCATGCGGTCGCGGAACCCGGCGTAGAGCGACACCAGCCCGCCCATCGAATGGCCGACGAGGTAGTAGGGCGGCGGGCAATCGGGCAAAAGGATCGCGCCGTGGAAGCTCTTGAGGTCGGTCCAGTAGTCGTCGAAGGTTTCGACGTAGCCGAGCCGCCTGTTGGCGATCAGCCGCTCGGACCCGCCCTGCCCGCGCCAGTCGAAAGTGGCGACGGAAAAGCCGCGCATCTGGAAATCGCCGATGGTTTCGAAGTACTTCTCGATGAACTCGGTGCGCCCCTGCACCAGGCAGATGGTGCCCTTGGGCGGCCCGCCGGTCTTGGGGAAGGTGGCGTAGCGCAGCCGCACCTTGTCGCTGGTCTCGAAGAAGCCGCCGCGGGCGCCCGGGGGCACGGGATTGGACGGAACGCTGGCAAGGACCGGCACATCGGGAGCGGCGCTGTCGTTCATCGCGTTCCTTGAAGTTGAGTCTTGGAAACTAGATAGGCGGCCCAAAAAGGAAAAGCCAGCGATCCGCATGGAACGCTGGCTTTCCTTGAATGCCGCCGTGCGGGGGGCGGGTGACGGCGGCTCATTCGAGTTGTGCAGTCCTGCAGCAGACAGTCTGCACAGTCCCGCTTATAGGGGGTGGGATCTGAACCGCTCTTGAGAGGGGCGTTCATTTTCGGTTCATCGCGCCATCGCCCTCTGGGCCGGGGGAGAAGGGATCCTTTGCGAAGCCGAACCATGCCGCCCACGGCCCACCCCTTGAACATGAATCGGCCGCTCCTACATCATGGCTGTCCGCCGGGCAGGTCCGGGGATCGGGTCACCCGGGAGTGCCGCTCGCCGCCAGTCGGGAGCGTGCATGGGACACCCGCAAACACGTTGCTCATGCAGGAGAATGTGACATGCAGACCATCGACTTTTCCCCCTTCTATCGCTCGACCGTCGGCTTCGACCGGCTGTTCTCCCGCCTCGACAACCTCGTCGGGCAGGAGGCCAAGACCTATCCTCCGTACAACATCGAGCGGACGGGCGAGAATGCGTACCGCATCTCGATCGCCGTCGCCGGCTTCGCCGACAGCGACATCGCCATCGAGAGCAAGGAAAACAGCCTTGTGATCAAGGGCGCCAAGGCCCCCGAGACGGAAGAGAAATCCCGTGAGTTCCTGCATCGGGGCATTGCCGAGCGCGCCTTCGAGCTGCGCTTCCAGCTGGCCGAATATGTCGAGGTAACCGGCGCTGCGCTGGAGAACGGCCTGCTGCATATCGAGCTCAAGCGCGAGCTGCCCGAGAGCAAGAAGCCACGCCAGATCGCCATCAACGGCGGCGGCAAGACCATCGAAGACAAGTCGGTCAACTAGCCCTTCCGGTCACGAACGGCCTGGTTCGCCAGAGCTCTGCCGGACCGGGAGAACGGAAACGAGGGCGCAGTCCGCACGGACTGCGCCCTTTTTCGTTGGTGGTTACAGGGCGCCGCTGCGCCTGTGCGGCCTGTTTCCATCTGTTTCCTATTCCTAGCTGGCGATTTCCTACTCGGCGTGGCAAAAAAGTGGTTGCCGCCGCTTGCGAGCGGTTTGGAATTATGACAATCTAAGTTCGATAGGACAACACTGTTGTCCAAATCTGAGTGAGCGGCCGGTCTCCCCGGACACGTTTCACACGCCGACCCGGCTGGCCCGCGCTCGAATGCGGAAACGGATTGGTGGGGCGTAACAAGCCTGTATGAGCGGCCATTTGGATGCAGAGTCGCTCCCCATCGAATTGGATTGCGCCGCTCGTTTCGAGCCGTACATTGTACGACCCGGAACATAGGCGCGTCGAAAGGAACTGACAGCCTCCGGGGTGTCCCCGGAACCAAGACGACTGCGAACAGCGAGGAAGCGAAAATGGCTCAAGCACCGAACGGATCAATGCAGCATCCCGTGACGGACTTCGCTACCCGCAAACACTATGGCCCTGCAGCCTCCGGCCTGTTCGACCCGGCGCGCGAGAGCGACGCCTGCGGTGTCGGCTTCATTGTCAACCTGAAGAACAAGCCGAGCCGCAAGATCGTCCAGAACGGCCTGGCGATCCTGGAAAACCTCGAGCATCGCGGCGCCGTGGGCGCCGACCCGCTGATGGGCGACGGCGCCGGCATCATGGTGCAGATCCCGCACAAGTTCTTCGCGCGCGAAGCGGAGCGGCTCGGCTTCACCCTGCCTGCCAGGGGCGAGTACGCCGTCGGCTTCATCTTCATGCCGCAAGACGCCGAGCTGCGCGCCAAGATGGAGCGCGTGGTGGCCAAGGCCATCGAGGATGAAGGACATGTCCTGCTGGGCTGGCGCGACGTACCATCCGACAATTCCTGCCTCTCGAAGGCGCCCGAAATCGCCGCCACCGAGCCGTTCCACCGCCAGGTGTTCATCGGCCGCGGCGCGGGTGTTGCCGACGAGGACACGTTCGAGCGCAAGCTCTACATCCTGCGCAAGGTGATCTCGGCCAAGATCTACTCGGCCTATGCCGGCGAGCCGACGGACTTTTACGTCGTCTCGCTGAGCTGCCGCACGCTGGTCTACAAGGGCATGTTCCTGTCGTTCCAGCTGGGCGCCTACTACAAGGACCTGCACGACGCCGATTTCGAGTCGGCGCTGGCGCTGGTGCACCAGCGCTTCTCGACCAACACCTTCCCCAGCTGGCGGCTGGCCCACCCCTACCGCTTCGTCTGCCACAACGGCGAAATCAACACCGTGCGCGGCAACGTCAACTGGATGGCCGCGCGCCAGGCGTCGGTTTCCTCGCCGCTGTTCGGCGGCGACATTCAGAAGCTCTGGCCGATCTCCTATCCCGGGCAGTCGGACACCGCCTGCTTCGACAACGCGCTCGAGTTCCTGCTGCGCGGGGGGTACTCGCTCCCCCATGCTGCAATGATGCTGATCCCCGAAGCCTGGGCCGGCAACCCGCTGATGGATGAGGACCGGCGCGCCTTCTACGAGTATCACGCCGCACTGATGGAGCCGTGGGACGGCCCTGCCGCCATGTGCTTTTCGGACGGCATCCATATCGGCGCCACGCTGGACCGCAACGGCCTGCGGCCGGCGCGCTACCTCGTTACCGACGAGGACGAGGTCATCATGGCCTCGGAGGCCGGCGTACTGCCCGTCGACGACAAGAAGATCGTCAAGAAGTGGCGGCTGCAGCCGGGCAAGATGCTGCTCATCGACCTGAAGCAGGGCCGCATCGTTTCCGACGAGGAGATCAAGGCAGAGCTGGCGACGGCGCACCCCTACAAGCAGTGGCTGGGCCGCACCCAGATCGTGCTCGAGGACCTGCCGGCCGTGCCGCACCAGGACCACGCGAACGGCATCCCGCTGCTCGACCGCCAGCAGGCCTTCGGCTACACCCAGGAAGACCTGAAGCTGCTGCTCACGCCGATGGCAACGACCGGCCAGGAAGCGGTCGGCTCGATGGGCACCGACACGCCGATCTCGGCGCTCTCGGACAAGTCCAAGCTGCTCTATACCTATTTCAAGCAGAACTTCGCCCAGGTCACCAACCCGCCGATCGACTCGATCCGCGAGGAGCTGGTGATGAGCCTGGTCTCGTTCATCGGGCCGCGGCCGAACGTGCTCGACCTGAGCGGCGGCAGCAGGCGGCAGCGGCTCGAGGTGCGCCAGCCGATCCTTTCCAACGAGGACCTGGAGAAGATCCGCGCCATCGGCGGCATGGCCGACAACCCGTTCCGCTCCAAGACCCTCGACATCACCTACCCGGCGAGCGAGGGCGCCGCGGGCATGGAGGTTGCGCTCGACCGGCTGTTCGCCGACGCCGAGATGGCCGTGCATGCGGGCGACAACATCATCATCCTCTCGGACCGGGCGATGAGCCGCGACCGCGTGGCGATCCCGGCACTGCTGGCGACCGCGGGCGTCCACCATCACCTGATCCGCAAGGGGCTGCGGACCTCGGTCGGCCTCGTCGTCGAGACCGGCGAAGCGCGCGAAATCCACCATTTCTGCGCTCTCGCCGGCTATGGCGCCGAAGCCATCAACCCCTACCTCGCCTTCGAGACGCTCGCGGCGATGAAGCAGGACTTCCCCGAAGAAGTCGACGCGCACGAGGTCATCTACCGCTACATCAAGGCCATCGGTAAGGGGATCCTCAAGGTCACCGCCAAGATGGGCATCTCGACCTACCAGTCCTATTGCGGCGCGCAGATCTTCGACGCCG
>Ga0299912_10005005_pt1 | contig 10869 bp, 10 predicted proteins | sample RVTome_2_FD_207667 | JGI IMG/M metagenome (GOLD analysis project Ga0299912, IMG submission 207667) | Soil microbial communities from uranium-contaminated site in the Upper Colorado River Basin, Wyoming, United States - RVT95D214 (version 2) ... | reverse complement strand
ACCATCTCGGCGGGATCAGACAGTGGCGCCACGACAAACGCCGGCGGCTATTACACCCTCACCGGTTTGATCTCTGGCACGTACACACTCACGCCTACCAAGAGTGGTTACACATTCTCGCCAGCCACGCGTACGGTAGCTCTGCCGCCCAATGCGACGGGGCAAAATTTCACTGCCACATTCCATCTCTTTGAGGACATTGGCGCAGGACTGACAGACGTTTACCGTAGCTCCGTGGCCTGGGGCGACTATGACAGCGACGGCGACCTGGATATCCTGCTGACAGGCACACTCGATGAAGGTTTGACGCGTGTTGCCAAAATCTACCGGAATGATGGGGCCGGGGTCTTCACCGACATCAACGCTGGCCTAACCGGTGTTTGGAATAGCGCAGTGGCGTGGGGCGACTATGACAACGACGGCGACCTGGACATCCTGCTCACAGGCTCTGGTTCAGATTCTATGGTTGCCCAAGTTTATCAGAATGATGGAGGCGACATCTTTACTGATATCAACGCGGGGCTAACAGGAGTATCCAGCAGCACTAGTTATTCCGCCGCTTGGGGCGATTACGACAACGACGGCGACCTGGACATCCTGTTGAACGGCTGTACCAGCTTGTCAGGGTGTAGTACGGGGGGCTTGGTCACCAAAATTTATCGGAATGACGGCGGCGGCATCTTTACTGACATCAACGCGGGATTGCCGGGCATCTATGGAGCCACAGCCTGGGGCGACTATGACAACGATGGCGACCTGGATATCCTGTTGCATGGTTGTACAGCTACCTGGTGCGCCACTGCCATTGCCAAAGTCTATCGGAATGATGGGGATGGCATCTTTACTGACATCAATGCCGGCCTACCGGGAATCGAAGGGATCGCCGCCTGGGGCGATTACGACAACGATGGCGACCTGGATATCTTGATGGCGGGTGCTTATCAAGCGGCCAGGGTTTACCGGAATGACGGGAACGGCGTCTTTACCGACATCGGCGCCGCGCTGACGCCGATTCAATACAGTTCCGCGGCCTGGGGTGACTATGATAACGATGGTGATTTAGATATCCTGTTGACTGGTTGGAAGAGTTCGTTCATGCCAATCACTAAGGTCTACCGGAATGATGGGAACGGTGTCTTTACCGATATTGGTGACATGTTGACAGGAGTCGCCTTCAGTTCAGTAGCTTGGGGCGACTATGATAACGACGGCGACCTGGATATTCTGCTGACCGGCGATACCGGTTCGGGTCATATCGCCAAGATCTACCGAAACAACACCACCACTGCCAACACTGTTCCATCTGCGCCATCCGGCCTGATGGCCTCGACGACAGGCACAAACGTTGCGTTCAATTGGAACACGGCCAACGATTCGCAAACCGTGTCCCGCACGCTGACCTACAACCTGCGTGTGGGCAGAACGCTCGGCGGGATGCAAGTTGCCTCGCCCATGGCCAACACCAGCACCGGCTATCGCCGCGTGCCCCAATTGGGCAACGCCAATCACGGCCTCACTGCCACGCTCAATCTGCCCCCTGGCACATATTACTGGAGTGTGCAGGCGATTGACACGGCCTTTGCCGGCTCGCCCTTTGCCAGTGAAAGCAGTTTTACCATCGGCGGCGTGGTTGCTTACTCTGTCTCCGGCCGCGTGACAGATGTCAGCAGCAACCCCATCTCTGGCGTGACTGTTTCGGCTGGCACAGCAGGCAGTACCACCACCAACGCAAGCGGGCGCTACACTATCACCAATCTCATCACCGGCACGTACACAATCACACCCGCCAAGAGCGGCTACACGTTCTCGCCTGCTTTCCGCACGGTAGCCCTGCCACCCAATGCAACCGGGCAGGATTTTCTGGCGATCCCTGGCACTCAAGGTGGACTTAGTGTGACGACGGACATTTCGGGCCAACTCTGGATTGAGAACGATTTTTATCGGATCGAACTGACCAATGCTAGCTCGTTTGTCGTCAAGACCGGCGTAGGCCCGAGGGAATGGCGAATCTTTAGCCCCTGCGCTTCCGGCGGAGGCGGGATGGGAATCCTTGCAAACACCCAGGATCACCAAGCAATAGGGTTGTGGAAACATCTATATGCGTGCATGTCACCCGAGTCAGTCACCGTTCTACAACAGACCCCTGCGGCAGCTACTGTCCGAGTCGTCGTTTCCAATACTGCCCCTGTTGGCACAGTGCGTGTCGCCAGCACTTTCATTTTCCGTGCCGATTCTCCCGCCATTCGGGTGGAGTCGGAGGTATTGAGTAGTACTGTGTCGTCTCCTGTTGTGACCCTTGTTCACTCGTTCTCCCTTGGTGCAGGCGGGGACACCGCAAATGATTGGTATACCTGGGCCGGTGGGACGCCGACTGCCTTCCCGTATTCGGGTTGGCGCACCTTCTATGCAAGCAACTTTACACCACTTACTGACGGCTATATCCACCTGAGCGTATATGACTCCGCCGTGCAACAGGGAATGGCCCTCGTCACCAAATTGGGCGACACATCAGATTTATGCACAGACATCTGCTATGGCCGCGCCACAGTCGAGGGAGAAATCTACGGTTGGAAACCTCACTTTGAGGTCAATATGACGGCCAGTCAGCGGACGAGTTTCTACATCTACCTGTTCACCGTCGGCTCAGGCAACCCTATAGCGCCGGTCGAGTCTTTTATCAACTCGCTTGTGTCCGGATTCTCGGTCTCTGGCCGCGTGACAGATGTCAGCAGCAATCTCATCTCTGGCGTGACCGTCTCGGCGGGTTCTGGTGGCAACGCTACCACTAGCGCCAGCGGCTATTACACCATAACCAACCTCATTGCCGGCACGTACACCCTTACACCCACCAAGAGTGGCTACACTTTCTCGCCGCCCACGCGCATGGTAGCCCTGCCGCCCAGCGCAACAGGCCAGGATTTTACCGGCACAGCGTTCACCCAGCCGTCGCAGATCTTTGTGCCGCTAGTAATGCGTGGCCATGTCTCTGCGCCTGACCTGGTGGTGAATGACTTGGTCGTCACGAGCGGAAGTGTGCAGGTCGTTATCCAGAACAGGGGCACGGCACCGGTCAAGGACGAGTTCTGGGTGGATGTGTATGTTGCGCCGCGGACTGCGCCGACGGGTGTCAACCAGACGTGGCAGCAACTCGGTACCCAGGGCCTCGCATGGGGTGTGACCGCCGAGGCTTTGCCGGCGCTGGTGCCGGGCGGTGCGCTCACGCTCACCGTAGGCGACGCCTACTACTGGCCGGGTCTGAGCCAGGTCGCCTGGCCGCTGGTGGTGGGCACGCCCGTCTACGCGCAGGTGGATTCGGCTGATGCGGACACCACCTACGGCGCGGTGTTGGAGACTCACGAGATAACTGGCGATAGATACAACAATATCCTCGGACCGATCTATTCGACGCCCACACCGACACCGACCAGCACCAATACGCCGACGCCGACCATCACGCCCACGCCGACCAGGACACCGACGCCGACCAAGACGCCGATCATCCAATGCACCCCTCCGTACTGCCCCAACGGCAGGCTGGTGTGCGGCAACCCTAACGGCTGCCCCGGCGGGTGTGGCACCATTTGCCAGACATACACGCCCACACCAACACCCACCGATACGCCTGTGCCGACAGAAACGCCAACATCGACGCCAACCAACACGCCGACGCCGACAGATACACCAACACCGACTCATACACCGACGGACACGCCAACGCCAACCGATATGCCGACACACGCCGACACCGACGCCGCACAGCAGGGATCAATCCGCATGTTGCTGGCCGAGCTATCCCAGCATCCGACATTCGCGCCATCACCTGGGATCGAACGAGTGACCGTCTGGCCGCCGTATCGCTCAATGCGAACAACTTGGGGCCGGTGCGTGTGCTGATCGTTTCGCGCGACGGCGAGGTGCAGCATACCGCCGAAGTGGCCCCGCGTGACGCGACCGATCCGCCGCAGTGGACGCCCGCGCCGCCTGGCGGCGGCACAAGTGGCAAAATCGTCTTTGTGCAGACCTACCCCATGGACGGCCGGCGCATCCTCACGGTGAATGCCGACACCGGCCAAGTGCTCGACCTGAGCCGCGAGCATTGGGACGCCTACTTTGCGCTCAGTCCTGACGGCAAGAGCGTGCTGCTCAACAACGGACGCGGCGGGTTCTGGCTCGCACCGGTCATTCGATGACCTCGATGCCAGGAGATAATTGCTATGAAACTGGTGATTCGCCCAGTCCGACCCGACGATGCCGCAGCCATTGTCCGTATCCTCAACCCCATCATCGAAGCTGGCGTCTACACTGTATTGGATACGCCACTCACCGTCGAGTACGAAAGAGACTATATCGCCAGCTTTCCCCAGCGTGGGATCTTTCATGTAGCAGAAGATCAGGATCAGAGGGTAGTCGGGTTCGAAAGTGGCGAGCCTTACGCTACCTACACACACGCATTCGATCACGTGGTCGTCATCGGCACGTTCGTGGACCTGAAAGAACGCCGGCGGGGTATTGGCACATACCTCTTCGAAGCAACGCTTGAAGCCGCAAACTGCAAGGGATACGAGAAGATATTCACCTTTGTGCGATCTGACAATGTGGCATCTTTGATGTTTTACTTCAGGCTCGGCTTTCGCATCATCGGAACAGCGCAAAAGCAAGCCAAGCTCAATGGCAAGTACATAGACGAGATCCTCATCGAAAGGTTTTTGTGACCGCAACATTCAAGGGACGGCATGTCAATCCTCAGACGCATCATCAAGATCCTGATACCATTAGCGGCGCTGGGTTTGATCGCAGGGGCAGCGGGATTCGCCCACATCCTGGTTCAGCGGAACAGGATTGTCGCCTTGCCTGACCCGACCGGGCCGTATGCCGTCGGTCGAGTCGAAAAGTTGAGTTCGAGTCGCACTAATTCGTTCCATCCCCGATGCGTTGACGTGTTTGCTGTCACCACCCCAACTCCTCGTTCGTCATACTTGGTAGAATCACGCAGGCGGATTTGATCTGCGCCTCAAAAGACAAGGAGACAAAATGGAAAATAAAACCTCTGTGCCTCAAGCTCAACCGGCCCAATCTGGTCGCGGCATTGACGTGTTGTTCAAACTGGCCGTGATCTTCCTCGGCGCGTTCATCCTGGTGGTCACGCTGCTCGTGGTGGGCCGCCTGGCGATCTACAAGATTCACCCTTATGAGCGCGGGCTGCATCTGCGCGGCGGCATGTACCTGGGCACCGACCAGCCCGGCTGGCACGCGCAAATCCCGTTCTGGGACACCGTCATCATCGTCAAGGTCAACGAGCGGCTGGGCTATGTGGATCAAATCGCCGCCAACACCGCCGACGATCTTTCGATGGTCGTCAGCTTGCAGTTCACCTACCGCGTGACCGAGCCGGCCCGCTTCGCGCTCGACGTGGACGACCCGGAGCGCATCCTGTTCGAGTTCGTGCAAGGCCGGTTGCGCGACGTCGTCAACACCAAGACCATGGCCGACATGATGCACAGCCGCGCCGGCTTTAACGACGAGATTCTGGCCCAACTCCGCACCAAAGAGGCGCAGTACGGCGTGCAGTTTGTGACGGTGCAAATTCAGAGTGCTACGCCGCCGGAAGAAGTCGTCAAGGCTATCAAGGATCGCATGGTGGCACAACAACGGAAAGAACAGGCCGACGCCGAGGCCGCCCAGATGCGCACTCAGGCCGACGCCACGTATTACGCCGCGCAAAAGACAGCCGACGCGCAGGCGTATCAGATCAAGCAAATCTCCGCCGCGCAGCAGGACTCGATCCGCATGTTGCTGGCCGAGCTTGCGCAGCATCCCACCATCGCCGCCAAATACCTGGATTACATGACGGCCCAGGAACTCAAGTCGAACAGCAAGTGGGTCATCGGCAGTGGAGGCAATCCGATCCTCGACCTGCGCGGTGACGCAACAGCGCCCACACCATCGCAAAAATGACGAAGGACGGACGACGAAAGCAACTTTCATTGGTCGTTCGTCTTTCGTCCAAAGCCGAGGTGATGCATGAATAAACGATGGATTATGCTGCTGCTGGCGCTGACGTTCGGCGCATTCCTGGCCGCAGGCGTCTTGGTGGCTTCTGCGGCGTGGGAGCCGCAAGGCCAGGACGCGCTGATCGTCAACCGCATCTATGCTTACCGCGGGTGGCAAAGCACCGGTATCCAGTTGCACACGGGAGACGGGTATACCATCCGCGCTGAAGGCACATGGTTATATTCGCCCTTTGCCGGCCCCAACGGGCCGGAAGGCCATCGCCGCTTCCTCGCGCCGAACTTTTACCCGCTGCCGAACGTGGGCGGCGGGGCACTCATCGGGCGGGTCGGCGAAGACGACCGACCGTTCTACGTGGGCAGAGGTATGTCGGGCCGAGTGGAACGCAATGGCTTGCTTTACCTGCGGATTGACGACGACCTCCTGGGTGACAACGCCGGTAATGTCACGATTCAAGTGACGGTGACGTCACCCACGCCCACAAAGTAAAATAGACCTGCGAGGTTGGGCGGCACAGTACGACCCAATGATCAATGTCGTTAAGTTAAGGCTGGAGTCGAGCCTTTAGGCGGGCCGAATCCGGCTGAAGCCTTGACTCCAGGACGCTAACTAAATGACATTGACCCAATGATTCAACCTTTCTCAGAGGAGGATATATATGGTTAGAGCAAAAACAGAAACCCTTATTTTCGCTCTGCTGCTGGGCGTCCTGATTTCTTTAGAACTCTTATGCGCCGTGCTTGCCTACGAGAGTATTGGTGCAATCATCAGTCGCCTGTATGCCATCGGTATCGTCGGTCTCAGCCTGCTGTTTATCGTGCTGGCTTTTCGCTATCGCGTTGCTGCTACGCTCGGTGCAGTGGCGCTGGCGCTACTCATCATCCCCTATCAAGTTGTGCTCGGACATCGCCTGCTGAGGGTGCAGGCCGAAGCGACTCGCATCGTGTCGTATGCTTACGAACAGCGGGTTCAGAGTGGGGTATTTCCGTCCGACTTATCGGGCTATGCATTTCACGATTCGGAGATGAAGGACTATATCCAGAGTTACCAACTTGACGCGGTGGGAGGGCGATTCACAGTATACTATCGGGTTGGCACCGAGGCGACCTCGCACTGGTATTCTTCAACAGAAGGCTGGGGATACTACCCAGACTGAGTGCGTACTACAAACCGGCAGCCGCCCAACCCCGCGTTGGCCTGAGACCTCGCAGGTCTGCTCCAGGTTGTTGATATCCCCGAAATATTCTCTGCAACCTCAGGCCTCCACCTGCATCTAAACAAGTGAAAATCAAAAGCAAAGGTTTAGGAGGCTAAAATGTTCAAGCAAAATGTCGGTAGGATGGATCGCGTGCTGCGCATCGCGCTGGGTATCGCCATGGCCGCCATCGGGTTGTTCGTGCTCAAGGGAACGACAGGCGCCGTCCTCGGCATCATCGGGCTGATCCCGCTCGCCACAGGGCTGGTCGGCTTTTGCCCGCTCTACTTGCCTTAAGTTCAGCACGAACAAGCAGCTATGATACAATAGGCGGCACACTGAACACACGGAGGTCGTCATGACAGCGCCCAAAGATGCCCATGTCATCTGGCAAAACGGGCTGGCGTTTGAAGGAACCGCCGGCAGCGGTTTTTCAGTTCGGCTGGACACGCCGCCGGATGAAGGCGGCGGCAGTGGGTTTAGCCCAATGGAATTGGTGCTGGTGGGCTTGGCGAGCTGCACTGCCATGGACGTGATCTCGATCCTGAAAAAGAAGCGGCAGGACGTGACCGGCTTTGAGGTGCGCGCCCACGGCTTGCGCGCCGACGATCATCCCAAGGTATTCACCGACATCACGCTCGAATACGTCGTGCGCGGCCACAACATTGACCCCAAGGCCGTGGAACGTTCCATCGAGCTGTCGGAGAACAAGTACTGCTCGGTGATGGGGACGCTGAAAAAGGCGGCTAACATTTCCACGACCTATCGTGTCGAAGGGGCCGAATGACCGACGAAGAACAAAGCAGGCGCATGGATATACAGGCTCGGATTCTTCGGCAGAGATAAATCCTGGACAATGCTGTTGTAAAAGTTCTCGCGGTAATCATCCGCCAGGAATAGGGTATGCGGGCCTAACATTTCGTAAGGCTGGTCCACTCCCCAGAAAAAACTGATCGTCGAACAGGAAAAGCGCTTGCGGGCCAATTGATCGGTGAAGCCATCCTTTGGCAGCAAATCCCGATACACATAAGGCAAGTCGGCATTGGCGAGGATCGCATCCGCATCCAGGCGATGACCATCCGCGAGGATCACCCCGCGGGCATAGGTTCCATTCACATCAATGCGCTCCACGGTCGCATCGAACACAAACTCCACTCCCGCCCGATGGGCAATGTCCATGAGCGCTTCCACCACTAGCGCCCCACGTGGGCATCCTCGACCGGTTAGCCGACCGGCTGATGGCTCGTCCCGCCGCATCCGTCCTCTACGGGCAATGGCAAACCAACCTGACCGCTTTGCCCCCCTATCAGCGCAGCCTCAAAGAAGTGTTCTACACTGTTTTTGTGTCTGGCTCGGTCGCCAGAGGACTGATGGACTTGCACGCCGCTGGCGATGGGACGCATCTCCGCACCTGGGCCAACGCCCACGGTCACACATTGTGCCAGTGTGACAACCGCAACAAGCCCCACGCTGAACACTGTGACTGTTTACGGCGTTTCCACGACCCACTCGCCTCGTGGGGCTGGGACTCGTACCGCGAGTGCTACGTCTATGGGCACGGCCTGTATGAACTCACCGCCTACTCCCTCCAACACACCTGCCAGTTGCCGCTCGTCATCAACGTCCTCGACAACCATCGCCACGATTCAGTGGCGTATCTCGCCGCCACCCACGAGGCGGTGGACCTGCTCGGCTTTCACCTCGCCACGGCCTCCTTGGACAAAGCGCATGATGCGCTCGCGCTCTATCGCCTCGGTGTGGAGTACTGGCACCTCGACTCGGTCATCCCACTCAATGAACGCAACACGGGTCACTTCCAATTTGCGCCCCCGCTCCGCGTGACCGAAGACGGTGTTCCGATCTGCCTGGCGGAACAGCCGATGCTGTACCAGGGCTATTGTGCCAAGCGGATGCGCCTCAAGTGGCGCTGCCCGCTCGCGGCGAAAGGCCAGCCACTGGCGACCTGTCCCCACTTTGCCCACGAATGTTCGGACTCACCCTATGGGCGCACGGTCTATACCTATCCCCGCCAGAACTATCGCTTGCCGAAGGTCACCTTTGCGGCGTGGCTCGCCTCTCTGGGAATTGCACGCCGACCATCGCTCGTGCGCTGAACGTTCCATCAAACGCAAGAAGCTCGATTATGGTCTTGACCACGCCCGCCTCGCCGGGCGACAACGCTGGTTCTTTTACGTGATGCTCGCCGCCATGTGTCAGCACCTCGACGCCTGGGCGCAGCACGCCAGAACCCACGACTAAACACCCCGGCCTTTGCCGGACCGCACAGCAGCCTCTCGGCTGACTGTGCTCCCTCACGCTCCGTGCCAACTCCTGCGCATCGCTCGGCCCTCCTTGGCGCATTTTCTCCCTGGGGGTGAATCGTCGCGCATCTGTCTGCTCCTCTTTTCAGCGCCCTTGCTCGTCAAGTGCGTTCAGAACCCCGGGTTTCCGAGAGGACTCACAGGGAGAGGGGAGAAAGCAACGGCGCGAAAGAGCAGATAAAAGTAGCGGAAGGCATAGCCAGGGTCAGGGCTGGCAAGGGTCTCTTCGAGGTCAATCTCGTAATAGTTGGTGGCGCGCGAGTGGGCGCGGCGGCAGTACAGCCGCCACGTCTTGCCGTTGGTGACGATGGCCCAATCGGGCGCGTCGTCGCGTTCCAGCAAACTCACCACGAGAGTGCCAGGGTTTTCGTCGGGCGTCTTGGCATCGCGCGTTTCATTCTTCCAAACCAGGTCGGATACCTCGCGGCTTGCCGCGATCAGCTTTTCCGAAGGGTTTTGATACCGCGCGGCTTGCCGCGCGGGTAGTTCATCGCGCCCGTCGAGATTGCGATCCCACACATAGGCGTTGCAGTACGCCACCGGCTTGGACTGACCCGACGCAGAGGAAAGCAAATAGTCTGGCTCGGCAGCATCACTGCTACTCGACTTGCCGTGCTTCTGCGTGAATCCCAGCGCCGTGAGCGCCGGTTCGAGCAACTGGCTGCGCGCGGTGGTTTCATCTTTGCCGCTCACCCTCTGGCGCACATCGGCCATGAGGCCCTGGAATGTCCGCAAGACCGGCGCGGCGCGCTCGGCTTCGGCCCATTCCGGCGTGTCCCTCAAACGCTCGTTGAGATAGTAATCGGAAAACAGCGCGCGATTGTTGAACAGCGGCTCTGACCACTCGGCCACGCCATACGCCGAGCGCAGCTTGTCAAGCTGATAGTACACGTCAATCTCGGTATACGAAAATCGCCGCAGGACACGCAACACAATCGGGCTGGGATTGCGGCGGTCAATCGTCAGCACGCGCGGGTGCAGATAGGCTTGTACGGTGCTCAGGCCACTCTGTTTGGACGTGGGTCGCACCAAGTCCATCAGCACAAAATCAATGCGCTCGTAATCGGCAGTCAGCACCAGCATAAAGTTGCCGGCTCGATTGCGCAGCGCGCGGGCAAGCATTTGCGTTAGCGCAACGGTGACGCGCTTCATCTCGATCAGGTAGACTCAGTAGATCCGATTTTAGTCTTGTGACCGATCGGCCAGCTTGACAAGACGGGCTTGCCCGAACCTGGTAAGATTGTCAGTGTGACCCAACAATCCCAGGAGGACAAACCCATGGCTAATGATACGCCGAAGTTGACGGATCGGGAAGTGCTGCAACGTGCCCACACCTTGCTGGCC
>Ga0299912_10005004_pt1 | contig 10872 bp, 21 predicted proteins | sample RVTome_2_FD_207667 | JGI IMG/M metagenome (GOLD analysis project Ga0299912, IMG submission 207667) | Soil microbial communities from uranium-contaminated site in the Upper Colorado River Basin, Wyoming, United States - RVT95D214 (version 2) ... | reverse complement strand
TCCTCATGTAAATCCCTGCCTATACCATGGCCTACAAAAGCCCTTACCACAGAAAACCCATTTGACTCAATATGCCTCTGAATAGAACATGAGATATCAGACACCCTATTGTCTGGCCTTGCATTCTCTATCCCTATATAAAGGGATTCTTCTGTAACCCTGAGTAACCTTTCTGCATCCGGGTATATTTCCCCCACAGGAAATGTATAAGCAGCATCTCCGTAAAAACCATCTTTATAAACACCAAGGTCTATACTCACGATATCGCCTTCTTTCAACACCCTGTCAGATGGTATGCCATGAATAATCTCATTATTCACGGACGTACATATGCTCGCAGGGTATCCCCTATATCCCTTAAATGCAGGGACTGCATTATTTGCCCTTATATAGGCATCCGCAAAATTCTCGATTTCCTCTGTTGTAATACCTGGTTTAACCAAGGTTTTTATGGCATCAAGCGTTTTGGCAACAATACTGCATGACTGAGTCATATTTTTTATCTCGTCTGAAGACTTCAAAATAATCATGTATCCAGAAATTTAGCACGTTGCATTCTGAATCTTATCCTCTCCTGCCCTTTAGTCTACCTTTTTTCAGAAAGCCCTCGTATGAACGAGTAATCAAGTGCGACTCTATCTGAGAAACTGTATCAAGGGCAACACCTACTGCAATAAGGAGAGAAGTACCTCCAAAATAAAAAGGCACATTAAACCTTGATATTAGAATCTCAGGAATAATGCATACAACAGCAAGATAGATTGCACCTACAAATGTTAGTCTTGACAGCACCTTGTAAATATATTCAGAGGTCTTCTGGCCAGGTCTTATACCAGGGATATATCCCCCGTACTTCTTGAGATTATCTGCAATATCAACAGGGTTAAAGATAATAGCAGTATAAAAATAGGCAAAGAAGAAGATCATCCCGACATAAAGCATAGTATAAAAGATCGTCCCCGGAGACAATTGTTTGGCAATCGCCTGTACCCATGGTATTGCAATAAAACCTGCCACTGTTGCAGGAAACATTATGATTGAGGATGCAAATATTGGAGGGATGACCCCAGAGGTATTTACTTTTAACGGCAAGTGAGTAGACTGGCCCCCATAAACCTTACGGCCTACAACCCTTTTTGCATACTGCACGGGAATCTTCCTCTGTCCTCTCTCCATATATATTATTGCACCAACAACAGCCACCATCATCACGATAAGTAAAATAACAAAAAATATAGAGAGTTCGCCTGCTTGCACCAATCTGATTGTACTTACCACAGCATTGGGAAATCTTGCGACAATTCCGGCAAATATTATTAGTGATATACCATTACCTATACCCCTTTCAGTAATCTGTTCTCCAAGCCACATTATAAAAGCTGTCCCTGATGTAAGAGTAATCATAGTTAGTATTCTGAACGACCAGCCTGGGTTCAGAACAAACGCCCCTCCCTTCATACCCTCAAGTCCTGCTGCAATGCCAAAGGACTGAATTGCAGCGATAACAACTGTCCCATATCTTGTATATCTTACAATCTTTTTCCTGCCTGCTTCCCCTTCCTTCGCAAGCTTACCAATAGCAGGAATTACGACTGTAAGCAGCTGAAGAATAATAGATGCACTTATATAAGGCATTATACCAAGGGCAAAAATAGCTACCCTTGATAAAGCCCCACCTGAAAACATATCAAAAAAGCCCATAAGTGCCCCGATGTTTCCAGCAAGATACTTGCTCAATTCTTCCCCATTAATCCCAGGCGTGGGGATATGAGCACCTATCCTGTATACAGCGAGGAGGGCCAGGGTAAAAAAGACTCTGTTCTTAAGCTCTGGTATCTTAAATATATTCTGAAAGTTTGAGAGAACACCCATATGAATTAAATTATTTCAGCCTTACCGCCTGCTGCAGCTATTTTGGCTAATGCAGAAGCACTGAATGCATCTGCCTTTATCGTTAATGGCCCCTGGATCTCACCATCACCAAGGACCTTGATGCCATCTTTTAAATCTTTTATAATGCCTCTTTCAAAAAGGACTTCAGGTGTTATGATATCTAACCCTTCTATCTTGCTAATATTTTTAAGATTTATGGCTGCATACTCTATTTTAAAGTGGTTTTTAAATCCTCTTTTAGGAAGCCTCCGCTGTAGAGGCATCTGCCCACCTTCAAAGCCAGGACCTTTTGGACCCCCAGAACGAGCCTTTTGCCCTTTATGTCCCTTGCACGAAGTCTTCCCATGCCCTGAGCCTATACCGCGGCCCACTCTTTTATTTTTTTTCTTGCTTCCTTCAGCTGGCTTTAAATCCTCTATCTTCATGATACCTCCTGAGGTTCTTCTTCAACCTTGCCTCTGAGTCTCATGACAGAAGCAGGATCCTTAAGACTTGATAGTCCATTAAGGGTTGCCTTAACTGAATTGAAAGGATTATGGCTGCGGAGAGATTTTGCAACAACATTCTGAACCCCTCCCACTTCTAAGAGTGCCCTGACAGCACCTCCTGCAATAATACCCGTGCCTTTCACTGCAGGGTTTATAACCACTGTTCCTGAGCCAAATTTTCCAATAACCCTGTGTGGTATTGTCTTATCCTTTATAGGGAATCTTAAAAGGGATTTTTTTGCCTGTTCTATCGCCTTTCTAATTGCCTCAGGAACCTCTACTGCCTTTCCCTTTCCAACGCCAACAGTACCCTCACCATCTCCAACAACAACAAGGGCGGTGAAGGAAAACCTCCTTCCACCTTTAACAACTTTTGCTACCCTGTTTATAAATACTACCTTATCTTTTAGATTTAGTTCCTCCGGATCAATCTTCCCCACATAACCTCCATAACAACAGTTTTTAGCCATTAGTTGTTAGTTATTAGAAATTAAAAAACTAACAACTTAAAACTGATAACAGCTATAATTCCAGTCCTGCTTCCCTGGCAGCCTCAGCCAATGCTTTAATGCTTCCATGATAAAGATATCCACCCCTATCAAAAACAAGCTTCTTTATACCCTTTTCTAAAGCCCTTCTTGCTATAAGCTCACCAACAAGTTTTGCTGTCTGATTATTTCCTTTATGGGACTTATCGCTTTTAAATTCTTTATCCAAACTTGATGCAGTTACAATAGTATGTCCTTCAAGGTCATCTATAATCTGGGCATATATGTGATTCAGACTCCTATAAACAGACAACCTCAACCTGTCAGGAGTTCCTGAGACCTTTTTCCTTATCCGTTTGTGTCGTCTCTGCATGCCCTCTTTTCTACTCTCTGTCAAAACAACCTCCAAATTCAGTTATTAGTTATTAGCTCTTGGTTCTTAGTTTCTAAAACTAACAGCTAAGAGCTAAAAGCTATTTCTTCCCTGCCTTGCCAACCTTCAATTTAAGCCTTTCGCCTGAATATCTAATACCCTTCCCTTTATAAGCATCTGGAAATCTAAGCGCTTTCAAGCTTGCGGCAACTTGTCCAAGTTTCTGTTTATCAATCCCAATAAGTGTTATTTTAATTTGTTTGGCATCAACTGATGCCTTAATACCTTCCGGCAATTGAAACTCCACAGGATGTGAATAACCAAGTGCAAAAACGAGCTTATTACCAACCACCTGCATTTTATAACCAACACCTACTATATCGAGAACTTTTTGGTAACCTTGAGAAATCCCTGTAACCATATTAGATATGATGCTTCGTGTAAGGCCATGAAGTGACTTCTCAACCTTTGAATCACCTGCCCTCTCTACCGATATACTACTGCCGTTAACTGAAACCTTAATTCCATCTGGATAGCTCCAGTTCAGTTCTCCTTTGGGACCTTTAACCTTTATCATTCCATCTTTTATCTCTACAACAAGTTCCTCAGGTATTTCTATTGGCTTTTTACCAATCCGTGACATCTCTAATTAGTCTCCTTTACCACACATAACAGATAACTTCTCCACCAACAACTTCACGCCGACAAACCTTATCACTTAATATTCCTTTTGACGTTGTCAGGATTGCAATTCCAAGACCACCCATTACCCGTGGGATCCCTTTACTGTCCACATAGACCCTGCGGCCAGGCTTGCTTATTCTCTTCAATCCTGATATGACGCTCTCATTATCTAAATATTTCGGGATTACCCTCAGGATACCCTGTTTTCTATCCTTCAATATTTTATAGGCCCTTATAAAGCCTTCCTCTTTTAATATCTTTGCAATCTCTAATTTCATCTTAGAAATAGGTATATCGACCTTCTCTGCCTTAATATGCGCAGCATTTCTTATCCTTGTTAACATATCTGCAATTGGATCAGTCAGCATTAAACCTCCCTGCGTGTCATATAGACTACCAGCTTGCCTTTACAACTCCAGGTATCTGCCCTTCGAGTGCAAGTGTTCTAAAACATATCCTGCACATCCCGAATTTTCGCAGATAAGCCCTGGACCTTCCGCAAAGCTTACACCTGTTGTGAGCCCTCACCCCGAACTTTGGTGGCCTCTTAGCCTTTTCAATCATACAAGTCTTAGCCATTATCACTCCATTTTTGTTATTCATTACTCGTTATTTGTTATTATGTTTTGTAACTTATAACTTATAACGAATAACTAAATAACTATTTTAATTTCTAAACGGCATCCCTAAATAACGTAAAAGGGCTTTGCTTTCTTTATCCGTCCTTGCAGTAGTACAGATTGCAACATCAAGCCCGTGAACCATTTCGACCTTGTCGTACTCTATCTCAGGGAATATAAACTGCTCTTTAAGACCCAGAGAATAGTTACCTCTTCCGTCAAAAGACTTCCCAGATATTCCCCTAAAATCCCTGATTCTTGGTAGAGCAAGACTTATCAGCCTGTCAAGGAATTCATACATTCTATTTCCCCTGAGGGTTACTTTACATCCTATAGAAACACCTTTTCTTAATTTAAAAGATGCTATTGATTTCTTCGCCTTTGTTAGAATTGCCTTCTGCCCTGTTATCAAGGAAAGTTCCTTCTGCGCTGCATCAAGAAATTTTACGTTCTGTATTGCCTCGCCAAGACCTACATTAAGGACAACCTTTTGTACCTTGGGTACTTCCATTACATTCGTATATGAAAATTCCTTCATCATGGCAGGTATAATCTCATGGATGTATCTTTCTTTGAGCCTCGGCATCATTATTCGTCCATAACCTCCCTACATTTCTTACACATCCGCACCTTCCTGCCATCCTGGAGAGATGTTTTGCTAATCCTCGTTGGTTTGTTACACTTTGGGCACACCAGCATTACATTTGATACATGAAGCGGTGTTTCCTTCTCGATAATGCCTCCCTGGGTATATTTTCTGGTTGGTTTCATATGTTTCTTGATCATGTTAATCTTTTCAATCAAGAGTCTACCCTTTGACGGGTAAAAAGAAAGAACCCTTCCCCTTTTCCCTTTTTCTTTACCAGTAATTACCAGAACTGTATCGTTTTTCTTAATACTTAAACCCATTTTTATCCTATAGAACCTCTGGAGCCAGGGATATTATCTTCGTAAACTCCTTCCACCTTAGCTCTCTTGCAACAGGGCCAAAGATCCTTGTTCCAACTGGTTCGCCCTGTACATTTATAAGAACAACTGCATTCTGGTCAAAACGTATATAAGACCCATCGGATCTTCTGTGCTCTTTTTTTGTCCGTACCACAACAGCCTTTGCTACAGTCCCTTTTTTGATATTGCTGTCAGGCAATGCCTCTTTAACACTGACAACAACTATATCACCAAGCCTTGCATATCTCTTGTGGGAACCTCCGAGCACCTTTATACACTGCACCTTTTTTGCACCTGAATTGTCTGCTACCTCAAGCATGCTCCTTAACTGAATCATCTTCAATCACTCCAATCAACCTCTATTCTATTACTACCCACCTTTTGTCCTTGCTTATAGGCCCTGTCTCTATTATCTTAACGGTATCTCCAATTTGACACTTGTTTTTCTCATCGTGTGCTTTGAATTTTGTCACACGCTTTACAGTCTTTTTATATCTAGGGTGCTGAAAAAGTCTGGTAATAGCAACAACCACTGTTTTATCCATTTTATTACTGATAACTTTACCTGTATAAATCTTTTTAGACACTTCTACCTTCCCGTTTTCATCTTTTCAGTTTTTATTGTCAAGACCCTTGCAATATCTTTTCTTACAGCACATATTCGCATCGGGTTTTCAATCTCACCAGTAGCTTGTTGAAACCTCAGATTGAAGAGTTCTTTTCTAAGATCTTGTTCCTTCTGTGTCAATTCATCTATCGTCATCGCTTTAAGTCCAGATGGTTTCACAGAACCTCCTGATCCCTTTTTATAAACTTTGTCGCTACAGGCAATTTATAAGAGGCAAGACGCATAGCCTCTTTTGCAACTGCTTCTGTCACACCCGACATCTCATAGAGAATCCTTCCCGGCTTTACAACTGCAACCCAGTATTCAGGTGCCCCTTTACCTTTACCCATCCTCGTCTCAGCAGGTTTCTTTGTTATTGGTTTATCCGGAAAAACCCTAATCCATACCTTGCATCCTCTTTTGGCATGGCGCGTAATCGCAATCCTTGCTGCCTCGATCTGGCTACTCGAAACCCATCCCGGCTCAAGTGACTTTAACGCAAAATCACCGAATGATACTGTAGAGCCGCTATAGGCCTTCCCATTCATTCTGCCTTTCTGCATCTTTCTAAATTTTACCTTTTTGGGCATCAGCAGCATAACATCACCTAATTTTCCTTAACTCTGCTTTCTGGCAATATATCCCCATGGTACATCCATACCTTAATTCCTATTGCACCGTATGTTGTCTTCGCCCTTGCAAAGCCGAAGTCTATATCAGCCCTGAAAGTATGAAGCGGGACTCTACCTTCCCTGTACCACTCTGACCGCGCTATCTCGGCCCCGCCAAGTCTCCCGGAGCATGATATTTTTACCCCGAGGATACCAAATCTCAGGGCTGAGGCAACAGCTTTTTTCATCGCCCTTCTGAACGCAACCCTTTTTTCAAGCTGAAGGGCTATATTTTCCGCAACAAGTTGAGCATTCACTTCGGGCTTCCGTATCTCTTTTATATCTATCGCAACATCTTTTCCTGTCATCAGTTTGAGATCTTTTCTGAGCTTTTCAACCTCCGAACCTTTTTTACCAATAATTATTCCAGGCCTTGCTGTGTGAATTATCACCCTTGTATTCTGACCAGCTCGTTCTATTTCTATTTTTGATACCCCAGCATGAAAGAGTCTTTCCTTGAGAGTCCTCCTCATTGTTATGTCTTCGATAAGTTGTTCACTATATCCTTTCTTGAGATACCATCGCGAATCCCACGTTTTAATAATACCGAGCCGAATTCCTACAGGATGCGTCTTCTGACCCAAAGCCTACCTCCTAATCAATTTTCTTCTGATAAAACTAATGTTATATGGCAAGTCCTCTTTCTGATAACGTTTGCCCTACCCATTGCCCTTGGTTCAACCCTTTTCATTACAGGCCCTTGATCTACAAAAGCCTTTACAATCTTCATCGCTTCAGGATTAACAGCCTTTTTCTGTTCTGCATTTGACATTGCCGACTTAACGAGTTTCTCAATAAACTTTGCTCCCCTGTAAGGCATGAACCGAAGAAAAAGAAGGGCATCACCTGCACTTTTATCTCTTATAAGGTCTACTACCCTCCGTGCCTTCCTGGGCGTAATCTTTGCATATTTTAATATTGCCTTTGATTCCATAATATATTTTTCTTATGTAGATGCTGTCTTTTCAGAGCGTGAATGGCTTCTGAATGTTCTTGTCGGTGAAAATTCGCCAAGCTTATGACCAACCATATTATCTGTGACATATACAGGTATAAACTTTTTACCGTTATGCACAGCAAAGGTATACCCTATAAACTCAGGTATTATCGTTGAACGTCTTGACCATGTCTTTATAAGCTTCTTTTCACCACTTTCAATCATTGACTTTACCTTTTTCATAAGCTTTTCATCTACAAATGGACCCTTTTTTAAAGACCTCGGCAAGTTACTTCCTCCTCTTAATAATAAATCTATCCGTTCTTGGATTCCGCCTCGTTTTAACACCTTCAGGTTTTCCCCATGGTGAGCACGCCGGTCTGCCACCAGAAGCCTTCCCCTCTCCGCCTCCCAATGGATGGTCTACAGGATTCATTGCAACACCCCTCACATGAGGTTTCTTGCCTAACCATCTTATCCTCCCTGCCTTACCATAAGAGATATTTTCATGGTCAGGGTTACTAACCTGCCCCACAGTCGCCATACACCCTGAAGAGATAAAACGCACCTCACCTGATGGAATTTTAACCTGGACATACTTATCTTCTTTAGCTATCAGCTGTGCTGAGGAGCCTGCGCTCCTTACAAGTCTGGCGCCTTCCCCCGGCCGCAATTCAATATTATGTAAAAATGTTCCCAACGGCATATCACTCAAAGGCAAAGCATTCCCTATTTTTATTTCTGCACCTCTGCCTGATACAACCTCATCTCCTACCTGGAGCCCTGAAGGAGCAATTATATATCTCTTCTCACCATCCCTGTATTTAAGAAGGGCAATCCTTGCTGACCTGTTTGGATCGTATTCTATAGTCCCAACCTTAGCAGGCACACCTATCTTATCCCTTTTGAAATCTATAACCCTATACGTCCTTCTGTTACCCCCGCCTCTATGCCAGGCAGTAACACACCCATTATTATTCCTGCCACCTGTCCTTCTCAGGGATTTCAGCAGAGACTTGCACGGCTTATCTGATGTTAAATCAGCAAAGTCAGAGACCGTCTGAAATCTCCTGCCTGGCGATGTTGGATTATATTTTTTTATCCCCATTATGCACCTTCAATGAAATCGAGTTTTTCACCCTTCTTGAGGGTAATTACTGCCTTCTTCCTATCAGGTCTTTTACCTATAGACCTTCCTTGTCTTTTCCATTTCCCTTTTATATTGATTGTTGAAACTTTTTCAACCTTCACCTTGAAAATCTCCTCAACCGACTTTTTTATATCAATCTTGTTAGCGTCTCTTGAGACTTCAACAAGTATCTTGTTCTGTGATTCTTTAAGACTGCTGCCTTTTTCTGTAAAAAGCGGTTTCTTAATTATGGTATAGAGATTTTTCATGATCCCTTTATGTCCTCTATTCGTATTGCTGCGTCTTTTGTCATAAGAAGCACGTTATGAACAATAACATCGTATGTATTTAGATCCGCAGTTCTTGTAACACTCACGCTAGGTATATTCCTGGCAGAAAGTACAACCGAGTTATCCTTTTCGGGGAGTACTATAAGTATACTTTTACCAGTAAGACCGAGATTCTTTAAGATTTCCTTCATCTCCCTTGTCTTTGGCTTCTCAATAGCGAAATTGTCTATTACAACAACTTCACCATCAGCAAGTTTTCTATAAAAGGCTGTCATTAAGGCAAGCCTTTTTACCTTTTTCGGTAGTTTATATGAATAATCTCTTGGCTGTGGACCAAAAACTATTCCTCCGGTTCTCCATAAAGGAGAGCGTATGCTTCCTGCCCTTGCACGCCCTGTACCTTTCTGCTTCCACGGTTTTTTGCCTCCTCCGCTAACAAGACCCTTTGTCTTTGTAGAATGGGTACCCTGCCTTTGGTTTGCAAGAAAATTAACCACCGCACTATGGACAACACCCTCTTTTGCATGGATATCAAAGACATCATCACTCAGGTTCATTTTTCCAACAATATTATTATTTTTGTCTTTTATTTCAACATCCGGCATATCAGTCTTCCTTTTTAATCTCGAGAAATGTGCCCTTTGCACCCGGTACTGCACCTTTTACAAGGATAAGGTTCAGATTAACCTTAACATCAACTATCTCGAGGTTCTTGACTGTTACTCTTTCTGACCCCATATGACCGGGCATCTTCTGGTTCTTCCATACCCTCGATGGGTATGAGCTTGCACCTATGGAACCTGGCGCACGATTGAACATTGAGCCATGGGAACCCGGGCCACCGGAAAAGTTGTGTCTTTTCATAACCCCCTGAAACCCTTTACCTTTGGAGATACCTGAGACAGAAACCTTATCACCCTTTACAAATTTTTCAACAGTCAGAAATTCACCGACCTTTAAACCACCCATAGGGAATTCCTTTAATATCTTATAAGGTTTAACCCCTACCTTTTTGAACATACCTGATAGAGGCTTGTTTAATTTTTTTTCTTTTACCTCAAGAAAACTTATTTTAGTAGCCTCATATCCATCTTTATCAAGGGTTTTCACCTGAATAACACAACATGGTCCTGCCTCAACAACAGTAACAGGATATGCCTTTCCACCTTCTGTATATATCTGCGTCATGCCGATTTTTTTACCTAATATGCCTACCATTCCTATATCTCCGAATATGCACCTATTATCTATATTATCTGGCCGTTTTTAATCATAGTTTTATTTCTACATCAACTCCTGCTGCGAGTTCTAATTTCATTAATGCATCAACAGTTTGCGGTGTTGGATCAACGATATCTATGAGCCTTTTATGAGTCCTGATTTCAAATTGTTCCCGCGATTTTTTGTCCACATGTGGAGACCTGAGAACTGTTACTCTGCTTATTCGTGTAGGTAACGGCACAGGTCCGGCTATCCGTGCGCCTGTCCTTTGTACTGTATCCACTATCTCCTTCACAGACCTGTCAAGTATCCTGTGGTCATAAGCCCTTAATTTTATCCTTATCTTCTGGTTCACCCTTGTCTCACTTTTAGTTTTAAACTTTCAACCATATAAATTACTCCAGTACCTCAGTAACAACACCGGCGCCTACAGTCCTTCCACCCTCTCTTATAGCAAACCTTAACTCCTTTTCCATTGCTATCGGTGAGATTAGTTCTACTATAAGAGTTACGTTATCGCCGG
>Ga0299912_10005003_pt1 | contig 10875 bp, 12 predicted proteins | sample RVTome_2_FD_207667 | JGI IMG/M metagenome (GOLD analysis project Ga0299912, IMG submission 207667) | Soil microbial communities from uranium-contaminated site in the Upper Colorado River Basin, Wyoming, United States - RVT95D214 (version 2) ... | reverse complement strand
TATAGCCACCGAACCCACTGCTGACCAACATGAAGGGTACGCCATAGTAGGCTACAGTAAGATAGCTGGCTGAGTAGACCAGTTCTTTTTCAACATAGAAAAAAGAAATTGCTATCGTCACCGCAACGAAAATAGCGATACCTATGGTCAACCCGGTGAGTATAGCGCGCCACTTTTCACTGAGGCGCGATGGCAGAAAGCGGTAGGCCAAATCAGCGCATAACCCTGTGGCCAGCCCCAGAACACACCACCCAATCACGCCCCAAAACCCTATCAGATTCTGTTCCACGACTAATTCGAAGTAATACTCCAGATATAACCCGCCAAGGGCATACAGCGCATACACTGCCATACCGACCCAGAAACGCTTGATGATCAGAATCGGTAGCACCACGACTAAGGCAATAAAATACGCCATCACATAGGTGAAATACATCCCGACGCCACCGACTTCACCCCAAACGCCGAATCCGGCAGTAGCTGCGCCGGCAAAGAAGTCAAAGGTAAATGAACCAAATCCATAAATACAGATTAACAGGACATTGAAAATAAGGATGATCTGCCAGGGTTTAAGGTTCCACAACGACTTAGGTCGGCTTATTTGACTGGTGTCCATGATACCCTCCCTTGAAAAAATAAAAGCTTAGCTAGAACTCGGCTTCCGTTTATCATATCGATTGTTTACCTGGGAGCATCCCCGGTTATCAGGACGACCGTGAAAACATAGCTTCATTATATCGCCCTTGGAGGTTTTGTTGCACATCATGCACCATATTCCGTAAAAGGAATACCACCTGCCACGGTTTCTTATACGGATTTCTTTGCATAACTGCGAAGCCACATCCTCTGGAATGGTATCTGTCACGACATCCTCCCAAAAATCCCTACCCAATTATAACCTGTGGTTCAGAGCCATTCAACTATCTTAATTGGGTGTGAGATGACTCTGTATTTGAAAGATACTGCTCTGGTCAGGAATCTATGTCGAATACTTTCCACAGTAGCGACTCAAAGCTTTGCGATGTTTCACGCTGAATTCTGAGATTGAAACTCGAAGTCATTCATGGTACTACCTATTGATATCTCAGCTCCACCACTCACAAATCCGCGAATACCTGGGGACGGCTATTTCCTGCTAATTCTTGGTCTTCCTTATTCCTCCTTAATCACGATTCTACCAAGCTCCCAGTGGTGTTCATATAGATGTAGACCTTTGCTTATGGCAATTATCTCTCCATCGTCGACTCCAATTTCCTTTGCCATCATTTCTTTCATCAACTGAATACCTGCCAGGTTTGAAGGAAAGCCGCCCCACAAATCCCAGGAACGGAAGTAGACTATATAATGTAGTTTTCCATATCTCACCCTGGTGTCTATTAGTCGTAAACAAGGTGGGTCCTCTAAGTTCACCGAACTGACATCACCTATTGCTATCGTAGCTTGATTTGTATTAAACCCGCTTCTATACATTTCGCATATAGCATTGAATTGCGGCTCGATATATTCTCCATATGTGTACTGCTCATCTGGCTGTCTTATGCTTGCCATCAGATATGGCAGATACTCGCCTTGCACATAGTCTATTGATGTTGGTGGAGGAACCCCAACTGGCACGTTGGGAACCAGTGGCCTGATTCTAGGGTGTTCTATTTGGCAAACAACTAGATCAAGCTCTTTTCTCTTTTCACCAACGAAACTCCCTCTTGTTATGGTGTACTCATAACCCGTGGAGAGAACTTCCTTAATACACTGCCACCACGCCTCGTCAAGGCTTGTGACTTTCAGGTTAGTTATATTCATTTCTGACCTCTTCGCCTTCTCTCAGGCTCTTTTCTTGTTGACTGGGTCGTTGGCTTTCTTTGGCTTCCATTCTTAGGGGTCTCAGGGGCTAGTTCATCTGGGGTGTTGCAGAATGACTCCACGGATGCAATACTTATTGTATCACGCTAAATCTGACGTCGTCAGTAGGCCATGTCAGGCGAGCCTCGACCTGCAATGCATGTGAGCCTGGAAGCCCGAGAGATCACAATTGTGGATAAGTGACACAACTCTATCTATTAGCTTTCTGCAGGTGGACATTTTCAAGTGCCAGTAATCCTGCTGCTGAACTCGGTCTTGGCGAGCAGACAAGACATTGACAAGGACCGAAGTCGGGGGCTAGATTTGCGACATATGGCGCCAATTATCTCAGGATGGATTGGGGAGGAGAGTGCAGTCTCTCGACAAGGGTATGGCAGATTCATGAAACGTTTAGTCTACGATCCGGTCAAATATGGAACAAGAATGGCGATTGTATGTTTTGTTTCCGGTTCCGGTACCAACTATCGGGAGATAGTTGCGAAGAACGTCAATCATAATTATGTCGTATCTACGAACAGACCTGGTTGTGGTGGAGTCGCCATAGCCAGATCAAATAGACATGAGGTGATCGGTCTCAGTCACGTGCCCTAGCTCCAGCCACTTCTGAATTCGGTCGGGAACCGTGCCTGTCTTATCCTGCGTGTCCCAGCACAACCTGCCTGCCGTCTCTATCAGTTTTTCAGCATCAGGCGTGACGGCAAGCAACTTAACTTCTACGTCGTACTTATCAGTCATTGTCTATTTACTGAAGCACATGTTTGTTGTGGAGTCCCTGGAGGGATTCGAACCCTCGACCCGCTGCTTAGAAGGCAGCCGCTCTGTCCAGCTGAGCTACAGGGACAATCAGATGAAGTATAGCATGATAGGATTGGAATGATAAGAATGAATGTGAGCTAGTCTTTGTGAGTCTGTACTACGTGCTTCTGCCAGCACTTTTCGTGCACATAGACAGAACATTTGGCACAGTATAAACACGGACTCTGGCTTCTCTCCCACAGACGGGGCATTTCACGACTTGCTACCTCCATTGTCGTTTTTCCCCCTCTCCTGCCGGGAGTCGGTTATATAAAAGCCCGGACCGTTGAATATGATGGGGACGGGGCAGAAGACACGACGGGCGATTCCGCGGCAGTCAGGACAATCAGCTATGGGCTTATCATCAAAGCTCTGCTTAAGCTCAAATTGGCGGCTGCAATTCAAGCAGCGATATTGATAGATAGGCATGTGTATCCTCCGTCACTCCAAAAGAGGTGCCTTCTTTTGTCCGGACCTCTGCTCCCCGGAGACTTGCACCCTGGAGATCTGCTCCTCTCTTCCGCTCTCTCTCGCTTTAAATTCGCCATCTAAATTAACGTTTCCTATCTCAAAGGACGGTTGATGGGCGTGCAATACGTGCTCATCCCAACAGTAGGCGTGCATAAAGGCACCACATGAACAATGGAATACAGCCCTGTCATAAATCAACGCATTTCCGCACACAGTACAATTCATCTAGCTACCTCCTGTAATTGGCACTCTCAACGTCAAATTGCTAATTATAGCGCGCGGATAGAGTTCCATCAAGAATCAGATTGCCAATTATCTTATCTGTCGTAGCTACTTTGGCCCTCTCTACAAAGACTTTCGTAGCAAGGCCCAAACTTCACCTAGTTGACAATCTGTTTTCCCAGTCGTTAATATGGACTGATTCCTATGGGCCCAAAACATAGCTTGCCTGGGTCGTTCATGTCCTATCGCAAGGCACTGCAAGTTGAGTTAAGGGAAGCTATCGATAGCTGTTCTTCGGCTCTTGGCAGTATCCTACGATATCATATGGGCTGGCAAGATGAGCACGGACATCCCTGCAACAGAGAATCAGGCAAATTTATTCGCCCCGCCCTTTGCCTGCTTAGTTGCCAAGCAGTGGGAAGCGATACGTCGCAGGTGATGCCCGCCGCCGCGGCCGTGGAGCTTGTTCACAACTTCTCTCTAATCCATGACGATATCGAAGATGCCAGCCACGAACGTCATCACCGGCCGACTGTATGGAAATTGTGGGGTCGGTCCCAATCGATAAACGGTGGCGACGCTATGTTTGCCCTGGCCTATTTGACATTGCTTGGACTGAAGGAGAAGGGGATAGCTGATGAAGAAATCGCCGGTTCCGTCAAGATGTTGAGCTTGGCGTGTTTGGAGCTTTGTGAGGGGCAGTACCTGGATGTCGAATATGAAAACCGTCTGGACATCACTGTGGAGGACTACCTTGACATGGCAGCCAAGAAGACAGCAGCCTTGTTTGCCGTATCGACTTCTTTGGGGGCATACCTGGGTAGCCAGGATAGCGGGTTGGTGGATTCCTTTCACCTGTTCGGCAGAGAACTGGGTATAGCCTATCAGATTTGTGACGACATTTTGGGAACCTGGGGAACAGAGGAAGCCATTGGCAAATCTGTCACCGATATCTCGCAAAGGAAGAAGACTTTGCCCGTAGTCTACGGACTACGAAATAGTAGGGGTAGGGCAAGAGAGAAACTGGCGAAGCTTTATTCCCAGAAATCTGTTAAGGGTGATGACGTGGCTGAGGTCAGAGGGATCCTGGACCACTCAGGGGCAAGAAGCTACGCTGAGAATTTGGCTGACCAATACTACCACGAAGCTCTGGCACACCTCGAAGCCACTCGGCTTGGCGCGTCCAGTCTGGCTCCGCTCAAGGAGACTGCCTCTCTTCTATTGAAGCGCGATTTTTAGGAGGAGAAGATGCCGAAAAAGACTCTTGAAGACATGGATGTCGAAGGCAAAAGAGTCCTGGTCAGAGTCGACTTCAATGTCCCGCTAAATGTGAACACCGGCGCCATTAGCGACGATAGCCGCATCCGGGCTTCGCTCCCTACTATTAAATACCTCGTTGACCGCAAAGCCAAGGTAATCATTTGCTCTCATCTGGGACGGCCTGAAGGCAAAGTAGTGGAAAGTTTGCGGATGGCGCCAGCAGCGCAGAGTCTGTCGCAACTTATGGGCTTGCCTGTCAGCACGGCATCTGATTGTATAGGTCCCGAAGCAGAAAGGAAAGTGAGGAAACTCCAGGAGGGCGATATTTTGGTTTTGGAGAATCTGCGCTTTCGCCCCGAAGAGGAAGCAAATGATCCCGACTTTGCCCGAAAGCTAGCCAGGTTGGCTGATATTTACGTTGATGATGCCTTTAGCACTGCTCATCGGGTTCATGCCTCTATCGTAGGTGTAGCTAAGTACTTGCCGGCGGTGGCTGGATTTCTGATGAGAAAAGAGCTAAATGTTATGGGGAGTCTTCTGCATAATCCTGAGCGACCCTGGGCCTGTCTTGTAGGCGGCGCCAAGGTGAGCGATAAGATAAAGCTGCTGCAGAATATGTTAAAAAAGGTTGACATGTTGCTGGTTGGAGGCGGCATGGCTGCTACTTTCCTAAAGGCACAGGGATATGAAGTTGGATATTCTTTGGCAGAGGATGATAAGTTAGACCTGGCCAAGGAATTACTACAGGAAGCCAAGGAGTGGAAGGTGCCGTTGCTGCTCCCTGTTGATGCAGTTGTGGCGGGAGAGATCAAAGCCGAAGCCTCAACCAAAGTAGTGCCAATAACCAGTATACCAGCGGGTGGCCATATCGTAGATATTGGTCCCAAATCTATTGCGCTTTTTTATAATGAGCTCAGAAAATGTCGCACCATCATGTGGAATGGCCCTATGGGGATTTACGAAATGCCTCGATTTGCTCAGGGGACCAGGTCCATAGCCAGTCTTTTGTCCGCCCTCGATGCCACGACTATCATTGGTGGTGGCTCCTCTGCTGAAGTAGTTGAGGAAATGGGATTGACTGATAAGATGACCCATGTTTCCACAGGTGGTGGTGCCAGCCTGAAGTTTTTGGAGGGCGTTGCTTTACCCGGCGTGGAAGTTTTGCTGGATAGGAAATAGCGGGAGGCTGTGAGATGCGTATCCCTTTTGTTGCGGGCAACTGGAAAATGAATACCACGGCGAGCGAAGGCGAACGTCTTGTTCTCGAAATGCTTGAGAGATTGGACAGGATAGAAGGGGTGGAGAAGGTGCTTTGTCCGCCATTCGTATCTCTGGTTGGCATAAGTATGATGCTTCAGAATTCGTCTATTAAGCTCGGTGCTCAGAACATGTACTGTGAAGCCAAAGGGGCATATACCGGTGAAATATCTCCGGTGATGCTCAGGGAGTTGTGCGAGTTTGTCATACTGGGACATTCCGAGCGAAGATGGTATTTTGGGGAGTCTGACGAGATTGTTAACAGGAAAGTGAAGGCGGCTCTGGCAAACAGGCTCAAGCCCATCTTATGTGTTGGTGAGAGACTTGAAGAGAACGAAACTGGGAGAACAAAAGAGGTGGTCAGCAGGCAGGTGAGTGCAGCTTTGGGTGGAGTAGAGCCTGTCCGTGATTTGGTGATTGCCTACGAGCCGGTTTGGGCTATAGGCACAGGTAAGGCGGCCAGTGGCAAGCAGGCGGCAATTACTGTCCAGTTTATTCGTGATGTTGTGGCTAAGCTATGGAATGAGAGCACAGCTCAAGATTTGCGAATCATTTATGGTGGTAGCGTTACCAGTGCTAACATTGCTGAGTTTATTTCCCATACCGAAATCGATGGTGCCCTGGTTGGCGGAGCCAGCCTCAAAGCCGAGGAATTCGTGGGTATCATCGAGAAAACGGCTGAAGTAAAAAGAAGTAGCCAATAGTCTGTGATTGTTATCGTCGGCCCCACCGCTGTAGGGAAAAGCGAGCTTGCTCTGCAACTGGCTCAATGCTTTCCCCTGGAGATATTAAGCGCTGATAGCCGCCATGTCTATCGGTATATGGATATCGGCACTAATAAGCCGAGCCCAGCCGAGAGGGCAGCGGTTCCTCACCATGTCATTGATGTAGTAGAGCCCGACGAAGATTTCAGCCTGGCTATGTATCACCGGCTGGCCTTAAAGGCACTGAAAGCCATTCAGCAGAGAGGCAAATTGCCATTACTGGTCGGTGGCAGCGGACTTTATGTTTGGTCACTGATAGAAGGGTGGACAATACCCCAGGTGCCACCTGACCGAGAAATGAGACGCTGGCTGGAATCTAGGGCGGCGCAAGACGATAGCCAGAGCCTCTATCGGGAATTGCAGGCTATTGACCGTGCGGCAGCTGAAAAGATCAATCCCAGTAACATCCGGCGCATCATAAGAGCTCTGGAAATCTACTACGCGACAGGGCAGCCTCCTTCTCGACTACAACGTAAAGAGAAGCCATGTTTCTCCGTCTTGGTCATCGGCTTAACTCAGGAAAGAAGCGAGTTATATAGAAGGATTGATTGGCGGGTTGATGACATGATAAGAAAGGGATTGGTTGAGGAAGTGCAACAGTTGCTCAAAAAAGGTTACGGCCCTTCTCTGCCTTCTATGTCGGGAATAGGGTACAAGCAAATAGACCAATTTCTTCGAGGCGAGATGACTTTGCCCGAGGCTATTGATAGAATGAAATATGAAACCCATAGACTGGCCCGTCACCAGTATGCTTGGTTTCGCCTCGGCGATAGCAGAATTCGCTGGTTTGACGTGAGTAAGACAGAAGGAAAAGCCAACATTGCTGCCCTGAACGAAATCAAGGGTGTCATAGAAGGCTTCATATCATGAAATTCTCCAAGTTACAGGCCACGGGTAATGACTTCATCCTGGTCGACGCCAGAATTACGGAAACAGAATGGCCAAAGCTGGCGCGAGCTATGTGTGACCGCCACTTTGGAGTAGGGGCTGATGGCTTGATGCTGGTGCAGAATTCGACCGTCGCTGATTTGAAGATGCGTCTTTTTAATTCCGATGGTTCTGAGGCTGAGGTTTCCGGCAATGGGCTGAGATGTTTTGCCAAGTACGCTATTGAGAAAGGATTGACTGGCAAGAGGTCGTCGCAAGCAGGGCAAAGCAATCGCTCTCTGACCATAGAGACTCTGTCCGGCGTAAGAAAAGTCAAAGCTCATATGTCGGGGAATGAGGTTAGCCGGGCCGAGGTAAACATGGGCTTGCCCCGGTTCCAACCGGAACAGATTCCAGTCAAAGTCAAGGTTGACATAATACCAATATTGAATCATCCTCTGGTGATCGACGGGCAGAAATTGACCTTGTCTATCCTATCCATGGGTAATCCCCACGCTGTGAGTTTTCTGTCTCAGCCGGTTGCTGATTTTCCCTTATGTGAGGTAGGACCGAAAATTGAGAAGCACCCTACGTTCCCTCAAAGGACCAATTTTGAGGTAGCCAGGGTGTTGAGCAGGGGCAAGGTAGAAGCCCGGGTGTGGGAGCGCGGAGTGGGGGAAACTCTGGCGTGCGGCAGCGGTGCCTCCGCTATAGCTGTGGCCGCTCAATTATTGGACCGCGTAGATGGACAATTGGACATAATGCTCCCAGGTGGAACCTTGACCGTGTCGTGGGATAGGGTGGGAGAGGTATTGCTTGCTGGCCCGGTGGAAGAAGTCTTCACGGGAGAATGGCTTGAGGGAAGGAGCTGATGGAATTAGCTAGAAGACTTAATAGATTGCCTCCGTATCTTTTCGTGGAAATAAACCGAAAGATCGCCGAGCTTAGGGCCGGAGGGAAAGACATAATCGATTTTGGCATCGGTGACCCTGATTTACCTACGCCGTCTCATATTATTGAATGTATGTGCCAGGCAGCACATGATCCTGTAAACCATCGTTATCCGGAGACCGACGGGTTGCCGGAACTTCGTCAAGCCATTGCCGAGTGGTATGAGAGGCGCTTTGGGGTTATCCTGAATCCGACTGAAGAGGTCCTGCCGCTTCTTGGGTCCAAGGAGGGGATTGGGCATATGGCGCTATGTTTCATCGAGCCCGGTGACCTGGCATTGGTTCCCGACCCGGGTTATCCGCCATTTTCTCGGGGCACCATATTGGCCGGCGGCGAACCCTACTTCATGCCTCTTAAAGAGGAAAATGATTTCTTGCCCGATTTCGACGCTATTCCGGATAAGGTCGCCGACAAGGCAAAGCTCATGTGGCTCAATTATCCCAACAATCCCACCGGAGCCGTAGCTGGTCTGGATTTCTTTGAGAGAGCGATTCATTTCGCACAGCAACATGGCTTGGCAATCTGTCATGACGCTCCTTACACTGAGGTTGCCTTTGATGGTTACAGGGCACCGAGCTTCATGCAGATACCTGGGGCAAGGAATATAGGCGTCGAATTCCATTCCCTGTCCAAAGCCTACCACATGACAGGATGGAGAGTTGGCATGGCAGTAGGTAATGCTGACATGGTGAACGCCTTGTTTAGAGTTAAGTCCAACTTGGATTCCGGGGTTCCCCAGGCAATTCAGTATGCTGCTGTGGAAGCTTTGCGCGGCTCCCAGGAACACATTGCCAAGCATAATGCCATTTTTCAACGGCGCCGAGATAAACTAGTAAAAGTCCTCAACGAGGTAGGGCTAAAGGCCAGGATACCCATGGCAACCTTCTATATCTGGGCTAAGATTCCCCAGGGATATACGTCTGTCGATTTCACCAAGAAATTGTTGGACGAAGTCGGAATAGCGGTTACTCCGGGAACTGGCTACGGTAAGGAGGGAGAGGGTTACATCAGATTCTCCCTGACCATTTCCGATGACCGTCTGGAAGAGGGGGTGAACCGCTTATCATCCTGGCACGGGAGGAGGAGATAAAGCAGAAATTCTTCACTACCGAGTCCAAGGCAGAACAAGCACTCTTGGTGGGTGTAAGAAGCAGGTGCTCCAACCGTGATTGGTCAGTTGTAGATTCCTTAGAAGAGCTATCCCATCTGACAAAAACAGCGGGCGCCCACATAGTAGGTACATTAACTCAGAAGCTGGACGCGCCTTCGCCAACCTATTGCATAGGTAAGGGCAAAATCGAGGAGCTAATCAACCTCAAAGATCAAACCAAGTACGACACAGTAATCTTTGATGATGAACTGTCGCCGCGTCAGCAAAGAAATCTCGAAGAGGCATTGGGAGTTAAAGTCATTGACCGTACGGCTCTGATTCTGCACATATTTGCCCGAAAAGCCCAAACCCATGAAGGGAAACTCCAGGTTGAGCTGGCCCAGCACCAGTACCTGCTGCCCCGGCTCATCGGGCAGTGGAGCCACTTAGAGCGGCTTGGCGGTGGCATTGGTACCAGGGGTCCCGGAGAATCACAACTTGAAACCGATCGCCGTCTTATCCATAAACGTATCAATCTCCTTGAGAACAAGATAGAAAGTGTCAGGAAGCAGCGATCACTCTACCGGAGGCGCCGCAAGGAGACCGGCATACCGATTGTGGCTCTCGTCGGCTATACCAACACGGGCAAGAGCACGTTATTCAACACCTTGAGCAAAGCCAGCGTGGATGTGGAAAACAGGCTCTTTTCTACCCTGGATCCGGTGACCCGGCGTGTGGCTCTGCCCACCGGGCAACAATTTCTAATCACTGACACCGTTGGCTTTATTCACAAGCTCCCGCCTTCGATCATTGCCGCGTTCCGTGCTACCTTGGAGGAACTGGATGAGGCTGAGTTGCTTTTGCATATAGTTGACATAACGCACAACAATGCCGCCAATCAGTGCCTCACGGTAGAGAGTATACTGAGAGAGCTGAATCTGGAGGACAAGCCAAGAATCACCGTGTTCAACAAGCTAGACCTAGCTTTGAGCAGTGAAGTGGAACTAGAAACATTGACCAGCGTTCCTTGCTTGGACGAAGCAATCGTATTGCCGAGCGAGGGTGTTGCTCTCATCTCTGCTGCCAAAGGATGGGGACTGGACGAGCTTCTAAATAAGATAGTTCATCGTCTCTGGGGGACAGACTAGGCGCACCGACTATTGCTAGTGATCTCTTTCGCCAAATATCCGGGTGCCGATCCTGACTATGTTGGCGCCTTCCTCCACGGCAACCAGATAAGAATTAGTCATGCCCATGGAGAGGTATCTCATGTCGACATTGGGCAAGTTCAGTCCTTTGATTCCCTCAAATATCTTTTTTGTCTCTGCAAAACAGGGG
>Ga0299912_10005002_pt1 | contig 10875 bp, 10 predicted proteins | sample RVTome_2_FD_207667 | JGI IMG/M metagenome (GOLD analysis project Ga0299912, IMG submission 207667) | Soil microbial communities from uranium-contaminated site in the Upper Colorado River Basin, Wyoming, United States - RVT95D214 (version 2) ... | reverse complement strand
TCGGCCCAGAAGCTGTCGTCGTTGATCTCGTTGGGCACGTCCAGCCGCCAGCCGTCGATCCCCTGATCGATCCAGTAGCGCGCCACATCCAGGAGATAGGCACGCACACCCGGGTTGGCGGTATTGAACTTCGGCAGGCTCTTTAACCGCCACCAGCCCAGGTAGTCTTGCGCCTCGCCCGGGCCGTAAGCCTCGACCGGAACCTTGCGGACGTGAAACCAATCCAGGTACGGAGAATGTCCTTCATTCTCTAGGAGGTCGTTGAAGGCAAAGAAGCCACGCCCACAGTGGTTGAAGACGCCATCCAGGATGACGCGCATGCCGTTGCGATGGGCAAGCTCGAGAAGCTGAACCAGATCCTCCATCTTCCCCAGCCGCGGATCGACCCGGAAGTAGTCCGTGGTGTTGTAGCGATGGTTGGAGGAGGCCAGGAAGATCGGGTTGAGGTAGATGGCCGAGATCCCCAGATCGAGGAGATAGTCAAGGCGCTGGATCACGCCCCGGAGATCGCCGCCTTGAAATCCGGAGACCGTTGGCGGCGTGCCCCAGGCCTGGACGTTCGGCGGGTCATTCAGTGGATCGCCATTGGCGAAGCGGTCCGGAAAGATCTGGTAGAAGATCGCGTCGGGGACCCAATCGGGTATCGGCATGTGTCTGTGGTTCCTTCGATATGGAAGTTGATGAGTAGGATCGAACACCTATGGTTCGGATGGGGAAGTTCGCAGGTTCTCCATGGCGCGGCCCCAGGCGACGGTCGGATCGACCCCCTGCTCCGCCACCGAGCGCCCCGCCCGGTCCAGGATCGCGGCCAGGACCGCCATCTGATCAACTTGGGGGAGGCCGATCCCGTCCTGAAGGGCCAGGGCCAGCTCGGCCAATCGCGAATCGCCGAGCGGCAGTCCGCTCACCACCGGCAGATGGCGTTTCGATCCGGCGAGGCTGAGCTTCATCTGGGCTTCCGGCGTGAGCAAGAAGGCAAGGAAAGCCCAGGCTGCTTCGGTATCTTGCGGCGCAGCACGCGAAGAGAAGTACGCGTTCTGCGTCCAAACGTGGGACGCCAGGCGCCGCCCCGTGGCTTCGAACGTCGGCCAGGCATCGACTGCCAGGTTCTCCTCGCCGAGGGACTGGCCGAGCTCCGCCAGCAGATCCGAGCGATCCAGGAGCCAGGGTGACAGCCGGCGCAGGAATGCGTAGCGATCGGAATCGTCACCGTATGAGGCCACACCGGTCGCACTCAGCGCCTGCATCAGCGTCAACCAGCACACGCCGGTGGCATCATCGAGGCGCACCTGTCCATCCTGGGTGAGGCGTAGATCGCCGCAGGCCGCCAGGAAGCCGGAGCTCGAGTCGAAGCCGAGGTCCAGCCGGGCACCAATGAGTCCCTCATCCGATCGCTGCCGGGCAAGCTGGACGAGCGATCCAACCGTCCCGGCTTCTTGCGACAGCAGCGCGCGATTGCGGAACAACACCTGCCCCTGCAGCTCGATGGGCATGCCAATGATGGAAGGCCCTACCTCGACCTGCGACCAGGCGGCCAGCGAGATCAGCTGGCGATGCTCCGGCAGGACGCGCTCCGCCACATCCTGGACCAGGCCCTCCCGCCACAAGCCCGGTCCCCAGGAGGATGGTCCGAAGAACAATGTCGGCGAGTCCTGCCCGCCTGCCGCGCTCTCAACAGAAGTCAGGAGGGTCCCCGGGGAGTAATAGGAAACAGCGAAGGCGACCCCCGGATGGGACTGCTGGAAGGACTCGACCAATGCCAGAAGGTTTGACATCTCCTCCGGCGCCCAATCGACCCAGACCCGGATCGTGCCGTGCAGCGGAGCGAGGGGCGCCGCGACGGTCGAGGGGACGCTCGAGGCCGGGACGGGGCCGGTGGGGGTCGTATGGGCGGAAGGCAATTCGCCGGCCTGCGATTCATCCGCCGCATCGCAGGCCGTCATGAGGAGGCCAGCCAGGACGATGCACGTTGCGAAGTATTCCCAGGGAGTGTGGCGAGGAGAAGTTTTCATGCGAAGGCCGCGCTGGGCTCCGAGCGAAAACGCATCTGAGCCGGTCCGGAGCGTGGGCAGTGTACCACAGGGAGGTCGGAGGATCCGGGGGTGCATTGCGGGGCAGTGCGGATGACCGTCGCCGGATGATAGAATGCCCGCATGTCGTCTGCGTCCTGGCGTCTTCTACTCTCACCCTCCGCCTCCGGACCCGTGAACATGGCGATCGATGAGGCGATCCTCGAGAGCGTGGCGGCGCGGCACGCCCTGCCGACCCTCCGCTTGTACTCCTGGACACCTGCCTGTCTGTCACTGGGCTACGCACAGCCCATCGGGCAGGTGGACACCTCACGGCTGGCCGAACGCGGCTGGGACCTCGTTCGCAGGCCGACGGGCGGGCGGGCGATCCTGCACACCGACGAACTCACCTACAGCATCGCCTCCGCTGCAGACGATCCGCATGTTAAGGGCGGAGTCCTCGCCAGCTATCGCCACCTGAGCGCCGGATTGACACGCGCCCTGTCCCTGCTCGGCCTGCGCGTGGAAATCCAGCCGCAGGAACGGCTGAGCACTGACGCGCGGGAGAATCCGGTGTGCTTCGAAGTGCCAAGCGCCTACGAGATCACCGTCGACGGGAGAAAACTCGTCGGCAGCGCGCAGGTCCGCCGCAAGGGGGGCGTCCTCCAACATGGGTCTCTCCCGCTTCAGGGTGACCTCGCTCGGATCACGGAAGTCCTGCGCTACAGGAGTCAGGCAGAGAGAGCCCAGGCGGCCGAACAGGTCCGCTCACGGGCGGCGACCGTCGGTGAACTGCTCGGCCGGCAGGTCAGCTGGGAGGACGCCGCCCAGGCGCTGGTCGACGGTTTCCAGCAGGCATTGGGGATCCGGCTGGAGGCGGCGGATCTGACGGATGCCGAGCAGGAGCGGTGCCGGGCACATCTGACCGAACGCTACCTGCTGCCTGCCTGGACCGAACGCAACTAGCGCGCCTCATTTGCATCCGCGTCCCTCGCCATTGCCTTGACAGCCTGCGTCTACGTGAACGGATGCTCTTCCTGGCTTCGGGCGGCGGCCTTGCAGACCGTCCGGCCAGCCGCTAGACTAGGGTCATGCATGTCGCCGCGCTGAGTGTCGAGCTGATGTTGCCTGGCTGCACCTCGCTGAAGGAGAAGCGCAGTCGGCTGAAGCCCCTGCTGGCGGCGCTCCACCGCGAGTTCAACATCTCCGCCTCCGAGGTCGACCAGCACGACGCTCACACCTTGGCACTGATCGCGTGTGTCGGCGTCAGCACGGATGCGGCTCATCTGGAACGGTGGCTCGGCAAGATTCCGGACTGGATTGAGGCGAGGCGGCCGGACCTGCAGGTGATCGATCACGCCTTGACTCATCTGTAGTGGAGGAGCGGCAATGGATCTTGAACTCGAAGACAAGGTCGTTCTCGTCACGGCTGCCTCGAGAGGCTTGGGCAGAGCAGCCGCCATGGAGTTCGCTCGCCAGGGGGCGAGACTGGCGGTCTGCTCGCGCGGCGAAGGCATTGAGACGGCGGCGGAAGAGATCCGCAAGGCGACTGGCGCCAAGGTCTATGCCACCCAGGCCGATATCTCCCGGCAGGAAGATGTCGAGCGGCTTGTGCGTCACACGCTGGAGCACTTCGGCACGATCGACATCCTAATCATCAATGCCGGAGGTCCACCCCCGGGGAACTTCCTTTCCCTCCAACTCGAGGACTGGGAGGCGGCCTTCCGCCTGACGCTCATGAGTGCGGTCTATCTGTGCACCGCCGTGGTGCCCCATATGATCGAGCGCGGCGCGGGGAGCATCGTCACCATGCAATCGTATTCGGTCAAGCAGCCGGTTGACAACCTGATCCTCTCGAATTCCTTCCGTATGGCGGTGATCGGGATGATGAAGTCCCTGGCCAACGAACTGGGGCCCAAGGGCATCCGGGTCAACTCGATCAATCCTGCATGGACCTGGACGGAGCGCGTCGAGGAACTGATGGACGATCGGGCGCGCCGAAACGGCACGACGGCCGAGCAGGAGGCGGCGCGCATCACGGCCGAGATCCCGCTCGGGCGCATGGGCACCGTGGAGGAGTTCGGGCGGACGATCGCCTGGCTGGCGTCGCCGGCGGCCTCTTTCATCCACGGACACGCGCTGTTCTTCGACGGCGGCGCCGTCAAGACGCCCCTCTAGCCGCCGTGCGACTGGCGGTGATCGGCGCGGGAGGTGTCGGGGGCTACTTCGGGGCCCTGCTTGCGCGCCAGGGGCATTCCGTCGCATTCGTGGCACGCGGCGCGCATCTGGCGGCCATGCAGCAGCATGGCCTGCGCGTGCGGAGTCTGCACGGGGATTTTGTCATTTCCCCGCTAATCGCCGCCTCCGACGCACGCGCCATCGGCCCGGTGGACTATGCAATTGTCGCCGTCAAGCGTTTCGACCTGGAGTCAGCGCTTGAGCAGCTCCCGCCTCTGCTCGGCCCATCGACCACCGTCGTTCCGCTGCTCAACGCTGTCGACGCCCATGAGGTGCTGGCCTCCAGCGTAGGAACCGAGCGTGTGGTGGGCGGCTCTTGCAGCATCGTCGCCCGCCTGGGCGACCCGGGGGAGGTCATCCAGGAGAGCCGCGTGCGCCGGGTGGTCATCGGTGAACTGGATGGATCTGTCAGCCGGCGTGTCACACAACTGCAGGCGGCCTGGGCCGACGCGGGAGCCGAAGCGATCGCCTCGCGCCAGATCCTGGCAGACTTGTGGGAGAAGTTCGCCTACATCGCCTCTTTCGGCGGCCTGACCGCACTGGCAGACGTCCAGGCCGGGCAACTTCTCTCGGAGCCGGCGCTTCGCCAGCTCTTCCTGCGTGCAATGAGCGAAGTCGAGACCGTCGCGCACGCCAGGGGCATTGCCTTGCCCGAGGACCTGATCGCACGCAACCTGGCCCTGGCCGAGACGCTCGAGCCGGCAAGCACGACTTCGATGCAGCGTGATGTAGCTGCCGGAAAGCAGTTTGAACTGGAAGCCTTCAGCGGAACGGTCGTTCGTCTTGCCCGGGCACTGGGATTGGATGTGCCGATTCACTTAGCCGTCTACGCGCTGCTGCGCCCGCGACTGGCTGCGGCGCTGCGAGCCGGCGGAGACGCCGTCGCCTAGTCCCCCATCCATGGCGGGCATCGAGGCCCAGAGTCCGTGATCGGTCGGACCTGCGCGCGACGAATGAACGTCCCGGCGGCCGTGCTCCCCTCAGCCCAGAATCCCCCGAGATCGAGCCGGCGCTCCGCCCGGCTCGGCTGCCACCGCCGGGCAAAGGCCTGCCCCCTGGGCGCCGGTGAGGGACGTCTCGCCAGAGTGCATCCTGCCCCAGAATCCAAATCACGCAGCGTGTGCTGCGTGACGTGGAGAGTGGAAACGCGGTTGCCAGCCAGCGATCCAAAATGAGGGGAAGACTACGCCGCCTGTTCCTCCCGAGAGAGCGCCTGGCGGCGCACCAGCGTCCGCAGCCGGGTGGCCAGCAGGCTGGCGTGCACAGGCTTGATCAGGTAGTCGTCGGCGCCGGCGTCGAGAGCGCGGGCAACGCTCCCCGGAGCGCCCAGGGCCGACAGGATCAGGATCGGCACATCGGAAAACGCTCGGATCCGATCACACACTTGCCAGCCGTCCATTTCCGGCATCAGCAAGTCGAGAATGATGACGTCCGGAGCTTGCGCTTCGCATACCCGGATCCCTTCTTCGCCGTTGTAGACCGCCTGGATCTGGAAATCCTGCCCACGTAACAAAGTGCGCAGCATCACGGAGAGGTCCGGGTCATCATCGATGAGTAGGACTGATATTGCCATGGTGTGTCTCGGTGCTCCACACGCATTAAACCACCCTCTAGTCCGCCAGAACCTTACAGGCACCTTGCAGTCAAATGGTCGGCCTCTGGCGCCACCCGGGGCGGTCTTGCGTCGATGAAATCCCCTCAGAACGTGCCCCCGCCGGGCAGTTCAGGGACCCCGACACGTGCCCGGATGGCGGATGCGTTCCCGGCTGGACCGGCGCCGAGCGACTGGCCTGCCGAAGCCGCCAGAAGGCAGGAGCCAGCCACCCTCCTCCCTCCGGACAGGCAATCTGACAGCCGGGGCAGGCCAGTGCGGGCCCCAGAGGCAGTCGGACGGCGGCGCGGCGGGCCCGGAGGGCCATTCGACGGCCGGTCGCGGGCGGGGGGCGGAAGCCCTCGCTCCCTGGGCCAACTGGCCTAGACTTGCCCGACCTGAGGAGACAGGCTATAGTTGCCTTTGGTCACTCCAAAGGCGGGGACGCCGCATCCATGATCCCTCTCCCTCAAACCGGCCGGCTTGGCACGCAATGTCCTCAGTGCAATTCCCCGATCCCGCGTGACGCGCGCAACTGTCCACAGTGCGGCGTTGACCTGGTGCTGCTGGCCCTTCTCGCCGAACGGGCGTACCTGGAGGGACTTCCGGCTGTCGCTCCGATTCCTGCGACCCCGGAAGCCCTCGTGCCCCGGATCGGCGAGTACCTGATGGATCAGGGGCTGATCTCCAACTCCCAGCTTGAGACCGCCCTGGTGCGCCAGCGAGAACTGGCCGGGCGCGGCCAAAAGCGGCTGCTGGGCCAGACCCTCCTCGAGATGGGCGCGGTCGACCGCGAGACGCTCGACCGGGCCATCACACGCCAGATCATCGAACTGCATGCCGCGCTGCAAGAATCCAACCGGACACTGGAGCGGCGTGTTTCCGAGCGAACAGCTGAGCTGCGCCGGGCCCTCGAGCGCCTGACCGAGCTCAACCAGATCAAGGCCAACCTGATCTCCAACGTCAGCCACGAACTCCGGACGCCGCTGGCTCACATCAAAGGCTACGTCGAGCTTCTGCAGGACGGCCAGCTGGGGCCGCTGGAGCAGGAGCAGGTCAAAGCCGTTGGGGTCATGCATCGCGCCACCGAGCGCCTGGAGCGGCTGATCGAGGATCTGATCGAGTACTCGACCGCCTCACGTGAAGGTATGGCGCTGAAGATGCAGCCGGCTCGCCTGACGGAGTTGGTGGAAGGCGTCCTGCAGAAGTCGCGCGATAAGGCCGGCAAGGCCGGCGTGACGGTCTCTGCGGATGTCTCGCCTGACCTGCCTCCTCTGCAAGCCGATCGGGAGAAGCTGGCCTGGGTGGTATACCAACTGATGGACAACGCCATCAAATTCACCCCATCGGGCGGTGAGGTACGTGTCCGCGCCTGGGAGGAAGAGGATCGGGCGATGCTGTCCGTCCAGGACACCGGCATCGGCATCCCGCCGGCGCGTTTGGATGAAATCTTTGTGCCATTCCACCAACTCGACGAATCCCCCACCCGTCGCTATGGCGGCACAGGGCTTGGTCTGGCGTTGGTCAAGCTGATCCTCAAGGCGCACGGTGCTCAGATCCGCGTCGAGAGCGAAGAGGGCAAAGGCTCAACCTTCTCCTTTTCCCTGCCGCTCTCTGCGGAGAGCTGATGACCGGTCCACTCATCCCACCTGGGCCCCTGACCAGCGGCACAGAACTGAATGCCGTCTATGCCATTGCCCGCATCGTCGCCGAGACTTTCGACACCGAAGCCGGGCTGGACGCTGTCTTTCGGCTGGCGCGCACGATCTTCATCTTCGACGTCGTCGCCCTCTACCTTGAGAATGAAGAGAGCCGCGAATTGGAGCCGTACTACGCCCGCGCCTTGGGCCGCGGCCGCTCGCGGGAGGCCGATCTCTCCTGGGGAGAGCCGGCCGCCCAGGATGCCTTCCACAGCGGTCAGACGGTGCTGCGCCAGGAGGACGCCGGTCCGGAAGCCGCCGGGCGCGATCGTCGCCGCGACTATCTCGGGCTTCCAATGGTCGCCGGCGGACGCTGCGTCGGCGGCCTGGTCTTCGGACGGTTTGGCGGGCCGTCGTACCCCGCCGAACACATCCGCCTGGCCGAGTTCGTCGCCTGGCACGTCGGCCAGCTGCTCGAGAATCGGCGCATGGCTCGCCGCATCGCCAACCTGGAAGCGCAGCGCGAACTGGCGCGCATGCAGGACGAGTTCGTCTCCACGGTCTCGCACGAGCTGCGCACCCCCCTGGGATTCATCAAGGGCTACGTGACAACCCTGCTCCGCGAAGACATCGAATGGGATCAGAACGCCCGGTTGGAGTTCCTGACCATCATCGACGAGGAGTCGGATCGGCTGCGCGAGCTGATCGATAACCTGCTTGACTCGTCGCGCCTCGAGTCCGGGGCCTTGCGCATGACAAGCGAACCGACCCGGCTGGCACCACTCATCCGTGACACCGTCTCGCGCTGCCAGTCGGTCTACCCCGACCTGCAGGTTCATCAGGATGTGCCGGAGGACCTGCCCGTCCTGCTGGTCGATTCGACACGCATCGCCCAGGTTCTGGACAATCTGCTCTCCAACGCCAGCAAGTACGCACCCGGTTCGCAGGTCACGATTCGCGGGCGTCGAGAGGATCCGTTTGTTCGCGTCGATGTGTTGGACTCTGGCCCGGGGATCCCGCCGGAGCATCTCCACCATCTCTTTGAGCGCTTCTACCGTGTGCCGGGAGGCAGCAGCACCGTGCGCGGCACCGGCCTCGGTCTGTACATTTGCCGCAAGATCGTCGAAGCCCATGGGGGAGAGATCACGGCCGAACGCGTCCCGCAAGGTGGTACGTGCTTTTCCTTTACCTTACCTATGCTCCCCGGCGATGCCGAGTCGAGCGGAGAACGCCCATGAGCGACAAGAAAACGATCCTGATCGTCGATGACGAACCGCGCTATGTCCGGCTGGTCGAAATCAATCTCCAGAGCGCCGGCTACGCGGTCCAGACCGCGGTCAATGGTCAGGAGGCGGTGGAGGGGGTGGCCTCCGGGCACCCGGACCTGGTGCTGCTGGATGTCATGATGCCGATCATGGACGGATTCACGGCCTGCGCAAGGATCCGCGAGTTCTCCAACATCCCGGTCATTCTGGTCACCGCTAAGGGCGAGGAACGCGATCGCGTGCGCGGCCTGGATGCCGGGGCAGACGACTACATCGTCAAACCTTTTTCGGCACAGGAACTTCTGGCGCGCGTGCGGGCCGTCTTGCGCCGCGCCGAGCGGCAAGCCGCCGAGTCCTTCCACGAGCCCATCTTCCGGCACCACGAGCTGCAAATCGATCTGGCGCGTGCCCTGGTGACTTGCAGCGGCAAAGAGATCTCGCTGACCGCCACCGAGTATCGGCTGCTGCAGACCCTGGCGGCCGCCATGGGTAAGGTCCTGACCCCGGAAGACCTGCTGACCGGCGTCTGGGGACCCGAATACCGCGAGGACAAAGAGATCCTGTGGGTTTGCCTCAGCCGGCTTCGCCAGAAGATCGAGCCCGATCCAAAGAACCCGATTCACATCGTCACACGTCAAGGGATCGGTTACCTCATGCCCCCATTGGATGCCGCACCCGCCGCGTAGGGCAGAGGTCCCTCGGCCATGGTCGCTGGCTCACTCCTGCTGATCGATCCGGATGCCGCTTCGGCGGGCTTCGTGCAGCGTCTTCTGGCGGAAGACGGCTACGACGTCAACCTGGCCCCCAGCGGCAAGGAAGGCCTGATCAGCGCCTGGCGCGATCGGCCGGATGTGATCCTCATCGAACTGGATCTGCCTGACATCGACGGGGTAGAACTCATCGAGCGGCTTCGCAAAGACCCTCGCACAGAACGCACGCGACTGATTGCCCTCACCCATCTCCATCTGCCGGAAGAAGCGGTGCAAGCGCTGGGCGCGGGGCTCGATTACTACATCCTGAAGCAGCCGGACGCCGTCAGCACCCTGCGCCGACACCTGGCCGAGATGCGCCGGAAGCAGCAGCCGCCGACGGAGCCCGAGCCTGGCCATCTGGTCTGCTTCATGAGCGCCAAGGGCGGTGTAGGGACCTCCTCCTTGTGCCTCAACCTCGCCAGCTCACTCAGTCGTCGCGCCCGCGGCCGCTCGATCCTGGCCGTCGATCTCGTGCGGCCTTTCGGTTCTCTGGGCGCAATCAGCGGAGCGGAAGCCCGACCCGATCTGGTGGACATCACGCAGATGGAAGCCGCCGATCTGGGCGGAGAGGTTCTCTCCGCCCGCCTGCCTCTCCTCCCGGGATGGGGTCTGCACGTCCTTCCGGGCGCTCTGGACCCTGGCCGGGCGGCGGACCTGCGCCCGGAGAGGTTCCCCTCCCTTCTCCAGAGCCTGCGTTCGGGATTCGGGATTGTCTTCCTCGACCTCGGCTCGCGCCTCTCGGCCCTGGAGTTCCTGGCCCTCCAGCAGGCGGAGGTCGTCGTCATTGTGTTAACCGGCGAAGGCCTGGCTGCCAACGCCACCCAACGCCTGCTGGCTCACTGCGAGGCTGAGGGCATTCCCGCTGACCATCTGTTCCTGCTCTCGAATAGGCCTCTTGGACTGGAAGACCTCACCGGCCCGTCTCTGGAACGCCTCCTGGGTAGACCGGTGGACGCCGGCATTCCACATCTCGGGCGATCCATCCAGCTGGCGAACAACCTGCATGCCCCAATCCACCTGCGCTTCCCGGACGAGGCGGCCACGCATACCTTCGACGAAGTGGCGCAGGCCCTGGAGGCCAGGCTGACAGCCCATGCCCGGCGGTGAATTGGCCAGCCAGACCGGGACTGGAATCCACGTTCCACGGATCGCTTCGCCCGGCGCGGTGTCGCCCCAGGCAGAGCACTTGCGGAAGCTTCTGCTATAATCGCCGCCGTCGGTCTCGAATGGGAGTTACGGCATGACCCAAACCAAGGCCATCTCGCTGCGAACGAAGATGCTCGGCGCCCTGATTCGTGAAGCGCGCATGGAATCTGGCAAGAGCCTGAAGGAGCTGGCGGCCCTCATCGGAACAACGAGCGGGACGCTCTCCTCCTATGA
>Ga0299912_10005001_pt1 | contig 10876 bp, 11 predicted proteins | sample RVTome_2_FD_207667 | JGI IMG/M metagenome (GOLD analysis project Ga0299912, IMG submission 207667) | Soil microbial communities from uranium-contaminated site in the Upper Colorado River Basin, Wyoming, United States - RVT95D214 (version 2) ... | reverse complement strand
CGCCCCCCCCCCCCCCCCCCCCCCCCCCCCCCCCCCCGGGCCCCCCCCCCCCCCCCCCCGCCCCCCCCCCCCCCCCCCCCGCCCCCCCCCCCCCCCCCCCCCCCCCCCCCCCCCCCCCCCCCCCCCCCCCCCCCCCCCCCCCCCCCCCCCCCCCCCCCGGCTCGGATGGTGAAGGGGGCTGCCCCCTCCACCGCCTGACGGCGGTCCCCCTCCCCCGTTCCGCTCCGCTTCACGGGGGAGGATTTGGCGCCCTTGCCCTCCCCCGCGCCTCCCCGGCCGCCGCCATCGCCGCCGCCTGCCTGTGCGCGGCCGGGACATCGCGGCCGCCGCGCGGGGAGCGGCTGGCGCGGCTGGTGGCGCGGCTGGCTGGCGGCGAGGCCTTCACCGCCACCCTGGCCGGAGCGCGGATCGAGGCGGAGGGCGAGACCGTGCTGTTCGCCCGCGACGCCGGCGAGCGGGCCCGGGGCGGGCTGGCGCCGATGGCCCTTCCGGCCGGCGAGCCGGTGGTCTGGGACGGTCGCTTCGAGCTGGTCGCCGACCGGCCCGGCCTGACCGTCAGGGCCCTGGCCGGCCTGGCGCGCCGCCTGCCGGAGGCGGAACGGACGCGGCTGAAGGCCGTCCCCGCCGCCGCCCGCCCGGCCCTGCCGGTGATCGAGGGGGCCGGTCCGCCGACTTGCCCGATCCTTGCAGGGACCGGTCCGGTGCGCGTCCGCGCCCTGGCTCTGCCCCGTTTCGAGGCGGCGATGAGCCCGCCGGACCACGAACCCGCCCCGTGACGAATCGCGCGCGTGGCGAAAACGACCGGACCGCCCTATCTAGGGGGGACGTAATGCACAGGAAGAGTACGAGCCAATGAACCTGCGGAATCTGGCCATCTGGGCGGTGATCGTCGTGGTGGCGGCTGGCGTCTGGAGCATGGTGGCCCAGCGCGGCGGACCGGCCGGCGGCGCGCCGTCGGTGATCAGCTATTCGCAGCTGCTGCGGCAGGTGGACTCCGGCGACGTCAAGGCGGCGGTGTTCCGCGGTTCGACCGTCGAGATCCACGGCCGCGACGACAAGACCGCCACCGCCGTGGCGCCCGCCGATTCCGGCGACCTCATCAAGCGGATGGAGGCGCGGGGCGTGAACGTCGAGATCAAGGCCACCGACCGCATCACCCTGCTCGGCGTGCTGGTCCAGGCCCTGCCCGTGCTGCTGCTGATCGGCGTGTGGATCTTCTTCATGCGCCAGATGCAGGGCGGAGCCCGCGGGGCCATGGGCTTTGGCAAGTCCAAGGCCAAGCTGCTGACCGAACAGAAGGGCCGCAAGACCTTCGAGGACGTCGCCGGCGTCGACGAGGCCAAGGAAGAGCTGTCCGAGATCGTCGACTTCCTGAAAGACCCGGCCAAGTTCCAGCGGCTGGGCGGCAAGATCCCCAAGGGCGCCCTGCTGATCGGCCCTCCGGGCACCGGCAAGACCCTGATCGCCCGCGCCGTGGCCGGCGAGGCCGGCGTGCCCTTCTTCACCATCTCGGGCTCGGACTTCGTGGAAATGTTCGTCGGCGTCGGCGCCAGCCGCGTGCGCGACATGTTCGAACAGGCCAAGAAAAACGCCCCCTGCATCATCTTCATCGACGAGATCGACGCCGTCGGCCGCCATCGCGGCGCCGGCCTGGGCGGCGGCAACGACGAGCGCGAACAGACCCTCAACCAGCTGCTGGTCGAGATGGACGGCTTCGAGGCCAACGAGGGCATCATCCTGATCGCCGCCACCAACCGGCCCGACGTCCTGGACCCGGCCCTGCTGCGTCCCGGCCGCTTCGACCGCCAGGTGGTGGTGCCCAACCCCGACGTCGGCGGGCGCGAGAAGATCCTGCGCGTGCACATGCGCAACGTGCCGCTGGCCGCCGACGTCGACGTCCGCACCCTGGCGCGCGGCACCCCCGGCTTCTCCGGCGCCGACCTGGCCAATCTGGTCAATGAAGGCGCCCTGCTGGCCGCCCGCAAGAACCGCCGGATGGTCACCCAGGACGACTTCGAGATGGCCAAGGACAAGGTGATGATGGGCGCCGAGCGTCGCTCCATGGCCATGAACGAGGAAGAAAAACGCCTGACCGCCTATCACGAGGGCGGCCACGCCATCGTCGCCATGAACGTGCCGCTGGCCGATCCGGTGCACAAGGCCACCATCGTGCCGCGCGGCCGGGCCCTTGGCATGGTCATGCAGCTGCCCGAGGGCGACCGCTACTCGATGAAATACAAGCAGATGACCAGCCGGCTGGCCATCATGATGGGCGGCCGCGTCGCCGAGGAGCTGACCTTCGGCAAGGACAACATCACCTCCGGCGCCAGCAGCGACATCAAGGCCGCCACCGGCCTGGCCCGCAGCATGGTCACCCAGTGGGGCTACTCCGACAAGCTTGGCACGGTGTCCTACGGCGACAACCAGGAAGAGGTGTTCCTCGGCCACTCGGTCGCCCGCACCCAGAACGTTTCCGAGGAGACCGCCCGCCTGATCGATTCGGAGGTCAAGCGGCTGATCCAGGAGGGTCTGGACGAGGCCCGCCGCATCCTCACCGAGCGCGGCGAGGACCTGCACAAGCTGGCCAAGGCCCTGCTGGAGTTCGAGACGCTGAGCGGCGAGGAGATCACCAACGTGCTCAAGGGCGTCATGCCCAACCGCGACGAGCCGCAGGACAAGCGCCCGACCGGCCCCACCGCCGCCGTGCCCCTGTCGCCGCGCCCGGGCGGGGTGACGGCGCGGGTCCAGGACTAAGATGAGCGCCGCGGCTTCGCAGGCGGCAGCCTTCTACGAGGAAGTTGCTCGCTCAGGCGCAGTGTGGACGGTCAAGGATGCCGGCGGATTTCCGGCACCCGAGGGCGAGCTAGGCAAGCGAGCGATGCCCTTCTGGTCAAGCGAGTCTCGCGCTTCAAAGATCGTGAAGTCAGTCGCAGCATACGCGGGATTCGAAGTCGTGCGAATTGAATGGTCCAATTTCGAGGAACGCTGGGCGGCAGGATTGCAGCGTGACGGCCTCCTTGTCGGGATCAACTGGTCTGGCTCAGCCGCGACGGGCTACGATATTCGGCCCGATGAGCTGGTAGCCAACGTCAAAGCGACGGCCCGGCGTTGAAGAGCCGACCGCCCCTCGTCATGGGCGTCGTCAACGTCACGCCCGACAGCTTCTCCGACGGCGGGCGGTTCCTCGGCCATGACGCCGCCCTGGCCCACGCCCGCGAGCTGATCGCGCGGGGCGCCGACATCCTCGACATCGGCGGGGAGTCGACCCGCCCCGGCGCCGAGCCGGTGGCGGAGGCCGAGGAGATCGCCCGGGTGGTTCCGCTGATCGCGGCGCTCCGGGCCGAGAGCGCCGTCCCGGTCTCCATCGACACCCTGAAGCCCGCCGTGGCCCGCGCCGCCGTCGCCGCCGGGGCGACGATGTGGAACGACGTGGCGGCCCTGCGCTTTTCGCCGGACGCTCCGGCGGTGGCGGCCGAGCTCGGCTGCGCGGTGGTGCTGATGCATATGCTGGGCGAGCCGCGCACCATGCAGGCGGCGCCGCATTATGACGACGTGGTCGGCGAGGTCGAGGCCTTCCTGCTGGCCCGGGCCGAAGCGGCCATGGCCGCCGGCGTGGCCCGCGACCGGATCTGGCTGGATCCCGGCATCGGCTTTGGCAAGACGCTGGAGCACAATCTGGCCCTGCTGGCCGCCCTGCCCCGCTTCGTCGCCCTGGGCTTTCCGGTGCTGCTCGGCGCCAGCCGCAAACGCTTCATCGCCGCCCTCGACCCGGCGGCGGAGGGTGCGGGCGACCGGCTGGGCGGATCGCTGGCCGCGGCGCTGCATGGCGCCCGGTCCGGCGTGGCGGCGGTGCGGGTGCATGACGTGCGCGAGACGGTTCAGGCGCTGAAGGTGCAGGCGGCGATCGGGGGTTAGAGGCGGTCCCTACATTACCAGTCGCCCCTCCCCACGAGCGCATAGCTGGTGCTCCGCCCACCGCCGGGCTCCTTCAGCAAGATCCGCCGGTCGACGAGGTCCGTGATGTCGCGCAACGCCGTATCCGGGGACGTTTTGGCGAGCGTCGCCCATTTCGAGCTTGTCAGCCTGCCCTCGAAGCCGTCGAGCAGACGATTGAGGACTTTGCGCTGCCGGTCATTGAGCGGCTGGCCTGCCAGCGCATCCCAGAACTTCGCCTTGGCGAGCGCGGTGGCGAGGATGACTTCGGCGCCGTCGAAGGCCCGCTCAAGGCAACCCAGAAACCAGATCAACCAGCCGGTGATGTCGAGGTCGCCCTTCTGCGTCGCTTCGAGGACGTCGTAGTACGCCTTCCGCTCCACGCGAATCCGCGCCGACATGCTGTAGAAGCGCTGCGAGCTGCCTTCGGATCGGGCCAGGGCCATGTCCGCGATGGCCCGCGCGATGCGGCCATTCCCATCCTCGAACGGGTGGATGGTGACAAACCACAGGTGGGCGATGGCCGCCTTCAAGACAGGGTCCAGCTGATCGTCGTCGTTGAACCAATCGAGGAAGCGGCCCATCTCGGCCTCGAGACGTGCCGCGACGGGCGCTTCATAGTGGACGCGCTGGCGGCCATAGGCGCCGGACACCACCTGCATGGGGTCAACCGTCGACGGCCGCCAGGCGCCGACGGTGATCCTGGTCATCCCGCTATGGGCGGTCGGAAACAGGGCCGCGTGCCAGCCGAACAGGCGTGGCGCATCCAGCGGCCTGGCGAAATTCTGGGTGGCGTCGAGCATCATCTCGACGACGCCTTCGACGTTGCGGTCGGCTTCGCCGGCGCCGGCGACGTCCATGCCGAGGCGTCGGGCGATCGACGATCGGACCTGGCCCTTGTCGAGGACTTCTCCCTCGATCTCGCTGGATTTGACAACGTCTTCTGTCAGGGTTTCGAGGAGGGCTTCGGCGCGGAGTTCGAAGCCGAGTGTTTCCATGCGCCCAAACAGGCGTCCTTGCCGGTGACGCACGGCGCTCAGCTGTTTGGTGAGGCCTTTCTGGTCCCAGCGAAAGTCGGGCCAGCCCTTTAGCTCGTGAAAATAGGTCGGCATATATTCTCCGCAAATTATGCAGTGAATATAGCGACCCCTCTCCGCGAAGGCAAGATTATTCACCGCATCATTTGCGGCGAATAATCGACCCAATCTCCGCAACGCGGCTATCGGAAGAAACGGGACGGAAACGGGGGTAGACGGGGCCGCGTTTTTCCGGTGGACGGCGGAAAAGCCCGACATGCCCGGCGGATGCGGACGCGCTAGAAGGGGCCATGACCGACACCAACGCCCCCCATCGCGGCCGCGTCCTGATCATCGCCGGATCCGACTCCGGCGGGGGGGCGGGGGTGCAGGCCGACATCAAGACGGTCACCGCCCTGGGCGGCTACGCGGCCACGGCCATCACCGCCATCACCGTGCAGAACACGCTTGGCGTCACCGCCGTGCATCCGGTTCCGCTGGAGATCATCGAGGCCCAGGCCCGGGCGGTGCTGGACGACATCGGCGCCGACGCCATCAAGACCGGCATGCTGGGCGACGTGGCCACGGTTGAACTGGTGGCCCGTATCCTCGACAGCGCGCGGGGCCTCCCAGCCGTCATCGACCCGGTGATGACCGCCAAGGGCGGCGCCAGCCTGCTGGCCGCCGGGGCGGTGGCGGCGGTGAGGCGCCTGCTGGTCCCGCGGGCCGCCCTGCTCACCCCCAATGCCCCGGAGGCCGAAGCCCTGACCGGCCTGACCGTCGCCAGCACGGACGATCTGCGCCGGGCCGGCGAGGCGCTGCTGGCCATGGGGGCGAAGGCGGTGCTGATGAAGGGCGGGCATGTGGCGGGCGAGCGGCTGGTCGACCTCTTGATGACCGCCGATGGCGAGACGGCCTTCGAGGGGGAGCGGATCGACACCCGCCACACCCACGGCACCGGCTGCACCCTGGCCAGCGCCTGCGCCACCGGCCTCGCCCAGGGGCTGGACCTGACCGCCGCCGTCGCCCGCGCCTGGACCTACGTTCACGAAGCCATGCTGCGCGCGCCGGGATTCGGCGCCGGGCACGGGCCGCTCGACCACGCCTGGCCGATGAGGGACCGATGAGCGAGATGCTGGAACAGCGGCTGGAGGCCATCCTGCGGGAGGCGCCCTCGATGATGCGGGTGCTGACCCTGGCCCGCGACCTGGGCCTGCCCGACTGGCTGATCGTCTCGGGGGCGGTCTACCAGCGGGTCTGGAACCAGCTGACCGGACGCGATCCCGACTACGGTATCCGCGACTACGACCTGGTCTATTTCGACGGATCGGACACCGGCTACGAGGCCGAGGACGTCGCCATCAAACGGGCCGCCGCCCTGTTCCCGCCGCCGCTGGACGCCCTGGTCGAGGTGCGCAACCAGGCCCGGGTGCATCTGTGGTTCGAGGATCACTTCGGCGAGCCCTACGAACCCCTGACCTCCAGCGCCGAGGCTCTGGGCCGGTTCGTCGCCCCCGCCTTCGGCGTCGGCGTGCGGCTGGAGGCCGACGACAGCCTGACCATCGAAGCGCCGTTCGGGCTGGAGGACCTGTTCGCCATGACCCTGCGCCCCAATCCGAACCGGCCGCTGGCCAGGGGCTGGGCGAAGACCACCACATCGGCCCGCGCCCGCTGGCCGGAAGTCACCATTCTGGAGTCTGTTTGATGCGCCAGTGGACCATCGACGCCTTCGCCTCCGGCCCGTTCAAGGGCAACCCCGCCTGCGTGGTCGAGCCGCTGGAGGCCTGGCCGGCCGACGGCTGGATGCAGACCCTGGCGGCGGAGAACAACCAGGCGGAGACCGCCTTCCTGCTGCGCACGGCCGATCCGGCCCGTTTCGGCCTGCGCTGGTTCACCCCGGCGCTGGAGGTGCCGCTCTGCGGCCACGCCACCTTGGCCTCGGCCCACGCCCTGCTGGCCGAGCTGGGGCTGGACGCCCCGGTGGTGACCTTCGACACCAAATCAGGGCCGCTGACCGTGAAGCGCGCCGGCGACGGCTACGAGATGGACTTCCCGGCCAATCCGCCCAGACGCACCGCTACGCCGGAGGGGCTGGCGGCGGCGCTGGGCGTCGAGCCGGACGAGGTCTGGGCGGGAAGCTACCTGATCGCCCTGGTGGGGGACGAGGCGGCGGTGCGGGCGCTGAAACCCGACCTCGTGGCTCTGGAGAAGATCGCCGGTGAGGCCAGCGGGGGGCGGGGCAATGTCGGCGTGGCGGCGCTGGCCGATTCCGGCTCGCCGTATGACGTGGTCAGCCGCTTCTTCGCGCCCGGGTCGGGCATTCCGGAAGACCCGGCCACGGGATCGGTCCACTGCATCCTCTCGCCGCTGTTCGCCGGCAGGCTGGGGCGGGCGACGCTGCGCTTCCATCAGGCGTATCCCGGCCGGGGCGGCGATCTGGAGTGCGAGCATCGCGGCGAGCGGGTGCTGCTGCGCGGCCAGGCGGTGACGGTGATCGACGGCCGGCTTCGCCTGTGAGTCGGGACAGCGCCCCCGCCCCCCGGAGGGGGAAGGCGGGCGGCGGGGGCGCTGCTCGCCGACGGTCGCGGGTCGGCTACCAGCGGCGACCGTCGCGATCGGCGACTTCGTAGCGGATGCGGAACGACAGCTGGTCGAAGCGGCGGTCGAGGTCGGCCCGCTCCCAGCCGCTCAGGCCGCCGCCGGTGCGGCGATAGTTGGCCTCTAGCCGGGCGATCTGGCGGAACTCGCCTCGCAGGGCCCGGGCCTCGCGGAAGGAGATGCGGTGATGGCGGACGGCCATGTCGATGCGGTGATCGAGACGGGCCTGGCGCTCGTTGACGCCGCGCCACGGCGCGGCGCTGGCGGGCGCGGCGGCGGAGATCAGGGCGGTGGCGGCGAGGATCGGGATCAGCAGCTTTTTCATCGGTCGGTTCCTTCTCTGTGGCGACGTCGGCGATGACGACGCGCCAAGAGAAGCAGTCCGAACCTGAAGCGGGTCTGAGCCGCCTGTTAGGAGCCGTTCATGTCCCTCGGCGGATCAAGCCGCCTGGGCCCGCGCCTCGTCGGCGGCCGCCAGAGCGCTGTTGATCGCGTCATAGAGACGGGTCAGATCGATCGGTTTGGCGATGTGACCGTCCATGCCGGCCGCCAGATAGGCCTCGACCTGGTGCGTCAGGGCGTTGGCGGTCAGGGCCAGGATCGGGATTCGCGGCAGGTGTCCCGACGCCTCGGCGGCGCGGATGCTCCTGGCCGCCTCGACCCCGTCCATCACCGGCATCTGGATGTCCATCAGGATCAGATCGAAGCCGCCTTCGCGCCAGGCCGCCACCGCCTCGCGTCCGTCCGCCGTGATGTGCAGATCGACGTCCAGAGGCTCCATCAGCGCCCGCAGAACCTTCTGGTTGGTGGCGTTGTCTTCCGCGGCCAGGATGCGGATGCGACGCTGCTGGGGATCCAGCGCCGTCTCGACCGGCGGCGCGGCGGCCGGCGTCGCCGCCCGGTGCAGCGGCAGCTCGACGGTGAAGGTCGAGCCCTCGCCCTCGGCGCTGCGGACGGCCACCGTCCCGCCCATCAGCTGGACCAGTTCGCGGCTGATCGCCAGGCCCAGGCCGGCGCCGCCGAAGCGGCGGGTGGTCGAGTTGTCGGCCTGGATGAACTTCTCGAACAAGGTCGGGATCTTGTCCGGGGCGACGCCGATGCCGGTGTCCGACACGGTCAGGCGCAGCCCACCGTCGGCCGTCCGCGAGAAACGGGCCGCCACCGCGCCCTCGACGGTGAACTTGACGGCGTTGGACAGCAGGTTGCCGAGGACCTGCCGGATGCGGTCCGGATCGCCGCGCCACCAGCCGTCGACGTCGGGATCGACAGCCAGTGCGAAGCGCAGCCCCTTCTCCCGGGCCATGACCGAAAAGGCCCCGGCGGCGTTGCCGGCCAGGTCCTTCAGCGCGAAATCCCGGTCAGCCAGCTCCAGTCGGCCGGCCTCGATCTTGGAGATGTCGAGCACATCGTTGAGGACGCTGAGCAGCAGCTCGCCGGAGTCACGGATCACGCCCAGCCGTTCGCGTTGCCGCTCGTCCAGGCCGTCGCGCTCCATCACGTCGGCCATGGCCAGCACGCCGTTCAGCGGCGTGCGGATCTCATGGCTCATGTTGGCGAGGAACTGGGATTTCAGCACATTGGCGGCGTTGGCCTCGTCCCGCGCCACGACCAGCTCGTCCAGGGTCCGGCGCAGATCGCGGTCATTGGCCTCCAGGCGACCGAGCAGCTGGTTGAAGCTGCGCGCCAGGCTGCGGAAGATGTCGTCTTCGGCCTCCTCGGCCACCGGCACGAAGGCGCCGCTTTCGGCGCCGCGCTGCATGGCCCGCGAGAGCCGGTCGACCGGCTGGATCACCCGTCGCGCCAGGGTCGTGGCCAGGAACATCGCGATCCCAGCCGCCCCGAAGAACAGCGCCATGGTCAGGGCGGCGTAGCGAGGCGCCAGGGCGGCGAGCGTCGGCCTCTCCACCCGGGTCGACAGGGTCCCGACGACGCGCCCGTCGAGCATGACCGGGGTGGAAACCGCGTCCTGCGCGCCCGGGGACAGGTCACGATCACGCTGGATGGCCAGGATGCGGCCCCGGGTGTCGATCAGGCTGGCGGAGCGCACTCCGGGGGCGGCGACGAGGGCGGTCACGGCGCGACGGGCGGCGTCGACGTCGCCCCTGACCAGCGCCGGTCCGGCGATGTCGGCGACGACGGCGTTCATCGCCGCGCCGGTCACGCGGGTCTCCTGCAACGACACCGCCCATTGCTGGACCATGAAGGTGACGCAAGCGGCCAGCAGCACCGCGACGGTGGTGATCAGCGCCACGCTGGCGATCCGCGCCTGGAAGGGTGCGTGGCTGGCCGCCTGGCGTGTGCTCTCTGGCTGGTGCATCTGCCCACGTGCGGCCGGTTGGGCACCCCTTATCGCGCAATCTCCCTAACGCTTCGCTTCCGCGACATCTTAACCGCCGATTCACCATTTTCAGGAATTAAGGTTTCGTTTACCATCGCCTCTCTCGCTGGTTGATGGAGGAAGACAGTGGAAAAAGCTTTTGTTGCCCAAAGGGTTGCCCGGAAGTTGTTCGCCACCGAGCGCGCGCTCGACGCGGCGATGGTCGAGGCCGCCGAGCTGATGGCCGACATGCTGAAGGCTCGCATGGATCTGAATCTTTCGGCCGTGGTCGGCGATTCCGCCTCGGCCAAGCTGGTCGAAGCCCTCGCCGCGCTGGGCGAAGCCCGGTCCGCGATCGTCGGCGCCCACAACGAACTCAACGACGTGCGCCTGCGTATCGGCGTGCGCACCCGGATGGCCGGCTGGGAAGACAAGCCCGCCGAGCTGCAGACCCTGATCGCCAAGGACGACCTCCGTCAGGTCGGCTAACCGACAGGATTGCGATTGTTTAACTCTCTTGCGCCCCTGACTCAGTGTAGGGGCGCAAGAGATGTATCAGTCCGTTATTCCTTTGATTGGATGGACCGTCACCGTTCTGGTGAGCGGTCTCGCGTGGTGGAAGGGTGGTCCCGCCGAACGCGCCAGCGGCCTGTTGATCGTCGGCGCCGCGTTCGCGGTGTGGCTCGCGCACCTCCTCCTCCGGCCGGCCGGCGCCAATCTCGCCCTGCTGGTCATCGACGGCGCCATGGCCGCCGGGTTCCTCCTGCTGGCCATTCGCTACGCCAACCTCTGGCTGGGCGTGGCGATGCTGCTGCAATCCACCCAGTTCAGCCTTCATTCCTTCTATCTCGTCACCGAGAAGTCGCACGACCGGCTCTATTCGATCGCCAATAACCTCATCACGCTGGGCGTCGTGCTCTGCGTCCTGTTCGGCACCCTGACCGCGTGGCGACGAGCCCGGAAAGCCGCCGAGGCCGGCTGACGGCGAACCTGGCGGCTTTGCCGTCAGCCG
>Ga0299912_10005000_pt1 | contig 10876 bp, 6 predicted proteins | sample RVTome_2_FD_207667 | JGI IMG/M metagenome (GOLD analysis project Ga0299912, IMG submission 207667) | Soil microbial communities from uranium-contaminated site in the Upper Colorado River Basin, Wyoming, United States - RVT95D214 (version 2) ... | reverse complement strand
CAGGTTGACAGATTTGCTACGGCGCTAGCTGATCTGGGCATCAAGAAGGGAGACAAGATTGCCCTCCTGCTGCTTAATTCGCCTCAGTTCATCATAGCTTATTTCGGAGCCCTGAAAGCCGGGGCTACCTTGACGGCAATCAGCCCTGTTTACGTCAGCCCCGAAATCAAGTACCAGATTGAAGACAGCGGGGCGAGGATGCTCGTCTGCCTGGATATTCTTTATGGTAACGTAGAGAAAAGTGGAGTCAAGCTGGATGCTGTCATCCTGACCAGCATCGGCGAATATCTGCCTTCAATGAAGAAGTTTATGGGCAGCACTGTGCTCCGGGCCGTATATCAGAAAATGGCCGCCCCGCCTGTGGAAATATTTCAAAAAGAGGGATTTTATCGGTTCCAGGACTTGCTGAAGAAATATCCTCCGAATCCTCCCGACATCAAGTTCAATATCAGGGAGGACATAGTCACCCTTCCCTATACTGGAGGGACAACCGGTAGGCCCAAAGGCGCCAAGATAACTCACTACAATTTTGCCGCCGCTCGAGTGCTCGCCAACAAATTCTGGGGCGATATCATCCAGGAAGGGAAAGAAACCGTAATAGCTTACTTGCCTTTCTATCACATCTATGGCCAGGCAGTGGTCATGATGGGAGCAATGACCGAGGGCTACACTTCAATACTGATCACCACTCCTGACCCTGATGATATTCTGAACGCACTGGAAAACTACAAAGGAACTATTTTCTACAGCGTTCCCGCCCTGTTTGAATATCTCAAGGACTATGAAAAGACCGACAGAGTTAACTGGAAGAAGGTAAAAGTCCTTATCTCCGGTGCTGATGCCCTTCTCGAAGACACTGCCAAGGGCTGGGAAAAACGAACCGGCGCTAGAATCCACGAGGGCTGGGGAATGACCGAGACGACCTCGGTCGGCATTGTCAATCCCTACGGCCGGGCGAAAATCGGTTCCTTCGGTGTACCTCTGCCCGGCACCGTGGCGGGCATAATTGAAGCGGAAGGCACCAAATTCCTTCCCGTTGGGGCAACAGGCGAAATGGTAGTCAAGGGGCCCAATACCTTCGCGGGATACTGGGGGAAACCGGAAGCAACCAAGGAAGTGTTTTTAGAAATCGACGGTGAAACCTGGCTGCGCACCGGGGACCTGGCCAGAATGGATGAAGAAGGCTATTTCTACTTCTACGACAGGAAAAAAGACATGATTAAGTACAAGGGTCTGCAGGTGTTTGCCAGGGAGGTAGAGGAAGTAATCGCTTCTCATCCTCAGGTCAAGGAAGCCGGCGTCATCGGCGTCCCCGACCCCGAGGTCGGCGAGAAAGTCAAAGCCATCGTCGTTCTTGAGTCGGAAGCCAGAGGGAAAGTGTCAGAAGAAGACATTATGAAGTATTGCGCTGGAAAGCTAGCTGGCTACATGGTACCCAAGATAATCGAGTTCCGGGGCGAGGTGCCCAAGACAGACATCGGCAAGGTATCACGCCGCGAGCTGAGAGAGGAGTAGCTATAGAATGGCACCATTTTTCGAAGTAGAAAACTTAACCAAGCGTTTTGGCGGACTGGTTGCCGTCAACAATGTTAGCTTCCAAATAGGCAGGGACGAAATCGTGGGCCTGATTGGGCCCAATGGTTCGGGGAAGACCACCCTCGTTCGCTGCGTAATCGGCATATTCAAGCCCGAGTCCGGGAAAGTGCGCTTTAAGGGCGAGGATATAACCGGATGGCGTCCCTGGAAAATCGTCCAGAGAGGGCTGGTAGGGACTTTCCAGGTAGTTAAGCCATTCCGCCGCCTCCCTGTTATTGCCAATGTCATGGTCGGGTGCATGTGCCCGCGGATAACCAAGGGAGGTGAATGGACCAAGACCACCGTGGTGAAAGCGCGGGACGCGCTGGAGTTCGTGGGCATCGCCGACCGGGCTCGTGAGCCGGCCTCCACCCTGTCTCATGGGGACTTGAAACGGCTGGAGGTGGCCCGGGCCATTGCTACCGAGCCCGAACTACTTATCCTCGATGAGCCCTTCGGGGGACTTAATCCTGCCGAAACAGAGCTTGTCGCTAAGTCCATGAAAAGATTGCACAAGGGGGGGCGGTTTGGCAGGCTTCACAGCGAAGGGCCGGCTATGCTGATAATCGAACACAAGCTGAGTGAGCTCATGAAAATAGTTGACCGGGTGATTGTCCTCAATTATGGAGAAGTCATCGCCCAGGGTACCCCCCAGGAAGTAGTCAAAAACCCCACCGTGATTGAAGCTTATACCGGCAAGGAGGTGCTCATTGCTTGAGGTAAAAAATGTAAGCGTGAAGTACGATACAGCCACCATCCTGGATGAAGCCAACCTGAAGGTGGAAAAAGGGGAACTGGTCGGGCTGGTCGGTCCTAATGGCGCCGGCAAGACGACCCTCCTCCGCGCCATTGCCGGTTTGATAAACTGGGACAAAGAAATCCTCAGAGGCACCCGGAAGTCAGATGTAACCTTTGAAGGCAGCATCGAATTTGAAGGGGAAAAGATTAACAAGCTATCGGCATTTCAAATCGCCAAGAAAGGTATCCAGCTTTGCCCGCAAATGGGCCGGCCTTTCGTCGAGATGACGGTCAAGGAAAATCTCCTGGCTGGAGCCTACCTGTGCAAGAATCAGAAAGAGGTTGATGAGAGCCTGGCCAGAGTGTATGAACTGTTTCCCAGATTGAAAGAGAGGCAGAAGCAGCTATCGGGGACGTTATCCGGCGGGGAACGGCAGATGCTGGCTGTTGGCCGCTCCCTCATGCGCCGTCCTAAACTGATGTTGGTTGATGAGCCGTCGAGCGGGCTGGCCCCAAAGATTAAGGATGACCTGTTCAAGCGCGTGGAAGAGATTTACCATGAACTGGGAGTCACCATACTACTGGCTGAACAGGATATCAGCTTTGCCTTCGCCCTCTCCAAGAGGAACTATGTCATGTCCAGGGGGCATATCATCGCCCAGGGAACATCTGAGGAATTGCTCAAGGACGAGACCATCAGGAAGACATACCTGGGCATGTAATAACCACCCGCGGGTTTTGAGTCGGATCTACACGGTCACCAAAAGGCCTTATCGGTGTAGTGGCGGAATTTATCCCTCGTTGCAGAAACCCAAATGTCTAAATGCCAAAACTATTCCGGTTTGTCCTTTGAATTTTGGACTTGATTTGACATTTGAGCTTTGTAATTTGACATTATTTGGGATTTAGCCAATGAGATTGCCACGCCCCGATAAATCGGGGTCGCAATGACAACCCACATCATGTCATTGCGAGGAGCCTTTCCTTTCTCGTCTTTGCGAGGCACGATAGTGCCGAAGCAATCCCGGCGGGTAGGGTACAGGACCCGCCCCCACGAGCGCTAAATCCGAAGCACCAAATCCGAAACAATATCAAAAATCAAAGGTCAAAAATCAAAATGACAAATCAAAATGAAAAACCCCTCTGCTCTCCCTTGACCTGCTCGCCGTACCTGCTCGCCGTATGACTTCAGCAGGCGAGTGACTCCAGCAGGCGAGCGGGAGAGGATTAAGGTGAGGGTGACATCCCCCTCCCTCTAACCCCCTCCCGCCAGGGGAGGGAGAATCCTAAGGTCAGATTGCCACGTTCCCGCCTGCCATAGCTGTGCGGCGGGCAGGTCAGCGAAGGCAGATCCCAAATTCCAAACAGTATCAAATGACCAAAACGGTTCAGAGTTACGGATTTTGGTATTTGGATTTGTTTAGAGCTTAGATGTCAGGATTTAGAGTCTAGAGCTAGCTACCTAGTGTAGAGAGGCGCCACAGGCACGACATTCCTTACGCCAGGCAACATTAGTTAACTTGCAGCGAGGACACTCCCGCTCAATTTTGTCCCGTATCCACACGGCAATTCCTTCGGGCATGAACAGCAGTATCAGTATCACTATGACAGCCAGGACGAGGTACGGTCGGCCGGCAAGTTCATGCAGAAATTCCAATATCTTGACAAGTGGAACCGTCGCTGGCACCTCGGGAAGCGCGTTCCCGATAGTCGAAAAGAAGGCTTGAACACGACGTGACAGGAATACAAGCGGATAGAGGGTATAGACCCCGACAACCCCTCCGTAAATCGTGACAGCACCACCGAATAGCACCCATATTATGGCTTGAAAAGACATGGTGAGGTTGAGACTGCCTATGCCGACTATTCCCTGGGCATGGGCATACAAAGCACCGGCCAGCCCGGCGAAAAGGCCGCCGACGGCAAAAGCCAGCATCTTGTATCTTACGGTGTTTATTCCCGTGGCACGGGCGGCAATCTCGTCTTCCCGGATGGCATGGAAGATAAGACCGGTCCTGACATACTTGCTCCCGGCATCGGTGAGTTTCCACATTATCAGCACGGATGCGGTCATTGCTATCAAACATATGTAGTACTGCTCGCTCGCCGAGCCACCGAGGGAGGGAAGGCCAGGTATGCCATATTCCGCGCCCGTGTATTCTTTGAAAAACATGACTATTCCCAGCAACATGAGAGGGAAGGCCAGTGTGAGCAATGATAGGTAGGGTCCTCTCAGCCTCAGGGCCGGAAAACATGTCACCACTCCCGCTATCGTGGCAGCCAGAACTGCCAGGGGTATTGTCACCGAGGGCTGCCAGCCCAGAAACTTGTATAATAGCGCTGTTGTGTAGGCAGCTACCCCGAAGAACAGAGCGTGACCAAAGTTCACCAGTCCGGTATAGCCCGATAATAAGTCCCAGCTCACGGCAAAAATGGCGAATATGCTTGCGAAAGTAAACATGCGCATATAAAGGGGATGCCCCGAAATAACCGGGAAAAGAAACAAAAAGAGAAAGAAGACAACGGCGATAACCCGCCCGGGAACAGGCAGCACACTAAACCGGAAATCCTTGAGCAGCCGCCTGAACAATTTACAATTTCTCCTCTTCGAAGAGTGTGCCGAATAGCCCCCCCGGCCTCACTATAAGCACTATCACCATAGCCGCGAGGGTAAATGTCATATTCAGGTAAGCGCCACCACCGCGTAGCAAGGACAGAGGGTCAAGCACGGACAGTGCCGAGACGAAGCCTAAGATAAAAGCTCCAATGATACTCCCCTTTATGCTTCCCAGCCCTCCTATGATCACAACTACCATAGTGGTCATCAGCGGAGAGGCCCACATGGTGGGTACGATCGTGGTTAATGGTGCCATCACTACACCGGCAATTGCTGCCAGGGCTGAGGCAATGCCCATCGTTATCATCAGGACTCGGGAAGCACTTATCCCCATCAAGCCGGCAATCTCGGTATCGTTGGCCACTGCCCTGATGGCTATGCCCAGTCTTGTCTTGGACAAAATGAGCCACACAGCCACAATAGTCACCGCCACTACCCCCAGCGTTAGAAGATTCTGGTTGACGATTGTGATGCCGAATATGTCTACGGTTCCCGGGACGAGAAAGCGAATGGTGCGGTTCTGGCCACCAAAACGCCAGACCAGAATCTCCTCGACAATCATGGCCAGGGCGATGGTGATCAGCAATACGGCAGCATGATGCTCCCGTACCGGGTTGATAAATAGCTTGTAGGCCAGCATGCCCAGCGCGCCAACGACAACTATGATTATGATGACTGATGGAGCAACAGCTAGTTCAAGTCCGACCACCGGCGAAAGCAGGAGAAACGTGCCGAAGGCGGCCAGAGCATAGAACGACGTATGGGCCATATTGAGAACCCGCGCCACGCCGAAGATAAGGGAAAACCCTACCGCCAGGATGGCATAGACACCTCCGCTCACCAGTGTATGAACTATGATGCGTTCAATCATGGCACTTCCAATCCCATAAGGCGAGGATAAACCTCGCCACTACATTTATTCATTTGTAGGGGCGGGACTCTTCTCCGCCCAATTTTTGCATCTTGATTTGTCATTTTGATTTTTGACCTTTAATCTTTGAAAAGGCGGGGATAAACCCCGCCGCTACACTGTCTGATTCTGTCCATGCCTTCTAGTTTGGACATTTTCCATAAACCCCTAGTCTTGCAGGCAACAACTTCGATAATGTATACCATTCCTCCCTGCCTTGTCAAGGGTTTGTACTCTTAATCTGCGAATTTTGCTGCTTTTGTTGCCCCTGGGGCGGCTCCGGCCACAGGTGCGATGGTGGGGAAAGGGGCAAAGGCCCGCTTCAGCGTCGTTTACCCCGAGCGGCTTTCCTTCTACCTTCAATCCAGGCAGGTCTTACTCCACGCACGAAGAAAATCAGCAGTCCCGCTAATGTCACCGCCACCACGAAGGTGCCGACCACTGGCCAGTTGACCAGTGGAATCCTCTCAAAATTGGCGGTGATTGAGTAGTCGCCGCGCATGGTGACAGTGGTTGAGACACTGTTGACATCGGCAATTTGATTTGTGTCGCCGGTCCAATTGACGAAGCGGTAGCGATTATCGGGCGCGGCCGTCAGACTGATCACAGCGCCGGCGAGATAGATGAACTCTCCGGCACCAGGTTCCGTCAGTGAGCCGCCAGCCCCACCGGAGACGGTAAGGCTATAGCGCGGCGCTTCCGTGATGGCATAGAGCTTCGTATCGAAGGAGCCGATGTAAACGGTGCCATCGGCCCCGATGGCCGGGGAAGACTGAATAAAATAGCCGGTGGCGAAGCTCCATTTCTCGCTACCATCGGAGTTCACAGCATAAAGTCTGCCGTCGAAGGAGCCGATATAGACGGTGCCGTCGGCACCGATAGCCGGGGATGATAAGATTGCATTGCCAGTGGCGAAGCTCCATTTCTCGGTGCCATTGGAGTTCAGCGCATAGAGTCTACCATCGAAGGAGCCTACATAGATGGTGCCATCAGCCCCCACGGCCGGGCACGAAACAACTGCATCGCCGGTGGGGAAGCTCCATCTCAGGGTGCCGTCCGGGTTTATGGCATACGTGCTATTATCGGCAGAGCCGACATAGATGGCGTTATCAGTCCCTATGGATGGGGAGGAGTCAACGGCGGCACCGATTGTGAACCTCCACCTCTCGCTGCCATCGGGGTTTATGGCGTAGAGATTGCCGTCGCTGGAGCCCACATAGACGGTGCCACCGGCTCCGATGGCGGGAGAGGAGCTGATATATCCGCCCGTAGTAAAACTCCACCTCTCGCTGCCATCGGGGTTTATGGCGTAGAGATTGCCATCGCCGGAGGCCACATAGACGGTGCCACCGGCTCCGATGGCGGGAGAGGAGCTGATATATCCGCCCGTAGTAAAACTCCACCTCTCGCTGCCATCGGGGTTTATGGCATAAAGGTTGTTGTCCCATGAGCCGACATAGATGGCGCCGTCAGCGCCTACGGTGGGTGAGGAGAAGATTTCCTTGCCGGCAGTGAAGTTCCATGTGTTGCTGCCATCCGGGCCTATCGCATAAAGATTGTTGTCCCATGAGCCGACATAGATGGTGCCATCAGCTCCAATAGACGGAGAGGAGCCAATAGATGAGCCAGTCGTGAAGCTCCACTTAAGGTATGGGTGTTCGGGACCGCTGTGAGAGCTTCTACCGGTACGCTGTAAGTTCTGGCCAAAAGTTGGCCAGGGGCTGTCGGCAAGCTGGGTCTGGGCACTGTCGGCCAGGATGGGGGTAGCCGGGGACAGCAACGCTAAGCAAAGGATAATGCCCAAAGCTACCAAAGACCTTGATGTGTTCATAGACCACCAGCTGGCGCGATGTTTAGATGCTATAACAACTCGGGTCTTTCAGAATCCCTAGCTTATACTACTTCACCCCCCATGCTGTCAAGCAAGTGTACTCATTCACGTGATTGGTGACGGTTCTTTTTCGTCATTGCGAGGAGCAGTAGCGACGAAGCAATCTCTAAGCGAGGTCCCTCAGTCCAACGATAGCAGGCTCCAGTTTTACAATGAAATTGCCACGCCCACGACAAGTCGGGGCTCGCAATGACATATTAAAACCAAGGGGGACGCCCAAAAAGAGGTTTGATTTGTCATTTTGACTTTTGCACTTTGATTTTTGAGGAGGCGGGGATGAACCCCGCCATTACGTTCGCTGACGGCTGACCACTGACAGCTGATTGCTGATGCTCGGGATTTCGTCCTTGGGGTTTAGGACTTAGCACTCGTAGGGGCTGGTCTTGTGCCCGCCCCAGCCCCGCTGCCAACAAAAGAGAGGCCCCGGCTAGGCCGGGGCCTCTGCGAAGCGACTTGTCACCGGGTCAATTACGGAGTCCGGTTAAGGAGTAGTCCACGCATCGATATACTCTTGGGGTATTACGAAGTCTATTATGCCGGGATACGTCATTTCGTTAGTCCAGTTGAGACCGACGACCGCCCTTGATATTGTGGTCGAGAGCGGCAACTGAGCACCACCTATTTTTAGGTCGTACCCGTCCTTGGGCCAGACGCCCTTCTGGACGCCGTTTATCCACTGGAAGGCCAGGCCGGTCATCCAACCGGTCTCGGGGTCATCAGGGTCGGTCCAGGGACCGTACATCAGGTCATGAGTGGTGTAAGGCGGCATTGTGAAGTTGTATGAACCCACGCCTGGAGTCGCGTACATGCCGGGGGCATAAATGTCAGCTAATTGGCTGGCGTTTAGTGCCGGCAGATCAAGGCCTGGCGCTGAGCTCCATTTGCCCAGCGTGCTGCCATCCCACTTCGGGTAGTAGCCGGCGCGGCCGGTCGAGATGACCTGGGCATTGTCGATGTCTTCCAGCCAAGCAATAACGGCATCGTAGTCGAGAGTGGCAGTCTCTGTCACTGCATCCCAGCTAGCGGCATCGGTTGCCTCGATGGCCTTCTTCACGGTGTAGACCATGTCATAGCTGGATGCCGTGTAAACCGGGAATAATCCGCCCCACTTTGTGGCGAAAGCGCTAAGGAAAGATGCCGTTGTGGAAGTCTGCGTTACGCCTGGCGCCCAGGTGCCCATAGTGATCTGGTAGTTAGCTCCAAACTCTCCGGGGTTATACTCGGTGCCGAGCCAGAAGCCGGGGTCCTGTGCTTCCACGTTGATGCCCACTGCGATAGCCGGTACCTCCTGCGCGCCCATGGCCTTACCAAAGGTAAGACCAACCGGTCCGGACATGATAGTGAAGATAACCTGAGCACCTGCAGCCTCTATCTCGTCGAGCTTGGTTTGAACGTTGGCGTAGGGCTCGGTGTCGGTAACCAGCCACTCGCCATTTTCATGTCCAGTGGCGCTAACAAACTCCCAGCCGAAGAAGGGACCGTAGCCACGTATGATTTTTTGGGCGCTGGCCCTCATGGCCTCAGCCCAGGTCAGGCTCTCGGCGACCACGGCAACCTTAACCTTATTCGCCCATGACACATAGTAGGGGGGTGTTGCATTCGGGATCCCAACCCACCCCATTGCGTCCTGTATTCCCTTGGCCACCATTGCGAACATCAGGTAGCAGTTGTTGACCAGGAAGACGTCGTTGAATGGCGTGCCTCGGAACACGTATTTGTTGAGCGGGTCTACGGCACTTAGCAGGCTATATGTGGCGGCACCGGTGATAAAGAAAAGCTTCTCGGCTTCCTTAATGTCGTCTATGTAATTCGCAACGGCTTCTGTGCGGAAGCCGCCGATACAGACATTAGGATCATCGGAGATCAGGGCATCAATCACTATGTCCGCGGCCCCTGAAGGATTGTCGATTTCGTCCGTGTCGACCTCTACTAGCTCGACCTTGAACGCCGTAGTGCCGGACGTTATTTTAGTACCGGCGTTTATTTCATCCGCTGCCATTTCGGCGCCCATCCACATGTGGCTACCCTGTATCTGGTCCATTGGCCCCAGTATGGCGAATTTGATAGCAGGTTCTGCTTCTACGGGTTCGCCACAGCCGGTCAGGACCAGCCCTAGCACCATGAGACTGGCAATAAGTAAGAAAACAATTCTTTTCAATTCATCAACCTCCTTGTTGATTTTTGTAGTTGCTCCGATTTCATCGGAGCGAACCCTTGATGCTGGAACAGACCGGTCGACCCCGGTTGCTTCCAGCAACCTTAATCTTTATACATTACCCGATAGGCCCACCTCCTTTCGTGCTTTTGGTCTCCCGATTTTTTGTTGCCCGTCGGGGCAAGCCTAGAAAAGGGAGACCAAATAAATTCTTTGGGAACTCGACCTTCTGAATATCTCCAATACTTGTTGTCAGCTTAACCGCTGCCAGATCCCCCCGGAGCCTCCATTTTTTCCCGCATATCCCTCCTTTGATTATATATTATCCCCCAGTTCCTGTCAATCAATCTTCTCTCTTTGTGTGCGCTCTAATCTGTCCTCTTTTCCTTTGCTACTTGAAGTGTAGCATCTAAATATTAAGATGATGTTAAAATTTAGGCAGGTGGGGTGATTTTTCGAGAAATGGTCAACTCTATCTTTCTCCAATCCCCGAGACTGCTTCGGCACTATCGTGCCTCGCAAAGACAGAAAGGGGGAATGCCCTGCAAAGACAGAAGGGGAAACGCTCCTCACAACGACTCCCACGTGTCATTGCGAGCGACCTGAAAGGTGCGTGGCAATCTCACAGGCTGAATTTCAAATGTCAAAATCCAAATGACAATTGAAATCCGAATGCCCAATGCCAGGACTACCTCTTTTTGTCATTTGAACTTCGTGCTTGATTTGAGATTTGGGCTTTGTCATTTGACATTGCTTAAGATTTCCCCTGGAGCATCTTGTCCACGGCAGCTATCGCCTTAAGCCGAATTCGCCCGGGGACCTTCACCTCAGGACTCATCTCCTCCAAGGACCGCACGACTTTCTCCAGGGTAATCAACTTCATATTGGGACAGATTGCCTGCTCGGAAACAGGAATAAACCTCTTGCCGGGATTCTCTTTTCTAAGCCGGTGGATTATCCCTATCTCCGTGCCCACGACCATCTCTTTGA
>Ga0299912_10004999_pt1 | contig 10878 bp, 11 predicted proteins | sample RVTome_2_FD_207667 | JGI IMG/M metagenome (GOLD analysis project Ga0299912, IMG submission 207667) | Soil microbial communities from uranium-contaminated site in the Upper Colorado River Basin, Wyoming, United States - RVT95D214 (version 2) ... | reverse complement strand
AGCAAGTGCGACTTCTGCGAGGAAAGGGTCGAAGAAGGAAAGAAACCAGCGTGTGTCAACGCGTGCCCCACCGAGGCTAGGACGTTCGGAGATCTGGACGATCCAGAATCTGAGGTGTCGCAGCTGATCAAGAAGAGGCGGGGCATGCAGCTGCATCCGGAATACGGCACGGACGCGTGCGTGTACTATCTGCCGGCGAGGTGAAAATCACATGTCACAATCTGCTTCCTCAAGCAAAGGCGGTGTCTGCGTGATGCAGCAGGAGGACTTCAAGCCGGGCGCGCGCGCTCAGATGGAATGGGGATTCGGCGGCAGAAGGAGATGGCGGGACGGCGCGCTTCTGATGGCCCTATTCCTTGGAGGCATCGGCGCGGGCCAGTTCGTGGTCTCCACCTGGCTGATCGATTCCGTCACGAGCGCGCTCGTAGGCCTCATAGTGGTCGGCGTAGGCAAGACCGTAGCCCACCTGGTATATCTTGGCCAGCCAACGAGATTCTACAGGCTATTCCTGAGGCCGAAGACCTCATGGATAAGCAGAGGACTCATATTCATGGTAGTGTTCGTCGCGTTTGGGGCGGCCTACCTGGCGCCGGACATCGGTTTCGCTTGGGTCCCATGGGAGACCGGGTCGACCTTCTCCGATGCGCTGCTGGTCTGCGCAATCCTGAGCGCCTTCCTCGTCATGGTCTACGACGGGTTCGTCCTGCTGACGTGCAAGTCGATCACCGCATGGAACACCGCGCTCATGCCCCCGCTGTTCTTCACATACGCTGTCGCCAGCGGGACGGCGATGACCTATCTTACGTTGATCGCGATGGGATCAGAAATCCCCAACCAGGACACGCTTACGACGATCGACTCTGTCCTGCTGGTCTCGATGTTCGCGCTCCTTGTGATATACATCGTGAACATGACGACGTCAAATGCGACTGCTAGAGAGTCGCTCAGGAAGTTGACGACGACCAAGGTGGCCATTGCGTTCATCGGAGTCGCCATCGTCTTGGGCCTCCTCGTGCCCCTGAGCCTGACCTTGTATCACGAGGTCACGGCCACGGAGACTGTTGCTTCAGTCCTTCTTGCTTTATCTTCCGTTCTGGAGCTGTCAGGAGACCTGTCGGTCCGGCATTCGATCCTGAGGGCCGGCCTGCATGCTCCGGTCTTCTCAGAGGGTCTTTGAGGGAGGACGGAGGGCCACCCGCAACCGGCTGTGAGGAAATGAAGGACGAAACACGCCTCCTGGACATCCTTCGCATCAGCAAGACGGGAGCGGTGAAGGAACGCGACCTAGTCGTCAGGGAGTCTCCAGTCACGATATTCCTCAACGACATCGATCTCGTCACTCTGCTGTGTTCTCCGAAGGATCTCGAGTACCTGGCTGCAGGATTCCTGTTTGCGGAAGGGCTCATCAAGGGCAAGGAAGACATCAAGAGCATATTTGCGGACAAGAAGGACGGTGCGGTCTGGGTCGAGACTGTCGGAGGAAGGAAGCCTCGGGACAACGTCCTTGCGAAGCGGCTCATCACAACCGGTTGCGGCAGAGGATGGTCATTCGTAGACTCCGCGAAACACAAGAAGGGCTTGAAAGCAGCTGGTGATTTCAAGATTCAGAGCAGCCAGGTAGCATTGCTGATGAAGGAATTCCAGGAGATGTCGCGGGTCTACAGAAAGACTGGAGGCGTCCACAGCGCTGGACTCGCGGACGCTCGCGGGATCCTCGCCTTCAACGAGGACATCGGGAGACACAGCGCGATTGACAAGATACTCGGAGAGTGCGTCCTTAAATCCATCAAGACCGAAGGCCTCGTTTTGATGACGAGCGGCAGAGTGACGTCGGACCTCCTCGTCAAGGCTGCCAGAGCGAGGATTCCAATCATCGTCTCGAGATCGGCTCCGACTGATCTGTCGGTCAGACTGGCGCGCGACCTCGGCATAACCCTTGTCGGCTTCGCGAGAGGGTCGAGGATGAATGTCTATTCAAACGAATGGAGGATCGCCACCGGGTCATGCGTCAAATAGAGAGCCAAGTGCTTGCAGGACCTCTCGCCGAGCGGAAAACCAAGTTCATACATCTGAAAAGAAGACGCCACTCGCTTGAAGAGCCTCTGCCAGGATTCCCCTGATCTCTATCGCGTGCTCGCTCATCGCGGTTCTTTTCGGTCGATTCCCAGAGGCTCGGCCGCTCGGATGCGACGGAGGCATGAGGACCGCGGATAGTTTCCTTTCTTTCTGTGACGCATCGAGATAGTTGAGGAGTATGACGTACTCCCTTCTCATTGTGGAACTTGAGAATCCCCTACGAAAGTGGATCTTCCTGAGTCTGTCATAGGGTATCACGAGATTCTTCCCGCTGTGCGCTGCTCTGTCGATATTCTCGGCAGAAGGATGATCATGTTCCCTGATGTGGACAGACGCGTATCCAAAGGCACCGGGATGGATCTCGTCTCTGCTTCCCTCCCGTATCAGGATGATGCCATCCTTAGTGAGGAGCAGACAGAAGTCCAGGTTCTTCATTCCTCTTCTAACGAGGACATCTATAGCCCTGACAACTCTCTCTATTCTCCCACCGCCAATGGCCCCCCGCATGACGGTATCCTCCCTGACGCACTTATCGTTTCCTGTTCTTGTTTTCTGAGCGGGAGCTAGCAGCCCCGAAACGCCTGCGATGTTCAAACACGAATCCTCAGGAAAGACCATAGGGGAGGTAAGGCGACACAAAGCTCATAATCCGTCCAGAGTGATTCACGTGGGAGAACTAGATGGTCGAGGAAGGATTTCATTACAGCCCATTGCCGGGAAAGACTTACTCTCTCTTTGGCCCCAGCTCCTCCACGGATGAGTACTACAATCTGATTCGACAACTCGCGGATGAGTGTCTGTTGAAGTATCCCGACAAGGAGGCGCTCCTAGGTAAGCTCCGGAGAGCTAGTGCTAGAAAGCGACTGCTTCGCAGGGCGCACGAAGGATTTGGGGATTCGGACATAGTGTTCCTGCTGGGGAGGATCAGTCCTGCTTTGTCCGAGTACACGCCGTTCGTCGAGCAGCACTTGGAAGACCTATCGATTCTCAGGTTTCGGGATAGGAGACTCTGGACCAGCGAGGGACAATACCATCTGTACATGCTGGAGATAGAGCTTGTGAATCGGATCGATCGGGAGGAGTTCATGAAATGCGAGCGCAAGATCGCCTTCCTCCCTCACTGTCTGAAGGACTTCAAGCACGGCTGCAAGTCCTCAATGAGCGACATCGACTATGTCTGTCACGGATGCTCGAACGCCTGCTTCCTGAACAGGGTCAGCACTCTGCTGAGACAGTACGGCGTGGACGCGTACATCTGGATGGGCACGGACTTGAGAAAGCTGAAGGGCTTGTCGCATTCGGAGAGGAGAATAGGCGGTCTGGGTATCGCGTGCGTGCCTGAGCTGGCGATGGGCATGCGAAAGAGCATGAAACTTGGAATTCCGACGGTCGGAGTCCCCTTGAGCGCGAACAGGTGCGCGAGATGGATGGGAGCCTTCTACGAAAACTCAGTCAGTCTCGAGAGGATCGTTCAGTTGGTAGGCCATTGAGCCTCGCCTCGGAAAAGACCTTGGGGATGAAAGGCGATGCTCGGAAGTGTGAGCTTATGGTTAGCACCAAGAAAAGCAGAAAGGAGCTGTTTTCGTATCTCGACTTGCCAAATATCGGTAAGAGAGAGCCAATGGCAGATTCGATCTTGATGGCGGTTGAATTCCTGAAGTATCAGGGAGAAGTAGCCTACGAGATCAGCAAGAGACAGGCGATTGCGATCACATCGACGGCCTCAACCATTGGTATTGGATGGTCAGCGTTCTTCTTCGGAATCTCCCAAGAATCTTGGCTCACATCGAGCATTGGCATGATGCTGGTCTTCGGTGCAACTTTCTTGCTGGGATACTGGACTCCCAAGGTGGTAGACAAGGCGAGAAAGAATCTTGATGACCTCGGGGCGGCGAAGTTCTACAACAAGTGGCTATCAGACTCTGCGAAGTCCGGAGCCGCCGACAAAAGCCAATAGAAAAGGAAAGGAGATACGAGGATTGTGAAATCAAGCATCACCTTTCGCAAACATTCGCCTGTCATGATTATTCTGCGATCTCCCGGTATATGGCTTCTCGTCGGGGGTTTGGAGATTCTATTCCTGGTCCATCTGTCTGAGTTGCTCTACCCGGGATATAGCATATCTGCCAACTACATCAGCGACCTGGGCGTGGGGCCGATGCTGTCAAGCGCCTTATTCACCGTCGCGGTCATCTTGTTCGGGCTGATGGCCCTCTTGGCGGCGGCTCTGTTTCGGGAGAGGGACAGGAAATCATTGATCTGGCTTCTGCTGGTGCTCTCCGGCATCGGAGCCATTGGTGTCGGTGCGTTCAATGAGGACAACCCACTGATTCACAGGCCGTCCGCCCTATTAGCTTTCCTCTTTGGGAACTTGGCCGCGTTGTACTCTTACAAGATGGTTCGTCCTCCGCTCTCCTGTGTGTTCGCCCTTCTTGGCGTGATTGGCCTTTCGGCAATGGCGCTCTATGGTGGAGGAATCTATTTCGGTCTGGGCGTTGGCGGTATGGAGAGGATGATACTCTACCCTGCGATGTTCTGGGCAATTAGCTTTGGAGCGTATCTATCGGCTGAGGATGACAGAATGAGAAAAGTCTGAACAGGGATTCATCTCTCAATCCGACTAGTCTCTGACCATCGGGCTGCTCCCTTGCCGGTGAAGAGCCGACGCGTCTATCCAGATCGCTGGAAATTCCGCCGCCCCCTCTCAACGCTCCCTCTCTCATGTTCAGACTCTTTCCCGAAGACAGGTTCATAGGAGGGGAAAACTATTGAGACATGGTGATCGAAATTCCCATCTATAGGAGCATCATGGAGGCTCAGTCTGAGTTGGGCCTGAGAAAGAAGAAGAAGCAGAAGCCTTGCAGGCAGAGGAAATAGAAGACCCCGATAGACTGTTGAATGGAGAAGGAAAAAGGGAGTTGGAACATCGCCTCGGAAAAGCCCATGGAGGAGGAAGGGCGGTAGACGAGTTGTCCCTTGTGTTCAAACAAGAACCCTCGCACACCCTGGCATCAATTTGCGAAGTCCTCAGAAGACGGGGCGGAGACCGCCAAGCATCATGGTTGAACTGGCAAAATGTGATCTGAGCCGCTGCCCTCATGTCCGTGTCTAGTCGATTATGTTGATCTTAACGTCTACGCTGCTCACGATGATTCTATCGCATGAGACGCCGTAGCTGAAGGAGACCTTGCCGTCCGTTGGCACAAGACCAGTCCCTTGATAGTAGTCCTTCCACTCGTATCCATCGAAGACACGGACATGGACCGTCCCCGAACCATCGATATCCCCGGTATTGTAGATCTCACCAGTAACCCAGACGGAACCGCCATCCCCTCCAAACAGGTCTCCCATGGCCTCCCACTGAAAGAAGCCGCTCAGCCGTGCTTCCGGTTCTGGTTCGGGAGGTTTCTGATCGAACAGTCCAAGTCCGACCACTGCTGGAACCAACACGACGAAGACGATAAGCACGACCATGAGCACGATCTTGCCGATGCTCATCGGCAGCGCTTTGGGCTGTTTGCTATCGAGTCGTTCTATGGGAAGATAATAACCAGCCGAATCTTGCGGCGCCTCGCTGGCGGGTGAAGAGAGCTTCCTCCCGAATCGCTGTCCGCAGGCAGGACACGAGCTCGAATTGGCAAGTATTTCCGAGCCACAAGTCGGGCATTTCATCACCATTCCTCCCACTGGAATCTTCGTGGACGGCTTGAGGAGTGCGGTCTATCAGAACCTCGCGCGCGGTCGTTGGGCAGAGTAGACAGATTCGTCCCCTGAGAATGGAGAACGGACCCGTCATTGCTCGTCCTGATCGTCCGAACTGCTTTGATCTTCGGAAGAGATATCAAAGGAAAAAGAGGCTGCTGAGGGAATCCTCTGTTGCGATGGGACCCTATCAATGTCCAAGGTTGGGCCTTTCAAATCGATAGGGAACGCGAGCACCTCATCCGTCAAGGCCCCTGAGGGAATGCTCGCTGATGCCGGAAAGATCGGAGGCGACGGAGGCGTGATGACTGGCGATTCTCTTCTCAGCATGGCCAATCTCCAGTCCAGGTATTTGTTTCTGCTCCTGAGGTACCCCTTGTACAATTCCCATATGGCCCTGGCCATTATCAATCCAAAAGTCGCAAACATTATGGAATTGATCGCTAAAGTCAAGTCTCTCGATTGGAAGATCGCTGCGAGCGCACTCCAGAAGTTATACGCATAATCGCTGGCGACTAAGGCGACCACTCCGCTCAATGCCAATCGGGAGAACGACCCCGCTCTATATGAGAAAGCGAGGAGTTGCCACGCGGTGTTCGCTACTGCGAGGATGAGCAACACGAAGATCATATGATCCATACTGTTGTCGAGAACTGGAGGGTTGAGATATGATCTCACATCTTCGCTCAGACCTCCAGAATCGGGGGACTGATACACGCTTACGCCGATCGCCACCAAGAGTATGATGGCGAGTACCTCAACGGCGTATGTGTACAGGACATACCGTCCTATTTTGGTCCCTGATGCGAACGAAGCATAGAAAGGGTCGAAGTCGTTGAGACGATTGTACATATCTCCGGGAACGTAGGGGTTGACTGGCAAGCCGACCCATCTTCGATATGCGCGGCGACCATCTTTCAGTTCAGAAATCTCGAAGACCGCAACGAACATGACATACATCAGCACCGGGAGCATGACGAGGGACATGTCTAAGATGAAATAATTCTGCTCCAGTTCGTATTCAATTCCCGAGCCGACAAGGACCTCCCATGCGAACAGACTCAGAACTGGGACGCTCGCGAGTCCGTAGACCGCGCGACTCAGAGATCCGCAAGGGTAGAACCCCCGGGCGAACCTGATTAGGACCATGGCGGTTCCGAACAGGAGCACAGTGCCGAACATCGAGCTGACCGACGCAACGATAGCACTCTTTGCCTCCAAGTCCAATCGATTCAGGATGTAGTCTGCAGTGACCAGCATGATGAGGGGGACGATGAGGAATTTGATGTATGCCATCCACGCTGTGGAGTTCCCTCTACTGAACTTCCCGAGGTGGCGGTTGAAATCCAAGAACGGGCTTCCTAGGTCGAGGCGAATCCGCTTCACCTCGGCACCCATCCTCTTCCTCCAGGCTCTTCTGTCATCCATGAATTCGGAGACCGCTCGCCCGAAGAAGAAGACCGAAGTCAGGCAGATGACAAGAGAGAGCCAGTCAAGCTTGAGCGTGGCCCCGAAATCCGCAACGGCGCTCTGCAAGTTCGAAGCTACAAGAACAAGGACGAGCCACAAACCCAGAAGAAGCGCGAATATCGAACCCGAAGCGAACCTACCACAGGAGCCCTTCGGATACAAGCCATGGAACCAGGAGACCGCCATGATCGGAATGCCCAACACGGCGATAGACCCCAGCATGAATTCCATAGAAGCGACCAAGCTTCTGGCACCGGCCGTGTTCTGAGTCTTCAGCAGGCAGATGAATGCCAGCACGATGACGGTCGGCATCAGGACCATCGTCAGATATCCTCTGATTATCGATTTTCGAGCTTTCTGGGCAGATCCTATCCGCAGGCTGAATTCGGCTTTCGCAGTGGAGATGTCTAACGGAGCGAACGCGGGGCTTTCAGTCGGCGAGGGAACTTCTTTCAAGGATACATCGCTAGGAGTCGGTCCCTCACAAGCAGTTGGCTCCGGTCCGCTTGGCATGAACACCTCATTAGCAGCTCCTTCGGTCGGAACCGGTTTCTCACTTGCGACGGGCTCTGATCCGCTTGTAGGGGGCGCTTCTTCGGCAACTCTGTTGACCGGAATTAGCTGGTCGCTTACGACCGGCTCCGCTTTGCTCGGACCCATTTCTTTGAGCTTTCTCACCTTCGTCTTTGCCATGGTCAGTTGTCACCCCAGGGGCAGCCGGCCGAGTATGTGGGACAAACGTTCGAGCGCTGTGACCCAGCCATCATCGAGCGCTCACCGTCCTGGTTTGAATCGATCGTGCGGATTCCAGCCATTTTTTCCTCGACGAAATGTAGTCCCCACCAGCACTGAACACCAGAGGCACCGATGCATAGGCGACCATCAGCGCAGCGTATTTCGTGTCCAGTCGAATCCCGATATCCATAAGAACTGGTGTCAGCCCGCTCAAGACCAGCACCATGAATGAATAGATGACGATGAGAATCCCCGACACCATCCCGAAGAACATGCGGGACTTGGTCCCCTTTGGATAGCAACCATACAGGTACATCGTGGCGGTGACTGCTGCCCCGAAGACCACTGCGTAGAGAACGAGCGCTGAAAGCGCGTGAAGATCGTCGGGAGTCAAGGACCCAGCGTACTTGGTTCGAATCACTGAGGACAGACCGAACGGTACCGCGATCAACGAGCCGGCGGCGACCAATGCGCCAATGATGCCGTCGCGAACGTTCAAGGCCTTTACAGAGAACTCCCCCACGCCAAGACCTCCACTGTCTGAACCCCCCGGCGGCATAGCGGCGTTCGGTCTATATGTTCTCTTCTGTCGCATCAAAGGGATGAAGCCAGTTGGAGTGCGCCCACGATCGGGGGCATTTCTCCGCGCTCCGAAAAGGCGCGCGGCGTTCAGACAATGATCTCGAGGCTCGTTTCTGAGTAAAGAACAAATGCGGTGAGGCACAAAGCCAGCTGAGATCATGGCTATGAACCTGGAGGAAAGGGGAGATTGGACGCCCCTCATAATGGGTATTGCAGTCGCCATGCTCACATCGGTGAGCTTCACCACGATGATGTACTGGCAATCTGGCATGTGGGACGGCGGTTCGGATACTGGAAGAGTCGGCGTAATGATCGCCATGCTGGCGATGGTGGCGCTGCTCTTATCGGTCATCTTCCTTGTCTGTGGTCAAATGAACACGGCGAGACCTCTGTTCGTGATCGGCATCCTTCTGTTAATCGTCGATGTCGCGATGAGGGCAATAACAGCGATCACCTGAGTCTAGGCGCTTTTGCCGTAGAAGACTCGCGAACGTGATTCGAGCCAGCTCCCTCACAGAGCCCGATAGGGGAGGAAAGGGGATGCGGGCGGCCAGAACGAGAGCAGTTGGAATCCTGCAAAAGTTATTATTCTCTCAGGTATATTCTTGTCTGTCACATCGATGGGAATCCTGAAGGGTGCATGGGTTGTGTGATCCATTATGAGGCGAATATTGACGGTTCTAGTCAGCGTAGCTGTGGGCATGATGATGTTGGCCAATGTGAGCGCGTTTCCTCCTGCCACGTGGCATGATGGCGACGAGGCAGCAATCTTCGAACATACGTTCGACGAGGAGTACTGGACCAACAGCTCGATGGAGGTGCAGAACGCCGCGGGAGACAACCTGACCTTCTCGGCATCGTATGTCAATTACGAGGAGGTCCAGGCGTTCCTTCTCTGTCTGAACATGGTCGAGAACGCGAATGGCACCGGGACTGCTCCCTTCCAGCTCTTCGGGATGCATTACCGAACCCCTGAGGACAGAGAGGTCTTCATAGGAGCGGAGCTCGCCTTCCTCATGGTCTTTGACGACACATACAATGGGACAGGCCCCGGTACGAACGGCTTGCCTGATCCGGGCCACGAGGATGTTCTCTACGTTGTGCCCTTCGGGGTAGGCGCGGCGCTTGGTGGGGAATACCTTCCTGAAGTGAACGTTCACGCAGTTCAGAAGCTTGGCGAGGGGCACTACAGGTTCGGCATCCAATACCTCAACCTTTACGCGTTCGTATCCCCGAACTTCCTGGCAAGCATGATCTACAGGACCGGTTGGATAGCCAAGTTCAGCGAGCTCACCGTGGACTACGAAATCACCATGGACAACACCACGGGCGTGGTCAAGGCCGAAACGTGGTACACGCTGGGCCAGGTCACAGAGCTATGGGCGATCCTCCTGGGAATCCCCATCCCGGTTAACCCGCGCGACATCCCCGACACCATGGGGATATGCGTGGTACACTTCGTGACGGTATTCACATCGAAATATCAAGGAGCCTCCGGGAACCAGACGGGAAGCGAGATCGATCCGGACATCACATCCCCCATCGATCAGGACATCGAGCTGAAGGTCGGGAACAACGGCGAGCGGGCGATGCAGATCGGCACGCGCGGCTCATTCGACCTGATCAACGAGAGCTCCGGCCAGGTCGTGAAGAACGACCAGCCCGCCCTGAACGCCATCGTCGGCGCCCATGCTGTCGACCTGCTGTTGGTCGCTTGGCAACTCGGTTTCGGAGCTGGCGCGATGAGCGTGTTCGCCTACGCCTTGAGCGACCATGTCCAGAGCACGTACTCGAGCCCGTTGGACCTCGCACAGAGGAGCCTGCTGCCCGCGAACGAGGACGGCTTCAACGCGCATCCGTTGAGGTACGCGGTGTCGTTCCCACAGTGGGACGGCTACAAGGTCGTGCATGACCCTGTGTACACGGCGTACACGGACATGGGAACCGCCGCGGCCGAGCTTCAGAACCTCGGCGGTCTCGTGGTTCTGCTTCTGCTCGTCGTTGTGGTCGTTGTCGTGGTCGCAGTGCTGGCTACGAGAAAGAAAGGCAAATGAGCCTTCCCAAGAAGGCATTCCGTCGCATCCTCGCCGAGACGATATTCGAGAAGGGTCACACTGTGTGAGATGCCTCGTTGGGCTGACACGGGGCACTAGTAATGGTCTCATGTGGATTTGTCCTGACTCTATGCATGTCCATCTTCGCAGGTCTCACAATTGCAGGAATGATCTTTGACTCCGGTTCACTTCGTTGGCTGGGCGTCGCCGGAATGGCACTCGGCAGCGTGGGCCTTGTCGTATTGCTGAAGGATGATGC
>Ga0299912_10004998_pt1 | contig 10880 bp, 9 predicted proteins | sample RVTome_2_FD_207667 | JGI IMG/M metagenome (GOLD analysis project Ga0299912, IMG submission 207667) | Soil microbial communities from uranium-contaminated site in the Upper Colorado River Basin, Wyoming, United States - RVT95D214 (version 2) ... | reverse complement strand
CCGACGGTCAGTTTGAGAATGTAAAAATCAAAGTGAAAAATGCAAAATTGTGGAATCCCGACGTTGTCGGGATGAGTAAAGAAGAGGCCATTTTTGGAGTTTTCGGGCTGTCAGCCCGATAATAGCCATATCGTTGCACGTCAACTGAGGCAACGGTATTATATATGTGATGGTGTTTAGGGGTATGGTGCTATGAACAGGCGTAAAGCATTTACTCTCGTAGAGCTGCTTGTGGTAATCGCCATAATCGCCCTGCTTATGGCGATATTGATGCCCGCACTGAATCGCGTAAAAGCTCAGGCAAAAAGGACTGCGTGCCTGGCGATGCTCAAGCAGTGGGGTCTTATGTTCGCGATGTATTGTGAGAGCAACGAGGACCATTTCTTTTCCGGTGAGTTCAACGGCAGCCGGTCGGGCATGGGTTCGGGGCGGTTCTGGAGGGAATGTATGCGGCCGTTGTCGAAGGACGAGAAGATGTGGTGCTGTCCGCAGGCCGTTAATCCGCGCAGAGGGGGTATCCCTCAGGGCGACTGGTCTCACATTGCCTGGGAGGTCGGGGGCGACGTGGGCAGCTTCGGGCTGAACGGCTGGATACTGAACCTGCCGTGGGCGAAGACTGCCGAAGGCAGGGCCGACGGCTGGGGCCGGGGGCCTGCAAATTGGCACTGGTACACGCCTTATCAGCCCAACGCGGACAACATACCGGTATTTACAGGGTCGTGGTGGGTTGATTCCTGGCCGAGAGAGAACGACAGCCCGCCGCCAACAGCAGCCGGTCCCGGCGATACGCCCGGGACAAATGAAATGAACCGTGTCTGTGTTGACCGACACGATGGGTTTGTTGACTGCCTGTTTATGGACTGGTCGGCCAGAAGCGTGGGGCTGAAGGAGCTCTGGACGCTCAAGTGGAGCAAGGGCTACAACACCAACGGACCGTGGACAAAACCGAAGGTTACGCCCACAATGTGGCCGCAGTGGATGAGACACTACAAGGACTACTAAGAAATACTCAAACTGACCGAAAGTCGGTTTGAGAATGCAAAAATCAAAGTGAAAAATGCAAAATTAAAGCTGAAGGAGTACAAAATGGGTATCGGTATGAATAAACGAAGGGGCTTCACCTTAGTTGAACTGCTCGTGGTAATTGCGATTATCGCTTTGCTTATGGCGATACTTATGCCTGCGCTCAACAGGGTCAGGGAGCAGGGCAAGCGGGTTGTCTGCGAGAACAACCTGAAGCAATTGATGCTCTGCTGGATTCTGTATGCGGATGACTGGGACGGCAGAATCATGAACGGGGATGCGGGGACAAATCACGGGCCGACCGGGCGGGAAATCGCCTGGGTGGGAAGGGCCTGGCACCCCAGCTACACGACCGGATTGCTGTTGCCTGTAAGTGAGCAGATAGCCGCTATCAAGGCAGGGTCTATGTGGCAGTATGCCAAAAACACTAAGCTTTACCGCTGTCCTACCGGGTATGCGGGGGAGATGATAACTTATGCGGTAATGGACTCGATGAACGCATATCCCCAGCCTGATAATACCCGCGGCAGAGGGCCTGTGCAGAACGAGATCATCAAGATAAGAAGTCAGATCAAGAATCCGGTCTATAGAATTGTCTTTTTCGATGAAGGCTATATTACGCCCGACAGCTATGCCGTTCACTCCGACAGCGGCTCGTGGTGGGACGACCCGACGTGCAGGCACGGCGACGGAACTACGTTCGGGATGGCCGACGGGCGCGCCCAATATATGAAATGGAGCGGCACCACGACCGTCAAGAGGGGAAAGGCCGCTCTGAAACACCACTCCGGCGGAATCACGCCTGTAAGCAAGGACGACTGGATGGACCTGCTCTTCGTGCAAAAATCGTGCTGGTGGAAGCTGCACTACACGCCGCCCTATTCGCCTCCCTTCTAAAGGACGCGGCACGCCGTGCAGTGCTGAGATAACTGAGGACCGAAGCAATAAAAACGACAAGAGCGAACATGACCGGCCAAGGCAAGAGCGGCTTTACGTTAGTTGAGTTGCTCGTGGTAATCGCCATAATCGCCCTGCTTATGGCGATACTGATGCCGGCGCTGCAGCGCGTCAAGGAACAGGCAAACGAGATCATGTGCAGGGCGAACCTTAGGCAGTACGGCGTGGCCCATGCGATGTACCTGGATGATTTTGACGACCGCTATCCCGACGCGTGGCACTGTCTGGTAAAAAATGAATCGCCGGTAGCGGGATACGAGCGTTTCTGCCGATGGCACGACCCGAGGTATCCTCCGGACGGCCCGTTCTGGCCATACCTAAAGGAGAAGAAGGTTCACCTCTGCCCGACATTCAAGGTTATAGCCAAGCAGGAGGGCACAAGGCATCCGAATCATGTGGCCTCCAACCCCGTTATTCCCGTGTACAGCTACAGTATGAATGCTTACTTAGGCTCGAAGAGCGGCGCCTCAGGAGGCGGGGCGCTGAAATCCTCCGAGATAACGAGGAGCAAGGCGGAGGTGTTTTTCTTCGCTGGGGAGAATATGTGGCTGCGGCCCGGGAGCAGTTGGGTTCTCAACGATAACGCCCTGTGCCCGGACGGGCGCGACTGGTTCGGCACATATCACGCCACAAAGAGCGGAGACCTCAACAGCGGCACGGCAAACGTCGTCTTCGTTGATGCGCACGTCGATAAGGTCCGTTCGGCGCTGAAGGAGAACCTGAGCGATAAGTCGGATATGGAGTGGGGGAGATTCGAGAAGTACGGCTGGCCCTTCACAACACGCCCGCCATAGAATAATTTCGACGCCGTGCGGCGCTGAATAGTAGTGAGGACCGAGGGAGAACAAACGCTACGGGCAGACATCTGCGCGCGAGGCCGGCGCAGCCGACGAATATCCGGAATGAAGCGCAATCAACGAGGCTATAGATAGAGGCATTCTCTTGCGCATCTTATGCCCTGCGGAGAGGGTTCTATTACCCGCACGAATTATCGCTGGTATCTGCTTGGTCTTCTCTTTCCTTTCATTCTCGATGAGTTCTGCAAAATTGCAGGTAATCAACAAACGATTTTTTCTTTTCTAAGTAGGCCTAACCTGCAATTTTGCAGAAGCCTTTTCATTCTCGGCCACGTATAAAAAAGATGAACCTGAATAGTTGCATATTCGACGCGGATATACTACTTTGGAGGCTGTGAACGAATGGCTCCGCAGGCCATCGGGTGGACGTTAGAGGGAAGGGCAGTCGCAGGAGACTTGATTGAATTCGCCAGAGCGTAGATCGCCGAAATGCTTGTTGTTGATGCTGGCGGGTGCCGCCCTGCTGACCGGGTGCAGGGCAGCGCCACGTTTTGACGAACAACCGATACGAATCGACAAGCTGGGCGACACGGGTCAAATCATCTCCTTTGATATGGACAAGGATGGCCAGGCGGACTATTGGCAGCGACTCGACTGTAGCGGCCGCAAAGTCGAATTGCGATTCGGTGCGCGGCCGGGCGAGCCAAACGAGCGTGTCCAGCCGGACAATATTACGCCACAAGAGGCGCCTCATTTCATCATTGCGCTCGACGGCGTGCCTTATGAACTGGTCGAAGAGCTTTACCGACAGGGCCGGTTCCGGCTGTTTTATCCGCCGAGTCGGGTAGTGAGTTGCTTTCCAGGAATGACAAACCCGGCGTTTCAGCGGGTATTTGGCGGCGAGCAGCCAATCGCATACGAGAGCAAGTATTTCGACCGAAAGAAAAACCGGATGGTTGGCGGCACTGGTTCATATCTGGACAGCCAGGCTGAGGACTGGGCCGGAATCCTTGATTATCGCTGCTCTTCGGAGAGCAAGGCTCTGGCCTACATAAAACCTGATCTGGTGTTCAAGCACGAGATGAGGGAGATCACCGACCTGTTCCAAAAGGCCAAGCAAGGCACGAAGACCGCCTATTCAGTGGCAACCGCGGGTTTAGGCACTCGGGGCGGACGAGAGGCTATCCTGGAGTATCTTAGGACGATAGACCAGTGGTGCGAACAAATCGTGTATGAACGAAGGGGCAAGGTGAAGATCAGCCTCCTGGCCGATCACGGGCACAGCCCCTCCGGCAAGGGACGCGTTTCGTTTAAGAAACTACTCGAGGAAAACGGCTATAATCCGGCAAGTCGATTGAAAGACCCCGAGGATGTTGTGGCTGTTGAGTTTGGACTGGTTACTTATGCGGCGTATTACACTGATGATCCTGCGGGAGTTGCGTCGGCGCTGCTGAAAGACCCACGGGCAACACTGGCATGCTATCCTGCGGCCTCAGGGCAAACCACTTCAGATGGTTTGAATGTGGTGGTTCAGACGAACCTCGGCAGGGCAAAGGTTTGCCGGAGGCAAGGCAGATTCGGCTACGAGATCGAGTACGGAGACCCGCTGGAACTATTGGATATAATCAGCCAACTGCGACAGAGGGGAAAAGTCAATGCCGAAGGTCTTATCGAAGACAGGGCGGTGTTTGGAGCGACGCTCAATCACACTTACCCCGATCCGCTGAGGCGGGTATGGCTGGCCTTCGACGGATTGGTGCAACAACCGCCCGACGTGATTGTATGCCTCGAGGATGGATGGGTTCACGGCAGCAGTCTCTTCTATAGCGCCTTAGGTAGAGTGGCCAGCACACACGGCTCGCTCAACCAGCCCAATTCGATGACTTTTGCTATGACGACGCTGGGCGAGCTGCCCCCGGCACTCCGCTTGGAGGAAGTGATGCCAAATCTGAAAACGCTCGAAAGAGACTAACAGATGAAAGTAGTGTTTGTCAGAACACCCAGATACGTTTGGCCGTTCAACAGCGAGACAAGCGCCTTCTGGCAGCCTTTGGGCTTGATGTCGCTTGCGGGGCAGCTCGAGCGTTCATATCCGGATTGGTCTATTCGGATTATTGATTGCCCGGGCGGCAAGATCGGCTGGAAGACGCTGCTTGCAATGCTCAGCAGTGATTGGCCCGATGTAGTCTGCGTGGGCGAGGAGACCGTGTCGTCGCACGAGGCGACGCGGCTCGCAGGTCTTGTCAAAGAGCGCCATCCAGACACTATTGTGGTTGCAGGAGGGGTGTTCTTCAGCTATACAGCTCAGGAGGCTCTCGCAACAGGTCTTATTGATTACGTCGTCCACGGAGAGGGCGAAGACGGCCTTTCTGAGCTATTGTGGAGCATTTCACGGGGCGGTGATGTCAAGAATATCAAGGGAATATCATACAGTCAGGCAGGCCAAATCAACAGCACTCCTGCGCGCTCGCCCGTTGCGGATATGGATACACTGCCGATGCCCGCCTGGTCTAAGGTTCCGATGCACTTGTATGGCTCAGGATCGAAGAATCATCCGGGGCTGGTCTCTATCGAACATAGTCGCGGATGCACGGACCAATGCAGTTTCTGTAATCTCTGGAAGCACATGGGGCGGCCATCGGAAGATGGGCAGGGCGTCCGACCCTATTATCGCAGTAAATCGCCCGAGCGATCCTTAGAAGAGGTCGCCAGACTTGTTCGTGATTTCAACAGACATACCTTTGGTTGGGTTGACCCGACGTGGAATGTTGATCCGCAATGGACAGACCGTTTTTGCGGGCTCTTGCTGAAAGACAATATCAGAATCCGCCAGACTGCCTGGCTTAGGGCAGATTATGTCGTTCGGGACGAAGAGCTTGGGATTCTTGAGAAGGCTGTTCGCACCGGCCTTTGCCAGGTTATGATCGGGGTTGAAAGGACGGATGAGGCAAGCCTCAAGGGCCTGAACAAGCACTCAAACGGGCCTGACATAACGGCCAGGGCTTTTGAGATATTCGGGCGGAAGTACCCTGATGTTCTTACCATAGGTTCAGTCATTTTCGGGCTGTGGGACGAGACCAGGAAATCGCTTGACGAGCTGTCGAGATACCAGTATAAGGTGGGCATGGACTACTGCTTCTTCATCCCGTTGACGCCAAATCCCGGGACGCAGGTATATGAGGATGCGCTGAGGCGGGGGATAATACAAGTTGCAGACCGCAGGGCCTACAATTTTCACACGCCAGTTATGCGCACCAAGCTATTTTCCGCCAAGCGGCTGGAGAGAATATATTTCAATTTAACATTCGGCATAAGTTTAGATAAAATGGTGAACAATTTGAGGGCGTTATTTTGCGTCCGGGACAAGCGCCGCAAAAGAGTGTGCAGGTCATTGTTCAAGCACGGTGCGCGGATAGCAGCGAGGTATATTATCGGTAGATTACGCCATCCTTTCAGCGACAGACCGACAGTGTTCTCGCGCAAACCGCTATGGTACGACTCATGAGCGTTATAGCTCACATATTCTCGTTCTTATGCAGCCAGGATGCATCCCGATCTTTTGCCGTTGCAGGCCATCTTCTGCCCGTATGCCAAAGGTGCGCCGGGCTATATTTGGGTATGGGCGTCACTTTTGTTTATCTGCTTTTGAAGCGGGACTACAGAAGGGACCTACCGCCGCGAAGCGTCGTGTATGTGAACGTTGCGTGCCTCCTGGCAATGCCCGTATTCGGTTTCCATCTTCTTGATCCCGGACCTGCGTGGCGGCTGTGGAGCGGACTTGTCTATGGCAATGCGATAGTTTTCCTGCTCGCCCCGGCCGCTTCAATCATAAGCAACGAAGGCGGAAGAACCGGCTGCCATGCAGAACCTTCAACAGCCTCGTTCTGGATATTCTTTGCCTTTTTGAACAGCATGCCGCTTTGGTTTCCGGCTCAATCTGTATGGTTCTACTACGCCGGGCTGCTGTTTATGCTTGTCGGATTGCTTTGTGTCGCGTTCTGTGTTTCGGTTGTGGCCGTTCTTCTGATCAAGAAACTTCTTATCTCAGCAGTTTTGAAAGGAGTCAATAATGAATACGCAAGAAGTCAAAACAGTCGGTTGTAGAAAAGCCTGGATAGCTTTTGTGGCGGCGTCTTCCTGTTTGCTGATCTATGTAATGGCATGTGTTATGTCGCCTCCGGGATGGTCCCCCGACTCCTCAAAGATTGCCATTCTGGTAACACCTCCGGGGAAGCCAGAGGATACCAAGGAATTCGCCATATTTGTTTACGATATTGCAACCGGCGCGCATACCCTGTTGGATGAGGTCAAGGCTGATGGGGTACTGTCCGCCCCTGCATGGTCGCCGGACGGCAAATGGATCGCATATTACAGGGTAGAGCCAACCCCCTCGGAGCAAGTAAGGCTGTCTTCCGAGCCTAATGCCGCAGTTTCGCTTGGCGAACAACCGCAGAAAACACCCGAGGATAAATCCGATCAATCGGCTCCAAGCGCGCCCGCTGAGGAACTATTCAGCGAAGAGAACCAAATGCTTCCGCCTTTTATGTTCGAACTTGCCGAGGAGCAGGTGGCGGACAAAAACGATGTGAAGACCTTTGACGTCAAGCTGATAATAGCCGCACCCGACGGTAAAGAAAGAGAGACTCTCCTGGTAATGAAATGGGTGGGCGATGATGATGAGGATCGAAAAGTTATGGTATATCTGAGGCCGACATGGTCGCCGGATTGCAAACGCCTTTTCTATGTGCGCGATATCGGAGATGAGAGGTACACAGCAAGTATAGACATAGCAACCGGCACGACCTATGCGCACCTTCTGGGTTGCGTACTGACCCCGGCAGTGTCCCCTGACGGCAAATGGGTAGCCTCTTACCTGGAAGACGATGACACGCCGGTTGCGTCTCGAATCGACGGGAGTGTGTGCAAGTACTTCAAGCTCGACCTGGAAATAGGAGACGGTGACCCCCCTATGCTGGATTTCATGTTTTGGTCCCCGGACTCCAAGAAGGTTCTTGTCATGGATAAAGATTTGGTCCTTCATGGTATTGATATAGCCAGTGGGCAAACCGAGTTGTACAAGGACCCTGATGCCAACAGTATTGCCTATCCTGTTATATCGTCAACCGACAAGAAACTGTACTATCTGGGCGGGTGCCGGACTGATGAAGAAGGTCCTCCGCCGCAGACGATAAGTCTAAAACGCATGGATCTCCAAACCAAGAGGACGCGCACCATTTTTACATTTCGGCTTCCCGAGCTTAGCGACGATGGAGGCGGGGTGTTCTCCATCTCACCCAATGGCAAAGTTGTCTTGGCAAGAGCCGTCATGGACGATGCGTTTGGAAAGGAAAGGTCCGTTTTGATCTTTTGGGACGGCAAGACTCAGAAGATCGTCAAGACAGACCGCTGGTTGCTTAAGCCCCTCTATGGTGACAGCAACTTGACATTTGAAGAGAAACTCATTGGAAAGTGGCGAGACGAAGATGGCCTGATATCCATAGCCAAAGGCACACAAGGGAAAACCTATAAACTAACGTGGGTCGAAGAAGACAAAGAACATCACGCCGTTGCCAACCTGGTCCGGCTCAAAGGTATGACATTTTTGGGCGTATTCCTTGACGAATCTCTTGTGGAGCCCGGATCACATCTTCTGCCGGATATGTTTATGAGAGTTGTTCAGACAGAGCCGAAACTGACACTGCAAGCTATTGAGTACAATGAACTCGCCGAAGTGCTGGAGAAAGCTGCGGAGTCTATTCGACCTGAAGACATTGGAAATGAGAACATATCTGAATTTGAAAGGGTCGAGCCGTAAGAGCTTGGTGGAAACTCGCCAGGGCATTCTGCTGACTACAATAATGCCGTGTTAGCCAACAGAATCTAACATCACAGAGTGATTGAGCCTTCAGGCAAGTGAATCGCAAATGCAGCGTCATAGACGGATTATCCTCGCAGCATTTTTTGCACTTCTCGTCAGCCCTGTTCTATTGTGGGCAGCGGCAAAAGAGGAGCAGAGCATTCCAGCTCAGCGCTCCATGAAGTACACATCCCATTCTGCCGACAGCGCCAGCGCATGGCAAAAGGATGTGAGAGCCAGGCTGTTTCAACTGCTCAAAATGGACGATTTGATCGCCAAGAAAGGTACAGTTGCCTTCAAACCTAAAGAACTTTCGGCTGCAGACAGAGGAGCTTACCACGTCAAAGAAGTGGAAATAGACTCCACAGCGAACAGACGCATCCGAATCATCGTTACCTTGCCAACTTTACAGAAAGGACCTTTCCCCGCTGTTGTCTGCATCGGTGGCCACGGCAGCAGCCTACACAGCCCATATAGTGAGCATACTGTTACCAAAGACAGCGCGAAGGCACAATCCGATCATATCTACAGAGGATTCGGTACGGCTCTGGCCAAAAGAGGATACGTGACCATTTCCACAACGGTGAGTCAGCACAAGGTCTATGAAGAAGGTCGATTGCTGATGGGGGAGCGCCTGTGGGACCTGATTCGGTGTGTCGATTACCTGGAATCCATGCCCGAAGTGGACCGCTCGAGAATTGGCTGTGCCGGCTTATCGCTTGGAGGGGAAATGGCGATGTGGCTGGGGGCCATGGACGAGAGAATCGCCACGACTGTCAGTGCCGGTTTTCTAACCACCATGGACCATATGGAGCAGAATCACTGCAGGTGCTGGAAGTTTCCAGGGCTAAGGGAACTGGTCGATTATGCCGACATCTACTCTCTTATCGCGCCGCGGGCACTCCAATGTCAGAACGGCATGCTCGAACCTGTGAGCCAGTTCAATGTGCCGCTGGCCCGAAGGGCAATGGAAGAGGTCAGGATCATCTATTGTGACTTAGGCAAGCCTGAAAACGTGGTCTTAGACGTCCATGCAGGTGGGCACGAGATTGACCTGCCGGGATTGCTGTACTTCTTTGAGAAACACCTTTACAGCAACCGATGGACCGAACCGAAAGATGCTCAAATGTGAAGGTCAGCAAAGACAGTGTAGCGTGTTCAAGGGTTTAGGAGGCCAATATGAATTCAGACAAACACGAAGCACAAGGGATTGGGCGCAGGGAGTTTCTCTCACGGCTTTCCGCAGTGGCAACCGGTTCAGCTTTGGCTCTTGGCAACTCTTGTCAAGCACAGGATCCCCCGTCAGCAGATACCACCTCACCCGCGCCGCCGCTGCCTGCGATACGGCTCGGTGACCACAACGTCACCAGGCTGATTGCCGGCTCAAATCCAATCAGTGGATACTCGTACATGGGCCCCATCCTGGACCAGCATATGAAAGAGTATTTCACTCCTGAGCAGACAACCGAGTTCCTGTGGAAGTGTGAATGCGCAGGAATCAACACTCATCAGTTCAGTAGCCCTGAGCAGATGGCCGATGTATTTCGAAAGCTGCGAGATCGAGGATCGAAGATGAAATTCATCTGCCTCCACGCCGGCGGGCCAGACCAGACTTCGATCAAGCAGGTTGTCAAAGACACTCAGCCCATTGCCATTGTCCATCACGGTGGTGTTACTGACAGACTGTTTCGAGAGGGTAAAAGCCAGCAGGTCCACGATTTCGTCAAACGCGTTCACGATGCCGGCGTTTTGGCCGGTGTTTCAGCCCACAACCCCGATTGCGTCAAGCAGGTAGCCGACGAAGGCTGGGAAGTCGATCTGTTTATGACTTGCTTCTACTACATCACCAGGACGCATGAGGAAATGAAAAAATTGCCGGCCGTGGTCACGGTCCAGATCGGTTATCCGTTCTTTGCCTCCGATCCGCTCGATATGATCAAAGTGGTCCGGCAGGTTGAGCAGCCCTGCCTGGGCTTCAAGATCCTGGCGGCGGGTCGAAGGTGTCATGACAAACAATCCGTGATGGAGGCGTTCAAGTTTGCCTTTGAGCACCTCAAACCTACCGACGGCGTGATTGTTGGTATGTATCCCCGGTATCACGACCAAATCGGCGAGAACGCTCAGTTGACTCGACAGTTCGGCATGCCGCAAAGCGCATAGCGCCGAAACATAAGGTATGGCACATATGGGATTAAGCATATTGAACAGTCCGTTCTTACTTTGGTGTTGTTCGCGATCTGTGGTGC
>Ga0299912_10004997_pt1 | contig 10880 bp, 9 predicted proteins | sample RVTome_2_FD_207667 | JGI IMG/M metagenome (GOLD analysis project Ga0299912, IMG submission 207667) | Soil microbial communities from uranium-contaminated site in the Upper Colorado River Basin, Wyoming, United States - RVT95D214 (version 2) ... | reverse complement strand
AGATCCTGCCGGAGGCCGGCTTGGCAGATGCCCTTCGGTCGCTGCTGGAGGAGATCCACCACAGCCTCCTGACGCGGGCGCGTGCCTTCCAGCAGGAGCATACCCACGAGCCGAAGGACTATGCCTCCTTCCAGGAAACCCTGCAGGATGGATGGGCAAGGGTCTGGTGGTGCGGTGAGACAGCCTGCGAGAAGGCCATCCAGGAAGACACCCACGCCACGACTCGCAACATCCCACTGGATCAGCCCGGAGGCGAAAGCAAATGCATTCGCTGCGGCCAGCCGGCGCGCGAGATGACGATCTTCGCCCGAGCCTACTGAGGCGGGCAGGGTGAGGGCGCCAGCCGGGTCAGGGCGGAGGCTGCTCCGGGGCTTCGCTGTCCCAACCCCCGGGACGGGGGGCTGCACTTGACCGCCGTCGACCCCAGACGCCTGGCGCACGACCTGGCCGCCGTGCTGGATCTCTTTGAGGATCCGCCGCGCATGACGTCCCGCCTAATGGGTCTCCTGACCTTCTACGCCGATCGCACCCGCCGCCCTGCGGCATCCACCGACATTCGGGATACCCCCTGGGGGATGGAGGTGGCGCCGGCCGCCCTGCGGCTGATGACGCCGGCCTTCCGCAACCGCGCGGCTGCCCAGCCGGCAGCGGCCTTCCCGGCCGCCGACGCGCTGTGGAGCACGGGCGTCCGCGAGGCACAACTCCTGGCCGCGGCGGTCGTCGGCGGCCTCGACTCACCGTATGCCTTGGAGTGGGTCGAAGGGCGAGTGCTGACCTGCTGGGACTCGGTCGTCTTTGCCGATCTGGCGGCCCGCGCGTTAGCTGGCATCCGAGAGGCTGACCCGGGCCTGTTGCGCACGCGCCAGGCTGCCTGGCTGGCCGCCCGCTCTCGGCCTCTCCATCAGCTGGCGCTGGCGACGATCCAGGAGACGGTCAACGACTCTCGATCGTCAGATATGCCGCAGATCTTCGCACTATTGGACGGCTTCCCCGTGCCACAGACCCCCAAGCTGCAGCGGGCCTACGAGGCGCTCCTGACAACGATGGCCCGGCGCCACCCGGCCGAGACCGCCCGCTTCCTGCTCGATGCCCTCGAGCGGCCGATGGCGGGCATGCGCCGCGTGCTTGCCGCTGTCGCTGCCGCCTTTCCCCAGCCCCAACGCGGCCAGTTGGAGCAAGCCTTGTCGGGCTAGGTGACGGCTGGTATAATGCCTCTATCTTGACTTGACCGGCGCTCGGCTCGCATGCGGGCTGGCCGCTGGGTGACCTGCGAAGGAGCAGACGTCATGTCGCTTTCCAAGAACGAGAAGGACCAGCTGATTGGCGAATACCATCGGCACGACGGTGATACGGGTTCGCCCGAAGTCCAAGTCGCCCTCCTGACCCGGCGCATTGAACAACTGACGGATCACCTGCGGGCGCACGCCCACGATGAGTCGTCTCGGCGAGGCCTGCTGAAGCTTGTCGGCCAGCGCCGCCGGCACCTGGCTTACCTCAAGAGCACCGATCCTACGGGCTACCTCGGCCTGACCGATCGCCTGGGGATCCGCCGCAAGTAGACACCCCCGACTCCGTTTACTCATGTGCTCCCCGGCCCCGAGCTGCCTGGCTGTTCCTGGAAGTCGGGTCGACGCGGGTGATGCCCTGTCTGGCCGTGTGGCCCGCGGGGGCCAATTCGTATAGAATCGAGAAGACTGCTCGCCCGGCGAGAAGCGACGGGTTGGGAATTGGAGCCTGTCCACCAGCTACACCTGAGCGGAATGCTGGCGGCCACTCTCCAGTCCCTGACTCGCGTGAGCTTGGCAGCCAGAAAGGGATTTCACAATGTCCGAAGTACGTACGTTCCACGCCACCGTCGATGGCAAGGTCATTACGCTCGAGACGGGCAAGCTGGCCGGCCTGGCCAGCGGCGCAGTCACGATCCGGCAAGGGGATTCGGTCCTGCTCGCCACGGCAATGATGTCCAAGACGCCGCGCGAGGGGATCGATTTCTTCCCGTTGACGGTTGACTACGAGGAGCGGCTCTACGCCGGCGGGAGGATCCCCGGCTCATTTTTCCGCCGAGAAGGCCGCCCATCCGAATCCGCCATTCTGACGGCGCGACTGACGGATCGCCCGTTGCGGCCACTCTTCCCGAAGGACATGCGTAATGACGTGCAGGTGATCCTGTACGCCCTGTCTTCGGACGGCGAGACGCCCCTCGACATGCTCGCCATCGTTGGCGCCTCGGCGGCGCTGACGATCTCCGAGACGCCCTTCGCCGGCCCGGTCGGGGCGGTGCGGGTCTCACGCGTGGACGGGCGCTTCGTCCTCAACCCGTCGTATCAGCAGTTGGACGCCTCCGATCTAGACCTGCGCCTGGCCGGCACGCGTGACGCCATCCTGATGGTGGAGTGCGGCGCCAGCGAAGTCGGCGAGCAGGTCATCGTCGAGGCCCTCGAGTTCGGCCATCGCGGTCTGCAGCCCTTGATCGATGTCCAGGAGGAGATGCGCGCGGCCGTCGGGAAACCCAGGGCCGAGTACCCGTCCTTCGGCCTGCCTGCCGGAGTCTCGGAGGCCGTGCGGGGATGGGCCGGAGGCCGCATTGCCGACCTGCTGTCCTCGCCCCACGACAAGACCACCCTGTATCAGGCCCACGACGACCTGCGGGCGGAAGCCGTCTCGAAGTTGGCGGTGGAAGGATCGCATGCGGCGCCGGCGATCGAGGCGGCGTTCGACGATCTGTACCGGGACGAGGTGCGCAAGGCGATCCTCGAACGCGGCCAACGCACGGACGGCCGCAACCTGAAGCAGATCCGCCCCCTGAGCGCCGAGGTGGACCTCAGCCCACGTGCCCACGGCTCCGGTCTGTTCACCCGCGGCGAGACCCAGGTGCTGAGCATCGCCACGCTGGGGACGCCGCGTGAGCGGCAGGAACTCGACGGCCTGTCACCGATCAATGAGAAGCGCTACATCCACCACTACAATTTCCCGCCCTTCTCCGTAGGAGAGGTACGGCCGCTACGCGGCACGTCCAGGCGCGACACCGGGCACGGCGCTCTGGCCGAACGTGCCCTGCTGCCGGTCATCCCGCCGGAGACGGAGTTCCCGTACACCGTGCGGGTTGTCTCCGAAGTCCTATCATCCAACGGTTCGACCTCGATGGCCTCCGTCTGTGGATCGACCCTGGCGCTCCTCGACACCGGCGTGCCGATCCGCTCCCACGTCGCTGGCATCGCCATGGGTCTGATCAAAGAAGGTGAGCGCTATGCCATCCTAACCGACATCCAGGGTATCGAGGATCATTTGGGAGACATGGATTTCAAGGTGGCCGGTACGACGCAAGGCATCACCGCCCTGCAAATGGACATCAAGATCAAGGGGCTGACCTCGCGCATCATGTCGGAAGCCCTGGCCCAGGCGCGCGAGGCGCGCCTTCAGATCATCGATGTGCTGCGAGAATGCATGCCGAATCCGCGGCCCGACCTGAAGCCGCATGCCCCGCGCATGACCGTGCTGAAGATCGACCCGGAGAAGATCGGCGCCGTGATCGGACCGGGCGGCAGAGTCATCCGCGGCATCCAGGAGCAGACCGGTGTCCAGATCGATATCCAGGACGACGGGACCGTCTACATCGCCGCCACCGACGGCCCGAGCGCCGAGCGCGCCCGCCAAATCGTCGAGAGCCTGACCGAGGTGCCAGTGGTGGGCCGGATCTACACCGGCAAGGTCGTACGCGTCACGGACTTCGGCGCGTTTGTTGAGATCCTTCCCAACGTCGACGGCATGGTTCACATCTCGCAATTGGACTCGGAGCGCGTCGAGAAAGTGGAAGATGTGGCACAGTTGGGGGGTGAGCTGACCGTCATGATCACCTCCATCGATCCGGAGGGAAAGATCCGGCTCTCCCGCCAGGCAGTCCTCGAAGGCTGGACGCCGGAAGAGGCGATGGAGCGTGACCGACGCGGCAGTAGCCGCCGCACGGAAGGGCCCCCGAGAAGTGGTGGACGCCCATCCGGGGGCCGCGGCGGCCCGCGCGGGGGCCGCTGAGAGTCCGGACAGCCGCCGCACGCGTTGGACGCCGAGTGTGTTTCTCTTGAGTTGCGCGGATGCCCCCGCCCCCGGCGGGGGCATCTCACCGTCGGCTGCGGGAGGGCGCTCTACGCGCGGCGGTGTGCAGGCGCAAGCTAACGCCGTGCCCGGCCGCCCCGGAACTCTGCGATTCGCGCCCGCCTCGCTTCGCCATCGCCTGGGTCCTCCCCCCGCAGCCGGCGCTGAGCCGGATGCCGCCGCTTGAGGCGGGTTCGAGGGCGCCCCGAACCGAGGAGGCTCGGCCGAGGTGTGCTAGAGTTGTGGGAAGATGCGGCGGACAACGAAGATCGAAATCCGAGGCGCCTGATGTGTTGAATCCAGACGAGCCTGAGCGAATCACTTCCGACGCTCCTGTCGGCCTGCCGCCGGCGGGGAATGCCTCGCCGCCCTGGGAACCATCGACACGGCTGGTGGTCGGCGTACTGCTGCTGTTGGGCGCCCTGCTGGCCGTCTACACCCTGCGCGCCGTGCTCGCCCCGATTCTGGCTGGACTGGTCATCACCTACTTGCTCTATCCGGTCGTCGCCCGGCTCTGTCGAACGACTCGCCTGCCTCGCTGGCTCGTGGTCAGCCTGCTCTTCCTGCTTCTGCTGGCGCTGGTCGCCGGTGCCACGACCGGCCTGGGGTTCGCCGCCTCCTCGCAAACCCCCGACCTGGTTCTGGCGGTCATGAGCCTGGCCGACCAGGTGCCGGGAGCGTTGGACCGGCTCGCCAACATGACCGTCGCTTTCGGCCCCTTCTCTTTGGATCTGGGGACACTCAACCTGCGACCGCTCCTGGCATTGCTCGGCTCGACGCTCCAACCGCTCCTCGAGCAGACGGGCAACTTGATGGCGGATCTCGTCGGCACGACGGCGCGCGTAGTGACGCAGACGCTCTTCGCGCTTGTCCTGGCGTTCTACCTTCTGCTGGACTACCGCGTGGTGGATCGCTTTGTGATGGCCGTGGCGCCGTTGCACTACCGCTCCGATATCCAGCGCCTGCTGCAACAAACCGTCCAGGCATGGCACGCATTCCTGCGCGGCCAGGTGTTGCTCGGGCTGATCGTCGGTGTCTCAACGGCCGTCGTACTTGGCGTTCTCGGCCTGCGCTTCGCGCTGGGCCTCGGCGTGATCGCCGGGGTGCTGGAGTTGATCCCACTCTTGGGTCCCGTCATCGCAACGGCGCTGGCTGTGCTTGTCGCGGTCTTCCAGAGCAGCAACTGGTGGGGACTGGCCCCCTGGGCATTCGCCTTGGCGGTCCTGCTTTCCGGCGTCCTCATCCAGCAGGTGGAAAACCACGTCCTGGTCCCCCGCATCATGAGCCGGAATCTCAACATGCATCCCGTGGCCGTCCTGATCGCGGTGCTGGCCGGCGGCAGCCTGCTCGGCCTGCTGGGCGTGATCCTGGCGGCGCCGACACTGGCCACGCTTCGCATCTGGGTCGGCTACCTTTACCGAAAGGCCGCCGGACTGGATGCTTGGCCGCCACCCCCTCCGGAATCGATGGAGCCTCCCCCGGCACGGCATCCCGGGCGCTGGTCGCTCCGCCGACGCACAACCCGCACAACTGACGAATCATCCGCGCCGGGAGCATCGCATGCCTGAGAACAGATCCTCTCCCGCTTGGGGCGCATCCACGCGGATCGTAGTGTCCCTGGCCGCTCTGGTGATTCTCGGGGCCATCGTGGTTCGTTTTCGCGGGATCATCCCTCTGTTGGGCGTGGCGATCATCGCCTCCTATTTGCTCCTTCCCCTCGTTCGCTTGATCCATACTCGCGCCCGGCTGGGATGGACGCTCACCACCAATATCGTCTTCTTGATGGTGGTGCTTCTGCTGCTTCTGGGGACGACGGCCGTCGGACTCGCGGTCACCCGGGAAGCGCAAGGCATCTTCGTCACTTTGCAGGAGTTCCTGGCCGAGCTCCCTCGCGGCGCGGTGGACCTGAGCGACAAAGTCGTCTCACTGGGTCCGTGGCGCATTCGCTTGGCGCCCTTCGACCTGGGATCCCTGGCCGATCAAGCCCTGGCGGCTGTGCAGCCCACTCTGACGCGCGCCAGTGTCTTGATCACCTCCTTCGCCGCCGGTGCCATTCAGACGCTGGCAAAGGCTCTGTTCGTCCTGGCGGTCGCCTACTTCCTCACCCTGGATCACGATCGCTTCGATGCCGCCTGGATGTCCTTTGGTTTCCCGGGCTATGAAGACGACATCCGGCGGCTGCGCCTCACGCTGGATCGCATCTGGAATTCCTTCCTGCGCGGCCAGCTGCTCGTCGTGGCGATCACCGGCGTGATTGTCGGAGTCCTACTCTCGGCCCTCGGCGTCCGCTTCGCTCTAGCTCTGGGCATTCTCTTCGGGGTGGCCAAGTTCGTCCCAATCGTCGGCCCCATTCTGGCGGCCTGTGTTGCCGCACTGGTTACCCTCTTCCAACCAGGACACTGGTTTGGGTTCTCTCCCGTCGGGCACGTGTTGGCCGTTCTGCTCCTCTTGACGGTTATCGACCAGCTGATCGACTATCTCCTGCTCCCGCGCATCATGGGCGCATCCTTGAACCTCCATCCGGTGGTGATCCTGGTCGGGGCGATCATCGGCGCCTCCCTCCTCGGGGTCGTCGGCCTATTGCTTTCCGCCCCGGGCATGGCTACGGCTATCCTGCTCGGCCGCTATGCCTACCGAAAAATGTTCAATCTTCCGCCCTGGGATCCACCGATCGACGCGCTGAGCGCGCCGCAACCACCCGTCCTGCCGCGCCTCTGGCTGCGTAGGCGCGCCAAGGCCCATCCGGAGGGCAGGTTGGATGTGTGAGATCCGACTCAGACTCTCGTGGCTGCCGGTCTCCGGAACGCCGCTTCGAGGTCTTTCGGCAGTGGCGGGAATCGCAGGACCGTCCTGAGGCGAAGCAGGTGGGCCGACTTTGGCCTGGTTGTGTGAACGCTTGAGGCTCGGTTTTCGAGGACGACCGGCGAAGACGGATCCGGCTGCCTACGCCTACCGCATTCACTGGCTGGCCCAGGCACGTACTTGGACCCCCGCCCGCCGCGCGGAGGTCCTTGCGCCCCTGCGCCGCTTGACGAGCTCACCCGGTTTTCGAGCGGCCGAGGGTGGCCGCATCCATGAGTTGCCCGAGCTGGACTCGCTGAAACACGCCGGGGCGAGCCTGGCGGAGTTGCAGACGGTACTGGAGGCGCTTCTGGCAGCGCCAGCCGATCTTGGAGGAGACCATGGCAGATAACGGAGATCTCCGCACAACGACGCTGGCAGAGACCAGCAACTACATCGCATGGAGCGTTGCCGAACCCGACGGAGAGACGACCTACCACCTGGAGTTGGGCGGCGTGACCGTCCATTTCTTCGAAGAGGAGTGGCAGGAGTTCCTGGAATTGGCCGCCGCCCTCGGGTAGCGCGCCAACCGTTACCCCCAGCCTACGATGCTCGATGAAGGCCTTCTGGCGGAGCTGCTGACGCAGCAAGGGCAACGCCTGCTCGCCGACGCCGCCCTGGCTGCACCGGATGAAGCGACGTTCCTGGCAGTCAGCCAGCGTCTGAGCCGCACGGCGCCCGAGCGATTGACCCGCGCTGCGGTGGAGCAGGCGATCCTGCGCACACGGGCCGCCGAGAAGTTCGCCCTCGCCGGCTCGATGTTCTTCACTCGTGACGCGCTGGAGCAAGCCACGGCGGAACCCGTCTCGACGTATCGGGCGGCGCGCTTCCGCCAGGCGCAACTCGTGTTTGATCTGGGCTGCGGCATCGGCGGAGATACGCTTGCCCTGGCCAGGGAATCGAATGTCGTCTCCATTGACCGGGAGCCTCTCTTGCTGCGGATCCTGCAACAGCACGCGGCGATCCACCACGTGGCTGAGCGGGTCTTTCCAATCCAGGGCGATTTGCTCTCGCCGGCCTGGTCCTGGCCGCGCGGCAGTCTGGCCTTTGCTGACCCAGCGCGCCGATCCGGAGGGAGGCGCCTTCATCGGGTGGAGGCGTATCAGCCTCCGCTCTCTGCCATTCTGCGGCTTCTCCCAACGCTCAGGGGAATGGCGGTCAAGCTCAGCCCAGCAGTCGATCTGGCCACGTTGGATGGCTCTGCCGCCGAGGTGGAGTTCATCTCGTTGGGCAAGGAGCTGAAGGAGGCGGTCCTGTGGCTCGGCTCACTGCGTTCCGTCGCACGCCGGGCGACCGTCCTTCCCGGCCCGCACAGCCTCACGGGGGAGGAACCGGCTGTGGCGGATGTGCGCCCGCTCGGGGAGTACCTGTATGAGCCCGACCCAAGCGTCCTGCGGGCCGGCCTCGTGCGATGCCTGGGCCGCCGGATCGCGGCGGGTCAGATCGATCCAACGATCGCCTTGCTCACCTCTGACGTGCTGCAAAACACGCCGTTCGCCACAACTTTCCGCCTCCTGGATGCCATGCCCTTCAGCCGCAAGCGCCTGCAGTCCGTGCTCGACCAACGCCACGCGGGCTCGGTCACGATCAAGAAGCGCGGCTCGGCGGTCGATATCGAGACGCTCTCGCGCGGCCTTCGGCTGAGGGGAGAGGAGGATGTCACAGTCCTTCTGACACGGGCGGCAGGCGACCGCCTGATCCTGGTCCTCGAACGCGTGCACGCTGACAAGGTTTGAGTTCTGAGACTCACCGTGCGATAATCCCTCCGGCGGTCGATGCGCGCAGCCAGGCCGCCCGAGAAACCGACTGAGCTTGCCAGGGTGGTGTGGTATGCCCCAACGACGAGAGCTCCTGACATGGGATGACGTCGAGCGGCTGGTGGACCACTTGATGCCGCAGTTTCAAACGCAATTCGACGCCATGATCATGATTTCGCGCGGAGGGGTCATTCCAGGCGGCATGCTGGCGGAAAGGCTCAGCATCCATGACCTGCTGATTGCGGCCGTCGACTTCCCTTTCGAGATCGAGAGAGAGCGTGCGAAGCTGCTGGCCTGGCCGCAGTTCATCCAGTTCCCGGATGATGCGCGGGTGCGTGACCGACGGGTGCTGGTGACCGACGATGTCTGGGGCTCCGGTCGGACGATCACTGCGGTGAAGAATCGCGTCTCGGCGGCCGGCGGTTTCCCCTCGACTTGCGTGCTGCACTTCAACCCCTATCGGAGCCTCTTCAGCCAGACGCCACCGGACTACTACGCCGCCATGACGGATGCGCACATCGTCTACCCCTGGGAGGCCGGCCGTGGGCTGGATAGTGTCCTGTTGGACCAACCCCCCACCGGATAGAAAGCCGACGTATCAAGTCCACATTCGGTCTTCCAAGTTCCCGGGGCCGGCGAAGGTGTGGCGTCGTCGTGTGCGCATGGTGCCTCGCGCGAAGCCGGAGCTGCGCCGGCCGGGCGAACAAGAGTGCCCGTTCGCGCGATCCAGAAGGTGAGCGGGTGCCCGGCGTGGCGTGCGCGAGGGCGGGGAGAAGGGCGGCGAGGGACCCAAATTGACAAATACCGCCTCCCCCCGGTATAATGAACCGGCGTTCGCAGGCAAGGTGACGCGAGCGCCTCGAACTGCAGAGGAGTTTGCCAGGGGCAGCGTATCGGTCACACGTGTTGGGCGTCGGACCGCTGAGAGGGGCCTGGTCGACTTGAGGTGCGGTGATCAGGCCCTTTCCATTGCCGGGGGGAGTGCGGATGCCCGAGCCAAGCGAAAGCCTGGAAGATCTGCTTGCACAGGCAGACGGCGCGGCGGCCCCGCGCCGGGGGGATCTACTAAGGGGGATCGTCATCGAGCGGGGGCCACGGGGACTGGTCATCGACCTGGGGCTGAAGCGCGATGGTGTCGCGCCCCCGGCCGATCTTGCCCGGTTGCCGAACGGCGAAACGAGCCTCAAGGTCGGCGATGCCGTGGCGGTCATGGTCGTCGATCCGGAGGACGACGAGGGGAACCTGGTCGTCTCCGTCTCCCAGGCGCGTGAGAGCGGGGATTGGCTGGAGGCGCAGCGCCTGATGGAGCAGGACGCGGTCCTGGAGGCGGCGCCGAGCGGCTTCAACCGAGGCGGCTTGATCGTCCCGTTCGGCCGGCTGCGTGGGTTCGCTCCTGCCTCTCATTTGACGGATCTCCCGCGCGGCCTGGATGAGGATGCCCGCACGGCATCGCTGGAGAAGATGGTCGGCCACAAGATGCCCTTCAAGGTCATCGAGGTCGACCCCCAGCGCCAGCGGCTGGTTCTCTCGGAAAGAAAAGCCATCCGCCAGTGGCGGCAGGAACAGAAGTCCCGGGTGATCACCTCGCTGCGCGAAGGCGATGTCCGCAAGGGAGTGGTCACCAGCCTGAGGGAGTTTGGGGCATTCGTCGACATCGGCGGAGCGGACGGGCTGATCCACATATCGGAAATGGCCTGGCATCGTGTCGAAGATCCTGGGCAGGTGCTGAGGGTCGGCCAGGAAGTCGAAGCGATTGTGGTGCGGCTGGACCATCAGGCCCACCGCATTGGCCTGAGTTTGAAGCGCATGCAGCCGAATCCGTGGAAAGCGGCGGAGGGCAGCTTACATGTCGGAGACCTGCTCTCGGCAGAAGTTGTGCGGCAGTCACCTGCGGGACCGGTCATCCGCCTGGAGAACGGGCTGGAGGGGCCGCTGCGGGGAACGGAGGTCGGACTGCCCTTGGATGAGGGCTGCCGGCTGACCGTGTGCGTGCGGACATTCGACCCGGAGCGCGAACATCTTGAAGTGGAAATCCCGGCGGCGGCTGAAGGGCTGGCCGTCGTAAGTTGAGGGGGAGACGGATGGGCAAGGGAGGTGATATCCAATGACGACAGTTGTCTTGAGACCGAACGAGTCCCAGGACATGCTGCTCAAGCGTTTTCGTAAGAAGGTCGCCAAGAGCGGGATCCTGAG
>Ga0299912_10004996_pt1 | contig 10880 bp, 11 predicted proteins | sample RVTome_2_FD_207667 | JGI IMG/M metagenome (GOLD analysis project Ga0299912, IMG submission 207667) | Soil microbial communities from uranium-contaminated site in the Upper Colorado River Basin, Wyoming, United States - RVT95D214 (version 2) ... | reverse complement strand
CTTTTGGGGATCTCGCTCTCAAGGCCAATCACCCCGTCCGGATCGCGGGACGATGCACGGTTTTTGCCGAGACCGATATGATTCATAAGCAACAGATCGGACATTCTGTTGAGGATATCGTAGCTGGCCTCTGTGACTCCCTGGTGAAGAATTATCTGAATAATGTCTGCCGGGGGAAAGAAATCCTCTCTCCCATCGTCTTCCAGGGTGGCGTCGCAGCAAATCGAGGTATCCAGAAAGCGCTCGAAAAAGAATTAGAGATTTCTCTCGTCGTCCCGAGACATTTTGATGTCATGGGTGCCCTGGGCGTTGCTAAATTGGTGAAAAAGGCCAAACTCTCCAAAACCCAATTTAGGGGATTTGACCTTCCCCGGAAATCCTGCTCCACACGGGGATTTGAATGCGGGGAGTGTGAAAATCAATGTGAGGTGATTGAGCTTTTGGTGGACCATCAGGTGGTGGCCTGCTGGGGCGACCTCTGCGAACGCTATCGCCATCCCCAGAGTCATTAATCGCAAATTGCAGATTTCAAATTGCAAATTGAAAAATCTGAAATTTGAAATTTAAAATTTGAAATTCAATGAACATCCTTTTGATCAACCCTGCCCCATCCGGGACTCTGAAAGCAACAGGGGTTCTTTTTCCTCCTCTGGGGCTTCTCTATGTCGCAGCTTTTGCGGAAAAGAAAGGTTATCCGGTCGCGGTCAGAGACTTAGCGGTTCGAAGGAGGAAGGAAGATATCAATTTTAAGAAATATGACATGGTGGGTATCTCCACGGATACGACTCGTCATCGTCAGGCCCTTCAATTAGCCAAGAAAGCGAAGGCAAACGGTTGCACAGTGGTAATGGGAGGTCCACACCCCGGCTATGTGGATGAAGAAATCCTTTCGACCCGAAGAGTTGATTTCATCGTCCACGGAGAAGGGGAGATTACCTTTTCAGAATTGGCTGCCGCTTTAGAGAAAAAAAACGGTCCATTCGATTCGATCCAGGGAATCAGTTTCCTTTCAAAGGGACAACTTGTGCGAACCCCTCCCAGGCCCTTCATTGAAAATCTCGACAGTCTTCCCTTTCCTGCCAGACATCTCATTCACATGGACGATTATCGAAGGACCAAATTGGGAAGCCGGGACATCACCCCTTTGGTCACCAGCCGTGGATGTCCGTACCAATGCGCTTTCTGCGCTTCCTCTCATTTTTTTGGCACGAAAGTCAGGGCGAGGAGTGTTGGCTCCGTTTTAACCGAACTCGAAGAGATTGATCGCCGATATCATTTTAATGCGGTCGCCTTTGTGGATGACACCTTCAACCTTTTTCCGAAGAGGGTGATTGAAATTTGTCATGGGATCATCGAAAAGAAACTCGATCTATGGTGGTGGTGCTTATCCAGGATCGATCTCCTCCTTCGAAATGAAGAAATGGTTAAAGAGATGGTCAGGGCAGGGGCGAAAGCTGTCTTCATTGGAGTGGAGTCCTCCAATCCGAGAACCCTTGAAGAGTTAAGAAAGGGGATAGATGTGGAGGAAACTGTTCGGACGGTGGAGATGCTTAAACGGAATGGCCTGGAGATGCATGCCTCCTATATCCTGGGAGGGCTCCATGATACCGTCAAGACGATTCATGACACCATCCGTTTTGCGAAACGGCTCGATACCAATGTCGCTCAGTTCTCCATTCTCACCCCTTACCCGGGCACCGCGGTCTACGAGCAGGTCAAGGACCGGATTTTCAAGTGGAGATCGCCGTGGTCCTTCTTTGATATGCAGCATTTAGTCTTTAAGCATGACCATCTCTCATTTATCCGGATGGAATGGCTTCTGCTCGAGGCGCACCTTCTCTATTATACCCGATCGAAAAAAGCGATTGAGGATATCTGGCATCACATCAAGAAACATCGTTTGGGTATCCGGACGTTCCTTCGTTTTCTAAAAGACTATTTCGGGGGCTAACATGGAAGAACGTCATCCCCGATCTCTTAATCGGTTTGTATACCTCTTCCTCTTTCAGTTTTGCTCGACGCTCATCCCCCGGTCGATTCAGAAATTCTTCAGCGTGGTCGTGGGAGATCTTTTTTACTTTCTGATGAGAAAGACGAGAGCCCATGTCCGAAAAAATATGGAAGGGGTGAGCGGAGGAAGATGGTCAAAGGAAAGAGTGGATGTCTTAACACGGAGAACATTCCAAAACTATGGCCAATACCTTTTGGACTATATGGTGATGCACCGCCTCCGTCCATCCAATAAGGACCAATGGGTTGAACAAGAGGTGGGTGCAGGTTACATGATGGAAGCCCTTCAAGCGGGAAAGGGAGCGATCTGTATTACGCCTCATCTCGGGAATTGGGAGATCGGGGGGTTGCTCTTCTCCTTCAAAGGAGGAAAGCTAAATGTCCTGACCCTTGACGAGAGAGATTTAGATACCAGGTCCTTTCGGGAGGAGATGAGAAGAAGAAGGGGAATAAAGATTCTCTATATCAATCCAAAGGACAATTCTCCGATGGCTATTCTGGATGCCGTCAAAGCTCTTCGGCGAAATGAAATCGTGGCAATGTTGGGAGATCGGATAGAGTCTCAAAAGACCATGGTCTTCGATTTCTTTGGGAGGAAGACGGCCTTTCCCGTCGGTGTGGCCATTCTCGCTATGGCCACGGGAGCCCCGGTTTTACCGGTCTTTGTAGTAATGGAAAGAAATAGGAAGTATCGAGGCATTATTGAGCCCCCGATCTATTTTAATCCCTCTTCGAGAGAAGATCGGGAGACCGTCATTCGTGAGGGGATGGGAAGATTGATCAAAAATTTTGAAGCCTATATCGAAAAATATCCGGATCAATGGTATAATTTCTTTTTTTATTGGGATAAGTAGAAAAGGGGTCAAGGGGTCGAGGATTCGAGTGGTCAAGTGAGGGGATGAAGACTTCAGGTTGTTGGGCCAATTAGTCTTTTGGAAATTTAGGCTTTAAGAAACCAAGACGCCCAGACACTATGACGCTTGGGCTTCAAAAACCCTTGAATCCTTGAGCCCTCGAATCCTTGAACCCTATTAATTTATTCTTTTGAGGAAGAGGAGAAAAATGGTTGAACCAAATGATCAGTTGATCGAAAAGATCAAACAGCTCATCATCCAGAGATTGAAACTTGCGGACATAACCCCCGAGATGATTGAGACCGATGCCCCTCTCTTTGGTGAGGGCCTCGGACTGGACTCCATCGATGCCCTGGAACTCGTCCTGGGCTTGGAGAAAGAATTCGGGGTCATCATTCCCGATGCAGAGGTGGGGAAGAAAGTCTTTCAGTCCGTGAGAACCATGGCCCAATATGTTTTGGAACAGCAGGGGGCCGTATGAAAGCACCAAAAGGGAAAACGGCTTTTTGTTTTCCCGGCCAACTTCAAGAGAAGCCTATCTTGGAAGATCACCATCCCCTGAGGGAAGATCCACATTGTAAGGAGTTATTAGTTAGGGCTTCCAGCCAGACGAAATTCGACCTCCTCAACTTCTCATTCGGGGGTGATGAGAAAGAGGAGGATTTCAGCCTTAAGCTGCAGATCTCGACCTATATCCTTTCTATGGTCTACTTCTATCGTCTCCGAGCCGCAGGATGGAATCCGGATATTTTTGCCGAACATAGTATGGGAATCTATGCAGCGTTAGCTGCCTCGGAAGCCATCAGTTTTGAAGAAGGCCTCCTCATCACCGAAGCCGTCGGCCGGCTCCTGCAAAGAGAAGGGACAATTCGCCGGGGAGGCATGGCCAGCATCATCGGTCTTCCATTAGAGGAAGTCCAAAAAATCTGTCAAGATCTCAACAGCTTTCAACTCGCCATTGCCAATTATAACGGCTCGATGCATTTCGTCCTCTCCGGGGAAGAAAAGGGGGTGGAAAAGGCGATTTCTCTTGCTCTTTCCAGGAAGGCCGTCTCTGCCACTCGCCTTGCTTTCAATACGGGTCTTCATTCCCCTTTGCTTTATGCTTTAAGGGAAGAGATCATGGGGATCCTCCAAGACATCAAGATTCAACCCCTCAAAGTTCCCATCCTCAATCATTGGACGATCAAACCTTTGAGAAGAGAGGAAATCAAAGATTTTCTATCTCAAGAGATCGGGCGGCCGGTGTATTGGATCCGATGTGTTGAGACTTTGCTTCAGGAAGGGTTTAGCCAATTCATCGAAGTGGGACATGAGGCGACGCTTACGAAATTGATGCGATGGATTGATCGTGAGGTGGAGGCTTTTTCTGCCGGGGATTATGGAAAGGATGGGAGATGAAATACCACGAGACATCCCTCCAGGTTCGATTTTATGAAGTGGATGCTTATGGGGTGGTTTGGCATGGACATTATGTGGGTTGGTTTGAGGTAGGTCGAAATGACCTGACCCAACGATACCAGATGGGTCCCCTTCAGCTTAAGGAGGTGAATCTGTTGGCACCGGTCGTGGAATTAGACTGCCAGTTCAAGCTCCCGGCCAGCTTCGGCGCCTTACTCATCATCCAGACGACGATGGAGAGAACCGAGGTGGCCAAGCTGATTTTTCACTATCGGGTTCTGGATCAAGGAAACAGAAAAGTTCTCGCCACAGGCTCTACAACGCATGTCCTCACCGATCTTCAAGGGAATCTTCTCTACCGGGTTCCTCCAGAGGTGCTCGAAAGAATCGAAGCGATGCGACAATATTTAGAGGTGTAATGAAGTAGTGTAGCGTCGGCATTTACTGCCGACGGAGATATCCGCCCCCAATAAATGAGGGCGCTACAAAACATGGAAACAAAAGCTAAGGATCAATATAAGACATGGGGTAAGAGTCGTTCTAACAGGTTACCCAATTATGATTATTACAAAGATCGGCCTATTCATGTGACTATCTGTACGGAAAATAAGGAGAAATTTTTTGAATCAGAGGTCAATACGAAAATTGTAATCGATGAACTATTAAATACTGCAAAAGACCTTGAATTCAGAATCTTGTGTTATTGTTTAATGCCTGACCATCTCCATGTAATCGTATCTCCTAGCGAGTCGACTCTTTCACTCTCCAAATTTCTGAATATTTTTAAAGGGAGAACAACGGCAGTCTTCAGGGAAAGGAAAGACTTAAAGAAGATATGGCAAAGATCTGCTTTTGACCATATCATTAGGACAGAGGAAAATTTGAAAGGGGTCATCGAGTATATTCGGAATAACCCGGTTAGAAAAGGTATTGTAGAGAATGCAGATGATTATCCATATAGTGAATCGTTTGAACTTGAGATAAAGAGATATATCTAAATCGCCCCAGTAAATGGGGGCACCCGCCCTCAATAAATGGGGGCGCTACGGAAAAAGCGAAATTCATGTAGCGTTGGCATTTACTGTCGACGAAAACCTTCGCCCCCAATCAATGGGGGCGCTACAAACAAAATTCTATGAAGGTTCTTCTAATCGATCCGCCTCATAAGCTCTTTCCGGGCCTTCGGATGTGGGCCCCCTCTTTTGGTCTCCTCCAATTAGGCGCCTATTTAGAAAGAGAAGGGGTTGAGGTTCAAATGCTTGATGCCACTGCTCTTCCAAACCCCTGGATGGATCTGAGCACCTCTGTTTCAGAATCGAAGGCCGATGTTATTGGCATCACCTGCTCTGCGACCTGCCTTTCACCGGAAGCCATTCAGGCCATTCGTCTCTGCCGAAACCTTTCTCCGCATTCCATTATCGTAGCAGGAGGAAGCCACTTCACCCTGATGGCCGAAACCATCCTGCAGGAGTTGAAGGAGCTGGACTGCATTGTCTTAGGGGAGGGGGAGATCGCCTTTTCTCAATTCCTTCAGGACCTATCCAAAGGTGGGAAAGGGAGAGGAGTGAAAAGCATCGCTTATCGGGAGAATGGGAAAGTCGTTCTCAACGAAAGACAACCTCCCATTCCAAATTTAGACTCCCTTCCTCTTCCAGCCTACCATCTCATTGATATGGAGAAAGAGGCTTACTACTGGCATGGGATGGGAAGAAGGACTTTTGGTATCTCCACCAGCCGTGGCTGTGGCGATCGATGCGCTTATTGTTCTGAGACGAGATTCTGGGAAGGGGTCTGGAGGGGACGGAGTGGCAAGAAAATCGTGGAGGAGATTTCCTATCTACATCGTCAATACGGCAAAACCCTCTTTGTCTTTAACGAGAATACCTTCAACTGGAGCCGGAAGCGTGTGGAGGAGTTTCTTGACGAGTTGAGGAAGTCAGGTCTTCGAATCCATTTCTGGTTTCAGTCCCGAATCAAGGATATTATTCGGGATGAAGATCTCATCCCTGAAATGAAGCGGCTCGGCCTGTATGAAGTAATGCTGGGAATCGAGAGCATCCAGCCTGATGTGCTCCACCGGTATGAAAAACAGCAATCCAGAGAGATGGCCCAGAAGGCCATTGATATTCTCAGAAAGAATAAGATCATGGTCATGGCCAACATCATGTGCGGAGATTGGAATGACTCCGAAGCGACGATTAAAGAGGTCTTCCAATTTGTTAAGTCTCAAAGCGACTTTTTGGTCCTTACCCTGACCACCCCCCTTCCCGGAACAAGATACTTTGAAGAGGCAGAACGATTGGGGAGGATTCGGGAGAGGGATTTTGGCAAATATGATTTTATGCACCCTGTCGTGGATACGAAGTTCTTATCTGCAGAGGAGATTCATCATCTCCAGCAGGTCTATCTGAAAAGATATTACACCCAACCGAGGATCCTCCTGGGTGCTTTCTTCAACCCGAATCCTTTCAAACGAATGGCCTACCGGCTCATCCTCCGATATGTTTGGGAGAGTGCTACGAAAAGGCCCTGGAAACAGCCAAATTTGGCCGATAGCTAATAGCCAATAGCTGATAGCTTGAGTTGAAAACGATATGCAACAGACAAAAAGCAAAAATTTAGAATCTTCTTCTCGCCATAAGCCATCAAAGAAGGTTCTTCTCATCTTTCCCAGAGAAAAAGGGATTAAATTTTCTAATGACACGCGTTACCCTTTTCCGATATTAGGCCTCACCCTTCTCGCCTCTCTCTTTCCCAAAACCTATGAAGTTAAGATCATTAATGAGGCGATTGAAAAGGTTGATTTCAACGCCGATGTGGATTTAGTCGGGATCACCAGCTTGACCTGCGTAATTAAAAGAGCCTATGAGATTGCCGATCGATTTCGTGAGAGGGGAATCAAGGTGATTTTGGGAGGCGTTCACCCCAGCCTTTTGCCCGAAGAGGCAAAAGAACATGCTGACTCCGTCTTTATCGGAGAGGCTGAGGGGATGCTTGAGAAAGTCCTGCAAGACTATGAGGCAGGGGGACTCCAGCCTTTTTATAAAAATCGGGAGTGGTCAGATTTAAAAGGAATGCCTCTTCCAAGGCGGGATCTTTTGAGCAAACATTACCGTCCCTTCTTTAAGGCGATCGAAACCACCCGGGGTTGTCCAAACCGATGCGAATTTTGCTCTGTTCCGATCATCAATGGAAAGCGTTATCGGATCCGTCCCCTTGAAGAAATAGATCGGGAACTGTCCGCAATCATCAAGAAAAAAGGGGAATATCTTTTTTTAGCCGATGATAATGTGACCGCAAAGGAAGATTATGCCCGAGGCCTCTTCGATATCTTTAAACGTCACGGGGTCAAGTGGATGGCGTTTACGACCATCAAGATCGCCATGAACGAGGCACTTCTAAGAAAAGCTCAGGAAAGCGGCTGTGTTTCCCTCTTCATCGGTTTTGAATCTCTTCTTCAGGAAAATCTGGACGGCGTTTCAAAACGATTTGTGAATGCAAAAGAATTATCGAACTGGATCAAGATGATTCAACGCCACCAGATCGGAATTCACGGTTCCTTTATCTTCGGTTTCGATGGAGATACCCCGAATGTTTTTAAAGAAACGGTCGAATTTGTCCAGAAGAACAATATCGAACTTCCCACCTTCTCCATTCTCACACCCTTTCCAGGAACTCCCCTCCAAAAGCGGTTGGAGGAGGAGAAGAGGATCTTTGACCGTAACTGGTCCCATTACGACATGAGTCATGTGGTCTTCAAGCCAAAACAAATGACTGTCCAAGAACTCCAGGAAGGATACCTCTGGGCACAGAAATATATCTGTGCCCCCCGGTCGATATTTAAACGCCTGCTCTGGGGGCCCAGGCATCACTTCTTTTACTTCTTGATGTCAAACTTCGTCCTACGGGGCGCCCAGATGGAGGTCATTCGAAGGATCAAAGATAAAGAACTTCCTTATGAAAATTTTTCTCATCTCCGTCAACCGTGAGAGAATGCCTTTTCCTGTTTTTCCTCTCGGGTTGGCATACATCGCCAAGGCATTAAGAGAAGAAGGCCATCAGATTGAGGTCATGGATCTCTGCTTTTCTCAACAGGTATCGGCTGATCTCGAGAGCGCCCTTCATCAATTTCAACCCGACCTGATCGGCATCTCTCTGAGAAATCTCGATAATCTAACCTATCCGACCTCCCTCTCTTATCTCAAAGAGGTGGAAGAGGTCGTTAGGATTTGTCACCAATTCACTTCCTCACGATTGGTTATTGGAGGTTCAGGATATTCTTTGGCCCCCAAAGAACTTCTTCAGCATCTCAATGTCGATTTTGGGATTGTGGGAGAAGGGGAGGATATTTTTCTGCAATTAGTGAGGAGGCTCGAAAAGGGTGATCCCCTCTCTCCATCTCCTCATCTCCTGATTAAAAAGAAGCCTTTTCCTCCTTTGATAGAAGGAGCTCGGGTTTTTCCCATACGAAATCCTGATCGGAGCTTTTTCGAAACACACCGTTATTTGGAAGAAGGAGGGATGGGAAATATTCAGACGAAGCGAGGCTGCCCTTTCTCCTGTATCTACTGCACCTATCCTTTATTAGAAGGGAAAAAAGTCAGGGTGAGAAAGACAGAGGAGGTGGTGGAGGAAATTCAACACCTCGTAGAGGAGGGAGTGGATTATGTCTACTTTGTTGACGACATTTTTAATTATCCGCCTGCCGATGCCGAAGCTTTATGCCGTGAGATGGCTCGAAGAAAAATCGATATCAAATGGAGCGCCTTTGTCAACCCGAGTTTTCTAAACGAAACGCTATTACAATGGATGAAAGAAGCTGGGTGTGTCGGAGTCGAGTTTGGGACGGATTCGGGATCTCCGCGAATGCTTGAGAATTATAAGAAGTCATTTACTCAGGAGGATATCATCCGATCCTCAAAAATCTGTTCAACATTGAAGGTGAATCAGTGCCACTATCTTCTTTTCGGAGGGCCGGGTGAAGATGAGGAGACGATTGAGGAATCTTTCCATTTGATGGATCAACTTGATCCCACGGCGGTCATTGCCATGTTGGGAATCCGAATCTATCCGGGAACGGAAATAGAGCGGATCGCTCTTTCTCAGGGGGTCATCCGTCAAGATTCCAATCTCATCTATCCCCATTTTTATATCTCTCCAGCATTGGGAGGGAAGCTGAATAAAATAATTCAGGAGAAGGCCCTTGCGAGAAAGCGGTGGATCGTCCCCGGATTGGAGATCAACATCACTCAAAATCTGATAGAGCAGATACGAAGATTTCGAATCCGAGGACCCTTGTGGGAACTGGTGGGAAGGATGAAAAGACCAAGGATCAGCCCCCTCCGGGAGCTGAAATGACAAATCTCAAAGCCCAAAGTTCAAATCAAACCCAAAGACCAAATTGCAAAGAAGAGAATTTCTGAGATTGAATCAATTGACATTGATTTGACATTTGGTCCTGCTTTAGCGGGATTGACACTTGAACCTATATGCTTAGCAGTTGTAGTAGCGCCCCCATTTACTGGGGGCGGTTAGTATGGTTTGACTTAAAAGATTTTCGTCGGTAATAAATGCCGACGCACCATTTCCCCCTCTCCCCAAGGGGGAGAGGGATGGGGTGAGGGGGATTTCATACAAAGATAGGAGTCGGAGGATGAAGATGCTATTAAAAGATCAAGTGGCCATTGTCACCGGGGGAACGAAAGGAATCGGAAAGGCGATCTGTCTCCTCTTCGCTGAGCAGGGAGCAAAGGTCGTAGCCAATTTCTCAAAGGATGTAAATGCCGCAGAAGATCTGAAGAAGGAAGCCAAATCCAGAGGCCTCAGCCTCGGTTTGTTTAAAGCGGATGTCACGCAGTTCGATCAGGTCAAAGAAATGGTGGAAGAGACCTTTGCCCAATACGGGAAGATTGATATTTTAATAAACAATGTGGGCCTCATCCGGGATAACTTTCTCATGTTGATGAGTGATGAGGATTGGGAATCTCTCCTCAAAGCAAATCTGACTAGCCTTTTTCATTGTTGCAGAATCGTGATTCGAAAGATGATTCCCCAGAGAAGAGGGAAGATCATCAATATCTCTTCCATCAGCGGGATTATTGGCACTCCAGGCCAGGCCAATTATGCGGCAACCAAAGGTGGGATGATCAGCTTCACAAAATCCCTTGCTCGGGAATTAGGTTCTTTCAACATTCATGTGAATGCGGTGGCTCCGGGCTTGATCGAATCGGAAGCGGTGTCCAAGATGCCCAAGGAGAAAGTCGAGGCAATCATCAAATCCTCCAGCCTCGGGAGAATAGGCAAGCCGGAGGAGGTGGCAAGGACCGTGCTCTTTCTTGCATCGGAACATTCAGACTACATCACCGGACAGACCATTGTGGTGGATGGAGGGATTATTTAAATCAGATTGGAATGCGCCCTGAACCATTCAAGGTTCAAGGCTGCCATGTATCCTACGTGGTACATGGCGGAATGCGGAGCGTAGAATGTGGAGTTAAAAACAGATCGTTCGAGCGCCTGGTTCGGCGCAAAATGCCGTTTGGTTTATTATTGATTTCTACCGTCAGGCGCCGGGCCAGGTGCGATGAGCGAAGCGCAGCGCCGAACGAGACTGTC